>Ga0334722_10000973_pt1 | contig 38204 bp, 42 predicted proteins | sample C3_bottom_MG_FD_207210 | JGI IMG/M metagenome (GOLD analysis project Ga0334722, IMG submission 207210) | Sediment microbial communities from Yellowstone Lake, YNP, Wyoming, USA - C3_bottom | ecosystem: Environmental > Aquatic > Freshwater > Lake > Sediment | place: USA: Wyoming | collected... | reverse complement strand
CGAAGGCAGGCAGGTAATCGCGGTAGATGCGGACCCTGACGCAAACCTGGCTTCCGCTCTCGGGATTCCGCGCGAAGAAGCGTTGAAGATCCGTCCCATAGCAGAACTGGGCGAACTGATAGAGGAGCGGACAGGCGCAAAACCGGGCAGCGCGGGCATCTACAAGCTGAACCCGAAGGTCGACGATCTGCCGGAAGGGCTCGGATATAAGACCGACGGTATAACACTGCTCGTAATGGGCAAGTCAAAGGCCGCATCCTCGGGCTGCTACTGTCCTGAAAATGTCCTGCTGCGGCGGCTGCTCAGACACCTTGTCGTTGAAAGAAACGAGGTCGTAATAGTGGATATGGAAGCTGGGATAGAACATCTGACGAGGGGGACCGCAGATTCGGTGGATGCGTTTATAGTTGTCATCGAACCCGGACAGAGGAGCATTCAGACCGCCGGCGTTGTCCGTGATATGGCGAGACAGCTGGGCGTAAAAAATGTGTTCGTGGTTGCCAACAAGGTCAGGGACGAAAAAGACCTGGCTTTCATAAAAAACGGCATCGGGGATATGGGCCTGTCGGGCTACATATCGTTTAACAATATGATCATGGAAGCGGATATCAGGGGCGATTCTCCTTTCAAATATTCGCCGCAGACGGTCGAGGAGATCAGGGTCATCAAGACTGAAATAGAGAAGACGCTGAATGCAGGATAAAACGGAAAAAGCACAGCTAAGGAAAAGGCTTTTGGAAAGGCGGGATGCGATTCCGCCCGAGGTCAGGCGCGCCAAGGACAGGAGCATCCATGAGCGGCTTGCATCAACAGAGCAATTTCGCGAGGCAGGAATTGTATTTTTGTTCGCTTCGTTCAGGACCGAAGTGGACACATTGGCTCTGATTAAAAAACTTCTCAGCGACGGCAAACGGGTCGTACTGCCTAAGGTAGAAAGAGAGCAGCGCCGCCTGCTCCTGTATGAAATCAAAAACATCGAAGAACTGATTCCCGGATACATGGGGATACCGGAACCCGCGACAACGACAGAAGACAGGCTGATCGATCCGGATTCTGTGGATGTGATTGTAATACCCGGCGCCGGCTATGATCTGCATGGAAACAGGATCGGCTACGGCGGAGGCTACTACGACAGACTTCTTTCAGGACTGACCGGAAACAAGCCTGTCATAGCGCCCGCATACGAAGAGCAGATCGTGGACGAGATAACCGCGGAGCCGCACGACATAAAGGTCGGAACTATCGTGACCGACAGAAGGACCATAGTCTGCGGCTAGCTTAGTCCTGCTAAAGATCTCCATTTGAAATTAGTTTCACTATTTACCTGAGGACCTTTCGATGGCCTTTCCGCCGCTCTCTATGTCCTGACCAAGTCCGTGCACGGTATGACAACCTGACAGTATGGACATGCATATGACCATTACATATCATTTAGCGGTAGTTTTGAGAAAATAAATATCAGGCAGTAAGGGGTGTAAGCAATTGAAAGGAAAGGAGGAATGGAGCTTTTGCAGCGGGCGGCCGCTTTGAGAAAAAAGTACCGGAAATACCGAAAAAAGAAGTTTTTTGCACCTGATTTGAGAAAAAGGGCAGTTTATTCAAGGGTAATATCCCTCTCGGACTCCATCAATATGATCAATGTGGACCTCTTAATTCTGACGACGCCTCCAACCTTTATCGATGGAACAATCCCCAGAGAGCACCATTGGTAGACCGTTTTGGGAGTTACTTCAAAGATATTCGCAACCTCGTCAGGCCGAAAAAGGGGTTTATCGGGTAACGTCTTAACAGTATCGGCCGTCAGATCGGGTTTCGGCGGCGCATCATCATTAAAAAGGTCTTTTTGAACCATTAATCCGCCTTATAGTCCCGGATGACTTCTTTAATGCCCTCAAGGATAGCAAAGAGATCAGCGTCTTGCAGTTCGGCCCAAACTTCTCCCGTTTCTTCGTCGACGATGTCTACCTCCGCGAATATTTCACTGACAGCCGGCTTTTTGTTGCGCTTCAGGCTCTCAATATCCAGATCAATACTCTTCGTGCCGCTGCATAAAGGCTGGTAAAGGTATACAAGCTCGCCCTCTTTATTCTCCAGATAGAAGGCGAAGCAATAGTCATCGAACTTCGGCCCGACATTTACTCCGGCGCTTTGCGGAATATCTGTCCTTATCTTATAAGTCCAGCCGGTGCGAACAAGAACTTGAGCTTTTCTACCCATTTTCTTATACCTCCTATTGATGCTCTTTTGAAATACGCCTTCGGATCAGGCGGCATGAATGCCGTATAGACTACATTATCCCTGTACGCCAAAAATACACCATTTTCTGACGTAGTTACCAGTTGCCCCTTCAGCGCCGGATCGGCATTCTCTCCAAATTTAGTAATGCTTCTCAACGCCGCCTTCACCTTGGACTCGGTTATCTCAGGATGATCATCCTTTGTGTGTTTTAAAAGACTGTCAGTCACCATAAATTCACGCCCAATCTTTTTGTCGTGATACTGAAAAAGCACCTTCTCTTTTCTCGTCTTCTCACCATCGAAATACTGATAATTATCCCCAACATTATCGAGACTTTCAAAATAGGCCACAGTTGTAGTCCTGCACTTGTAATGATAAGGCGGACCGGCTACACCGGACGGCAAATCGCTTGTTTTCCCGCTAAACGACGGGATCCACGCTTGCGCTGCCTTCATTTCCCCCTTTGTGGATGCTGACATAATGTTATCAGCCTGTTCTCTGAGCCTATTGACGCTGATTATTCGGCCGTGCATGCACCTACAAATATGCGATGTTCTGTCGTCAAGTATCGCCTGTACCTTCACGTATTCTATCCCGGCGCGTTCATAGCCGGCAACGCGGCCCAGTTCCTTCGTCTTTGTGGCTATATGGTCGCCGAGTCCTTCCCAATAGGTGGCCTCTTCTTCCATCCAGGGCTGCATCTCTTCTCTTACCTTTACAGCAAAGTCCTTGCGACTGTAACCTGTCTCAAAAAAATCTTTAAGTAGGCCATCAAAACGGGCTTTTGTTTCTCCGTCATAATGGTTGCCGATCCAGAATAGATTTTGCTTACCGATGATCTCCATTGCATCGAGGTCTTTTAGCCCAAAGGCCAGACTGGGACCTGTTTCGGCGCTGTATACTCCTACCTTATATAATTTTTCAGTCAGGTCCGCAATTTTCGGCGCAATCATGGCTTTTGCCGTCTCGGGGATCGTCGCGGAGTACTTCTGCAGGAAACTAACCGCCTCATCGATGTTTTCCGTCCTACGCAAGGTGTCAATGGTTGTCACCAGGATGCCCTGAAGAACCTCGTCAGAGGTGTTCTTTAACTCCTTTTTCAATACCTTCAAAAGGGCATTAAAAGACCGTGAATCGGCCTTTAAAAGCCGCTCTATAATGTCGCTTTTGGCTATATTTTTAATTGCTCTTCTGAGCATTTAAAACACCCTCACCTTAACTTCCCGACTCTTCCTGAATCCAAGCCCTCTACATGCCATGGCCCAGGCCCAGAACTTATCTGCGTGGCCGACCTCGGCGTTTCTGGCGCTGTCGTATTTAAACCCTGTCTGTCCGGCCTGTCGTTTAATGCTAAGGATCTGGGCAGCGAAGGTCTGATCTATAGGAATGACAGCCCGCTTGTCTTCCGCCAACTTCTTCACGTTCAATGCCAGCTCTTCTTTCAGTTGCTGAGTGAACCAGAGGGACTCTACCTTTGCTGGATATTCGCGCGCCATGTCCTCAGCCAGGTTAATGCCCATGCCGGTGCAGTCTATGCGCTGTTTTGTGATCCGGTATGATCCAAAACATGAGCGCAGAAATGCCTTCTGGTCATCAAAAGACGTGCGCTTCAGGCTCTTCATCACCCGGACGATAACCTTTGCCAGCGCAAGCCGGTCCGTATCGGACAGCGCAGCATCGGCCGAGGGAATATCATCAGCGTGTATGCCCTGCTCAACAAGGACCTGTTCTGAGGCGTCGATCTTGCGGCCGATATCGTAGCCGCCGTAGAGTTCGGCCGTGGTGTTTTCGTCAAGGCAATCGCGCATCATGGCCTTTACCTCATCGAAGGTAAAGAAGCTTTCCTCATCAGTAAAGTATTCACATTCATAAAGCCGCCGAAAGGCCTCAGCGTCAAAGAGATCCCTCAAATCCTCTATATCTATCTGCATGCCTGCGCGGATCGCATCGTGTATGGTTATCCTATGGCGGCTGAAGCGTTTCATTTTATACTGGCCCTGCTCGTCAGTCTCTTCCATGATGCGCCAAAAGAAATTGCCCTTTTCAAACGGCGTAGAGGAGACCGTCACCCGGCCGTTTACGGCGGTTATAAACGGGATCGCCGCCTCCCATATTTGTTTTGCATTGCGTACCCAGGCGAACTCATCCATATAGAGGCTGCCTGAAAAGCCCTGTATTGTCCTCATATTAGGGGGACGACAGATAATATGTTTCCCCCCTGGACAGATCAGCGAGTCTCTGAGCTTGCCGCCGGGCAGAACGTCGATCCCAAGCTTGTCAGCGTGCTCCTGCGCATAACGAAGGATGATATTTGCCTGGTCCTGGCTGCCGGAGATCACTATGCTGTCCATGGCCCCGCCGCAGGCGCTTAAAAGCGCATCCAGGGCCACCAGATACGATTTGCCAACCTGCCGCGATGCTACCACGCCACGGAAGCGATTGTCGTCTGCAAGGATTTCATGCTGATGTTCATAAAGCCCATACTCTTCTGATAGCGCTTTCTTTCTAAGGCCATCAACCATTGTCGGCGTCAGTTTTAGCGTCTCGACCTTGATCTGCTTATTCTTATCGCGCTTTTTTTGCTCCAGCTTCTCAACGCGATCATGCGCTTTGGACAGGCGTTCGATTGTTAGAGCGTCGGCTTTTGACAGATCCTTTTTCCTGCTGAGTTTATCTATCTTCTCCTTGATCGCCTGGGCAGAGGTTTGAGTGCCTGTCTTTCTGTGATCCGCGCGGGCCGTCTCCCAATCACAGGATGCCTTCCATGTGCGGACGGTCTTATCGCTGAGCTCCAGATGCGCGGAGATCTCGGCAAGGGTAAAGCCCTCTTCAACGTAGAGGCGCCGGGCCTCGGGTTCGAGTAATTTCTTCTTAGCCATTAGCTGTTTTCCTCCAAAGATGTTCTTGCCGCGGCCAGCGCAAGCCCCCCCCTAAATGAATCGCGTAGCATTTACGCCCCAGAATAGGATTTACAAAAAGCTCGTCAGGAGTTGCGACTATCTCTATTCTCTCAATACTGAAAACCTTGAAGCGCGGGCCACACAGAAATCCTATAGCTTTGTGGCTAGTCTCTTTGCCTTGTATGCGGGCTATCCAATAGGGCGAGAACTCGCGATATTCAACGGTCTTTTCGCCCGCCTCTATTGCGTCGAGATACTCTTTTTTTATAGTTGTTATAATTATATCAACCCCTCTATTGCTCTAATCCTGGCCTTCCTCAGTTATCGCCTTACGACAAGACCCGCCGAAGCGGGTTTCGGCCTTATTCTACTTGTCCAGCTTGTTCAAGCTGGCGTATTTCCGGCATATAGATATTCAACGGAGCCGGCTTGTACTGTTTGATATAGGTTATTACGAGTTCCTCTGATACCGGTGTCATTGAATAGATGGCCCCATTACCATAGAATTTTGTCAGCGCCTGAGAACCTTCGACCTTCGGAATATCTACGCGAATGAAAGAACAGCCCCCGATCTCCGCCTCCGTAACATGACCGGCGATCCTCTGGTGACCGAAGAGCTCTATTATTGCCCATATTTCGATGCGTTCCTTTGAATCCAAGTCTATTCCTCCTTTTTCCTAAACGAACAGTTTGGTTTTGCCGCATAGATTTCCAGCGCTCGGGATGCGGATGCAATTAATACGTATTCGTCAAACTGTTTGCAGCGCTGCAGTCTTCCATTCTTCTTCACTGTGTAGATTGAAAACAAGCTACCGATGCCGTTGGAAATAACGACCGGCAACCCCGATTCCTTATGAATATATGCCGTCCCGAATCTCATGCCCTCTCCTTTTTTTTTACATCCCACCACTACAGCGATGTGGGAAACATAAGTCTTGCAACGTTTTTGCAGGTACTGTTTTACATCCTTAATAATAAAAATCGACATGACCTTTTTACTCTTCGGTGATAACTGGAGACCCTTGGCCTTTAGTTCTTTGTCGATCTGCATCAGGATAAGACTCTTCATGCCGCTTCCTGGTATTCCTTCTCCAGCTCCTCGCCTTTTTCCTTCAAAAAAGCGTTTACCAGTTTTTCGATCTCCGAGGCTACCGGCCTTATCACGATAACGTCACTGGTATCCTCGATGGTAACGCCAAGCTTCTTGAGCTCGCCTGCTGAAAGCTCTTTCAATGCGTCCGCGCTGGGCTTATACTCAATGTTCACGAACTTTTTCCAGTTGGAATACACCTCCATCAGCTTGCCGACAACCGCCTTGCCGTCTTTCCACCTGACCTTCCCGATCATCTTCTGAAGCCCTACTTTAAACCCGTATAAAACCTGCGTGCGCGGTTTGTCGAACAATGCCCGGTTTGTGTCCACAGCAGCCTTAAGATCGGCCTCTTTTTCGGCTAATCTGTTTACCGCCCTTTTGATGCGCGGCATGAACTGGCGGGCGATTGCGCCCTGTTTGTCCTGCATCTCGGTGATAAGATCGCTCAGCTCTTCGTAAGCCTCGCTGTACGCCTTTGTCTTATGATCAATTTCCTGTAGCATCTGCCGTCTCCTTTATATCGTTATTTAATTCAGGCCTGCCGCTGCCGCCAGACCCTACGGTTTCCATAGCCCGCATAATATTTGCAGCCGGTGTAATGAGGGCAGCCGCCATTTCCGCAACCCGGCCCCAGCCGTTATGAGTCGCATAGTTTATGATCGGCACCAGCCTGATGATCACAGCGTAATAATCTTTGGAGACATCTTCATCGAGGATCCCTTTCATCCTCACTGCCATTACCTCTGCATTGGCGTTGTCAACCAAAGTTTTGTAAAACGCGTCCAGGGCGATATCTTTGTTTTTCAGACGCTCTTCCGTAAGCACTGTCAGCCAGCGGCCGAACCCGTCAAAAAAATCCTTCTTCGGCATCAGATACCTCCCCGTTTAAAGAATTTATGAAGGCCCTTTAACGAACAGATAAAGGACTTCCATATCCCGCATTTTTTGCGGGGATATTCGGCAAGGCAAAAGTGTGTGCCGTATTTCGGACGGCGGTAAATACAGATCATGCTGCCTCCTTTTTCTTTTTCGGACATGTCATCATTGTTTTGGTTTTGATTACGGCGCCGCTAAAGGCGCAGGCATATTCCCCTCCGAGTTCGGCTCTTGTTCTTCCGGCAGGCTCAGTAGCGATCGGGCCTGATTTTATCGGCGGGAAATATCTGGCGGACCTGCAGAGTTCCCTTGTAATCGGGCAGAATTGCATTATTTCGCCTCCTTCATGGCCTTCAGCGCCCTGATAACTTTTTGCACGTCTTTACGTTCGAGAAAGCGCAGGCTGTCCACATGTGCGATGCGCTGCAGGAAGTTTCTCAGCGCATGATCAAAGGCTCTGGGATTGTCTTTGTACCAGCTGACCTGGCGGAACATCAAACGGATAAGGTTTTGCTGCTTGCCTGTTGCAAAACCTTCGCGGTCGTCTCCACCAGGCATAAAATTGTCAGGGGAAAAGATGCCTCTGCGCTTCCACACACCGGCCTCAACGGCCCTCTGCTCCATTATCTCAATCAGCTTCCCGGCCTGATTAAACGACAACTCCTTGCAGCTTGCGGCAAAGCCGTCAGCTGTCACGCTCGAAACCAGCGCGCGGTATTCTTCATCCGGGAGCTTCAGCGCGGACTGAAGGGATTTGATTTTAATGATCTGGGCTCTGCTGATCGGCTTCATACGATGAGCGTCTTCGCTGCTTCGCGGATGATATCCGGGTTCAGCGGCATGTCGTTTATTGTGGCGATTCGCACTGACCTGGCAAGCAGCTTTGACAGTCTCCTGGTATTCTGGCTGCTGGCCTCGTGATATGCCTTCCACAGCCCGTTAATGCTCGGCACAGTTACCTTAACGATTTCCTCAGTATCTGTCGCGCGCAGGAGTTCCAGCCTGCCCGCTACTCCCACACGGCTATAGAGCTGCGTATACTCGCCTTTTCTGCCTTTCAGGTTTTCCCTGAGCCTCGGCATCCCGACCAGCATGATGCCGACTCCTGCCTTATCATAGACGCGCCTTAGCAACTCCAGCGCCCGATATGGCAGATGTTCGGCCTCATCGATGATGATGAGCCGGCCGGAGCCTTTCAGCTTGGCTATGATCTCTTCCTTCATGTCGTTTATCGAGCCCAGGCCGCTGAGCCCGGCATTTTTATGCAGATACGAAAACAGGACCTTTGCCGTAAAGCCGAGGTCAGCTTCCACCAGGATCGTATCGCTGTTCCTTTTTGCATATTCCTTCGCCGCATCTGTTTTTCCCAGTCCCGCGTCTCCGTAGCAGATGCCGAGTTCATTGTCCAGGTGGCAGATTCGCGCAACCTCAAACACCTTCTTGGCAATGCTGGTCATCACAAATGCGTATGCCTTCTTCGGCGTCTGCTTTTTCTCGCGTTCGCGCTCTAGCAGGCCCTTGACCGCATCGTCTATTTTTGCTACATTACCCGTGTATGTGCCTGCGGCCCATGATGACATGGCGCCGGTTGAGTAACCCAGGGCTCTGCTGATGGCAGTCAGCGAGAGCCCTTTTTCTTCCATTAAGTCTTCAAGCTGTTTTCTGAGTGATACTGACACTGTTTAATCCTCCTTTCTGTTTTCCAGTTCCCATATATCCCGATCGGTTTCATACTGAAATATGGGTGTTTCTTTTTTGCCTTGCGGCTGGATCACTGACAAATCAAATGTCCCTGCCTCGGCCTCGCTGAGGCCCATTGCTTCGAGTTTCACCTCCTCCATCTTTTTGTTTAGTCGCTTCATTCGGCCCTGTGCGCGCTTTTGTCTGGCGCGCTCTATAAACGGCACCGGGAACATATCGCGCTTATTGCCTTCAAACTCTGCCGCGCAGATGCGCTGGCCCTGAATATTGCTCACCCAAACAACAGAGGCGTCGTGGATGTCGTATTGCACGATCACTGTTTCGCCGTTGAAATGCTCCAGGTCTTTGTGGTAGTACCAGCCGACTCCAGGCACTGTTACCATTGCGCGTTTTGTAAGCGCCTTTACCTGCGGCATAAACAATTCACGGGCTTCTTCCGCGCTCAACGTCATCGGCTGCCAGCCTTTATGTAGCCACATCTGCCACGATTCACTCGGCGTCTAGCCGAAAACGCGGTCCAGACCGTGGCCGAGCGCGCGGCAAAAAGCATCATGGACGTGATAGACGAAGCCTATGACAAACGTAGCGGTACGTCGGTGTACATTGAAGGCCGCGATCTTATGGGCGTGCTGACGGACTCCTTCTGCGAGGAGTTTTTTTCGGCTGAGAATATAAAACTGAAAGCCCTGGCTGAAAGGCTAATGAAAAACGTGCCGTTCATCCGGCTGAAAGACATACAGTATCAGCAAGACATCCACGGCAATCTAAAGAAAAAGAAAGGCGGCAAGGCAGATATTATGGGTCTCGACATCGCACATCAGTTTTCGCATATTGAGCCCGGCATGAGTATAGCAGAGGTTCTAAAAATATATTCGGCATCAAGGGGGCTTATGTTCTGGTGTATGCCTGACGGCTCCTTTGTTTTTGGCAGGCCTGTAGTAGGCGGGCCGGCAGCTTTCGACATTATTAACAGGATATCTGACCCATCGAATAATAATGCTCTCAGGGGACAGAGGACTCGTGATATCTCAAAAAGATACTCGAAGGTGAAAGTGGTGGGCCAACAACAGGGATATGATCTGCACGGTTCCGGCAGCGACGGCGCAAAAAAAATAAATACGAAGGCCGAGATAATAGACCCGACCTTTCCCTTTTATAAACCGTTTGTCGCTACGGATAATAACGATTCGCGCAGTCCCAAGCTGCATGCCAGAATGCTCCTGGAGAAGATGATTGCCCAGGGCCGCAAGTTGACGTATACGGTTCAGGGCCATAGTTATAAGGGCAAAAACTGGAGGATCAACGAAATGTGCAAGGTAGAGGACGAGGGGTTCAGGCCGCCTGTGTCGGATAATCTGATGATAACCGGCCGGACATTCGAATTTTCTAAGCAGGCAGGCTCACAGACGCATATAAGGCTGGGGCTTCCGGGGCTGGTTGAATGATCAGGGGCATTATTAAGACGGTGGCCGAGGGCCTCATAAAGCGGTTCAGCGCTACGGGCCGGGCCGACGAGACTATAGATAATCGCGAGTATTTCCAGCATTACGGGTTCACATCGCGGCCGCTCGGCGGAGCTGAGGCGATAATTATCAAAGAGGGTAATCACATCATTATGATCGCCTCGGACGATCGGCGGTACAGATTAAGGATCGAGGAAGGCGAAGCGGCTCTTTATGATGATCTGGAGCAGAAGGTGTATTTGACGCGCAACGGCATAGTAGCATCTTCTCCTATTAAAATTACCGCCGAAGCGCCCGAGGTGGATATTATTGCGTCGACAAAGGTGATGATGATAACTCCACTGCTCGAAGTTACGGGCAATATTGTCAGCGGGGCAGACATAACAGCTGCAGGGAATATCTCGGATATGGGCGGGACGAAATCAATGTCGGGCATGCGCGAGGTATATGACGAGCATAAACACGGCGACAGCGATGTGCCGGACCGGGAGATGTAATGGATTTTGCAATTAATATTGATCCGGATACGGGGATCGGGGATATGACCTTCGAAAAGGCTAGAGACATTTTCAATAATGTTTATCTTAGCCTCAGCATCGAGAGAGGGACCTTTTTCCAAAACCCCAAATTTGGGCTTAGGCGTCGATTTGGCCTTAAAAATAACGAGCAGACGGCCGCCCTTATACGGCGCGATCACCAGGAAGCCCTGCAGTGGCTCGTGAATACGGGTCGCGCAAATAAAGTGGAGGTTTTCACTGAAATAGACCGGCTCGTGAATATCAACCGTCTGAAAGTGCTCGTGGAAGTGACACAGGGAGATGGTCAAAAGGTGACGTTCGAGCGTTTTGTGGAGGTTATATAAAATGAGGAATCCCTTTACGAAAGATTTTGATGAGATTCTGGACGATTTTTTAACGAGTTATCAAAATCAATTCCCGGGTGCAGATATCTCCCAGGGCAGCCTTATCTTTATTAAGGCCGCATGTTATTCTTCGCTTCTGTGGGGCGCTCACAAGGCAATTGAATGGAACGGCGACCAAATTTTTCCCGACACCGCCGACCCTGAAAATCTTTATCACCACGGGTTTGTTCGGGGAATACAACCAACCTATCAGGAAACGGAATCCGCATATCTTGCGCGTGTGCTTGATCATATTCGCAGGCCGCCTGCAGGCGGCAATAAATACGATTACCCTAAATGGGCCAAGGAAGTAAACAACGTTGCGGAGGCCTATTGTTTTCCTACGCGCTGGCTCGGGTCTGTGAGCGTGCTTATATTGGCGAACATCGAGACGACAGGCTCCGAAATCCCGACACAGGATTTACTGGACGCAGTAAAAGCCCATATCGTTGATCTGGCCCCTGTAACGGCCTCTGTAATCCGCGTGTTTGCGCCTACTGTGCTGACTCAGCCGGTAGCAATGAGTGTGATGGGCGACAATGTGAACAAGGGCCAGATATCATCTGATATTAGCGCATATATGAGAAGTCTCGCGCCCGGATCAGCTCTCGTCCGGTCTCAATTAACCTCTATCGCTGCCGTAAACGGCGCGGACGACTCGGCTATAGCTCAGCCGGTCGCAAATGTCGTTCCGTCATTTTTCCAGATGATACGCCCGGGGGTAATAAGTGTCACATAAGCAGGCATTGACACAGCTTTTCCCCTTGGATATGGGACCGGTTTTTGCCGCCGATATCGAGATAGAGGGCAATCACCTGGATGCCTTACAGGCCGCGGCTGACGAATTGCAGAAAGAGATGCACGGGCATCTTAGTGATAAATTTCTGTCGTCCTGGGAGCGTGTGCTTGATATTACCCCGCCGATCCCCGCGCCTGGGGAAATGGGAGACGATCGCAGGCAGGAAGTGGCCCGCAAAATCAGGCATAAAGGCGGATTGAAAAAGGGCTATTACGTTCAGCTCGCTGCCGAACTGGGCGCAGAGATAGCAGTTAAGGAGCTGCGGCCGTTCCGTGCAGGAGCGTCGCGGGTTGGGGAACAACTGTGGAAAATTAATGCACGCGCAGGGCGGATGAGCGCCGGAGATCGGTTAATGGAGCGAAGACTGGTAATTTGGGTTTGGCGGGTCTATATCTCAGTGCCTGATGCCCGCCTTGAAAAAATGATAAAAGACCTGCGGCCTGCTCATACACTTGTGACGGTCAAATATTCTAGTTAAGGAGCTATAAATGAAAACATTATTCTTAGAAGAGGACCCGAGCGCAGGTGGCGAAGGCACATTCGTCACAGCGGCATTTCTCAATGCCATAAACAATCCGGTCTTCGACGGTGCGGACGAAGATGGGCACTATCAGAACCCTATTGTTACCGTCCCCCAGAGATCGGTATCGGCCAGCGGAGATCTGCTGGCTACAAACTGTATCGTATTTGTTGATGCAACGGCCGGAGACGTAAATGTGAATGTCCCTGCCGGCGGCAGTTATTACGTTGTCAAAAAAATCGACGCGAGCGCAAATTTAGTGTCTATAATCCCGCCCGAAGGCAAGACCATTGATGGAGAGGCAAATCTGCAGCTCAGCGTAAAAAACGAAAAATGCACACTTGTCGTCGACGCGGACGGCAACTGGCAGACAATATAAGGGAGGTTTTGAACCATGAAAAAAACCGCAATAATACTACTGTTTTTATTCGTACTGCCGGTTATGGCATCGGCCGCCGACAACACACTGCGGGGCTCAGACTTGCGGGTTAACGCTCCATGGGTTGATTCCCGCAATTTCCAGACGCTGACGGCCGCGAACGCCTACGCGGTGTCAAAGGGGTTTCGGCTCAAAATCTATGCAAATACGTCGCTGTCCGGAGATACGACTCTGACGGCAAGCACTATGATCGAGCCGGGCGGGCGCATAACGTGCAACGGGCACAATCTGGTCGTCAGTGACAAATTTTCCGCGCCTGAATTTTATCAGGCCTTTGACTGCCCTTCGGGCGCGGTTACATTTACGTCCCTGGTGCCTGAAATAACAGCGGCCTGGTGGGGAACTGCAGGAGATGGGACTACGGATGATACAACTGCTATTCAGACGGCCGCTGCAGCCTTGACATCCGGACAGACGCTGATTTTGCCCGGTCCGACACATAAAGTTACGTCCTATATCTCAGTGACGGGTTTGTCTAATATTAAGATTAAAATGAGGGGAGAAATTAAACCCGTAGGGACGCTAAACAGTCTCAGCAACGGTCTTTTCAATATTAGCAGTTGCACAGACGTGAAGATTATCCCCAAAGTGAAAAATGCGACTTACGCATCTACTATAAACGTCATCCGCCTTGTGAGCACCAGCAAGGTTGAGATATATAACGGCATTATCGATCTTAAATACAACTCATACGACGGCACTGCGGCAATTCAAATCGGGGCGAACACCTCGGACGTCGAGGTGCGGAAAAATTACATTAGATCCGGATACGGTGTTCTGGGCAACGACGTCGCCGGTGTGTCGAACATCCGGGTCGTAGGTAATACTATAGTTGGTCAGCACACATACGGCGATACCGGCACAGGGGATGCTGTGGAAGCAAATTTCCCTACCTATGGGTCATCAGCCTGGCAAATAGATGGAAACAAAATAAGTGGATACCGGCTACATAATCCCGGGGGAGCGGCTGCTCGCACTATATGCATAGGACTTGCAAATGTAACCGGCTATTCCGTTACAAATAATACCTTCTCCGATTCGGACCAAGAGTCTGTTCATGTGGAGAACGGCTCTTCCAATGGGATAATCGCCGGGAACAAAGGCGACACCGGCATTATGGGGGTGGTTTTGCAGCCAAATACTCCAGCGGACATGGTGAATACTGTAATAAGCGGTAACCAGTTTAGTATGCCTGTTATGCCTTCCGATTCCGCTTATAGCGCGGACTATGGGGCCTGTATACTGTTGAATGTGAACAATACGAGTACCGGTGTTATAAAGAACGTGACGGTTGAAAATAATGTCTGTAGCGGCGTTACCGGGGCTTCCCGTGGAATAGTCGCATACTCAGTGGACGGGTTTTCGCTGGTCGGAAATATTGCAAGAGGTTTCCCTCGATCTGGATTCGATATCCGGAATTTCCACGGCTTAGGACCGGCGACTACACCGACAAATGGGATAATCAAGGGAAATCAGGCAATAGATAACGGCTGGAATTATATTCTCGGCGGATTGGGCGTCGGGGGAGAAGGACTCCTTACAAACACATATTTTGATGAATCTAATAGGGCAACCGGATCCCTGTTTAATCAGGATTACGATTCACAAATAACGACTCGCACAGGGTCAACGATCCGGATACCATACACGTCGAAAGCGACACTTTCCGCTGGTGATCTCGTTGTTTACAGTGACGGGCGATATGGCCATGTATTGACGGGTGGCGTTTACGGGGTATGGCAGGTTTCGGACGGGACCGCTACATATACAAAAAGTGGACCCTGGACGACAAATTCAGTGGCGCTGACGTGGGGCTCATTTGGAGCATATTCAAAATCGGCTATCGTAGAACTCAAAGCGCAAGGAATTGCTTCAAACGGCACTAATCAACAAGCCTATAGCGCCAAATATATCATCCGCCATATATCGGGTGGTGCGGTGAATACCTTATGGGGCACCCCGGATACATATGGGCCTCCGATAACAGTAACGGCGTGGAGCACTATAGCGCCGGTTCCAAGATCCGGATATGACATCTGGTTTACGGGCGTCAATACACACTCGATAACAACGACGATTTACCAGGGGGACATTCACAACCCTGATATCGGCGGGCTTATAAATGTCCAGTAAATAGAGACGGATATCCCTGCAGAGAGGTCCAGTCCCTGCAGGGATATCCAAAGGGGCATTTAATGCTTCTAAAACTGTTTTTAAACGGAGGTTTAATATGTCTTTTATAATCGAGCCTGAAAAATTTGCAACAGACGAGGGCAGGAGCAATCATATGGTCGTAGCACAAAAGCACCCTGGCTGCCCGATTAACGATATATGCGCCTATTTGGCTGTGGGCTTCGGATCAGTGGTAAAACAGTGCGAATTCTTCCAGGTCGAAGGCGACAAGGCTTTCTGTTCGCACGAGTAAAAAAGGAATCTGACGGGCCGGAAAACCGACTCGGTTTTAGTTTTTCTCAAATCAGGTGTAAAACTTTCTCAAATCGGGCGTTAGGTTATATACAACTGCTGCCGCAATCTTTTTCATCATCTCCAGCCTCCTTTCATTGCCAAATTTCATAATGGGCCAAATTCACAAGGTCGTTCAAATTCATAAGACGAAATAAATTAATCCCGCATTGTCCCTTTTAAAATTCCGTATATATTGTATCTGTAAGCGCAAAAATTTCAAAGCCGGTCTTCGACGTAAAAACGACATATGCCGCAGATGCAAAAAGGGCGTCGGATTGATCGACGCCCTTTTGCCTGTCTATGTCTTAAGTTCCCGCTAAACTGTTGCGGCCGTCTCAACCTCTTTAAGCCAAAGGAGCCTCGAGCCGTTAATGACGGATGCGTTGATGTCCCCAATAAACTTCTCGGCCTCGACTTCAAGCTCTTTGTCCCTGCCAAAGGCGCTGAAGGTTGTCTTGACCTTGCCTTTAAGCGCCTTCTTTATCTCTGTGTCCTTGGGCATCTTCAACGATGCTCCCATGGCGCCGGCTACCGCGATATAAATATCCGCATTGGATTTTGACTCGCCCGTAGCCTCAACCGCCTTCTTCACCTCTTTGAGTCTGCCAAGATAATCTACTATCGTGCCGTCGGATTCAAGCCCGGCCGCGGACGGCAGAACCACATCGGCCTGTTTGGCAAGCTCGGTCATGTGAGAACTCTGGACAATGAGGAAATCCGTGTCCGGCCTCTTGCTCACAGGAACTTCGCCTGTAACGTAGAGAGCCTTTGAGGCTGAAGAAACCATCTCCCTGAACTTCTTTCCTTCAGTCGTCAGCCCCATCAGTACAACACCTTTGGCGTTGGCTTCAAGCGGCACTGAAACAGCCTCGGACTTTATGAGTGAGAGGTTCGCTGCGGCCCTGTAAAGCGCAGGAGAAGCAAGTATGACCGGCGACTTGGCAGCCTTGAAGATGTCGGCGGCAGCCATTGCGGCATCCGCGGGGTCGACATGCGCAAGCGCCTCGACCATTTCCTTGGGCGCCTTGACGCCCTTGGCTATCACGGCCTGCGCCAGCTCCTGGGTCATCTTGACCTCATCGCCTTTAAGGAATGCGGTTGCAGTCTTTGCTATGGCCGGGTCTCCGGCATTGATTACTATAAGTTTTGCGCCGTCGTTGTTCATTCTCTTTCTGATCACCGCGTCGAGCGCCGGAACAACCCTTGTCCACTGGTTCGGTGTTGCCCCGATCAGCACAAAGAGGTCCGCATTGTCGAGGTCCGCAGTCCCTGTCGTAAGCGCCTGGTAGTCGGAATAAAGAGTGACGGAAGAATCATAATTTTTGGTTTTTACTACCTCAGCCGCAAGCTTCTTCAGGAGCATCGCGTCTTCATTGAGTATGTTCCCTGTGCTGATAAAGCCGGCATCCTCACCCGCGTTTTTCAGCCGGTCTGCAACTGTGTTGAGCGCATCTTCCCAGGTGGTCTCCTGCAGTTCGCCGTTGACCCTCTTCATCGGCTTGGTAACCCGCATCTCGCTGTGCAGGCTGTCAAAACCGAAGCGGCCGATAGCGCAAATATATTTCTCGGCAGAGCCGTCGGCAGTGCCTGAGTTGATCTTTACCACTTCTCCGTCTTTGGTGCTGACGGATATATTGCAGCCGCTGCCGCAGGAAAGGCAGACCGAGTTGACCTTATCGTATTCCCATTCCCTGCCCTTTCTCCAGCGGTCGGACTCAAGCAGCGCGTTCACCGGACAGGCGTCTACGCAGCTTCCGCAGAAGGTGCAGCCGGATTCCTGAAGCGGTTTGTCCAGCGCGGTAACAACCTTGGCCCCGACGCCTCTGCCTGAAAACTCCAGCACATCCGTGCCCTGCGCCTTGCATATTCTTACGCACCTGCTGCAAAGCACACAATATTCGGGGTCTCTCTTAATAAAGGGGTTTGACGAATCCACAGGATATCCGAACTTCTTCCTGCTGAAACTCGACTCCTTTATCTCAAAGTCATAGGCATACTGCTGCAGGTTGCAAACGCCCGCCTTGGTGCAGGTCATGCAGTCCAGCGGATGCATCGACAGGATCAGATCAACGACAAACTTGCGGAGCTCCTGCACCTTTTCGGTCTTTGTGGCAACGCTCATGCCTTCTTTGACCTTTGTGTTGCAGGCTATCACAGGCGCCTTGCCGCCCTCGACTTCAACCAGGCAAAGTCTGCACGCGCCGATGCCTTTCATCCCCTTCATATAGCAAAGGTTCGGGATATGCACACCCGCGCCGGCAGCCGCATCTATAAGATTACTGCCTTCCTCAACCTTTACTTCCTTCCCGTCTATTTTCAGATTAACCATGTTTGCCATCCAATCCTCCTCTTTAAACAAGAACTCCTGTTTTTTCTTCTATTATTTCAATTGCCCCGAACTTGCAGGCTGTGTAGCAGTCTCCGCACTTTACGCACCTTTTCTGTCTTACTTCATACGGCAGATATCCGGCCCGGTACGAGACCTTTTTCTCTCCCTGTATCGCATTGTATCTGCAGGCGTCTTTGCAGTCGCCGCACAGAACGCACTTCCCGGGGATGATCCTGTAGGTTATATACTCCGGACATTCCCTTTCAGCGCAGCGCCCCTCAAGATGCTCTTTAAACGCATCAGTCTGCAGCGCGGCAATAAGGAACTTTGCGGTGTCCTTGCCCTTTATGCATCTGGAGGCCTCAAGCATGTCCTCAGCTATTCTGAGGATCGCGGCAACGTCTCCCTGTTTGCCGATGCCGGCAGAGATCCTTTTCAGTCTTACCAGGGCCTCGTAACTGCCGAGCGCGCAGGGGTGACATTTGCCGCACATGGGCTCGGACAGAAATTCTTCCACAAACTTCTGTGATTTCTGAATAGAACATTTGATGTTTTCAACAGCCGCAAAAACATCTTTCATCTCCTTCTTCGGAGCTTCCTCTTTTTTGGGGGTCTCGCTCATACAACCTCCTGTCCGGCGGCAATCCTTTTCTTCTTTTCCACCTTAACCGCGCCTATCGGGCAGGCGGCATAGCAGGCCTTGCACTTTGTGCAGTAGTCCTGGTCGATAAAGAAGCTGCCCCTGGTCTCTTTCACAGCGTCAAAAGCGCAGGCCTGCTTGCAGAGCCCGCACAGGAAGCATTCGTCGTGCTCGATCCTGAAGACGCCGAGGCCGCTGCACGCCTTTGCGCTGCAGTATTTATCGTGTATATGTTCTTCGTATTCCTTCCTGAAATACCTGATCGTTGTAAGGACCGGATTTGGTGCGCTGTTTCCGAGTCCGCACAGAGCGCCGGCCTTTATTTGTGTCCCGAGTTCTTCGAGACGCTCAATGTCGCCGGGCTCGCCTTTTCCTGTTGTAATCCTTTCAAGAATCTGGAGCATCTGGTAGGTGCCAATCCTGCACGGCGGACATTTGCCGCAGGACTCGGACTGACAGAAAGACAGGAAGTATTTTGCGACGTCGACCATGCAGTTGTCTTCGTCCATCGCGACCATTCCGCCGGAACCCATCATGGAGCCGACCTTTGCAAGCGAGTCGAAATCAACCGGCAGGTCGAGATGTTCTTCAGGGATGCAGCCTCCGGAAGGACCTCCTGTCTGGACCGCCTTGAACTTCTTGCCGTTCATGATGCCGCCGCCTATGTCGTATATTATCTCCCTGAGGGTTATTCCCATCGGGACTTCGACAAGCCCCGTGTTAACGACCTTTCCGGTAAGAGCAAAGACCTTTGTGCCCGGCGAATTCTTCGTGCCTATACCGAGGAACCAGTCCGCGCCCTTTTCGATAATCGGCGGAACGCATGCATAAGTTTCGATATTATTCAGATTGCTGGGATAACCCCACGCGCCGCCGCCTGTTTCTGAGAGCCTCGGCGGTCTCGGTCTCGGGAAACCTCTTTCTCCTTCTATCGACGCGACAAGGGCGGTGGACTCGCCGCATACGAATGCGCCTGCGCCCTCCCTTATATCCATCGTAAAATTCAGACCGCTGCCGAGTATATTCTTTCCAAGAAGCCCGAGGTCTTCAGCCTGCTTGATGGCTATGGCCAGGTTTTTAACAGCAAGCGGATATTCATGTCTGACGTAGACTATTCCGTATTCAGCGCCGATAGCAAAGGCGCAGAGGAGCATCCCTTCAAAGAGACTGTGCGGATCGCCTTCCATGACCGACCTGTCCATAAATGCGCCGGGGTCGCCTTCATCGCCGTTGGCAATTACGAACTTGACCTTTGATTTGTCGCTCTTGGTATGCTTCCACTTCTTCCCTGCAGGAAATCCTGCGCCGCCCCTGCCTCTGAGATTGGCCTTATCGACTTCCGCAAGGACCTGGTCGGGGGTCATTGAACCAAGCGCCTTCTCAAGCGCGGAATAGCCTCCGACAGCTATATAGTGATAGATGTTCCGCGGATCGATCACACCGTTGTTCCTGAGCGCGATCCTGAGCTGTTTCTTATAAAAAGGCACTTCCGTCATCTCGGGGATTGGTTCGCTGAGGATGTCTTCACGGTACAGACTCTGGCGATAGGGTGCGCCGCCTACCACGGTATAAGCCATGATGGCCCTGGCATGTTCTGGTTTCACCTTCTGATAGAAGATGCCCTGGGGCTCCACCTTCATGACCGGCCCTTTCTGGCACAGTCCCTGACAGCCCGTCTTAACCACATCGAGCGTCATACCCCTTTTGGCCGCTTCTTCTTCGAGAGCCGTAACTACCTTGGGAGTGCCTGTGGCCGTGCACGCCGTGCCGCTGCAGAGACGCACCCTCGGCACATCGGCCTTAAAGGTCTCTTCCATGAGGAGCGCCCTGAGTTTCCTGAAATCTTCTATGTTGTTCAGTCTGGCCATGGTCTATTTCTCCTCAACCATTTTTATTATCTCTTTGACCTTTTTAGGATTAAGGTCGCCCACGACTTCTTCGTTGACCGTCACTACAGGGGCCAGTCCGCAGCAGCCGACGCAGCCGACCGTCTCAAGGGTAAGAGACATATCAGCCGTGGTCTCCCCCTCTTTTACGCCGAACGACTCCTCGATCTTTTCAAGCACCTTTTTCGCGCCCCTGACATGACAGGCGGTGCCGACGCATACGCATACGACGTTTCTGCCCCTGGGCTTGAAGTAAAAATGCTTGTAAAAAGATGCGGTGCTGTAGACCTCCGACAAGGGTATTTCCAGTTTCCTGGCCAGCCCGTTCAGGACATCCTCAGGAAGGTAGTTGTACTCTTTCTGGATGCTTTGAAACGCGTGTATCAAGACGCCCCTTTTCTTCTGGGCAGTCGTCAATACCGCGCCGGCATGACCTATCTTTTCATCGACATCGATTTCTTCAACTTTCATCTATCCTCCGACGGGGATCCGGGACCCGGAATCAGGGATCGGTTCTCTTCAACTGATCCCTGGTCCCCAGTCACTGGTCCCTGTTATTAATATATTCCCAGGTGCGGTTTTGCGGCCTTTTCGATCTCGCGTCTTGCCGCCATATCCATAAGCACGCGTTCAGCGCCAAACTTGCCCGGCTCATACTTCCTGAGCTTCAGCTTTTCCCTTGCTGTATCTATATACTTCAGCGCAAGAGCAAGCATCTTCTCAGGGTCAGGCTCAAAATGGAAAGCGCCCATATATCTCTCAAACCAGACCTCTGTCATGATTCTGGTAACTTCAGCGCTGGCTTCAACAGGCGAATCGCCTCCGAAGATGACCGGCACACCTGAAGCAGCGAAATAGCAGCCGATTGCAATCGCCTTTTCAGACATCCACTCCGGAGCGATACCGACTGCCGGCATGCCGCCTATTTCATCAGAGAGTCCGCCCTCAGCAGCCATTGCGCTTGCGATTGTAAGTATCCTCGAATTGTCCACACACGCTCCGAGATGGAGGATCGGCGGAATACCGATCGCCTCGCAGACTTCCCTCAATCCGGGGCCCGCGTTTTCAAGCGCGTTCTCCGGCGTCAGAAATCCGGCTGTTCCGCAGGCGGCTGAGCCGCAGCCTGTGGAAACGATCAGCACGTCGTTCTTTATCAGCTCTTTGGCCAGGAAATGATGGAGGCCGGTGGAAGGCACTCTGGGGTTGTCGCAGCCTGCAAGTCCGACAACGCCGCGGACCCTGCCGGCCATTATCGCATCGTTCAGAGGCCTGAACGAACCTCTCCAGGAACCGCCCTGCATGTACTCGATATACTCATGCGAGAACCCGCCAATAAGCGGCGACTTCTGGGTAACATGACTACCCGTCGCCTTTCTGTTGGGATAGTTGTCGATCGCTAATTTTACGATCCTCCTTGCAACTTCCTTCGCATGATGTTCATCGAATTCGATATGCTCGGCGCCCTGTATCTTGGCCTTTTCCGAAGTGGTTATGACCTTTGTATGAAACTTTTTGGATATCTCGGTGATAGCAGGCATGATGCACTGTACGTCGACCGTCATCGCGTCTACAAGCCCTGTCATGATGCCCAGTTCCTGGTTTGTAAAGCCGCCTGCGGTCGGGATGCCGTGTCTCATCAACACCTCGTTCGCGGTGCAGCACATACCGCCGAGGTTGATCCCTTTGGCGCCTTTTGATTTTGCATATTCTACCATCTCCGGCTCGTCGACAACCTCGACCAGAATCTCCGCAAGAAGCGGCTCATGCCCGTGCACGATGAGGTTGACCTCGTCTTCCTTAAATATGCCGAAGCTCGCCTCAGCCTTTATAGGTTTCGGAGTGCCGAACAGGATATCGGTAACGTCGGTGGATATCATGCTGCCGAGCCATCCGTCCGCAAGCGCGGTCCTGAGTCCCTGCGTAAGAAGATGGTCAGGGTCATGGTCCACGCCGATGTTCGTGCGGTGCATCGCCTCGCAGACTTCGCGGTCAACGCCTCTGGGCACGATTCCCCATTTTCTCCAGCGTTCCTGCGTCTTCTTGGGCGCCCTTGTTATGAAGTTGCCTTCGCCCTTCTGTCTTCCGAAATCCTCTATCAGTTTTTCGGCAACGTCTTTTGCAACGGCATTTACTTCCCTGCCTTCAAACTCGATATTCAGGTATCCTGCAACCCTGTATAGTTTCCTTACGTCCGTGATCTTGAAATCCTTTGCCTCTCCTGTCGCAACAGCAAGCAGGGTAAAGGCCATGCCGCGCGCATGATCCGAATGGGCGGCAGTTCCCGCGGCGATCATCCTGAGGAAGTTCCTCGCGGCAACGGTCTCAAGTGTAGCTCCACACACGCCCCTCGCCTCTTCCTCGGCATTTTTTCCAACAAGCCTGCACGGTCCCATGTGGCATACCTTGCAGCATGCCCCCACCGCGCCGATCGGGCACGGCTTCATCTTTTCAGCTCTGTCGAAACAGGTCTCGATCTTCTGGGACTCACCCCACTCTATTATCTGTTCTGCGCCGCCGGCATCACTCTTTATTTTTTCTGACATATTCTTACCTCCAGTTCTTGGTTAAAACCAAATTCATTAAAAAAATATTCACTAAAACATCGGATCCATCTCAAGCGCGGGATGGCCTACGCTTGCCAGAAACTCCATGAGTTTCTCGGAATCCTCCGCATTTGTCTCGTCCGCTATCTTGTCCAGTAGATCCGGAACTCCGGCCTCCGCAGCCCGCTGGTTGAACGCATCCTTAAGGCTCTCTTTAAGGTTCTTCGTCATCCATACAACCCTCTTGATGCCGCCGTCGCCGAAGAGAAATTTCTTGCTGGTTATGAAGTTTCTGCCGATACCCATAAATCCGGGCGCCTGTACGCCTCCGCCGACGCTGCCGGCAAGTGTTGAAAACTTCATGCCCGCGGGTGTCATGCCTGTATGACCTCTCTGAACGATCATCACGCCGTTTGCCTCGGGCACAATGGCGATGATGACCTCAAAACAGCCGCACGAGGTCATCGGGTTGTCCATGATCGTATACGCATTCATTGTTTCGAGAGCGCCGCCGGTAGCTGTCTTGATGTATTCGTCAACACCTGTCCAGCGTCCCTTCTGGGCGTCGATAATCTCTCCCTTCTTGATCGGCTGATTGCCGCCTGTCGGGTCAATCTCATAGGCAGCCTTTCCGTCGAGCCAGTTGTAGGCGCCGCAGAGTCCGAGTCTTTCAGGGGTTATAACGCATGTATGGCTCGGAGCAAAAGACTGGCAAAGCAGGCATGAATAGAATGTGTCGACCGACTCATCCGTCATGCTGCCGAGTCTCTGGTCGCGCTCCTTGTAGGCCTTTCTCGCCTCTTCCTGCATCGCGAGCACGTCTTTTTCATCCATGTACAACGTGACCTGCACCTTGTCCACAATGGACTTAAATCTTGAGTGAGTCATGGTCGACTGAATAAGTCCGACATGCTCCAGTGTCAGCCCGTCCTTTTTCGCCTGGGTGCTTATCCGGACCCAGTTTATATCACGCTGGCCCATGTGCCACAGGCCCTGGGCCTCGTTGAGGTTGTGATGTATCTTTCTCTCTATTACGGACTCGAAATCCTTCTGCATCTTCCTGCCGGCCACGTCGATCACCATTCCGAGCGGCATCATCCCGCCTTTTTCAAACCTCTCCTGCCAGTTTTCACCGACGATGATGACCTTGTTGTCCTCTATCTCATCGAGCTCTTTTGTCCTGACCCATTCGAAAGCAGGGGTCCTCTGTCCGCCGAACTCTATAAACATATCCTCTTTTCTTATCCTCTCACCTTCGAATGCAGGACCGTAGGCCACGGGGATCGGCGGCTTTTCAACCACTATCTTCAGTCCCCTGACCTCTATCGCCTTCTGCACGATCTTTGCGTGGTCGAACTCTTTATCAACTTCTTCATATATGCAGACGCCGGTAGGGTGGATGACCGGTATGTCTGTATCAGCGACAGCAGGGAAGCCCATATTGATCGCCCCCGCTCCTGTGGTCCATATGATATTGTCAAGCGGGCCAAGCACCATTGCAAAGGCAAAGACTCTGTCTTTCTGATACTTGAGATGCTCCTTGAAATCGCCCGGTTTCTTGTTTCCGAATATGAGCGACGCCCTGATAGCCCAATCAAGGGCATAGAGCGTGTGCCTGGTGTCAGGCCCAAGCGGAACGATCCTTGAATCCCAGCCCAGCGGAACGCCCTGCCTCAGCAGCTGTTTGGTAACGCTGTTGCCGTCTTCCGACTGACCTGAAAGGAAAGTCAGAATGTTCTTTTCCTGAAGTTCTCTGACTATCTTGGCCGCAGTCGCATCGTCGGGCGCAGCGCCGATAATCGCCGCAAAGCCCGGCATTGTGCCGTCAACAAGCTGGATGCCGAGATTACGCTGAATTGTATCGGTGATAAAACCGTTGTATACAAAGCCGGTCTCAGGATCCTTTACAGGTTCCTGACCGTTGATATAGCGGAGGGCGAGAATTATCTCTTCCGCGAAGAGGGTGGCCATTCCGGAATCAAGGGCCTCGCCAAGATACGGCTTCCACAAATGATCTTCCGGCTCGCTATGGAGCAACTCCTTTGCGAAGTTCAACCCCGTCTTCATATCGCCGATAGTCTTGACCGCAAAACCTGTCATCGCATAAATCATCGGCAGATAAAAAGCGGTGTCCGGGAATTCAAAGGCAAAGTTTTCGCCGTGAGACGCTATCGCTTTCTGAAGCAGCTCGTCTGCTTCCTGTACAAGAGTATGTGAACCTCTTATAGCCGCTGTGGCTATTAATTTAGACATCCTGACCTCCTCTTATTGGGAATGCGGCCCGACGGACGATGTATACACCCGACGGCTCATTGAATATTTTATTTTTAAACATTTTACTATACAAAAGCAACCACACCGCCTATCCGCGCGCCTTCAGAAACGCGGGGAGGGCATTCGCCTCTCTCGGACCCACAGTAATCTTCCATCCGGGAAGTTTCTCTTCAATCGAGCCGCTGAGTATCGCAACATAGCCGGGTATTATCAATTCCTTGTTGGCTATCTCCTTTTCAATCCCGCTTTCGGTTATGAACGCGGCTATCTTTGAGGCGGTAAATTTGCCGGCCGCCCAGGCAGTAAGGACCGACAGGCCCTCGCAGTCCATAACCGCAAGCCTGCTGGGGACTTTGCTGTTTTCTATTTCGCCGGACACGATAAAATAGGTGAGAGAGAAATTGGTTGTGATAAACAAAGGAGACTCAGGCTTAGGCTCGCCGATATTGTATACCTTCTGCTCAACCTGCATAGGAACCTGCGGGTCGGTATAGATATTCTGCCTGAGCGTAAACAGCGCGAGGTTCTTCCATTTCTCGATGCTGCTGAGGACAACTATGGAAGCGTACTTTGCTACGCCGGTCGCGGCTATGAGCGCCTCGTGCAGGCTGTCTTCCCTCTGCATAAAGTTTATGACCGGGTAACCGAGGGGCTTGAAATTCTTTTTAACCGCAGCCCTTCTGATCAGGGTGTTATGCTCTATAATTTCCTTCGCGGTCCTCGCGCCGGAGTCGATGACCATATCCTCAACTCCAAGAGACTTGATTTTCTCGGTCAGGACTGTAAGTTCATCCAGCCCTTTTGCTGCAACACCCAATATGGCGTTGTTCGCCTTTGCCACGGCTGCCATTGCCTCGGCATTGGCAGAGTTAGCTCCGTAAATAATCGGTTTTTTGCCGGCAAACAGCTTAACAGCCGCTTCGGCTGCCGCGGGGTTTTCAGTATTTATTATCACCGGCACAGCAGGCGCCTTATCGGCAACTATCTTTGCGGCAGCCTCCAGTCTGGCGGCGTCACCGCTTGCATTGGTCAGCATAATAGCATCTATCCTGAGTTTCTGTCCGACCCTGTCTATCTCGGAATCTGCAACCATCCCGGCGACGGACGCGATCTCAGCGCCTGAAGCCGAATCTTTTATCTCAACCGCAAAAGCGCACGGGTTCACAAACTTCTTATCGTGCCGAAACAGTACAGTCTCCTCTCCCATCTTCACAGCTATGGCGCCTGCGCCGAATGTTATAGGCCTCACCGGAGGGGCTGACGCCTCACCCAGCACCTTCTTTGCCTCCTCTGAAACATCAGGACAGGAATCCAGAGACGCCTGTCTCTGCGCAAGTTTCATCGCAAAGGCAAGGCATGTGGGATGTCCGCACTTTTTGCAGTTTGTTTTGGGTAGCAGCTTGAATATTTCAACGCCTGATAAAGCCATTTTTTCCTCCTTGATTAATTCGTAACTTAATTAGGTTGTTTAGACTGCAGTCTGTTAAGGCTGTTTCACCTAAACGCCTGCAGACTATCCACCCGGGCATTCACATTTTATATAAGTTCCGAGATTGTCTTATTGACCTCGGCAACAGCCTTAGGATGTCTCATTATCAGTAATTCGGCTCCGGCCACAAGAAGGGCCACTGCAGTAAGCGCTTCCCAGGCTATGCCTCTTTCTTCAGCCGCGCCCCAATGCGGGAGATCTGCCTCAGGCGCCTGCGTCTCTTTGACCTTCCATACATACATGCCGATATCGCCGAGCATCGGCGGCTGCATGGTCGTATCGTTTTGGGTAAGAGCAGCGAGTCTTATCCTCTCCATAACCGAATATGTATATTCAAGGCCGTACCCGAGCGCCGAGCACATGGGATCGGTAACAAGCCTCTCCTTTTCAAACCCCATCTGTGTTATGAGGATGTTAAGCTGCTTGGAAAGGTTTATGTCCAGTTCAGACATTGCGATAAGCTTATGGTTATTGGCCATGGCGGCTGCCGCGATAGTCTTGTAGTTTGCCTCCTGGGCCTTGCCGATAACACAGTTTTTGTCCTTTGCAGCCTCGGCGGCCGCCACAATGACAAGGGCGTCTTTTTCCGCGTGGTTGCTGCCGAGGATTATAAGAGGGACCCGGATTGCGGCGAGTACATCCCTGACGGTCTTTGCCGCGTCTTCCGGAGAGCGGTTCTCCCTGTCCGGATGGGTGCCCACAAGCCTCAGCGCAATGGCCCTGGCCCCGAGTTCGTCCTGACAGTATTTCGCCCATTTAACCGGGGCGTCGGAAACTCCCTCAAAAGGTTTCTTTACATTTTCGGGCCAGTCCGCAGGAGGGACATCCTGGATTTCATACGCTATGACCGGCGCGTTCGGAGTCGCCCCTTCAAAAGAATGGAAAGAAAGGACATTTTCCCCGCCGACAGTGACGCTGCCGTCACCGGTCCCGATAGTCACGGGATAAACCTTTCCGGAATATGCTTCTTTGGTTGGTGTAAAAGCCATTTAAACCTCCTCGATTGTGTAAGGCGGTTCGCGAACCGCCTTACAATAAATTACATTTCCAGATATGAATGGGCATAAAGCGTATTGCCCATTATCACATCGATCGTCTTTTTTATCTCAATCATCTTGGCGGCGTCTTCTATGGTTTTGCCGGCAAGCACGTCGTCGACCAGCTGCTTTTCTTTCAGCGCCTCAGCCATCTCGTGCGCGTCTGCGATAGCCGACGTCAGCCCTGCATTCATAAGCATGATGAAATAATACTTATTAAGAATGGGCCTGATATGTTTGGGACAGCCGTTGGAAATATTGCTGAGCCCCACAACGGTCTTCATCGGCGGATCGTTCATCTCCTGGAACATTTTTATCGCCTCGATCACTTTCAGCGCATGGTCCTGGGAGGTCGCGATCTGAAGCACCAGCGGGTCAAGGATAAGGTCTTCAAGAGGCAGACCGTATTCCATCGCCCTTGCCATAATATCCGCTGCTATAGCCGCCCGTTCACCTGCATCGGCGGGAAGTCCGCCCTTGCCCACAGTGAGACCGATGACCTGAGAGTTGTACTTCGCCCCGAGTTCGAGTATCGGGAACCTCTCAGGATCGTTTGAAGTGGAATTGATCAGCGCCCTGCCCCACTGGTTGTTGTGGACCTTCAACCCCGCCTCTATGGCAGACGCATTCGTAGTATCGAGGCATACCGGCAGAGGGACCACTTCCTGGATTGTGGTAACCATCCACTCCATAAGCGCCTCTCCGCCGTCTTCCGCTGGGCCGATGTTGGCGTCGATAATCCCTGAACCTTCTTTCCACTGACGTACCGCAATCTCCTGGATGGGGGCCTTGTCCTTCTTCAGCATCGCTTCCCTCACCCTCTTGGCTATGATGCTCAGTTTTTCGCCTATGATAAGCATTACCGGATCTCCTTTCACTCCCTCAGTTTCGTGTTCGGCATTAACTAAGCCGTGCTGCAGATACCGGCCAAACTATAACTATTTCTTATAAAACCATAAGAATATAGCATATTCGGCCTATATAGAAAACTTAATTATTTTAATAAATCCTATAAATTGAATTAATTGATAGGAAGCTTTCACCGACAATGGTTAAAGTTAGAAAAAATAACATATTTCTCCTCTAAAATTAAAGAGATTGAATGATTGTTTTAATTTATGAATGCATAAGAAACGCTATGACAATAGGGCAGGCAGAGCAAACAGCGGACCGGCAGGCCGCGTTTTACATAATGAAGGCTCCGACAGAGAACGAAAGGGACTTCCAAAAAGAAGGCTATTCCACGGCAGCGCCGGAAACCGACACCCTGTTTTTCCCTTCGTGCTTGGACCTGTACAGCGAGGAGTCTGCCGCAGACAGGAGCTGATCAACAGTGTCTCCGTCTTCCGGAAAGCCGCTAACACCGATGCTTACCGTCAGGCTGCCCCCAGGCTGGCTTTCTTCCTTGGGGAATTTACACCATTCGATGAGGGTCCTCAGCCTTTCAGCGACATTGGCGGTCTCCTCTTTGGATGTTTCCGGCATAAGAACGGCAAACTCTTCCCCTCCGTACCTCGCAACAACATCCGTGTCCTTGAGGTTTTCGCGTATAAGCTCCGCGAGTTTTTTGAGGAGGACGTCGCCCTGCGGATGGCCGTTGGTGTCGTTGTAGGTCTTGAAGTTGTCTATGTCCAGCATTATGACCCCGAACGGCCTGTTGAACCACCTTGCCCTCAGGAGCTCGGAATAAAATACGTCCTTGAACTCCCTGTGGTTCTTTATCCCCGTCAGCCCGTCTATTTTTGAAAGGCCGAGAGTCTTCTCAAAAAGCACGGCATTCGACAGTGCAAGGCTAGCCGAATCAAGGAGCCTCAGGCAGGCCTCGGCATCCGCCTTCACAAGGGGCTAGAATTCAGAGCCCAGGTCCAGGACGAATACCCCTATAGGCCTGAACAGGTCGCACGCCAGACAAAAGTTCAGCTTTTCAGTCGAATTTCTGAAGAGCGTGCCGTTGCAGTGAAATTTTGAAAGCTGCCAGCACCTTCCCGTATCGTTGCCGTACGCGCGGCATTGCGTATCCGTGCAATTCAGATATTTATAACACGGCCCCAGCGAAGATGTCGTCACGGGAAGTATCAGACAGGTCTCCGAAGACATGGCCTTGAGCACTTCTTTTTCGTAGTTGGAGGTGATCGTCCTGATGTCAAGAGTCATGGCGGAGCAGTTCATCAGGGCTTCCGTAAAACTGTTGCCGTCAACGAGCGGAATGCCTGTATCGCCTTCAGGCGTTCTAAACAGCAAAGCCCTCATATTTTTTTCAAGCGGCAGGTACAGACTCCGTCCGGATTCTACAAACCCGCATAACTCTTTTTCTATGACCGCAATGACCTCATCGAGGCGGATGGAAGACCTGAGCCTCTCCGACAGAGAATAGAGCCTCCTGACCTCCTCGTTCTTCCAGTGGAGCCTTCTGCTGAGGTAGGTTACAAAATAGGCTGTCAGGAAAATGGTGCCGACAAACGCCGAGCCGTATGAGCCGATTACAGCGAGATCGGTGAAAATCACGGGTTCATTCCGGAATATCCCGTAATGCGGCAGGAAATTGTAATGTATAAGACCCATTACCGAGGTCGGAAACACAACCGCAAGAACCGAAAAGGCCACGGTATATTTCCACGGCAGCATTATCCCGCTTATCGCAATATGGAAAATGAAGAAATAAAGGAACGGACTGTCGCAGCCTCCGGAAAAGTACATCGCCAGAGACAACGTAAACTGATCAAGAAATATCTGCGTGACCGCAAGAGTCCGTGGGGGCTGTTTACGAAATTTCAGCAGCCACAGGAAAATCAGGTTGTAGAACGAGGCAAAACCCAGAATGGCATAAACAGGCACCAGGGAAAACGACAGAAAGGCAAGCTCCCTTATTACATTGGTTACACCGAAAACTCCGATTATCCCTATCCACCTGAGTTTAATCAGCCATTTGAGTCTTTCGACAAGCTCTTCACCGTCAATGCTGTAGCTCAATAAGCGCCCCCAACCCGCAAATCACCAATACATGAATTATTATAAAATTATCGCCGGCTTTTTTTAAAGGGGCATTTACGAAACAATACGTGCGTCAGTCGTTCGACGTGCGGCACATTTGCGCCGGAGCTTCAGCTGGACATTCAGAGATTTTGCCGGCGCTATATGAAAAAAGTCCTCTGCCTGCGCCCAATTCCCTTTGGCAGGCGGCAATGCATGCGCCGCAATTCACGCACGATATATCCCTTCTGTTTTTCCTCGGCAAGACATTCATGAAACAGGCCTTTTCACAGCCCCTGCAGTTTGTGCATTCCTGCGCCCTTGACTGATCCATTCTCACCTTCAAAGACACCGGGCTAATCCAGCCGAACAGCATCTGCATAAGTCCGGCTGCACAGATAAACCTGCACAGGACATGCCTTACGAGGATAGAAGTTATCAGCATATATAAGGCAACTCCGAGGATACCGGCCTTGACGCCAAAGGTGAAGTTCCATGCCCGGATCTGCTCCCATATCGTCGCAGGCGCGACAAAATATCCGGTCAGGGCAACGCCGCCAAGCAGGGGAAGCGCAATTGCAGCGCAGATTGCGATCAGGAGATAGGCCGGTTTATTTTGGACTCCAGGGTCCGGATCATTTGTCCTTTTTTGAAAAAGGCTGCGCCTCCCAAGGAGGCCGACAGTGAGATAATCCGCCAGTTCAAACAGTGTGCCTTCAGGACACAGCCAGCCGCAAAAGAGTCTGCCTGTAAAAAAACCCAGAAGGGGAAAGATCGCAAGCACCCCCAGCCACGGCAGAATAGCCTTGAGGAAAAATCGGAGCGCAATGTGCGACGATGCGCCGAGACCGTGCTCCGTATAAAAGCCGTCTTTAAGACCAATGGTCCAGGCATGCCCGAATACGATCAGTTCCTGTGTTGCGCTGTCGAACCTGAATATATTGAGGACAGGAATAGAGAAAATCAGCAGGATAAAAAGTATCTGTGTAATCCTTCTGTATATTGTCAGGCTCATGCTTATTTATATCATCCGGACCGCAATACTTACCATGACCTTGGTCATAAACAGGGTCTGTCGGGAAGGTAAAAGCCTTAACATTCAAATCGCGGGGATATGGATGACTGAAAAGTCTTTTGCAGCGACACCTTGTTTATGCCGGGCGGAAATTCCTGATTCGCATATTTCATGCTGCCGCCTTTGAGAATTTCAGCCCGGCATCCGGTTAGATTGGTCGAAATTAAAAGACTTTGAAGGCATTCATATCCCGGCCGATATCCCAACGCGCATTTTACCAATCGGTTCAAACAAAAAAGGGGCTGCTGAGATGAGGGGTATCCCAGACAGCCCCGGGGGGTTATTAGTTAAGCAGCTATGCTTTTTCCGGCGCTGCCGTTACAGCAGGCATCGGTTCTCTGCCCAGCTTAAAGAAATCCACAACAAAGATCATAACGCCTACAAGGAAGCCTACACCGAAGATCGTCCGCAGGATCCAGAACCACAAATTGTAATTGGCCTTAACCGCTACATAGTCAAGTCCCATAAGCCTCTCCATATACACCTGCACCATGCCCGCGCCGGTTATGGTCAATACGATGAAGACCATTGAGATCGTCATCCACCAGAACGACAGGAATGCGCGCGAGGCGTCAAAGGCCTTGACTCCGCGGATGGCAGGCAGCGTTATGTAGATCATCGCCAATACGAGGAGCACATACGCTCCATAAAAGGCCAGATGGCCGTGCGCCGTAGTAATCTGCGTGCCGTGCGTCCACTTGTTTATCTGCGGGAGCGTATGTATGACCCCCCACAAACCTGCGCCTACGAAATTGAAGATCGCATGTGCGACCGTGTAATACAGGCCCGCCCTGTTTTCGACATTCCTGGCCTCCCTTGTAGTCCTGAAGGCGTCCCAGACCATAAACAGCAGTGGGAGCGGCTCGAGCGAACTGAATATGCCTCCGACCCACAGCCAGTAGCCGGGTGTGCCGATCCAGTAATAATGATGACCCGTGCCGAGGATGCCTGTGAACATGACAAAGCCCACTTCTATATACATCCATTTTTCCACAACTTCTCTTTTTGCGCCCACGACCTTCATGAGCATAAACGCAAGGAGCGCGCCCGCTATAATTTCCCAGGCCCCTTCAACCCAAAGATGCACAACCCACCACCACCAGAACTGGTCTTTGACCATGCTCTTCGTATAGACCATGCCGGGCAGATACATAAGAGCAAGAAAGGTAAGACCGCCGATAAGCGTTCCCTGGATGCCGGTCCACTTCTTTGTCTTGAGCATAGTCATGAAATTGATGAACAGGAAGAGAAGCACCGATATCACTATCAGCACGTCGGCCCAGCGCGGGGCCTCGATGTATTCTCTGCCTTCGTTCAAAGGATTGATGCCCATTATGGGACTGTTGGCCTGTGGATCGAGCCCCATCCATATATATCCGAGCACAACTGCGGTAATCGCCCCCACAGTGGCCCAGAACTGCAGCTTTGCCAGAGGCAGGCCCCAAAGCTCTGTTTCGGATTCTTCAGGCACCACATAGTAAGTCGCCCCCATCATCCCGACCAGAAGCCATACTATCATGGCGTTTATGTGCAAGGTCCGGATGACGTTGAAATTCAGGATGAAGAAATCCGGTTTGATAAACTGAATTGCGGCAATGATGCCGACCAGCACCTGCACAAGAAAAAGGACCACCGCAAAGGTATAGAAATATTCCGCTATTTTCTGACTTTCATATTTTATGCTCATAATTCACCACCTCCTATTTCAACGTGAGCATATAGTCTGTTAATTGTTCTATGGCCGCGTCGTCGGCCTCTACCTTCGGCATCGCGGAATTGGGGACATATTTTTCCGGATCATGGAAATGACCTGCCAGCCAGGCCCTGTCCCTTCTCGCTCCCACTTTGGTTAGATCGGGTCCCGTAGTGCCGCCTATGCCGCTGACCATATGGCAGGACGAACATCCGAGCGACTGGTACAGTTTCTGCCCTTCGGTCAGGTCCCGCCCCCCTACTCCCGCCGCAGTTGCCAGTATCGGCTTGGGAGGCCAGCCGTTGGTGTCGACCTTTGCGGTCCAGTCAAGGAACGCGATCAGGTTGTCCGCTTCTTCAGCTCTTATGCCAAGCTTGGGCATTGATGCGTTTGCATTTACAGCCTTAGGGTCCATCAGGAATTTTTTGAGATATCCCTTTGGTTTCTTCTCTGTTATCTTTCCAAGTTCAGGCGCAAAATACGATCCATTGCCAAGAATTGTGTGGCAGCCAATACAATCGTACTTATGCCAGACCTGCTTTCCTGCATCCACCTGATCCGTGATTGCAGGCGCCCTTTTGTCCAGCTGCCCCAGTGTGTCGTACGTCAGGGCAAGAAAAATGATAAAGAAAAAGAGACTGCCAAAGAGAAACAGATTTCTTGCAGCCTTGTTGCTCATACACGCCTCCTCCTTTTTTCCGGAAAACCCGGTTATTAACGCCATTCTAGGAAATAACGCCGGAGTATTCTATGATGTAAATCATAACGGCCCCGCACTGTCGGGTCTAAAATATAATCGGAGCGAAAATTATGAAAGAAGAGATGAAAGGAAATAATACAGGCGATTTGCCGGACTTTACGCTGTCGGACGAAGATATCGTTAAGGCGATGAAAGATATCCCCGGATATCTCGATATAACTCCCGGCGATCTGAAGGAGATATTCCTGCACGCATACAGGCATGCGGTTGAGCGTATCGCAAACTCTGCGACCGTAAGGGACATAATGACTGCGGAGGTCTACTATGCTTACAGGCACACGCCCCTTCAGGAGGTCGCTTTTCTGATGATGGAAAAAAACATATCCGGATTGCCTGTTGTCGATGAAGACAGAAAAGCGGTTGGCGTAATATCCGAAAAAGATTTTTTGTCCAGGATGGGAGGCGGAAAATCCATGCACGTGATGGCCGTCATAGCCGAGTGTCTAAAAGACAGCGGCCGGCTTGCAGAATCTGTTCGCAACGGAAAGGCGGAGGATATCATGACGTCTCCCGCAATCACTGTGAGTGAGGACTTCACCGTTTTCAGGACCATGGGGCTTTTTTCGTCTAAAGGAATCAACAGGGCGCCGGTGGTGGACAACGCGGGAAGATTGGAAGGCATTGTGTCCCGGGCCGATTTAATCCGCGCCCGGATCTTTGGCCGGGAATAACATGACGGCGGATTATTTCAGGAAGATGAAGGGGACGACGCAAAGTCCCCCGCGCGTCGGAACGGAAGAGATTGTCTGGTCCTGGATCGGCGCCTTCATCGGCATAGGGTTCATCTCCTTTGCCAATTACAATATCTTCGAAAAAATAGACCTGCTGATGATCGTCGGTTCGTTCGGGGCCTCTGCCGTGCTGATCTACGGCGCGATAAAAAGCCCCCTTGCGCAGCCCAGGAATCTTGTCGGGGGGCATGTGCTGTCGGCGCTTGTCGGGGTGGCGGCAAATCAAATATTTCACTCCAGCATGTGGCTTGCGACAGCTGTAGCCGTTTCCACCGCCATCGCGGTGATGCACGCGACCAGGACCCTGCATCCGCCGGGCGGAGCAACAGCGCTTATAGCGGTAATAGGCGGAGAAAAAATCCATAAACTCGGCTTTCTCTACGCCCTTTTTCCGGTGGGAGGCGGCGTGATGATTATGCTGATCATCGCGCTGCTGGTCAACAACATTCCGAAAAACAGAAGATATCCGGAATTCTGGCTGTAGGCAAGCTGTATGCAGTCAGCCTTAAAGAACCGTATTTTTCCGCGACCCGTTCAAATCATTACGTTTTCAGGATAATCTTCCCCATGGTCTTGCGGCCTTCGAGCAGGCGATGGGCCTCTTCCGCTTTTTCGAGCGGCAGCACGCGATCGATGCGCAGCTTCAGCCATCCTTCTTTGAGGGCCGTAAAAACATCTCCTGATCGGCGCAGCAGCTCCTGACGGGTTGCAATGAAATTCACCGAACTTCCTCCAGACACTGATATGGATTTCGGCATCAGAGCATTCGGAACGATCGGGTCGGCCGGACCGCTCGCAGAACCGAAAATCACCAGATGACCGCGGACCGCCACAGCCTCAAGATTGCCCTGAAATGTGGCTTTTGCAACACCGTCGAAGATAAGATCAGCCCCGCGGCCTCCGGTGAGGCGCATTGTCTCAGCGGCAAAATTCTGCGTCGAATACAGGATCACGTGGTCTGCGCCGGCCTCTTTGGCAACCGCGGCTTTTTCATCTGTCGAAACCGTGCCTATGACTTCAGCGCCGAGATGCTTCGCCCATTGAACAAGCAGACGGCCGACTCCTCCGGCCGCGGCATGGATCAGGACAACATCGCCACGCCCGGGTTTGCGAAATTCATGTATGAGGTAATGCGCCGTCATCCCCTGCAGCGGAAACGCGGCCCCCTGTTCGAATGACATATCATCCGGCAATGCGATGAGCCTGTCAGGGCTGATTACCGAATATTCGCTGTAGCTTCCGATGTTGCCGGTGTATGCGACATGGTCCCCCGGAAGCACGCCTGCAGCATTTTCGCCGATTTCCTCAACTACCCCCGAGGCCTCCAACCCCGGCACAAAGGGGAGCTGAACAGGATATGAGCCTCGCCGGTGATAGATGTCAATAAAGTTCACGCCGGCAGCATGAATTTTCACAAGGACCTGTCCTGCTTTTGGCTTTGGTTTGGGTATATCCGTAATCTTCAGCACATCTGCTTCGCCATAGCGTTCAATTCTGATCGCTTTCATTATCTCACTCCTTAACTGCTCTTTGTACTCCGACGATAATATAGACTTCAATCGATCTTTTTTTTTGCGCCCCGCCATGCGCCCTTCTGAAATTTCCCTGCCGACGTTTTGAGGCGCAAACATCCTTGCGCCTCCAGCTGGACTACTGTAAACTCTGAGTTCCCTCATCGCTTGTAGGCGACCGGCTATCCCGAAGGATAACCGGTCGATAAATCTACTTCGGGTCTCTGAACTCGGCATGACAACCGTAGCAGGCGGCTATTACGCCGCCGAACTTGCCGACTATCTCGGAGGGGTCCTTTTTACCAGCTGCCTGAGAGAAACCTTCTATCGCCTTTTCAAGCCTGGTGTTAGCCTCTTTGAGCGGTTCGGACGGGAGACCGGCCGTATCGGCCTTTACAGTCGCGGCAAACTTGTCGGCGTTCATCTTCACGCCGTCGAAATCGCTCAGAGCAAGGCCGGCAATCAGCTTCTGCATGGCGGCGAGTCTCAGAACCATAACCTTTGAAAGCGGCCTTAATTCCGCGGCGGACATTCCCGCCAGCGATAAGACAAAGATTACTACCATTATCAGGGCCATATTCCTTTTCATTTCCAAATCACCTCCTTTGGTCTTTCCGCATACTTACTGTCTGCAAAGCTTTCCTTCGCATTATCTCAATCCATTTTCATTGAAAAATCCGGTGTATTTTTTATCGGTTCCCATGATGTGATGTTGCAGCCAGTCACCCAGAAAATCCATCATGTCAATTGTCAGGCTGAGTTTCCTGTCTTCAAGCTCGTCTTTGAAATTTGAAACTTTATCGACAAAGGCGGCATGCTCCATCTTGTGATTCTCGGTATCCGGGTATCCGAATTCAACAAAATACTTTTCCTCGGTCCTGAAATGCAGGGCGGCGTATACGACTAAACTATTTACTATTTTCTCCATGATATCCCTGCCCTTGCCCGTTTTCATCGCGTCGTGCAGCTCATTGATCATTGCTATGAGCCCCCTGTGCTGCCCGTCGATCTCCGCCACATTCACGCTAAGATTGTCATCCCATTTAATCAGCGCCATCCTGACCTCCCTGCCGTCGCCGTAGAATAAACTTTCCCGCCGTATCTCAAGCCCGCCACTTTTTATTGTAGGCATAAATCAGGGAGAGAAAAATCAGCTAAAACCGCTTTTTTATATCGGATATGGCCGCGTATTAACGTAAGAATCCGACTACAACAGGAAGAAAGCGCCTTAATGAACAGTTTGTCAAATCGACTTTTTTTCGGGAATGAAGCTTTCATGGAGAATAAACTGCGGGCATCGAAACTTCTTGGGATCACACGACAGGGACTCGATATGAAGCTCAAACGCTATAAGCTAAGCGAATCTGCATCAACAGTCCTATTTCCCATGGCTGTCGTACCACCTTAAAAACTGTGCCGGATCTACGATTTTTATTTCCCTGAAAGAGACAAAATCTTTCAGGTGGCTGTCTCCGGTAATAATGAAATCCGCATTGCCCTCAACAGCGCATTCAAGATATCGGTTGTCGCTGGGATCAGCCGATATTTCATTAAGGATTAATTTGCCTTCTGTTACTAGGGCGATTCCCCGGAGTTTTTTTAGCATGAGCGCAATAAATTCCTTGTCCTTTCCATGCCGTTTCATTATCTTCGGGTACAGCAAAACCCGAAAGACTTCATCAATGATTGCTTCGGACATGAGAAGTCGAAGGTTTTCTTCACGGACAAGGGACAGGATGCGGGCAGGATGAGAGGCGGATTTCAGAAGCGCAGTCAGTAGTGTCCGGTAAAGATTTATAGAAACAAGGTCTGTTCTTTATACTTGTTTGGTAGTATTAGTCGCCAAACCAAATACCAGCAAGGAGGAACA
>Ga0334722_10000972_pt1 | contig 38218 bp, 23 predicted proteins | sample C3_bottom_MG_FD_207210 | JGI IMG/M metagenome (GOLD analysis project Ga0334722, IMG submission 207210) | Sediment microbial communities from Yellowstone Lake, YNP, Wyoming, USA - C3_bottom | ecosystem: Environmental > Aquatic > Freshwater > Lake > Sediment | place: USA: Wyoming | collected... | reverse complement strand
AGAACCTCGATGCCTTAAACGACGACGTAAAAATTACGATTTGCTGAACTCGCCGAGACATGAAATGAGAGAGACTCCGCATAGGAATAACTACCGTGCAATCGCTTAAACTAGCGCCATTCGGGACTGATCCTTATTAAAACGACCCTAAGCATTGTTGCCAAAACAAGACCCCGGTTGCGTAACAGCCATGAACAGATACGGGATTTCCCTACCTCAACACAGGGAAATCCCGCATCAAAGAGCAACAATTCTTCTATTCAAAACCGGTAGTTACTCCTGCTCCGCACCTGACATCGATGCCCTTTTAACCACGTATCCCACTGAAATCACAAAAAAATTCCTGGCTATTCCGCCCATCACGGTACTACCATATTTGTATGATATCAGGGGAAGTTCGCCAATTTTTTGCCTCCAGGGGGAGGTCGCAGCAGTTTGCCAATACCCGATGAACTTATTTCAACCCATTTTTAAGGAGGATTGTATGCGTGGATTATTGTCTGCCGTGGTCATTTTCTCTCTTTTTCTGGCGTCGGCACAGGGGGCCTGGGCCAAGCCTTCGGTGGTTGTGAGCATGAGCTCCAGCCGCGAATTTGTGGCAACCATTGGCGGTAAGGAGGCCAAAAAGGTTTTACCGGCAAAAAGCGTCAGCTCGGGGCAAACCGTTATCTACACCCTGAAATATCACAATGAAGGCGATGAAAAGGCCACCAACGTGGTGATCAACAATCCTATTCCCGATGGCGCCGTCTATATCCCCGGAAGCGCCGTCGGCGCCGACAGTGAAGTCAGCCTCTCCACCGATGGTGGTGCGACATTTCAACCGCCGTTGCCGCCAGGCGAAACCGCCGACCCCACCGACAAAATGGCCAAGAAGCCGGTCGCGCCCGAACAGTTTACCAATGTGCAGTGGATCGTCAAAGAGGTCCTGCCCGGGCAACAGGGGGAGGTCAGCTTTCAAGTCAGGATCAAATAACCGGGGGTTCAGCCATGACAATATCAAGTGAAAACCAGCATCCGTTTGCAACAGCAGCCAGCCCCACCCTGGCAGACCGTAACAATACCTCTACTTGGTGGCGACCAAAGAGATACTCCGCCAGGCTTCTTGCCCGGGCGGGCCCGTTAGCACGGGGCCGGGGCCGACCTGACGGTCGCGGCCATCCGAACCAGAAATTTGCCACCACGCCAAGAGACAACTTTGCAGCAACAATTCACCACGAGGTACGAGCCATGAAAAAATTTAGTCGCACATTTTCAGGGTTAACCAGACTGACGGGAGTGGCCCTTCTGGGCCTTGGCCTGCTTGCTGGCATGAACCCCAATCAGGCCGCCGCCAATACCGCGGCCCACAATATTATCCGCAACACGGCCACCATTACCTACGCCGATGCAGCCGGCACCGGGCAGGCCCCGGTTCTTGCCACCATGGATATCACCGTCCTCCTGAAACAATCCGCCGTCAACTACCCCGCGCCCCCACCGGCAAACCAGGCCACCTTCGCCGGCACACCGGTAACCTATAACTACACCATCACCGCCACCGCCAACGGTCTGGACACCTACACCCTCAGTGGTCCCATCACCGAAAGCGCCGGTATCTCCGGCTCGACGGCGGCGATAAATGGTGGCGTGCTCACGGTTGACCTGGGCGCCACCACCTTCGTCTCCAGCGTCGATAACGCCGGCAAGACCACCATCACCGTCCCCAGCGACGGGGCCAACGACGGCAAGGTAAACGGTCTGGTTATCGGCTCCAAGGTGGTAATCGGTGGCAACCTGTACACCGTTGACGCCATTAATGACGGCAATGGCGGTAATCCCGGCACCTCCACCATTACCCTGACCACCCTCCTGAGCACCTCACCCGCCATTGGTGATGTAATTGGCGAACAGTACGCCTTCACCGTGGTGGTGACTCCGGGAACCGTCTCCGATGCCACCACTTTCCAGACCATCGATGTCGCTCTGAGCACCACCGCCGGGGCCGTCAGAACCCACACCACCCGCACGACGGTTACGGCGGTAAGCCTGACGATCAACAAATACGTTCGTAATGTCTTTAATGCCACCGGCAACGCCGGCGGAGCCGGTTCGGTGCCCATCAACACCGTCAACTACTATGCCTCCGGCGTCACCGGCGAACCAGGCGACACCCTGGAATATGTCATCGCCATCGCCAACGGTGCCGCCGCCGCCACCGCCACCAAGGTGATCATCAGCGACCCGATCCAGCCCTTCACCACCTACGTGCCCAGTTCCATGCTGGTCTCTACGGCCGGGGGCGCCTGGAGCGCCGCTTTGAACGACGGTCAGGCCGATGGCGATGCCGGCGAGTTCGACCCCGTGGCAAAGAAAGTCTATATCTTTGCCGGCGCAGGAGGAGCCGGTGACAATAACGGCACCTTCGGCAATGGCAACGGCGGTTCCCTGCCGGCCGCCACCACCACCTACGGCGCCTTCCGGGTAACCATTGACTAAGGGTTGCCGGTGAAACCGCTCCGTAAACAGACCCGGCCTTGGTCCGGCGGCGAAAATCTCGCCGTCGGACCGGGCGGTTCTTGGTGCAACTTCGCCAATCCAGCGAGGCCGCGGGAAAATTCTCCCACGGCCATCGCCCGGAGACATCTCTGTCCGGAGATGGCTGCGGGCGTTGGCCGCGACGGAAGCCCAACCCCAGGGGGCAGCTGGCAAAAGCTGTTCGTGTCACTGCTCCTGGCGCTGTTGGGTTTCTTGCTGCTGGCTCCACCCTCGCAAGCACTGATCATCACCAACAACGCCTCGGTCAGCTCCAGCCTTGGGGTTATGGCTGCCACCAACTCGGTCAAGAGCACCGTCCGCAGCCACGCCGCCGTTGAGTTCCTGCAATATGCGCCCGGGGTTCCCGGCGCCACCCCGATTTTTGTGCCCCCCGCCGCCTACAGTACCGACGGCAGCCCGGGCAACACCTTTAGCGCCCAGGGCGTCTTCGCCCCCACCGGGCCGATCACCACCTGGGATCATACGGTTATCTCCCTCCCCGACTCCCTCGATCTGCTGTCGGCCCAGGAATACAAGGGCGGCGAACCGGTATTTATCCGCCTGAGCGATCCGGATCAAAATCAAGACCCTGTGCGCAACGAAACCGTGCTGGTTACCGTGTCCAACAAGCAAACCCGTGACTCCATTCTGCTTAGACTCACGGAATCCGGCCCCGACACCGGTGTTTTCGTCGGCGCCTTTCAATCCACCAACGACAAGACCATCCTCAACGACCGCTATCTCTCGGTGGGGATCAATACCCACCTGTCGGTGAGTTACACCGATGCGACCGATCCCCGGGACACCTGTCGGCAGGAGATCCTGGTTGACCCCTACGGCCTGGTATTCAGCACCGCCGACGGCAGGCCGGTGAACGGCGCCACCGTCACCCTCTGGAATGTCACCACCGCTGCCCCGGCCGATGTTTATTACGATGACGGCGCCCCGGGCTTCCCGGCCCATATAACCTCGGGTGACGCGGCCCTTGGCTACCCGGACGGCTGCTTCCGCTTCCCGCTGGTTCGCCCCGGTCGATATCGGCTGATCGTGGCCCCACCGAGCGGGTACGCCGCCCCCTCCACCGTCGCCACCTCGGTCATCCAGGGATTACCGGGCCATCCTTACGCCCTGGAACTCGGCTCCCGGGGCGAGGATTTTTCGCTCAATCCTGGTCCCGCCCTGCACCTTGATTTACCCGTCGACGCCCGGGCGAAAAGCCTCTTTATCAGCAAAAAGTCCCTGAAGGATACGGCTGAGGTGGGCGAATATCTCCAGCACAGCCTTACCATCAGCAACACCAACAGCTTCAACCTCTCGGGCTTGACCGTCACCGACCAGTTGCCGCAAGGATTCCGCTATATACGCGGCTCCACCACCCGCCTTGACCTGGCCGCGCCCACCGCCCCGAGCACAGCCGCCGATCCCAGCCTATCCGCCGACGGTCGCACCCTGATCTTCCGGCCGGGGGTGCTTCCCGCCGCCGCCGCCCTGGAACTGCGCTATGTGGTAGGGGTTTCCGCCGCCGCCCGGGAGGGAATCGCCATCAACAGTGCCACCGCCACCGCTGGCGACGGCACGATCAGTTCCAACCTGGCCCAGGCCGCAGTCCAGGTTGTCAATGACCTTTTCGGCAGCACGAGCCTCTTGATGGGGCGGGTCATTCTCGCTCCATGCCCCAGCCCGCCCGGCCAGGGCAAAACGGAGGCCCCAAAAACTTTGGCCATCGGGCCCGGGGCGGTAAGCCTGCGTTTGACCAGCCGGGCCGAGGCGGGCCAGGCTGATTACGCGGTCGCGATCAGGGTCGCCAAGGTCACCGTGCGGGATCTCACCCTGGTGGTCGAGTTACCCGAGTTGCTCCGCTACCGGCCCGGCAGCGCCAGCCTGGATGGCAAGCCCCTGGCCGACCCCGAGATAACCGCAGGTTCATTGCGTTTTCAGCTGGGAGAGGTCAAGGCGGCCAGCCATCCCGTACTTGGCTTTGGCGTGGAGACCGGCCAGATCATCGCCGGCGAGTTCAACACCCGGGCCCATCTGGAGTTCAGCAATCCCGATCCCCAGCTCCAACCCGGCGCCACCCATCAGGCCACGGCGCTGGCGACCAACACCATTTTGCAATGGAGCGACGACCCGGCCGCCTCCCTCCTGCTGGTGACCCAGGGCGACAGCGGCGAGACCCGCCTGGCGACCACGGGCCCCGTTGAGGCGGAGACGGTCGGCAAATCCGGCCTGGGAAAGGTGCGGCTCTTCCTGGAAGATGGCCGCTATATCGACACCAACGAAGAGGGAATGTATCACTTCGAGGCCCTCACCCCGGGAAGCCATGTGGTTCAGGTGGATCTGGACAGCCTGCCCAAGGGTCTGAAAATCCTCCAATGCGACGAGAACAGCCGCTTCGCCGGGGTGGCGCATTCCCAGTTTTTTGATCTCCAGCCGAGCAGCATGGGACGGGCGGATTTCTTTGTCGGCGGCCAGCGGGAAGCGCCGGAAACAGGGCCAGACTCGGGAGTGGCAACGCCCACCGCAGAGGCCAGTTCCCCGGCCCAGCACGAGGTGAGTGCGCCTCCAACCGGCGCTGATGCTGCCTCCCGGCCCCAGCCCTTACCCGACGCTGCTGCCGAACCGCCAGCCCCGGTGGCGCCCCTGGACGGCCTCTTGTCCATCAAGAAAGGCCAGCGCCTCAGCCAGCGCACCCAGGCCATCCCGGTTCGCCTGGACGAAGAGCTGACGCCGGAACTGGCCGTGGATGGCCTGGTGATTGACCGCAACCGCATCGGCATGCAGCTGAACGAAGGGGCGACGCACAAGAAAATCTACAGTTACATCGGCGTGGATCTGGGTGAACCCGGCCCGCATGTCTTGTCGCTCCGGGGACTTGATCCCTTTGGTAATGCGCGTTTCCAGCAGGAGATCGACTATGTTCTCACCCGCCAGCTTGCCTCCATCCGGGTGCTCGACACCGGCGGCAACGTCGCCGATGGCAAAACCCCGATCCGGGTAAGGGTGGAATTGCTTGATGATACGCGGGACCGGATCACCGGCGGCACGACCCTGGCCCTGACCGGAGGCGATCTCCACCCCTGGCATGAAACCACCGGGCTCTCCGAAGTACTGGGGGAAAACCCCAACTCAGTGACGGTTGACAGCCAGGGCTACATCAACTTTGCCCCGTGCAGCGACAGCGGCAGCCATACCGCCACCCTCAGCTATGGCGATCTGGTCGCCGAGGTTCGCACCTACGTCAAACCCTATTTCCGCGAATGGATCATGGTCGGTCTGGCCGAGGGCGTCGCCGGGTACAACAACCTCGCCGGCAATCTGGAAAATCTGACCCCCGCCGACCAGAGAGATGGCTATTACCGGGACGGTCGCCTGGCCTTTTATGCCAAAGGTAAGGTCAAGGGCAAATATCTCCTGGCCGCCGCCTACGATAGCGCCAGGGAACGCACCGCCAATGACCACGGCCTCTTCGGCGGTATCGACCCCAATAAGTACTACACCATATACGGCGACGGCCAGGAGGTGCATTATGACGCCCCCAGCAAGAGCAAACTCTATCTGAAACTGGACGGCGAGCAGTTCTATCTCCTCTACGGCGACTACCAGACCGGCCTGACCGTCAGCGAATTGTCGCGGTACAGCCGGAGCCTGACCGGCCTGAAGGGCGAATATCTCGGCGAGCAGGTCACGGCCACGGCTTTTACGGCCGAGACCGACCACGCCTACCTCAAGGACGAATTGCCCGGCGATGGCACCTCCGGACTCTATCATCTTTCCCATACCGGGATCGTTCTCAACAGCGAGAAGATCCGTTTGGAAGTCCGCGACCGTTTCCACAGCGAGGTGGTGGTCAGCAGTCGGCAACTGTCACGCTTCCTCGACTACACCCTCGACGCCCAGGATGGCACCATCTACTTCCGGGAACCAATCTTCAGCCGCGATGGTGAGTTCAATCCGATCTACATTGTCGTCGAGTATGAAATCAGCTCCGGGGCCGACCGCGCCTTGACCGGCGGCGGCCGGGTGGCCTATCAGATGAGCAAGAAGGGACCGGAAGTGGGCGCCAGCCTGATCCGGGAAGGGACTCCCGGCGCCCACGCCGATCTGGAAGGCGTCGATCTGACCTACAAGCCCGACGACCAAACCACCTTCAAGGCGGAGAGTGCGACCAGCCGCAAGAGGAGTGGCGGTCTTGATGTCTCAGGCAATGCTTACCTGGCCGAGGTGACCCGCCACGGCAAAAAACTCGATGGCAAGGCCTATTACCGGCAGGAGGATGGCGGTTTCGGCCTGGGCCAGCAGGCCAGCAGCGAAAGCGGCACCAGAAAGTTCGGCGCTGACGGGCGCTATATTCTCACCCAAAAGCTGGGCCTGAACGGAGAAGTCTTCCACAAGGAAAACCTGCTTACCGCCACCACCCGGGAGGTGGCGGCGACAGCCCTCACCTATAAGCTGGACAAGCTCAGCGCCAGCGGCGGCCTGCGCTGGGTTAAGGAGGATGACAGCGCTGGCCCGGCCCACCACGCCACCCTGCTGACCGCCTCGCTCAAGCGCTCCTTCCTGGCCGACCGGCTCGACCTCTACACCACCGGAGAAGTGGCCCTGGCTGGCGAAACCAGCACCGACTACCCCAACCGCCTGATTTTTGGCGGGGAATATGGGCTGACCACAACCACCCGGCTCTTTGCCGCCCACGAGATCACCTCCGACACCAAACAGGACACCCAGAACACCAGGTTTGGTTTCAAGGCCAACCCCTGGAGCGAGACCGCTTTCCAATCCAGCCTGGAGAACCGTGACGGCAGCACCGGGCAGCGCACCTTCGCCAATCTGGGACTGACCCAGGGCTGGAAGATCAACGAGCGGCTCCGTCTGGATTTCGGCCTGGAACGCAGCCAGACCACGCGCCAATCCGGGGAGAGCCAGCCCACGCTTGACGGGGCGCCGACCTCCGGCTCCCTTACCGACAATTTCACTGCCAGTTCAGCCGGCGCAACCTACAAGGACCGCCACTGGTCGCTGACCGGCCGGGCAGAGAACCGCAACGGCAGCCAGGAAAACAAAAGCGGCCTGCTCTGGGGATTCTATCGGGAAGAGACTCCGGGCTTCGGCCTCTCTTCGGTCTTCCGCTATTTCGACACCGACCGGGCCAACGGCAATCGCAACATCACCGGCGAACTCGAATTCTCCCTGGCCCGCCGGCCCTCGGACAGCCCGTGGACCATCCTCGACAAGGCCAAGATCGCCGAACTGCATGACAGCAGCCCGACCCTCTCCACCCACACCACCAAGCTGATCAACAACCTGAGCGCCAATTACCTCTACGACCGGCAGAACCAGCTGTCCTTAAGCCATGGTCTCAAGTACGTCATCGACACCTTCGATGGCGGCAAATACCAGGGCTTTACCCAGATGCTGGGGGTGGAATACCGCCATGATCTCAACCGGGAGTGGGACGTGGGCTTGCATACCGCCGCTCGGATAACCACCATCGGCAACAACGCCCTCTATTCAGCAGGGGCTTCGCTGGGTCACAGCCTTGCCCAAAATATCTGGCTGTCAGTGGGCTACAACTTCAGCGGCTTCCGGGATGACGATTTCTCGGCCGCCGATTACACCAGCCAGGGAATTTACATAAAATGCCGCGCCAAGTTTGACCAGTTCACCGCCCGGCAACTCCTGGCCTGGTGGGAAAAATAATTTTGCATGGGTGCCATCAGATGAACACGCTTACTGTTGCTGAATCCACCAGCGCCACCCCGGGCGGCGCCTTGGCCAGAGAGGGAATGCCCGGGAAGAGCCAACCCCGTAGCTGGCAGGCCGTTATCCTGCTGGCCGGGGCAACCGTATTCTTCTGGCTGGGCGGATCAACAGAAGCTCGGGCGGGACTTTCTTCTCTCACCGGCAGCAACAATTGCCTCAGTTGCCACTCCACCGCCTCCACGGCCGGAAACACCTATCTCAACACCGCCATCAACGGGGTGGCGAGCACCTCCGTTAATGTCGTCTCGGGAAACAACTTCGAGCTTGATTGGATCTTTGCCATCAATCCCCAGCCCTGCGTTGGCTCCGGGGTGATGCTCGACGTGCCAACCGGCTGGACAGTCGCCTCGGGAACGGCCAACAGCCCCGCCCTCGCCAACTGGAACAGCGCCTGGGATCAGGCGGACGGGATTGGCTGGAACACAGGCCGGACCTGCGTCACGACCGGAGCAAGCTGCAATACCATCGATTATATTAATTCTAGCTGGGATTCGGGCGGCCGGGACACCGCCGCCGATGCCGGCACCGGCAATGACGGCGATGGAGTCGCCAACCGGATGGGCGCCGATGCTACCATTACCGTCCCGTCGGGGGCCGCTGTCGGCAGCTATACGGTGACGGCGTATGCAATCGGCCACGACTCCGGCGGTTGCAGCAGCACCTACCGGAGATACCGGGCCCAGAACATCACGGTTAACGTCACATCGACACCAACCCTGACCTCGCCCACAGCCACCGCCATCACCAGTACCTCGGCCACCCTCGGCGCCAACATCACCAGTAACGGCGGCCTAGCCCTCAGCGAGCGGGGCACCTGCTGGGACACCGCCGCATCGCCACGGGCCAATTGTCTGGCCGAAGGCGGCACCGCCACCGGGGTCTTCACCCAGGCCCGGAGCGCGCTGCCGACCGGCGCGCAGCTCTACTATGCCGGTTACGCCATCAACTCGGTGGGAACCGCTTATTCCCCCGATGGCAGTTTCTACACCGAACCGGCCACCCAGGCCTCGGCGGTCAACTTCACCGCGGTCACCAACAACAGCCTGACGGTGAACTGGACCCCAGGTGACGGCGACGGGGTCATCGTGGTAATGCGGGGTGGTTCCGCGCCCAGCGCCGACCCGGCCGACGGCACCTATACCGGCTACAACGCCAATACGACCTACAGCAACGGGACGACCATCGGCGGCGGTTATGTCGTTTACAAGGGGAGCGGCAGCAGCGTGGCGGTGAGCGGTTTGACCCTCGGCACCACCTATTATGTCAATATTTACGAATATAAAGGAGCCGTCGATACCGCCGGGGTCAATCAGGGCACCAACTACAAGACCGCCCCGGCCACCGGCAACCAGACCACCGTCACCGTGGCGCCCATCCTGACCTCGCCCACCGCCACCAACCTCCTCAGCACCTCGGCGACCCTTGGCGCCAATGTCTCCAACGGCGGCGCCTCGCTCACCGCCAAGGGCACCTGCTGGGACACCACCGCCACCCCCAGGGCCAATTGCCTGGCCACCGGCAGCACCTCGACCGGCGTCTTCACCCAGTCCCGCAGCGGGCTGAGCGCCGGGACAAAAATCTACCACGCCGGTTATGCGACCAATTCAATCGGCACCGGCTATTCCCCTGATGGCAGCTTCTACACCGAGCCGGGCGCCCAGGCCGCGGGGGTTAACTTCACCGCCATCGGCACCACCAGCCTGACGGTCAACTGGACCCGGGGCAACGGTGACGGGGTTATCGTGGTGATGCGGGGTGGTTCGGCCCCCAGTGCCGACCCGATCGATGGCACCTACTCCTCTTATACCGCCAACGCCACCTATGGCAGTGGCGCAACCATCGGCGGCGGCTTTGTTATTTACAAAGACACCGGCACCAGTGTGACGGTGAGCGGTTTGGCGATGGGCACCACCTATTACGTCAACGTTTACGAATATAAGGGCAGCGTCGACACCAGCGGGGTCGATCAGGGCACCAACTACCGGGGCACCCCGGCCACCGGCAACCAGATTACCCTCACCTTGCCGAGCCTGACCTCGCCCACCTCAACCGCCATTACCGACACCACAGCGACCATCGGAGCCAACATTACCGCCACAGGCGGCGCGGCGATCAGCGAACGGGGCACCTGCTGGGACGTTACCGCCACCCCGCGAGCCCATTGCCTGGCCGAGGGGGGCACTACAACCGGCGTCTACACCCAGTCCCGGAATGCGCTTACCGTCGGCAGTAAAATCTACTACGCCGGCTACGCCATCAACTCCGTGGGAACCGCCTATTCCGCCGATGGCAGTTTCTATACCGAACCAGCCACCCAGGCCTCGGGAGTAACCTTCACCGCAGTTGGCGCGACCAGCATGACGGTCAACTGGACCCGCGGCGATGGCGATGGGGTCATCGTGGTGATGCTGGCCGGTTCCACGCCCAGCACCGACCCGGCCGATGGCACCTATACCGGCTATAACGCCAGCACCACCTATGGAAACGGGACAACCATCGGCGGCGGCTATGTCATCTTCAAGGGAGGTGGCAGCACTGTCGGGGTGAGCGGTTTGCTGCCGAACACCACCTATTTTGTCAAAATCTACGAATACAAAGGGGCGGTTGATACCTCCGGAGTCAACCGCGGGACCAACTACAAGGGGACCCCGGCAAACGGCAGTCAGATCACCACCACCGGCCTGCCCGTCCTTGCCTCACCAACGGCCACGGCCATCGCCGACACCACGGCGACCCTCGGTGCCAACATCATCGCCGATGGCGGTGCAGCCCTCACCGAACGCGGCACCTGCTGGAACACCTCCGCCACTCCGCGGGCCAACTGCCTGGCCGAAGGCGGCACTACCTCCGGGATCTTCACCCAGGCCAGAACCTCGCTGACCGTCGGCAGCAAGATCTATTACGTCGGCTATGCCGCCAACGCTCTGGGCACCGGTTACTCTGCGGATGGCAGCTTTTATAGCGAGCCGGCCACCCAGGCCTCGGGGGTCAACTTCACCGCCGTCAGCAATAACGGCATGACGGTAAACTGGACCCGCGGCTCCGGCGACGGGGTGATCGTGGTGATGCGGGCGGATACCTTGCCCACCGCCGGGCCAACCGATGGCACCTACACCGGCTACTCGGCCAATGCGGTTTTTGGCAACGGAACCGGGCTGGGCGGCGGCTATATCATCTACAAAGGCAACGGCACCAGCGTGGCGGTGAGCGGATTGGCCCCGAGCACGGTGTACTACGTGGCCATCTATGAGTACAAGGGAACCGTTGACACTGTTAATGACAATCAGGGCGCCAACTACAAGCCTTCCCCGGCCACCGCCAGCCAGGCGGCGTCCGATGCGACCTACTATTATTCACAAGGTTCCTTGAACGCCGGCCTGACCAGCAGCTGGAACACGCTTCGCGGCGGCGGCGGCAGCCAACCCCCCGATTTCACCGGGGCCAATATCTTCGTGATCCAGAGCGGCCACAGCATGACCACCGCCACCGCCTTGACCCTTTCAGACCCCGCGGCAGAACTGGAGATCGAAAGCGGCGGCGCCCTGACCCTGAACAGCAATAATGTCAGTACTTACACCTGCCAGATCGACGGCGGCGGCACGATGACCATCAACAGCAGTCGCACACTGACGGTAAACGATGGGCCAAATATCCCCGACCTCAGCGTCAGCGGCACCTTGCGCAACTCCGGAACCCTGACCCTGAACGGCACCATGGCAGTCGGCTCCGGCGGCACCTATCAGCACGACATCAACTCGACCACAATTCCGCTCGCCACCTGGGATGCGGCCTCAACCCTCTATATCACCGGGGTCACCTCCGGCACCCTGACCAACACCAACCGGAATCTGGGCAACGTCAAGTGGGAGACTACCCTCACCGGCCAAGCCTATCTGACCAGTTCCACCAGTACCGTGATCTACGGCGACCTGATCGTCGCTAAGACCGGCACCGCCAGCCATTTCCACTGGTCGAGTACCGGCGTGACCGCCGACATCCGAGGTAGTCTCAGAATCGAGGCCGCCGGGGCGGACACCGCCAGATTCGAGCCGTTCCACGGCTCCGGCACCCTGAAAATCGGCGGCAATTTCGTCCAAAGCGTCGGCAGCGGCACCAGCGGCCTGGGCTGGTGGCATTCCGCCAACAGCTATGTCTGGACTCTGGAATTCACCGGCAGCGGCAAGACCATCACCGGCACGATCAGCAACATCGGCAGCGCCGCGATCAACGGCATCCCGGTGACCATCGACGTCGGCGCCTCGGTGAGCCTCAACAACAATGTCACCGTCTATGCGCCCAGCAGCGGCAACTTGACCATCAACGGCACCTTCAATCTCGGAACCTTTACGGCCAACCGCTCGGTTGCCGGCGGCACCCTCAGCCTGGGCAGCGCAGGCTTCCTGAACATCGGCGGCACCGGAACCCTCCCGGCGAACTACTCCACCCATTCGCTCAATGCCACCAGCACCATCGAGTATTCCGGAGCCAACCAAACCATCGCCACCCTGAACAGCGCCCAGAAATACGGCAACCTCATCCTCTCCGGCAGTGGCACCAAGACTCTGGTCGGCGCCATCGCCATCGTCGGCAACTGGACCAACAACAGTGATCTTGCCCTGGCTGGCAATTACACGGTGACCTTCAGCGGCACCGGGGCGCAGACCATCACCGGAAGCAACAGCTGGTATGGCCTGGCAGTCACCACCGCCACCGCCAGGACGGTTACCTTTCAGAGCGGCAGGATCCAGACCGTGGCCAACAGCCTCACCTTAACTGGCGCCTCGGGCAACAAGCTCACCCTGGCCCCGGCGACCCCGGGTTCGCCCTGGTATCTGACCATGAACGGCGCCAGCCAGGGCGTGTCCTATGTCAATGTCTCCTATTCCAACGCCACCGGCGGCAACCCGATCAACGCCCTGGGCGCCACCAATACCGATGGCGGCAACAATCCCAACTGGCTCTTCTACAGCCCGAATACGTATTACTCCCAAGGCTCCACCAACGCCAACAACACCACTAACTGGAACTCCCTGCGGGGCGGCGGCGGCAGTGCGCCTGCCAACTTCACCAATGCCGACACCTTCGTGATCCAGAACGGCAACAGCATGACCACCAGCGCCACCTGGACCCTGGCTTCGGGATCGACGGTTGAGATCGAAAGCGGCGGCGCCCTTACCGCCAGCGGCGCCAGTGTCAGCGCCTATTCCTTCCTGGTCGATGCCGGCGGGACGATGACCATCAACAACGGCCGCACCCTGACGATCAACGATGGCCCGGACAATCCGGATCTCAACGTTTATGGCACTCTGGTCAACTCCGGCACCATCACTGTGAATGGAACCATGGCGGTGGGGGCGGGTGGCACCTATCAGCACGCCGAGAACGGCGGCGTGATTCCCGGAGCGGGAGGCAACGTCAATTGGGATAGCGCATCAACACTTCTCATCACAGGTCTGACCAGCGCACCCCCAACCAGCGGCATGGCCCAGAGCTTCGGCAACCTCACCTACAACTGCATCGGCCAGACCGCCGAGTGGACCCTTGGGTTGCCGACGGCGATCACCGGCAATCTCACGGTTCAGTCAACCGGTAATGGTGGCGTTCCCACCGGCACCTACCACTTCCAGTTTGCCACGGGCGCCTATGGCTTGAACATCGGCGGCAATTTGACTGTCACCGGCGGCGGCCTTGAATGGGGCCACAGCTCGGTCAGCGCTACCATCAATATCGGCGGTTCCTTCCTGCAGAGCGGCAACGGCGGGGTCGGCAAATGGCACAGCCCCGGCGGCACCGTAACCATCAACTTCACCGGCGCCGGCAAGACCGTCAGCGGCAACCTGAACGGCGGCACCAGCACCATCACCACCCTCAACTTCAACCTCAGCAACGGCGCTTCCTACGCGGTGGCCGGCAATGTCACCGTGCCCTCGGGAACTTTGACCGTCCAGAACGGCGGCTACCTCGACGTGGGCGCCTTCGGCAGTTCCAAGATCATCACCGGGGCGGGCAACTTTACCCTTGCCGCTGGCGGCGGCCTCGGCATCGCCGACCCTTACGGCATCCTCACCGGGACGGGAACCGGGGCAACCGGCGGCAGTATCCAGGTTACCGGTGCGCGGGCATACGACGCCGCCGCCAATTACACATACAACGGCACCGCTGCTGCCCAGGTCAGCGGCAATGGCCTGAGCACCGCCAACAATCTGACCATCAGCAATGCCAGCGGGGTGACGATGAGTCAGGCGATTGATGTGAACAACAATCTGCTCATCGCGGCCGGAACCTTGGATGTCAGCGGCGCAAACTTCGCCATTAACGTGGCCGGAAACTGGACAAACAACGGCGGCTTCAACGGCCGGGCGGGCACGGTGACCTTTGACGGTGCCACCCAGAGCATTACCGGAAGCAACACCTGGTACGGGCTGGCGATAACCGGTGCGGCGGCGCGGACAGTCTCCTTCCAGAGCGGAGCCACCCAGACCGTCGGCAATTCGCTGCTCCTGGCCGGCGCCTCCGGGCAGCTACTGACCCTGGCGCCAGCCACCGCCGGTGCGGCCTGGAACCTCAAGATGAACGGGCCCAGCCAGAATATCTCCTACCTCTCGGTCTCATACTCCAATGCTGGTAGCGGTGGGGTCATCAACGCTGCCGATGGCACCAGCGTCAACGGCGGCAACAATAGTAACTGGTCCTTCGGCTACTCGGCGCCGACGGTGACCAAGAGCTTCACTCCGGCCAATATCGTCACTGGCGGTACCAGCAGCATGGTGATCACGGTCACCAATCTGGCGGGAACCCCAGGCAACCTGACCGGGGTCAGCATCGACGATATTTACACCGGCGCCCTGGCCAACAAAGCGGCCGGCAGTGTCGTGTGCAGTGGCGGCGGCAGCGCCACCCTCACCGGCGGCGCCAACTCCGGCACTTCGGTCGGTTTCAGCAACGGGGTCATTGAGCCGGGCGGCACCTGCACAATCACCCAGAGCGTAACGGCGACCAGCACCACCAGCAACAGCACCACCGCGCCAACGGCCACCGGACCCGCGCCGCTGACCGGCACGGCGGCCGGCCCGGTCAGTCTCTATGTTTACACCCCGCCCACGGTGAGTAAGACCTTCACCCCGACGAATATCGCCGCAGGCGGCACCAGCGTCATGGTTATTTCCGTCACCAATCCGGCGGCCAATCCGGCCACTCTAACCGGCGTCAGTATCACCGATATCTACACCGGCACCCTGGTCAACAAGGGGGGTGGCAGCCTGGTCTGTGACGCAGGCAGCAGTGCCACCCTCACCGGTGGCGCCAATATGGGTACCACCGTCGGCTTCAACAACGGCGCCATGGTGCCGGGCGAGACTTGCACAATCACCCAGAGCGTAACCGCCACCAGCAACAACACCAATTCCACCACCGCGCCAACGGCGACCGGACCCTTGGCGCTGACCGGCACGGCCGTCGGCCCGGTCACCCTGGTGGTTTTTGCCCCAATGACGCTGACCAAGGCGGTTAATCCCGCTGCTGCAGCCCCCGGCGAACAGGTCGAATACAGCATCACCTACGCAAACCCCAACAGTAGTTCATACTTCCAGAAGGTGGTCATCACCGATCCCATTCCCCAGTTCACCACCTTCGTCAGCGCCGATTGCGGCGAGCCACTTCCGGCCAACCTGACTTCCTGCTCCATGTCCCTGCCCGCCGTGGGCACCACCGGCACGGTCACCTGGACCATGGGAGGCCATTTAAACGCCAGCGCCACGGGGACCGTGCATCTGTGGGTGAAGGTGCAGTGAAAGAGTCAGGAGGGCTGCGGCAAAGAGTTATTTCGCCTGAGCGCTGGACAAACACGCGATGGTTTAAGTAACCTTACCGAGACAGACTTGATTGGGGCTGCACGGAGTTATCCGCGCAAGTTTCGCCGCCTATCTCACCGTTCTCAGGAAAGCCATTATTTGTTACCGGAGGATCATGCCCCATGAAGAGCGAGCAAGGCTTTACCTTGGTGAAGGTCTTTTCCTCGCAACTGACCAATGATCCCGGCAACGGTTGTTACAATAACTGGAAGGGACCATACATTGCCGGGGTTGAGCTCGATCCCTGGGGCCATCCCTATGTGCTAAATACGGCTAACATTGAGGCGAAAGGTCAACCGGCGCTGCTTCTGTCGGCGGGGGCGGATGGGGTTTTTAACACCGGTGCCGATGCCACCACGGTCGATGTCAACGATATCGGCGTGCGAATCAAGTGAGATAAGAGTGCGCGAGTCCAGAAGTTCAACTGGTGCGGTGGATAAGACGAGGGGTGCTGCCAAGTCCCTTTGGACGCTCAACCTCATCACCCATCCCCGTTACCTGCGCCATGACACCGGCGGCGGCGAACATCCCGAGGTTCCGGCCCGGCTGGAAGTGATCAGTCGGGAGCTGGCCAGGCGCGAGGATTTGTTCCACTTAGTCACCCGGGAGCCGCAGGCGGCGGCGCGGCCCTGGCTGCTCAAGATCCACAGCGAAGATTATCTGCTGCGCTTTGAGGAGGCGGCCCTGGCCGGGCGCAGCTACCTGGGCCATCACGACAATCAGTTGGGCTACGAGACTTACGAGATCGCCCTGCTGGCGGCGGGCGGCGGACTGGCCGGGATCGATCTGGTGGAACAGGCGGACTCTCCGGCCACCGTCTTTTGCAGTGTCCGCCCCCCCGGCCATCACGCCGAAAAGGCCTTGGCCTTAGGCTTTTGTTTCCTGAACAATGTGGCGGTGGCGGCGCGCTACTGGCAGGAGAAACATCAGCGGCGCCGGGTGGCGATCCTCGACTTCGACGCCCATCATGGCAACGGCATCCAGGATGCCTTCGAGGAGGATCCCGAGGTCTTCTATATCAGCCTCCACGAGCATCCGACCTTCAGCTTCCCCGGCACCGGCCATGCCGAGGAGCGCGGGACCGGAGTGGGAAAGGGCGCCACCTTGAACATCCCGCTCCTGCCCGGCCAGGGTGACGTTGAGGTCAAGGCGGCCTTCGCCGACCAGATCATTCCGGCCCTGGCCCGCTTTCGCCCCGAGGCCCTGCTGGTCGCCGCCGGTTTTGACGGACACCGGTTGGATGATATGGCCGGTTTGGCCTACTCCACCGAACTCTACGGTTGGCTGGGGGCGCAGCTGGCCGGGCTGGCCAACCACCACTGTGACGGGCGCTTGGTCTCGATTCTGGAGGGTGGCTATAATCTGGACGTCCTCGGCGAGTCGGTGGTACGGTATTGTGCGGGGTTGGTGGGGAGATGAAAGCTCCCCCTCCCTTTATGGGAGGGGGTTGGGGGGAGGGTAAAGTTGCCACCTGCTGGTTTCTCGGCAACCTCTCCCCCACCCTAACCCTCCCCCACAAGGGGGGAGGGAATTATTCTGACTTTTGCACGAGGCAACACTTTAAACTTTCGGCACTTCCAAATGAGGTCTGCCCATGTTCATCGCCACCTATATGACCACCCCGGTCCGGACCGTCCGCCCCGGCACCCTGTTGTCCGAGGCCCAGGAACTGATGCGCACCGGTAAATTTCGCCATCTGCCGGTGGTGGACGAGGCTGGTTGCCTGATCGGGATTATCACCGACCGCGACCTGCGCAGCGCCACGCCAGTCGGGATCATGGACGAGGAGGAACAAGGCGCCTACTGCAAACGCCTCGCCCGGATCACCGTGCAGGCCATCATGACCGAACCGGTGGCCACCCTGCCTCTGGAGTCCACCCTGGACGACGCCCTGCTGCTCTTCGACCGCACCAAGGTGGGCGCCCTGCCGGTGGTCAGCAAGGACCACCGGGTGATCGGCATCCTTTCGGTCCGGGATCTCCTGACCGCCTACCGCCAGCTCTTCGGCCTAGGGGAAAAAGGCTCGGCCCTGGTCGGCATCGCCGACGATGGCGATCCCGCCCTGCTCACCAAACTAACCGGGGTTCTGGAGGCAGGGGGCGTTCCCTTCACCAGGCTGATCCGGACCGGCGCGCTGGCCGATAAAAATCCCTTGATCTATGTCCGGGTCCATACCCATAACCTTAACGGTGTCAACAACCTCCTGGCCAAAGCCGGTTTCACAACGGTAGCGCCAGGGATTGAAAGGAGTGACGAGAATGCTTGAGGAACTGTTTTATCCCGAAGAGGTGGCGGTGATCGGTGCCTCCCGCACCCCCGGCAAGGTGGGCCACGACATCGTCCAAAACCTGATCGACGGCGGCTTTTCCGGCAAGATTCTGCCGGTCAATCCGGCGGCCGAGGAGATCCTCGGCCTGCCCTGCCTGAAGTCGCTCTGCGACCACGGCGGCAAGGTCGATCTGGCCATCATCGTCGTCCCCCGGGCCGGGGCGGTGGCGGCGCTGAATGACGCCATCAAGGGCGGAGTGCGCTCGGTCATCGTCATCACCGCTGGCTTCAAGGAAACCGGGGCCGAGGGGGGCGAACTGGAGCGCCAATTGACCGCCCTCTGCCGCACCGCCAAGGTGCGGATGGTGGGGCCCAATTGCCTGGGCCTGATCAATACCGATCATAAGCTCAACGCCTCCTTTGCCGGGATGATGCCCGCCCCCGGGGCGATCTCGGTGCTCTCCCAATCTGGGGCGCTCTGCACCGCCATCCTCGATCAGGCCGCCGGTCGTCATCTGGGGTTGGCCAAATTGATCAGCATCGGCAACAAGGCGGATCTCTCCGAGATCGATTTTCTCCGGGCCCTGGGGCAGGATAAGCAGACCAAGGTCATCGTCGGCTACCTGGAGGACATCATCAACGGTGACGAATTCATCAAGGCCGCCGAAGAGGCCTCCACCGCCAAGCCGGTGATCATCCTTAAATCCGGGACCACCCAGGCCGGTATGCAGGCGGCCTCCTCGCACACCGGGGTGCTGGCCGGTTCCGACACCGCCTACGGCGCCGCCTTCATCCGCTCCGGGGTGGTCCGGGCCGACACCTTCGAATCCCTCTTCGACTATGCCACCGCCTTCGCCATGCAGCCATTACCCAAAGGCAACCGGGTACTGATCATCACCAACGCCGGGGGCCCGGGCACCATGGCCGCCGATGCCGTGGAAAAATCCGGCATGCAGGTGGCGCGGCTGGCCCGTAACACCGCCAGCGCCCTGCGCCAGAAGCTGCCCTTTGCCGCCAGTATCGGCAACCCGGTGGATGTGCTGGGCGACGCCGACCCGGCCCGCTATGTGGCGGCCCTGGATGCGGCTCAGGACGACAGCGAGGTCGACGCCATCCTGGTCATCCTCACCCCCCAGGCCATGACCAAGCCGGCCGAGACCGCCCGGGCCATTGCCGCGAGCCTCCGGGGCAACAAGCCAGTATTGGTCTCCTTCATGGGCGGGCAATCCGTGCTGCCCGGCCGGGATGAGCTGGCCGCCGCTGGATTGCCCGATTATCCTTCGCCGGAACGGGCGGTGGCGGCCCTCAAAGCCATGTTCGAATACGAGGCCTGGCGCAACCGCCCGGCCCGGGTGGTCACCCGATTCCGGGTCAACCGGCGGCGGGTAGAACGGATCATCACCCGGCGGCTGCGCAGCGGTCGCCTGCAGATCGGCGAGGTCAAGGGCAAGTCGATCCTCCAGGCTTACGGTTTCCAGACCCCGGCCGGGCAGCTGGTGGCCAGCAGTGATGAGGCGGCCGAGATTTCCGCCCGCATCGGCTTTCCGGTGGCCATGAAGATCGTTTCTGCCGATATCATCCACAAGACCGATCTGGGCGGGGTGCGCTTAAATGTCGCCAGCGCCGAAGAGGTGCGGGACTATTACGATCTGATGATGCTGCGCATCGGCCAGCGCGCCCCCGAGGCCAAGATCGAGGGGGTCTTCATCGAGAAGATGCTCGAACCCGGCCTGGAGGTGATCATCGGCATGACCCGCGACCCGCATTTCGGCCCCATGCTGATGTTCGGTCTGGGCGGGATCTTCGTCGAGGTGATGAAGGACGTCACCTTCCACCTGGCGCCGATTACCGAAGCTGAGGCCTTGCAGATGCTCAAGGCCACCCGCTCCTACGAGATCCTGAAGGGCAAGCGCGGCAAACGCGGGGTGGATCTGATCGCCATCGCCAACGGCCTGCAACGGATCAGCCAGCTGACCACCGACTTCCCCGAGATCGCCGAGCTGGACATCAACCCCTTCATCGTCGGCGAGCCGGGCAATGAGCCCTGGGTGGCCGATGTCCGGATGACCCTGAAACCCCTTGAGAGCAAATAGCCATGACCGAAAGCAACGCTTGGCAGGAAAGATACCACGACATGCTGGCCACCCCGAAACAGGCGGTGGCCCACATCAAACCGGGGCAGCGGGTCTTCATCGGCACTGGCTGCGGTGAACCGGTGGCCCTGGTCAACGCGCTCACCGAGCGGGCCCACGAACTGGCCGATGTGGAAATCACCCAGCTCCTGGCCAAGGGCGAGGCGCGCTACGCCAACCGCCAGCTAGCCGAGTGCTTCACAGTCAACAGCTTTTTCATCGGCACCGCCATCCGCGAGCATATTCAGGAAGGATTGGGCGACTACACCCCGGTCCTGCTCTCCGATATCCCCCGGCTTTTCACCTCCGGACGGCTGCCGCTGGACGTGGTCCTGATCCAGGTCACCCCGCCGGATGAGCGGGGCATGGTCAGCCTGGGGGTGTCGGTGGATATCGTCAAGAGCGCCGTCGAAAACGGCTCCCTGGTCATCGCCCAGGTCAACCCCCGGATGCCGCTGACCCGGGGCGACAGCCTGATCGATATCTACGACCTCGATCTGCTGGTGCCGCTGGAAGAACCGCTCCTGGAACGCGAGGAAACCGTGGCCACCGAGAACATCTTGAAGATCGGCGAGGGTGTCGCCGCCCTGGTCGAGGATGGCTCGACGGTGGAGTTCGGCCTGGGGCGCATTCCCCAGGCGGTCAGCGAATTTCTCAAAAACAAGAAGGATCTCGGTATCCACACCGAACTGCTGACCGACTCGATCATCGATCTGATCGAGGCGGGGGCGGTTTCCGGCCGCTGCAAGACCACCGACCGGGGCAAGATCGTCACCAGTTTCTGCATGGGCAGCCAGCGGTTGTACGACTACGTCAACAACAACCCGCTCTTCAGTTTCCGGCCCACCGAGTACGTCAACGACTCCCATGTCATCAGCCGCCAGTTCAAGATGGTGGCCATCAACATGGGCCTCGAGGTGGATCTGACCGGCCAGGTCTGCGCCGATTCGCTGGGCTCGCACTTCTTTTCCGGCATCGGCGGCCAGGTCGATTTCAACCGTGGCGCCTCCCAGGCCAAGGACGGCAAGGCGATCATCGCCCTGGAATCCACCGGCGAAAACGGGACGGTCTCACGGATCGTCACCCGGCTGACTCCCGGGGCCGGGGTGGTCACCACCCGGGGCGAGGTCCACTACGTGGTCACCGAGTTCGGCATGGCCTATCTGCATGGCAAGTCCGTCCAGGACCGGGTTCTGGCCCTGATCAGCATCGCCCACCCGGATTTCCGGGGGCAGCTGATCAAGGAGGCCATCGAGGCCCGCTACCTGCACCAGGAGATGAGCGAGGTCGAGGACCGCTTCGTGGTCGCCTCCCAGGACATGAAATCCACGCAGCTGCTGGACGACGGCACCCAGGTGACCTTCCGCTCGATTCACCCCACTGACGAACACAACATGCGCGACCTGATCTACGCCCTGTCGCAGGAGACCCTCTATTACCGCTTCATGACCCACCAGCCCAAGTTCAGCCATACCCAGGTGCAGAACTTCGTCTACATCGACCACCGCCAGGACGTGGCCATCGTCGGCACCGTCCCCGAGGCCCATGGCGACGAGATTGTCGCGGTGGGCCGCTATTACCTGGACAGCAAGACCAACCGGGCCGAGGTGGCCTTCGTCATCCGCGACGACTGGCAGAACCGGGGCATCGGCAAACACCTCTTCACCCATCTGATCAAGCTGGCCAAGAGCAGCGGCATCGCCGGTTTCGACGCCGAGGTTCTCCGCGACAACAAACGTATGCAGACCATCTTCAACCACAGCGGCTATCGGGTGAAGAGCAAGTTGGAAGAGGATGTCTACAGCTTCCAGATTGATTTTTAGAAGATAAGGGAAGGATGACTGGGTGGTTTCGGGAAAGGGGTTGACAGGTTCTCGGCAAGGGATAGATTGGCAAGTGTAGGTTTGGCTGAGGAACGAAGCTCAACGATGTTTGGTAACCATGAGACAACTGCCGTGCTGGTCAGGAGGTAAATGATGGAACAGCTTATCAATATCCACATCGAGAAACTGCCGGAAGGGGTCTATCTTGCTACCTCTACCGACGTTCCCGGTCTGGTCGCTCAAGGCCGAACCGTGACGGAGACCATGGAAATCGCCCGTGACGTAGCTCGGAAGATACTTGAAGCTCACGCCGAGAGAAAAAACCATTCAAACTTGCCGATTATCGGCGAGTCTTTCGATTGTGCCTTGGTGGTGGCCACATAAATGGGGCGGTTGTCCGGTTTCAGCTACCGTGAAATAGCCCGATGCCTTAAAGCCTTGGGGTTTGCCTTTGACCGGCAAGCCGCAGGAAGTCATGAAATCTGGTACCATGAAAAGGCCGACAGATACACCACATCCCCAACCATCCTGGCGATATGCCTGAAGGAACTCTTCGAGCAATCCTTAAGCAAGCCGGAATCTCACCCGACGACTTCCTGGGAATAAAATGAACCGCGGGGAACGATCTTACAGCAAGGAGGTTGGGTTGAGCTTGCGAAGCCCAACAATTACGGTGAAAAGTTGCGGTATCGATAACGGTGGGCTTCGTGCCTCAGCCCAACCTACTTATAACATCAATAAAGGAGCGAGCAATGGGAGACAAGGGCGGCAAGAAAGATAAGGAGAAGGGCAAGAAACAGCAGACGAGCAAACATGACCAAAAGGTCAAAAAAACCCAGGATAAGCAACCAAAAAAAGCCTCATAGCCGTTCGGAGGGGCACCTGGCTGCCTCTGCCAAAGTGAGTCAGGTAAATCCAGAGACGAGGATAAATCATGAAACGGGCCTTTTTTGTGTTAGGAGTTGTCGCGGTCGTTGTCTGCACCCCAGTTTTTGCGGCAATCAAACCGTGCGAAGAACTGAAGGGGGAAATCGAGGCCAAATTACAGGCAAAAGGGGTGAGCGGATGCGCCCTGGAGATTCTTCCGGCAGACCAGGTAAAAGAGCAAAAGGTTGTCGGTTCCTGTGAAGGCAGCACGAAAAAAATCACTTACTCGCGGAACTGATAATTTTCCCAAGGGCTATTTAAGGGCAGTGATTCCGGGGACTGGCCCAAGGCCAGTTCCCTTGTTTTATGGCTATGGCCCAGCGTATAGATGTCATGTAGGGCAATCCAGAACATCGAGCTGCGGTGACGTATTGACCCCGCCAGCGAAAGAGGGAAGATGGCTTTTACCCTGGACAAGGTAGTCCCCTGGGGCCGGTCGTTGGTCGAGTATCAGAAGATGTTCGCCCTTTCCGAGGCCGAGTTAGGCAAGCGAATCCTGGGTTGCGGCGATGGCCCGGCCTCCTTCAATGCCGAGCTCAGCGCCAGGGGTGGCCAGGTGGTTTCGGTCGATCCCCTGTACCGCTTTACTGGTGAGGAGATTCGCCAACGGATCGCGGCCACCTACCCGCTGGTCATGGCCCAGACCAGCGAAAATCAGGGTGAATTTGTTTGGACGACCATCAGGTCGGTGGAGGATTTGGGACGGCGGCGCTTGGCTGCCATGGAGGCCTTTCTGGCCGACTTTGCCACCGGCCTGGGTCAGGGGCGCTACCGCGATGGACTGTTGCCGCGTTTGCCCTTCCGCGCGGGTGACTTCGAACTGGCACTCTGCTCCCACCTTCTATTCTTGTACGGCGAGCAGTTTTCCGAGGATTTCCATGTCGAATCCATCCGGGAAATGTGCCGGGTCGCTGGCGAGGCCCGGGTCTTTCCCCTGCTGGAACTGGGCGCCCAGCCATCGCGCCATCTCCCCGCAGTCAGCAAGCGACTGACCGCCGCCGGTTACGACGTCAACGTGCTTCCTGTGCCCTACGAGTTCCAGCGGGGTGGCAACCAGATGTTACGGATCATCAAGCCCCGGCCATGACCAATAACCTCGATCTCTGGAAACTCCTGGCTGGGCTGGGGATCTTTCTCTCCGGCATGCATCAGCTAGAGGATGCGATTAAATCCATGTCCGGCAAGGTGTTCCGGCGGATGGTTTCCCATTGGACCCGGGGGCGCTGGCGGGCCGTGGGCAGCGGCACCCTGATCACCGCCATTCTCCAGTCCAGCTCGGCGGTATCGCTGATGGTCCTGGCCTTTGTCGGGGCCGGGGTGCTGAGCATGGAGAACGCCATCGGGGTGATGCTGGGGGCCAATGTCGGCACCACCGTTACCGCCTGGATCATCGCTGCCCTGGGTTTCCAGCTCAAGATCGAGTCCTTCTCCCTGCCCTTTATCGCCATCGGCGGCTTGCTCCTGGTCTTCAATGCCTCGGCGGGGCGACTCTTTCAGCTCTCCCGGCTGTTACTGGGTTTCGGCTTTCTCCTCCTGGGCGTCGCTTACATGAAGGGCGGGGTTGAAAACCTGGCGGCCACCGTCGACCTTGCCCACCTGTCGCCCCACGGTCTTTGGTTCTACGTCCTGGTCGGCGTGGTGTTGACCGCCCTGATGCACGCCAGTTCGGCCAGCATCGCCATCTTTATGGCCGCCCTGCATAGCGGATTGATCACCTTCGAGATGGGCGCCGCCCTGGTCATCGGTGCCAACGTCGGCACCACCGTCACCGTGCTGCTGGGCGCTCTGGGCGCCACCCAGGCCAAGAAGCGGGTGGGCTTGAGCGATCTGATCTTTAAAGGGATCACCGGGATCTTCGCTTTTGTCGGCTTAAGCGGGCTGATCTGGTTGGTGGGGGAGCTGCTGCCCGGTGGCACCAGTGAGGTCATGGGGCTGGCCCTCTTTCACACCTTGTTCAATGTCCTCGGGCTCATCCTCTTCTTCCCTTGTATCGGCCAACTGGCCCGGTTGCTGAACTATCTCCTGCCGGACCACAAGACCGTGCTGACTGTCTATCTCACCAACACTCCGGTGGAGGTCCCCGCCGCCGCCGAGGCCGCCCTGCGCAAGGAAATCCGCCATCTTCAGGACGAAAGCCAGCTCTACCAGTTGCGGCTGCTCAGGATCGATGAGAAATTGATCTTTCTGGATTCCTTGCCACTGGAGCGCAAGTCCGGCAAGCGTTTGAGCTTGGAGGAGCTGTACGAGGACATCAAATTACTGCATGCCGAGATCTTCTCGTTTTATTCCCGATTGCAAGGCCAGAAATTGGAATTAGTCGAGGCCCGCGAGCTGGAGCGGCTGATCTACGCCTCACGCAACATCATGAATGCCCTGAAGAATTTCAAGGATATTCGGGCTGATTTTGAGGAATTCGACGCGGCGGAAAACCCTTATATCGAGGCGCAGTACCAGCTCTTCCGCCAGCGCCTCTCGGAGCTCTGCCACGATCTCCACCGGCTGCCTGAGCTGGCGGAGCCGGAGGAACTTTTCCGGGAGTTGCTCAAAACCTATCTGCGGGTGGAGGGTGCCGACCGTCGTTTTATCCGGGAGACCATGCAGGCGGTTTCCGCCAAGCAGATCCATGAAATGGAGATCGCCTCCCTGCTCCTGGCCAACCGTCTCTTTACCCAGGCCTGTCGGCTCCAGGTCTTCGGCTTGAAAGATCTGCTGCTTTCACCGGCCCAGGTAGCCGATTTCGACCGGGCTTTGGACATGCAGGAAATGGTGGCCGAGGTCCAGGCGGGAGGAGCATCTCGGTCCGGGCTGTCGCCCTCCTCTTAGGAGGCCGACAGATTCCCCAGTCTTTCGGACAAAAAAGCTACCTCTTGGTCTGCGGTTATGTATAGACTGAACTGATGCGGTAATTTTTACGGCAGTATATTTCCGGTGCAGCCAGAGCTCCCTAACCATTGCTGAGGCAGTGTGAGTCTCCCATGGCACTTATAACCGTTGATAATCTCAAGCCTGGCATGGTCCTGGCCGATGGCTTGAGCTCACCCAAAGGGCAGTTGCTGGCGGCCAAGGGCACGGTTCTGGAGGAGCAGCACCTCCGGGTCTGCCGCACTTATGGCGTCAGGGTCGCGGACATCGTGGGCGACGATGGGGGTGACGATGGGGGCGAAAACGGGGCCATCGATCCGGAGATCCTCACGGCCAGCGAGGAGTTGGCCCGGAGCCGCTTCCTGTTGGCCGATCACCATCAGGCTGTTACCGCCAAGCTGAGCGAAACGTTTGCCGATCTCATTGCCAGGGAGGCGGCGCGGGGCAAGGTGCCCGTACCGGTCGTGCCGGATGCCTCCACGGTGCCTGCCCCCGGGCCGCAGAGGAAGCTGACCGCCAGCGATCTCCAGGCGGCCGATGAAAAACTGGCATCGCTGCCGGACATCTTTTTTCAGTTGCAGGAGGTGTTGAGCCAGCCGCGGAGTTCGGCCCACTACGTTGGTGAGGTCATCAGCAAGGATCCCAGTCTTACCGCCAAGTTGCTCAAGCTGGCCAACAGCGCCTTTTACGGCTATCCCAAGAGGATCGAATCCATCTCCCGGGCGGTGACCATTGTCGGGGTCGAGCAAATAACCGCCCTGGCCATGGGTGTTTCCCTGGTCCAGTATTTCAAGGACCTGCCTGAATCTCTCAATATGAAATCTTTTTGGAAACACAGCCTGGGCTGCGGCATCATCGCCCGCCTCCTGGCTGGACAGTGCAAGAGAAACCTTGACCAGGAACACTTTTTTGTTGCCGGGGTGCTCCACGACCTGGGGCGGTTGTTCATCTTGAAAAATTATCCGCAGCATGCCCAGGCGGCGCTGCATGGATCGTTGCAGGAGCAGGAATTGCTGGTGGTGGCGGAAAACCGGATCTGGGGCTTCAATCACGCCTTTCTCGCCGGGGATCTGTTTCAAAGGTGGAATTTTCCCCCTCACCTGGAAATGGCGGTGCGATACCATCACCAGCCGCTCAAGGCCACTTCTCCCCTGGAGCCCGGCCTGATCCACCTGGCGGACATTTTGGCCCATTCCTTCAATCTGGGTTCCAGCGGGGCCTGGTATATCAACCCGCTGGAGGAGGAGATCTGGCAGATGCTCGAACTGCCCGATAACATCGTGCCGGTCTTGGCCTCCTTGACCGACCGGCAGTTCTCCGAGGCCTTTCGGGTATTTTTTTGAGTGTGTGCGCTTACCGGAAGGTGATCTCTTGCCCTTCTCGGGAGGAGGCTTAATGGTCCATTATCTGAACCGCCGGAGTAAGCCGCGAGAATCCCATGGCACTGGTAACCATTGATGATCTGAAGGCAGGGATGACCCTGGCCGCCGACCTGCTTTCGCCCCAGGGGCGCTTGCTGGCGGCCGCGGGTACGGTCCTGGGAGAGCAGCATCTTCGCGTCTGCCGCATTTGGGGCGTGAGTGTCGCGGATGTTGCCGCTGGTGAGGCGCCCGGTAGTGATGAACCAGGCGTAGCTCCTGATCCGGCAATCTTGAAGGCCGGTGCGGCATTGGGCGAGAGCCGCTTCCTGCTGGCCGATCACAGCCAGGCCGTCACCGCTAAATTAAGCGAACTGTTCATCAGCCGCACCGTTCGAGAGGCGCTGCAGAGGCACCACGCCGTAGCAGCCCCGCCGACCGTCTCTCTCCCTCCGGAAACCACTGCCCTGAAGAAACTGGTGCTTAGTGATCTGCAAGGGGCCGATGGGAAGCTGGCCTCGCTGCCCTCCATCTTTTCCCAGGTACAGGAGGTCTTGAACAACCCGCGGAGTTCGGCGGCCTATATCGGCGAGGTGATCAGCAAGGACACCAGCCTGACTGCCAAACTGCTCAAGCTGGCCAACAGCGCCTTTTACGGCTACCCCCAGAAGATCGAAACTCTCTCCCGGGCGGTGACCATTGTCGGCGCCAAACAGTTGACCTCGCTGGCGCTGGGAATTTCGGTGATTCAGTTGTTCAAGGATCTCCCGGAAACCATCAACATGGAGGCCTTTTGGAAGCACAGCCTGGCCTGCGGCATCATCGCCAGATTGTTGGCCAAACAAGGCAACCGGAACCTCAACGAGGAGAGGTTTTTTGTGGCCGGCCTGCTCCACGACCTGGGGCGGCTGTTCATGTTGAAAAATTACCCGCAGCAGGCCCAGGCTGCCTTGCAGGCTGCCGTGAATGGCCAAGAACTGCTGGTGGTGGCGGAAAACCGGATCTGGGGGTTCAATCACGCCATGATCGCTGGCGAACTTTTCCGGATCTGGAAATTTCCCACCACCCTCGAAATGGCGGTCCGCTACCACCACCAGCCGCTCAAGGCCCAGTCGCCCCTGGAGCCCGGCCTGATCCATCTGGCCGACATTCTCGCCCACTCCTTTGCCCTGGGTAATAGCGGCGCCTGGTATATCCCGCCGCTGGAGAAGGAAATCTGGGAGATGCTGGCTCTGCCCGAGAATGTTCTGCCGGTCCTGGCTGCCTCTACCGACAGCCAGTTGACCGAAATCTATCGGGTGTTCTTTGACTGAGATGAAAGAAGAGCCGACCTTGTCGACCGCCCAGGTCCGGAACCTGGAACAGCGGCTGGAGTACCTGGAGGAGGTCAACCGCTCCACCATTGACGCCCTGGAAATGGCGACCTCGGTGGGCGATTTTCAGACCAACGTCCGGGAACTGCACACCCCGGAACTGACCATGCAGGAGAGCGGCCGACGGTTGCAGCGGCTGGTCGCCTTCCGCGCCGTCGCCTTTTTCCTGTTCAGCGAACAGGACGCCGATCTCCAGCTCAAGCTCTGCGATCCGCCCGAACAGGCCGGGCTGGTCCGGGCCGAGATGGACCGGCTGATCGCGGAAAACATCATCGGCTGGGTGCTGCAACGGAAAAAGGGCAGCTTTGTGCCCGGTGCCCAGGGTGAGGGCCATGTTTTTATTCAGGTCATCGCCACCGTCTCCCGGATTCGGGGGGTGTTTTTCGGCATCCCGGCCGAGGATTTCCGGGAGATCCCGGATACCCTCCTGGCCCTGATCACCCTGATTCTCCAGAACAGCGCCAATGCCCTGGAGAGCTTCGATCTCTACCAGAAACTCCACGAGATCAACCGGGATCTGGAGGAAAAAATCACCAAGCTGGCCAGTTCCGAGCAGCAGCTCAGTCGGCATAAACATCACCTGGAAGAGCTGGTCGCCGAGCGGACCGAGGAGTTGCTGGCCGCCAACCGCCAACTGAACGAGATGCTCAGCGAACTTACGGCGGCGGAGGAAAAGTTGAGCCTGGCCAAGGACGCCGCCGAGGCCGCCAACCTGGCCAAGAGCGATTTTCTCTCCAACATGAGCCACGAGATCCGCACCCCCTTAAACGGCATCCAGGGCATGATAAGCCTCCTGCTGGACACCGGCCTGTCCGTACAGCAGCGGGAATTTGCCGAGATCATCCGGGACAGCGGCCGCACCTTGCTCCGGATCATCAACGACATCCTCGATTTCTCCAAGATCGAGGCGGGGAAACTCGATATCGACCTGATCGATTTTGACCTCCGGGCCACCCTGGAGGATGTCGTCGATCTGCTCTCCCTGCGCGCCCAGGAAAAGGGGCTGGAGTTGATCGCCCTTCTGGATCTGGCGGTGGTGACCCTGTTGCAGGGCGACCCCGGCCGAATCCGGCAGATCCTGCTTAATCTGCTCGGCAATGCCATCAAATTTACCGCTACCGGCCAGATCGTCGTGCGGGTCGACCTGGTGGAACAGGATGGCGATACCGGCCTGTTCCGCTTTGCGGTTAGCGACACCGGCATCGGCATTCCCCCGGCCCGGCAGGCCGAGGTTTTTGAGGCATTCACCCAGGCGGACAGCTCCACCACCCGCCGTTACGGCGGTACCGGGCTGGGGTTGGCCATTTCCAAAAAGCTGGCCTTGATGATGGGTGGCGAGATCGGTCTGACCAGCCTGGAAGGCCAGGGCTCCACCTTCTGGTTCACCTGCCGGTGCGGGCTCCAGCCCCAAGCGGCCACCCACTCCAATCTGGGGCCGCTGCTGTGCGATAAACCGCTGCTGCTCCTGGATGGTAATCCGGAGGGCCGGAGGCAGCTCGCCTTTCTCCTGGCGTCCTTGGGTTGCCGCAGCGGTGAGGCGGCCTCCGGTCAGGAGGCCTTACGGTTGCTTCGGGATGGCGCCAGACAGGGAGCGGATTTCGGCGGCGTCATCATGGTTCGGGCGCTGCCCGATATGGCGGCGGCCGAACTGGCCACTGCCATCCACGCCGAAGCCAAACTGACCGGCGTGAAGCTGATCTGCTTGCTCCCTTTAACCGAGCACCAGCAGGCCGGTCTGTTGCTGCAGAACGGTTTTGACTCCACGCTGCTGAAACCGGTCAAATTGCAGGCCCTGGCCAGGTGTCTGGCCACGGTGAACGGCGCGCCCGAACCGCAGCTCAGCTTAGCTCGTTCAGGTGATGGTCCCGAGCTTACCCCGGCGGCGCGGGCCGGTATAAAACTTCTGCTGGTGGAGGACAATCTGGTCAACCAGCAGGTGGCCACCGCGATCCTCAGAAAGCTGGGTTTTCAGGTGGAAATTGCCAGCAATGGCCAGGAGGCGGTGCGGATGTTCGCGGCGAATCCCTACCACCTGGTGCTGATGGATTGCCAGATGCCGGTCATGGACGGCTACGAGGCCACCCGGACGATCCGGAACAGCGCGGCCGCCAACCGTGACCTGCCGATCATCGCCATGACTGCCCATGCCCTGGACGGCGCCCGGGGGGATTGTCTTAAAGCGGGCATGGATGACTACATCTCCAAACCGGTTGACCCGCAGCAGTTGGCCGGGGCCATCGACAAATGGCTGCAGCTCCAGCCGTTACCCTCTGTCGCTGGGGTCCAGAGCGCCGAGGTCACAGCCTCGGGTGATCCGCAAATCTTTGACCGGGAGGGGTTTCTCCAGCGGCTGCTGGGCGATGAGGGGGAATTCCGCCGAACCCTGGCCACCTTTTTGGACGACAGCCAGCAAACCCTCGAAGAAATCGGCTCGGCCCTGGCGCGACAGGATGCGGCCGGTGTCCGGTTGCGGGCCCATAGTCTTAAGGGGGCGGCGGCCAATATCAATGCCAGTTTGGTGCGCCAGGCTGCCCAGACCTTGGAAGCACAGGCCGCGTCGGGCCAGCTAGCTGAGGCGGCTGCAGGCTTGGCCGCTCTGGCCCGGGAGTGCGACCGGCTGCACGAGGTGCTTACGGCGGAACTGGCTGGGACGGCGCCAGCCCGGGCCACGGAGGACGCTGTTACTGAGGATCTTCCCGGTGCGGTAGTCCTGATCCGGGAGATCTCCGGGCGGCTGGCGGCCAACGAACTGATTGAGATGGAGCTCTTCACCTCACTCAAGGACAAACTTGGTCGCCATGGTGAGTCGGCACTCCTGTTGCGCCTGGAGAAATTGCTTAACCATTTTGAGTACGAGCCGGCCTTGCTTCTCCTGGGCGAACTGGCGGCAAATCTGGACGAAATTATCGGAGGAGGGCAAGGATGAACAACGCTGAAAATAACCTGACCATTCTGCTGGTCGATGACACCCCGGTCAACATCCAGGTTCTGGCCAATTGCCTGAAAGATTGGTACCAGATCAAGATCGCCACCAATGGGAGCAAGGCCCTGGAGATTGCCGGCAGCTCCCCGCCGCCCGATCTGATTCTATTGGATGTCATGATGCCGGAGATGGATGGCTATGAGGTCTGTAAGCAACTGAAACAGAACAAGGAAACGGCCCAGATCCCGGTGATCTTCATCACCGCCCTGGCGGAAAAGCGGCAAGAGGCCAGGGGGTTGGCGGTGGGGGCGGTGGACTATATTACCAAGCCCTTTGTCCCGGAATTGGTTTTGGCCCGGGTGAAAATTCATCTGGAATTGAAACGCTACAGGGAAAACCTGGAAAAACTGGTGCAAGAGCGTACCCGGGAGCTGGAACTGACCCAGGATGTCACCATCGAATGCATGGGCGCCTTGGCCGAGTATCGTGACCCGGAAACCGGCGGCCATATCAAACGAACCCGGCAATACGTCAGCATACTGGCCAAAAAACTCAAGGATCATCCCAGGTTTCGGGCCTATCTTGACGAAGCCACTATGCGAAAACTCTACAAATCCGCCCCCCTGCACGATATCGGCAAGGTTGGGGTGCCGGACCATATCCTCCTCAAACCAGGCAAGGTAACCGACGAGGAGTTTGCCTTAATAAAGGAACACGCCAAATACGGGCGGGACGTCATTGCCACGGCGGCCAGTCGGCTGGGCGCCGACTCCTTTCTTTCCTGCGCCCAGGAGCTTGCTGGCAGCCATCACGAAAAATGGGATGGGTCCGGATATCCCGAAGGTTTATGCGGGGAGGCGATCCCGATCAGCGGGCGCTTGATGGCGGTGGCCGATGTCTACGACGCCCTGGTCTGCAAGCGGGTCTACAAAGAGGCGTTTTCGCACGCTAAGGCGGTGGCCATCATCACTGAGGGTCGCGGTAAGCATTTCGACCCGGATATAGTCGATGCCTTTCTGGCTCTTTCCGAGGGGTTTCTTCATATTGCCGAGCGATTTGCCGACAGTGATGAAGAGCGGAAAAACCTCCTGGCCACCACCTGACGTAATTAGGGGAAAACAGGTAAATTTCATTTGAAATTGGGGGCATTGGGTGGTGCCGGAAGATTAGTGGTGGTCATAATATTTGGCCGTCGGGGAGGGTTCATTGCGGACAAACTTCCCTTCCCAGCGTCGGCCATTCCCTTGTAACAATACCCCGTCCCCTTCATACATACCATTTTTGAAATTACCGATATAGATACTCCCGCCGGGTGATTGCATGATTCCATTCCCTTCCGGGAGATTGTTCTGAAATGAGCCGGAATAGGTCCGGCCGTCAGTATAAAAAAGCACACCTTTCCCTTGATAATTGTCGTTAACAAGATTGCCAATATAGACATCGCCACTGGTACATTTTTTAATTCCTTTACCGTTCATTGAACCATTTGAAAATTCACCAATATCGGTAAATACTTTATTGACCCGCATCCCAAGGCCATCAAGGATACCGTCCTTCCATGAACCGATACTCTCTATATTATTGGCGCCGTTTGCGATCAATCCAATGCCGGAAAGTTTTTCATCCACAAGCGTCCCCATTCGTATTTCGTCTCCGTCTTGCACCGCTTTGATGCCAGCCGCATCTTTTTTGCAGGAAAGAACCAATAAAGACAACAAAACGCAGGCCGCAATCGTGAGTGGACTTTTCATCGTCGATTCCTCTTTGATGGGCAACTCTGTTGCCAAGAACAGCGAGAGTCTTGCTAGACACCTGAATGAGTATCCCTGACAAAACATCTGCCGCGCCGGAATGAAACCAATCTTAGTGTATCAAAAATTAAGTCATGTCTGCTGAACTTATTGATCTCTGCCAGTGAAAGCCGCATCTCTTCAACCCCGTGGCAATCCGCCGAGACGAAAGATCTGGCCAAACGGCTTGAGCTGGTGCCGCTGTCCGTGGTTTTGTTGGCTGGACAAGAAAATAATTCCGGCGGTCTGCCGCCAATTGCTGATCCGGGAAGGCTCGGCCTGTACTCACCTGCTGCCGCTAACGCAACCTGCTGGCCTTTGCTCTGGCAGTACAGTGGCCAGCTTCCAGCCACCATGGTTAGTTTCTTGCCACTTTCCCAAACCCAAGGGTGCGCGCCCTGGCGCCTTTGGGGGCCAGGTTTGCCGCTCTTGGCCCACTGTTGCGAGACTTTCCTAAATATCTATTCTCCAGCCTTTCTCTGGCATGCTTTTTGATGTTAAAAAAAACGCAGTCTTTAACCCGGAGAGCTCATCAGTCGTTGGCATAAAACGAGGCAGGAATGAAACAGCGAATTCTGGCAGTTGATGATCATAGCTTTACCGCCGACATGGCCGCCCTGTGCCTTACGGAAAGCGGCTATGCATGCGATGTGGCGGCCAGTGCAAGTCAAGCCCTGGCCATGCTCGGGCAAAATAAATATGACCTGATGATCTCCGATGTCATGATGCCGGATATGTCGGGAATCGAGCTGCTGGGGCAGGTCAAAAAACATTTTCCCGACTTGGCGGTGCTCATGGCCACCGGCGTCGATGACCGAAAGACGGCAATCCAGGCCATCCAACTCGGGGCCTACGGCTATCTGATCAAGCCTTTTTCGCTCAATGAAATCCTGATCAACGTGGCCAATGCCCTGGAACGGGCCCGGCTGACCAGGGAGAGCCGGGATTGCAGACAAATTCTGGAGGAAGAGGTCAGGGAAAGGACCGCCGAGGTCCGTCGGCGGGAGGAGGAAATCGCCCTGCGCCTGATCACGGCGGCCGGCCATCGCGATGAAGAGACCGGGGAGCACATTAAAAGGATCGGCCTGTATAGTGTCGTTCTCGCGGCTGGTCTCGGCTGGGATGGGGAAAGGATCGACCACCTCCGAGTCGGGGCGCCGATGCACGATGTCGGCAAGATCGGGATTCCGGACCATATTCTGCGGAAACCGGGTCGGCTCTCGGCCGAAGAACACCAGGTAATCAAGCAGCATCCCCGGATCGGGGCCGACATCCTCGGCGGTTCCAAGATCCCGCTTTTGCAGACCGCCGCCGATATCGCCTTGTACCACCACGAAAAATGGGACGGGAGCGGTTATCCGCTGGGGCTTAAGGGTAAGGAAATCCCGGAAGCGGCCAGGGTGGTCGCCATTGCCGATGTTTATGATGCCTTGAGCAATGACCGGGTTTACCGGGCGATGTACCCGGAAAAAGAGGTGCTCGGGATCATGGAACAGAAGAAAGGCAGTCATTTTGATCCGGAGATCTTCGACTGCTTCATGGCCAACCTCCCGGCCCTGGGAAAAATCCTCCATTCCCACCAGGATGCGGTCGGGAAATGCTATCTTTACTCTTCCCAGGAAAGGGGTGCGGCGGCATAAGGCCGGGTACTTCGAAAATGTTGCGTTACGCGATACTACCGCTAACGCAACCTACGCGATTGGTGTCTCGGCCCATCCTGCACGACTGTCCTTGTTTGGTTGTTAATTGGTTAGGTAAAGAGCCACGCTGAATTTTCGTGGTTCGCCGTGGTTGTTAAACGGAAAGACTTGCAAATATGGTCCTATAACCGGGAAGCGCGCGATGTAACTGCTTTTGTTGTGCGGGCTACCGTGCCAACAGCCTTTGCCGGAAATCGTAATCATCTGCGGGTCTGCTGGCTCAGAAAAGGTTTGATCGTATGTAATATACCTCCGGGATCCCAATTTCCCAGTTGCATCAAGGGCGAACACAACACCCAAGGAAAGTGGAGCTTCTTCTGCCGCATTTTGCTCGAATTCAACGGAAATGTTGACATACCGGTATCCATCTACACTTGTATAGGTGCCCGTGCTAATACCCCTGCTACCCGGAATAACGGCATTGTCGTAAACAGAGATGATTTTCGACATTGGCTCAATGCGTTCCTGTCGATTGGTACTCTCCAGACAGCCCGTTAAGGCTGTGATACAAAGAACAACAGCGATAATTCCTAAAGCACAAAAGCTCCGTTTCAAAATTTTCTCCTCGTTTGAAGGGTCAAGATCCGTGGATGTTGGTGAAGAACGAGAGTAACGAACCGCAGCAATCGCGGTCGTCACCAGCATTGTCACCGCCCGGCGTTGCCAACCTTTTTCTTCTTCCGTCGCCGGGCCGGGTCGTACCGCTCTTCTTCGCTATAGATACAGCCGCAATAAGGCTGGCGGTATAGACCCATCTCGATGCTCTGGTCGATCCCCTCCTGCCAACCCTCCCGGAAATCCCGATAATAAAAGGTCACGCCATACTCCGCCGCCAGCCGCTCGCCCAGGCTTTTCAAGGCGGTGTGGTTCTGGTAGCGGCTGTAGAGCAGGGTGGAGGTGAAGGCATCGGCCCCAGTCTCCTTGGCCCGCTGCGCCACTTTGGTCAGACGCATCTCGTAGCACTTCTGGCAGCGGGCCTCCTCGTGGAAGACCACCTGGCGCAGGAACTCCCGCAGACCGTACTCCCGCTCGTATTCCACCGGCAGCCCGCGGGCGGCGCTGAAGGTCGCCAACGCCTCCAACCGCCGCATAAATTCCTGATAGGGATGGATATTGGGGTTGAAAAACCAGCCGCTAACCGCATGTCCCTCGTCCCGCAAAACCTGCAAGGGGTAGACGGTACAAGGGCCGCAGCAGACGTGGAGGAGGATGTTCATGGGCGGCTGGTGCGGAAGATGCGGCAGTCGATCTGGTATTTGCTGATCTTGTAGTTGATGATTCGTAGTGAGGTGCCCAGATCCTTGGCGGCCTTGGTCTGGTTGCCGCGGCAGCGTTTGAGGGCGGCGATGATCAGCTCGCGCTCGAAGTTCTCCACCGCCTGGGCGAAGTCCCCGGCGAAGTTCTTGCTGCCGGACACCGGTTCGGCCACCTGGAGCGAGGGTGGCAGGTGATAGCTCTTGATCGCCTCCTCGGCGCAGATCAACACCGCCCGTTCGATGCAGTTCTCCAGCTCGCGTACGTTGCCGGGCCAGTGATACTGCATCAGCAGGTCGATGGCCGGAGTGGAGATCCGGCTGATCTTCTTGCGGTTTTCCTGGCAGTATTTGCTCAGGAAAAACTCGGCCAGGAGCAGGATGTCGGTACGCCGCTCCCGCAGCGGCGGCATGTAGATGGGGAAGACGTTCAACCGGTAGTAGAGATCCTCGCGGAAGGTGCCGGCCTCCACTGCCTTCTCCAGATCCTTGTTGGTGGCGGCCACCAGCCGGGCGCCGGACTTGATCACCCTGGTGCCACCCAGCCGCTGGAATTCGCGCTCCTGAACCACGTTCAGCAACTTGACTTGGATGGCCTGGGAGAGCTCGCCGATCTCGTCCAGGAACAGGGTGCCATTGCCGGCCAGCTCGAAACGGCCCTTCTTGGCCATATGCGCCCCGGTGAAGGCGCCCTTCTCGTGGCCGAACAATTCGGACTCCAGCAGGGTTTCGGGCATCGCCGAACAGTTGACCACCACGAAAGGCTCGTGGCGGCGCAGGCTGTTGTAGTGGATGGCCTTGGCCACCAGGGTCTTGCCGGTGCCGGACTCGCCGCGCAGGAGCACGGTGGCCCCGGAATCCTTGACCTGGTGCATCATCTCGTAGACCTCCAGCATCCGGCTGGAGCTGCTGATCATGTTCTCAAACTGGTATTTGCCGGAAAGCTCCAGCTTTAAAAGCCGATTTTCGCTCTGCAACCGCTCCCGCTCCCGGTTGACCATTTGGATGCGGGTGACGGTCTGGGCGATCAGGCCGCTGATGATGGTGAGAAACTGCAGTTCCTTCTCGAAGTTTAAGCCCGCCTGATACTCACGGTCGATGCTCAGGGCGCCGATGGTATCGCGGCCGCGCTTGATCGGCACGCAGAGAAAGGAACGCTGCTGGGCATCGACATCGCCGCGGGTGCCGGTGCGGTTCAAAAAGAGCGGCTCGGCGCTGATCTGGGGCACCACGATGGGGGCACCGCTGGCCACCACCCGGCCGGTGATGCCCTCGCCGATCTTGTAGACCCCGCGCTTCCGGGCCTCTTCGCTTAAGTCGTGGCCCACTTCAATCTCCAACTGGCCGGTGTTGGGATTGATGATGGTGACGGTGCCGTGCTGCATGCCGGAGCTCTCGGCCAGGATCTCCATGATCTCCTCGACGCAGTCGCGCAGGTCGCTGGAGGAGGCCAATGCCTTGGTGATCTCGTAAAGACAGGCCAGGTCGGCCGGGGCATATTGACTGGCGGGGTTGCTCTTAGGGTTGGTCATAAGCGGACAACCTCGTTGCAGGATGGTAATTTGGCCAAATATCTCGGGCGAAATATTACATGTTTGTAACCTGAGTACAACCAGGAATAGCCAGTTTCTATTGCCCGGACGCCATTATCTTGCTAATCTTGGCCGCCAAAGGCTAACCGG
>Ga0334722_10000971_pt1 | contig 38278 bp, 30 predicted proteins | sample C3_bottom_MG_FD_207210 | JGI IMG/M metagenome (GOLD analysis project Ga0334722, IMG submission 207210) | Sediment microbial communities from Yellowstone Lake, YNP, Wyoming, USA - C3_bottom | ecosystem: Environmental > Aquatic > Freshwater > Lake > Sediment | place: USA: Wyoming | collected... | reverse complement strand
ACACCAGCGTGATCGCCGCCGTCAGCGTCGTCTTACCATGATCCACGTGACCTATCGTCCCTACGTTCACGTGCGGCTTCGTGCGCTCAAATTTAGCTTTTGACATGATGGCTGTCCTTCTTCTTTATCAATGATCAAACTGCACAAAAATAATCATGGTGCCGTTGGCGCGGATTGAACGCGCGACCTCTCCCTTACCAAGGGAGTGCTCTACCACTGAGCTACAACGGCGTAGTCCTCGCCGGGGCCGATCTTCCCGGCCCCAGTACACTGGAGCGGGTGAAGGGAATCGAACCCTCGTCGTAAGCTTGGAAGGCTTCTGCTCTACCATTGAGCTACACCCGCATTTCACGACTGAACCCTTTCGCCGCCCAGTGCATATTTATTGCTACCGTCAACCTGCGCCGCAAATCATCTGGTGGAGGAGGTTGGATTCGAACCAACGTAGGCGCAAGGCCAACAGATTTACAGTCTGCCCCCTTTAACCACTCGGGCACCCCTCCGAACGAAACGGGCGATTATGCTCGTTTTCCTACCCGCAGTCAAACAAACCTCGGATAACCAAGCGCATTGTAGAGCCTTCTGCCCGCGGCACTCAGCGCGCTGGAGCCGGGTTGATGCTAGGATCGCTTTTGGGTATTCGCTCCATCAGTCGGCCACGGCCCCAATGTTTCCGACCGCGGCACCGCAGCCTTTGCGCCGCGGCCTCCGGCAGTTCGCCGTAAGCCATTGTCAGGAAGATTTATTTCTGGGTTTCGTGGATGAAAAAAATTCCGCTTGTACTGGTTCCCGGCTTGCTTTGCGATAAACAACTGTGGCGCTCTCAGGTCAAATATCTGGCCGATGTAGCCGACATCTGGGTCGCCGATCATACCCGAGCCGACACCATGGCCGGGGTGGCGCGCGATGTGCTCGCCGATGTCCCGTTCACGCGCTTCGCGCTCGCCGGCCTTTCCATGGGCGGCTACATAGCGCTCGAGATCATGCGCCAAGCGCCGCAGCGCGTCACCCGGCTCGCACTGCTGGATACCGCGGCGGGCGGCGAATTGCCGGAGCAAACCCAACGGCGCCTGGATTTCATCGCGTTCGCCGAACGCGGTTATTTCGACCGCGTTACCGAGACGCTGCTGCCCCTGCTGATTCACAGCGCAAGGCGAGGTGAGCGCTCGCTAACCGATACCGTAAAATCGATGGCGCGGAACATCGGCAAGGACGCTTTCATCCGCCAGGAGCGCGCCATCATGAGCCGCGCCGACAGCCTGGGGCTGCTGGCGAGCATAGCCTGCCCGACGCTGGTCCTGTGCGGCCGACAGGATGCCTTGACTCCGCTCGCGCGGCACGAGGAAATCGCCGCCGGCATCAAGGGCGCGCGGCTGGAAGTCATCGAAGACTGCGGCCACCTGTCCACTTTGGAAAAACCATCCGAAGTCAATGCGGCAATGCGCCGCTGGCTTGCCGCTTAATCAGGACTGCGCCGCATACTGCGCAGGATCGATCCTTGCGCCTATGACCAGAAGTCGGTCTGTTCGATCACTATTCCCCAGCTGGGATACTGGCGCGCCATCTGCTTCAGCTCGAGGAAGTATTCACACTGAAATTTATACCTCAATAGCAAAGAATTGATCGACGCCCGCGCGAGCTGGAGTCGGCCTGTATCAGAGCACAAAAAGGCAAGATATTTCAGAACTCGCAGCATATACTAGCTGTCAAAAAAACCCTGGCCCGCATCCTGCGGCGAGCGGTTCATCGGCAAGGAGATCACGAATGAACGCCCCAGCCAAGCTTCATGAAGTCACGCTGGATGACAAGTACACGCTGGCTTCCGGCCGCGCTTTCCTCACCGGCACCCAGGCCATCGTGCGCCTGCCCATGCTGCAGCGCGAGCGCGACCTCGCCGCCGGCCTGAACACCGCCGGATTCATCTCCGGCTATCGCGGCTCCCCCCTGGGCGGGATAGACCAGGGCATGCATGGGGCAAGAAAGCACCTCGAGGCCCACCACATCAAGTTTCATCCCGGCGTGAACGAAGACATGGCCGCGACCTCGATCTGGGGCACGCAGCAGCTCAACCTGTTCAACGACGCGAAGTACGACGGCGTGTTCGCCATGTGGTATGGCAAGGGGCCGGGCGTGGATCGCTGCGGCGACGTGTTCAAGCACGCGAATGCGGCCGGCACTTCCAAATACGGCGGCGTGCTGGTGCTCGCCGGCGACGATCACGCGGCCAAGTCCTCGACGCTGGCGCACCAGAGCGAACACATCCTCAAGGCCTGCTGCATCCCGGTGCTGAACCCGGCCAACGTGCAGGAGTATCTCGATTACGGCCTGCACGGCTTCGCCATGTCGCGCTACGCCAGCCTGTGGGTCGGGTTCAAGTGCGTCACCGACGTGGTCGAATCGGGCGCTTCGGTGTATATCGACCCGCACCGCGTGCAGGTGAAGATTCCGACCGACTTCGTCCTGCCGCCGGGCGGCCTGAGCATACGCTGGCCCGACGGCATCCTCGAGCAGGAAGCGCGCCTGCTCGACTACAAGGTGTATGCGGCGCTCGCCTACGTGCGCGCCAACGGTCTCGATCGCATCGTCTGGGATACGCCCGCTGGTTCCAAACCGGCGCGCCTGGGGATCATCACCACCGGCAAGTCCTACGGCGACACGATGCAGGCGCTGGCCGATCTGGGGATCGACGAAAACACCGCGCGCGACATCGGCATACGCGTATACAAGGTGGCGATGAGCTGGCCGCTGGAGCCGCAGGGCGCGCGCAAATTCGCGCAGGGCCTGGAAGAAATCCTGGTGGTGGAAGAGAAACGCCAGCTGATCGAATACCAGCTCAAGGAAGAGCTGTACGAATGGCGCGCCGATCAGAGGCCGCCGCGCGTGGTCGGCAAGTTCGACGACAACGGCGAATGGAGCCATGCTGCCGGCCAGCCCGCCGGCACCTGGCTGCTGCCGGCGAGTTATGAGCTATCGCCCGCGATGATCGCCAAGGTGATCGCCGGCCGTCTCGCCAAGCTCGGCATGGACCAGCAGCTTGGCTCGCGCTACCGCGAGCGCCTCGCCTTTCTCGAATTCAAGGAGAAGGCGCTGGCGAAGGCGCAAGTCGTGACCCTGCGCCAGCCCTACTTCTGCTCCGGCTGTCCGCACAATACCTCGACCCGCGTGCCCGAGGGCAGCCGCGCCACCGCCGGCATCGGCTGCCATTTCATGGCGGTGTGGATGGACCGCAACACCTCGACCTTCACCCACATGGGCGGCGAAGGCGCGCCGTGGATAGGCCAGGCGCCGTTTTCGAACACCAAGCATATTTTCGCCAACCTCGGCGACGGCACGTATTACCACTCCGGGCTGATGGCGATCCGCGCCGCCTGCGCGGCCAAGGTCAGCATGACCTACAAGATCCTGTTCAACGACGCGGTGGCGATGACCGGCGGCCAGGCACACGACGGCCCGATCGATCCGCCCTCGATCTCGCGCCAGATCGCCGCCGAAGGCGTGAACCCCATCGTCATCGTCACCGACGAACCGGAGAAATATCCCGCGGGCATCAACTGGGCGCCGGGGGTGACCGTGCGCCACCGCGACGAACTCGACGCGGTGCAGCGCGAACTGCGCGAACTGCCGGGCGTGTCGGCCATCATCTACGACCAGACGTGCGCTTCGGAAAAACGCCGCCGGCGCAAGCGCGGCGCGTTTCCCGATCCGGCCAAACGCGTGGTCATCAACGACATGGTGTGCGAGGGCTGCGGCGACTGCAGCGACAAATCCAACTGCCTGTCGGTGGAACCGCTGGAGACCGAATTCGGCCGCAAGCGCACGATCAACCAGTCGACCTGCAACAAGGACTATTCCTGCGTCAAGGGCTTTTGCCCCAGCTTCGTCACCGTGGAGGGGGGCACGCTGAAAAAAGGCAAGGCCGGCATGGCGAAATCGGCCGACGATTTTCCGGCGCTGCCGGAGCCGGCGGCAGCAAGCATAGACGGCGCTTACGGCGTACTGGTGACGGGAATCGGCGGCACCGGCGTCGTCACCATCGGACAGATACTGGCCATGGCGGCGCACGTCGAGGGCAAGGGCGTGACCGTGCTCGACATGTCGGGACTGGCGCAGAAAGGCGGCCCGGTGATGTCGCACGTGCGCATCGCGAACAACCCGGAAGACCTGCACGCGGCCCGCCTCGGCACCGGCGAGGCGGGCCTGGTGATCGGCTGCGATCTGGTGGTCGCGGCGAGCCCCGATGCGCTGGCCAAAATGAGCGAGCCCAGGACACGCGCCGTGATCAACGCCACTACCGCGCCGACCGCGGATTTCGTGAAAAATCCGAACTGGCAGCTTCCCGGGAGCGACCTGCTGGCCGACATCAGCGCAGCCTGCGGCAAGAACAATGTCGCCGTCGTTGCCGCAGGAAGCATCTCGACCAACCTGATGGGGGATTCCATCGCCACCAATATGTTCATGCTCGGCTATGCCCTGCAGCAAGGCTGGGTGCCCGTTTCCAGCGCGGCCGTGGAAAAGGCGATAGCACTGAACGGCGTGGCGGTCGAATTCAACCTGAAGAGCTTCGTCTGGGGCCGGCGCGCCGCAGTCGATCTCGCGCGCGTCGAAAAGATCGCGACACCGGCCGCGGTCATTCCGATCAGCCAGCATCTGTCGCGCAACCTGGACGAACTGCTGGCCAACCGCGTCGATTTCCTCAGCGCCTACCAGGATGCCGCCTATGCGGCGCGCTACCGGGACCTGGTGGAGAAGGTGCGGCGCATCGAGTCGGAGAAAGTCGGCGCAACCAAGCTCGCCGAGGCGGTCGCGCGCTATTACGCCAAGCTTCTGGCCTACAAGGACGAATACGAGGTCGCGCGGCTGCACTCGAACCCCGCCTTCATGCAGAAAATAGAGGGCATGTTCGAAGGCGACTACAAGGTGGTGTTCCACATGGCGCCGCCCATCCTCAACAAGCCCGACCCCGCGACCGGCGAGGCGAAGAAATCCGCTTTCGGTCCGTGGATGATGCGCGTATTCCGGCTGCTCACGGCATGCAAAGGCCTGCGCGGCGGCGCGTTCGACATTTTCGGCCGCGCCGAGGAAAGGAAGACCGAGCGGGAGCTGATCGTCGAATACGCCGCGACCGTGGAACAGCTGCTGGGCGGGCTCACGCCGGCGAACCACGCGCTGGCCGTCGAGATCGCCAGCGTTCCGGAAACGATCCGCGGTTACGGCCACGTCAAGCTGCGCCATCTCAAGCTGGCGCAAAAACAGCGCGCCGAACTGCTGGCAAAATTTAACGCGCCAGCGGAGCGGAGCGCCAGAGCGGCGTAAGTTTCAAGTCGACATGGGCCTCACCCGCATCGATCTCGAGCGCGATCGCATCCGCGAGGAACTGGCGCAGACGCCGCTGGGCCCGCACCTGCTCAGCGACGCCGAACTCGAGGAATCCTTGTGGCAGATCCTGGATGCGCGCACCGCCGACGAGGATTGCTGGGTGTTCGGCTACGGCTCGCTGGTATGGAATCCGCTGTTCCATTTCGAGGAACAGCGCGTGGTCACCACCCACGGCTATCACCGCAGCTTCTGCCTGTGGTCGCGCATCAACCGCGGCACGCCCGACCGGCCGGGGCTGGTGCTGGGCCTGGACCGCGGCGGGCGCTGCCGCGGCGTCGCCTACCGCATTGCCCCGGACCGCGTCGAGCATGAACTGCGCCTGATCTGGCGGCGCGAAATGATGCTTGGCGCCTACGTGCCGCGCTGGGTACGGGTGAGCGACAGCGAGGGCCAGTTCCGCGCCATCACCTTCACCATCAACCGCGCCGGCCCGTCCTACGCCGGACGCCTGCCGCCGGAAACCATCATCGAACGGCTGATGACCTGCCATGGCCGCATGGGACCGGGAATAGAATATTTGCTGCACACCGCCGAAGCGCTGCGCGAGTGCGGCATCACCGACCGCCACCTGCAGCAGTTGTGCGATCTCGCCCACGCCATCAAGGCGCGCGGCTGATCCGGTGCGAAAAATCCTGGCTAGAAGGTCTCGTCGCTGCGCAGAAAGCGCCATTGGCCAGGCGGCAGATCGCCCAGCTTGACCTTGCCCACGCGTATGCGCTTCAAGCCGACCACCTCCAGGCCCACCAGTTCGCACATGCGCCGGATCTGGCGCTTCTTGCCCTGGCGCAGGATAAAACGCAATTGATCCTGGTTCTGCCAGCTTACCCCGGCCGGCCGCAGCGCCTCGCCGTCGAGCGACAGCCCGTGCTGCAGCAGCGCCAGGTCGGCCTTCGACAGGCTGCCTTTCACGCGCACCAGGTATTCCTTCTCGATCGCGGAATTCTCGCCGATCAGCTGCTTGGCGATGCGCCCGTCCTGGGTCAGCACCAGCAAGCCCTGGGAATCGATGTCCAGCCGCCCGGCCGGGGCCAGGCCTCTTAAGTGCATAGGACTGAAGCGCTCACTGGCACGGTCGCCGGCATAGCGCGATTCGGCGTTGATCAGGCTGACGGCCGGCTTGTAGCCCTGCTCGGCCTGCGCCGAGACGTAGCCGATCGGCTTGTGCAGCAGTATCGTCACCCGCGCAAGCTGGCTCGCCTGCGCCGCCTTGTTCAGGGTGATCCTGCTTGCCGGATCGATGCGCGTGCCGAGCTCGGTCACGCGTTCGCCGTCGACGAACACCCAGCCGCGCTCGATATAGCTGTCGGCCTCGCGCCGCGAGCACAATCCCTGCTGCGACATCAATTTGGATACGCGTATTTTTTCCATATTGCCAAAGTAAAACCGGCCTACGGTGCCGGGGCCGGAAACGCGATAGGGTAACGCATCTTTGGAACTTGTTTCAAAGTGAGAAAATATTTCCGGATCGGTGTTTATTCCATTTCGACTGGTTTGTAAGAAATCGGCCCGGCGCGCCGACCAATCCGGCAAGCCCCTACGGAGAATCGACCATGCATGCCACCCTGCACCTGCTCACCCGCACGGATTTCCCGCGCATCGAGCGCCGCGCCATCGAGACGCTGCAACTCAACCTCGGCTACCGCTGCAACCAGAGCTGCGTGCATTGCCACGTGAACGCGGGACCGAATCGGAAGGAAGAGATGACGGGCGAAACCATCGACGCCGCGATCGATTTCCTCGCCGCCAGCCCGGCGATCACCGCCATCGACCTCACCGGCGGCGCGCCGGAACTGAACCCCCATTTCCGCCGCCTGGTCATCGCCGCGCGCGCGCGCGGCCTGCGCGTGATCGACCGCTGCAACCTGACCATACTGGAGGAGCCCGGCCACGAGGACCTGGCGGCGTTTCTGGCGGCCCATGGCGTGGAGATCGTCGCCTCCTTGCCCTGCTATCAGGAGGAGAACGTCGACAAGCAGCGCGGCGCCGGTGTTTTCGAGGCCAGCCTCAAAGGGCTCAGGCGCCTGAATGCGCTGGGCTACGCGCGTGCGAACAGCGGCCTGACGCTCAACCTGGTCTACAACCCGCAGGGCGCCAGCCTGCCCCCGGCGCAGGCCGCGCTGGAAGCCGACTACAAGCGCTATCTGGGCGGGCGCTACGGCATCGTGTTCAATCGCCTGTTCACGCTGGCCAACATGCCGATACAGCGTTTCGGCAGCATGCTGATCTCCAAGGGGCAGTTCAACGCCTACATGACGACCCTGCGCGACGCGCACCGCGACGAAAACCTGGAGCAGGTGATGTGCCGCAGCCTGATCAGCGTGGACTGGCAGGGCTACCTCTACGACTGCGACTTCAACCAGCAGCTCGGCCTCGCGCTGACCGATGGCAGCCGCCCGCGGCTGCACCTCACCGACGCCACGGTCGCCTTGCTCGAAGGCCTGCCTATCCGGGTGGCCGAGCATTGCTACGGTTGCACCGCAGGCCAGGGCTCCAGCTGCGGCGGCGCCCTGGAAAACGAAACCGCGCCGGCGCCGAGCTGCGGCAACGCACGGTTGTCGATTTGATCGGGAATATCGACATGAGTGAACTGCAAGGACTGTTCTTCTGGGGCTTTCTGCTGGTTTTCGGCATCGTGATGTATCTGGTCGCGCCGAAATCGGAAGATGAAGCCGGTTTCTTCCGCGGCCACGACGCCCGAGGGCGCCCGGCCTCGGAATGGGCTTTGATGATGAGCATATTCATCAGCTGGATCTTCGCCAAATCGGTGACCAATGCCGCCAATCTCGGCGCGAGCTATGGCATCGTGGGCGGTCTTGCCTACGCCGCCTACTGGCTGTCGATCCCGGTCGCGGGCGTCGTCATCTACCGTTTGCGCACGCGTGAAGGCGCCACCGGCCTGATCCCCTTCCTGATAGGCAAGTATGGGCGCGGAGCGGCACTGGCGTTTTCTGCGGCGATCCTGATCCGCCTGTTCAACGAAGTGTGGAGCAACACCGCGGTGGTCGGCGGCTATTACGGTGACTCAGGCTCGGCCGGTTTCATTGTTTCCGCCCTGCTGTTCACGGCGGCGGTTTTGTTCTACAGCCTGAAGGGTGGATTGCGCAGTTCGATTTTCAGCGACGTGATTCAGGCGGTCGTATTCGTGCTGTTTCTCGGCGTGGTATTGGCCTATGTGCTTCCGGCCCATGCACCGGGCGTTCTGCTCGCCCAGGGTACCTTCGCGCTCGACTCCGGCGGTGATTTGTTGCTGGTCGCGCTGCTGCAGGTGCTTTCCTACCCGTTTCACGATCCGGTGCTGACGGATCGCGGCTTCATCACGCGCGAGAAGACCATGCTCAGAGCGTTCATCGTTGCCGGCATTCTCGGTTTCCTCGCCATTTTCGCCTTCAGCCTGGTGGGCGTGCATGCGCGCCTGGAAGGCATCAAACCCAGCGGCAACGTGCCCGCAGAAGTGGCCCGCGGCCTGGGCACCGCGGGATTTTTTGCGATGATCGTGGTGATGGTCACTTCGGCCGGCTCGACGCTGGACTCGACTTTCACTTCGCTGTCGAAACTGGTGGCACGGGAACTCCCGCTGCTCGCCGGCCGGCTGCCCTCACCCAAGGCGATGACCATCGGTTCGCTGACTATGGTGGCCTTCGCTCTGCTCGGCAACCTGCCGATGATCGCGGGTACCGACATTCTCAAAGCCACGACCATCAGCGGCACCATGGTCATCGGCCTGGCGCCGATTTTCCTCTTCTCCAACCGGGTCGGCTATGCGCCGCTCTCCTTCCATCTCGCCTTCTGGACCGGCATCGGCCTGGGCGTGCTGCAGGCGCTCGACCTGATTCCGCTGAGCTGGGCGATAGGCGGCGGGAAGTACGGCGTTCTGCTCGGCACCAATCTCTACGGGCTGGCGCTGTGCACGGCCGGCTTCTTCCTGCCGCTCGCCTTGCCGCGCTATCGCATGAGCTCCGCCGGCAGCACGGCATGAGCGCGGCCGGACGGATCTGCCCGCTACGTTACCGCTACGGGCCCGCTGCCATAGCCAGAGCGCCGGAGCGCCCGGCCGAGACCTTCTACGTGATCGGCGGGCTATACGGCAATCTGCCGGCGCTGGCTGCGATCGAAGCCATGGCGAAAGCCGAGCCCGGGCCGGTGACTTTATGCTTCAACGGCGATTTCAACTGGTTCAACGTCGACGACGCCGGCTTTCGCGCGATCAACGAGCGCGTGCTGCGCCACGACGCCATCCTGGGCAACGTCGAAGCCGAGCTGGCTGAAAATTCGGATGCAGCCGGATGTGGCTGCGCCTATCCCGAGTCGGTCGATCAAGGCGTCGTCGAACGCTCGAACCAGATTCACGCCAGGCTGAAGCGCGCAGCGGCGCAGCATCCCGATCTGCTTGCCCGCCTGGCAGCGCTGCCCATGGTGGCGCGCTACCGCGTGGGCAGCGCGCGCGTCGGCGTGGTGCACGGCGATGCCGAAGCGCTGGCGGGCTGGCGCTTCGATGTCGCCGCGCTGAATGATCCGAAACAACAAGCTTGGCGCGCCGAAGCGTTCACCGAGGCGGAGGTGGACATGTTCGCGAGCACGCACACCTGTCTGCCGGCTATGCGCTGCTACGATTTCGACGGACTCAAGCTGGTGGTCAACAACGGCGCGGCGGGCATGCCCAACGCGCTCGGCGCCCGTTTCGGCATACTGACTCGCATCGGAGTCAGGCCGTCGCTTCAGGCCAGCCTGTATGGCCACCACGCGCAGGGCGTGCATGTCGAAGCGCTTGCGATTGGCTACGACCATGCGGCCTGGCAGCAGCAATTTCTTGCGAACTGGCCCGAGGGTTCGCCGGCTTGGCTGTCTTACTTCGACCGGATCACCAATGGGCCGGACTATCGGCTGCAAACGGCCGCGAACCTGGCGCCGGCCTGAACTACCTTCGTGGGAGCGAACTGGCCTGCCGGCTACGCGCCCAGCCGGGCCGCCAGCTCCTCGAAGCCATCGACGATCAGGTCGTGCGCCGGATTGGGCGTGGGATCGGGCGGGCCGGACGGCCCCCACTCGGCGGGCCGCTTCACGAATGCGGTCTTGTAGCCGTTCTCGCGCGCCGCGTTCAGATCGAAGTTGTGGCAGGCGACCATCATGATTTCGGACGGGTCGAGCTGCAACCACTTCGCCGCGGTGAGATAGGACTCGGGGCGCGTCTTGTAGATACCTATCATCTCGCAGGAAATGATCGCGTCCCAGTCGAAGCCGTTCTTTTTCGCCACATCGATCACCAGTGAAGTCGTGAGCAGGGTGAGCGAGGCGACGACATACTTGCGCCGCAGGCGCGCCTGCACCGCGGGGAAGTCCGGCCAGGCGTCGAGCGCGTGCCAGGTGCGCCAGATCGCATCCCTGTCCCCGGCCGTGAGCGCGTCGAGCTTGTAGTGCGCGATCACCTCGTCGAGCACCCGGCGGTGCACGTCGTCGAAGTTGAACTGGGGATGTACCTGCCCGACCATGCCCTTGAGCGAGCGGCGCCGGTATTCGTTGGTGACCTCGTGCCAGTCCACCTGCACGCCGCGGCGCGCGCCGGCGGCGGCGAATGCGTTGCTGATGCCGCTGTGCCAGTCGAGGATGGTGCCGCCGGTGTCCAGGGTCAGCGCTTTGATGGTCATGGCGTCTCCTTTTTGGAAAGATTGCATCATAGTCTGCTTGGTCGCCTCAGGCGGGCGTCTGCTCGCGCAGCGCCCGGACCTGAGCGCGCAACTTAGGCCAATTTGTATGCGGCAAATTTGGCGTCGACTTCGGTTTGGAACAGGTGGTTGCTGAAGTTCGACAGCGTCTTCACCGCAGCCGCCAGTATGATCTGCAGTGCCGTTGCCTCGGTGTAGCCCGCGGACAGGAAGGCCGCGGCCACCGCCTGGTCGGGCTTTCCGGCTGTCTTCACCAGTTCATGCGTGAAGTCGTACAGTGCCTGGAGCCTCGCGTCCGGAATCGGCTGACTTGCACGGATGGCCGCGAGTACCGGCGCGGGCACGCCGGACACCTTGTCGGCCATCATACTGTGGGCGGCCATGCAGTACGAGCACCCGTTTTGCCGGCTGATGGCCAGAAACACGACTTCCTGCTCCGCGGAGGAGAGGCCGGAATTCTTGCGAAAGGCGGCATATCCGTGCAAATAAGTCGTCAGAACCCCGGGGACGTTGACCATATTCGCGTACATGTTGGGGATGAAGCCGACCTGTTTCAGCGCTCCTTCCAGCACCGATTTCTGCTCGGCGTTGGCCGCGTCCAGTGTGACCGGGCGGAGCGTCTTGGCGACGAAGTGTTGCGTCATGATGTTCTCCATTCAAGGTGGTTGCCATGCCGTCACTGGCCTGGCTGCAGCGCGTCGCGCGCGGCATGGACAAAGATTAGCGGCACCGCCTCTCGTTTTGGTTATCATCCGTATTTTGTTCATAACCATTCGTACCATTCATCGTGAGTATCGACGGATTTTCCAGACTGCTGGAGCATGTCGGACTGCGTGCCAATACCTTCTATGCCGGCCCGCTGTGCGGCCTGCATGGATTCGCCGCCGCCGATGGCGTGGGCCATCTGCACGTGATTCGCTCCGGCGAAATGCGCGCGCTGCAGGCAGGGCGTGGCGCTATCGTTGTCAGGGAGCCGTCCCTGCTGTTCTATCCGCGCCCGCTCGACCACCGTCTGGAGATCGATGACACGGCGGTCGCCGACGTGGTATGCGCCAGCGTGCATTACGCCGCGGGTCTGGAAAATGCGATCACCCAGTCCTTCCCCGCCGTCGTCGTCATCCCGTTCAGCGCGCTCGAGCGCGTCGACATGACGCTGAAGGCGCTGTTCGCCGAAGCCGCGGAAACCAATCCGGGACGGCAAGTCATGCTCGACCGCCTGTGCGACATCTTGCTCATCCAGATCCTTCGCTTCGCGATCGAGCAACAACTTGTGACCCGCGGAGTGCTTGCAGGTCTGGCGCATCCACGCCTGGCCAGGTTGCTGGGCGAACTGCTCGACGATCCGCGCCGGCCCTGGACCCTCGACACCATGGCCGCGCACGCCCATCTTTCGCGTAACGGATTTGCGAACGCGTTCCGCAACGTGGTCGGCAGCACGCCGGCGGAGTTTCTGACGCGGATACGGATCGCGCAGGCGCAACGCCTGCTAAGCAAAGGCCGCCCGGTCGCGCTGGTGGCGGCGGATGTCGGCTACAACAGCCAGCCGGCGTTTTCGCGGGCCTTCATCCGGGAGCTCGGCGTCAGTCCTTCTGCCTGGATCCGCGAAAACGCAACTTCGACATAGGCGCGCCCGGGGCGATTCGTGGCAAAATGCCGCGGCACGCGGCACGCGGCACGCGGCACGCGGCACGCGGCGCCACGCGTCCGGCGCCCTGCCTGCGCGCGCTGTCATAGGCAATCCGTATCGCAATCCGCTGAATGAGCACGATGACCGCACAAGACGAACACGCGCAAGACCTGGAGGGGCACCGAAAGTATCTGCTGCGCTACGCGCAATTTCACCTGCGCGATGCTGCGCTCGCCGAGGACGCCGTTCAGGAAACGCTCATGGCGGCGCTCGCCCAGCGCGAAGGCTTCCAGGCTCGTTCGCAACTGCGCACCTGGCTCACCGGCATCCTCAAGCACAAGATCATCGACCTGACGCGCAGCCGCGGCCGCGGATTGCCTGCGGACGCATTTTCGCTGGGCGAGGACGAAGCAGCCGGCGCTGGCTCCTTCAACGCCAAGGGCAGGTGGGTCGATCCGCCGGCGGATTGGGGGATGCCCGATGCCGCGCTCGAGTCCAGCCAGTTCTGGGAGGTCTATCAGGAATGCTGCCGGCATATGTCCAAGCGCGATGCGATGGTGTTCTCGATGCGCGAGGTGATGGGCCTGTCATCGGAAGAAATCTGTAAGAAAATCGAGATTTCGACGACTAACCTGCACGTAATCCTGTTTAGAGCGAGGCTGAGCCTGCGTTCCTGCATGAGCAAGAACTGGTTCGGGACAGATCATGAGTAAATTAATGTATTCGTGCGAGCAAGCCGCAAGGCTGTCCTCGCAGGCGATGGAGCAGCCGCTGGCACCGTCGGAGCGCATACTGCTCGGCATGCACCTGATGATGTGCAAGGGTTGCACCGGTTTCGCGCAGCAGATTGAATTTCTGCGCCGCGCTTCGCGTAAAATCCCCGCGGTGCTCGAAAAAGACGCCGACTGAGCCGGCCGCCGACGGCGCGCAGCCTGTGCACCCGTGATGCTGCGCGCCACGCCATCCTTGAAAGGGGTTCGCAATGCAAGCGCCGGATCAACCGGTCCTGAGGGATATCGTGCTCGTCGGCGGCGGCCACAGCCACGTGGGTGTGCTCAGGCGTTTCGGCATGCAGCCCCTGCCCGGGGTCCGTCTGACCGTGATCTGCCGCGACACCCACACGCCCTATTCCGGCATGCTGCCCGGCTATATCGCGGGACATTACACTTACGACGAGGTCCACATCGACCTCGCGCGCCTGGCCCGGTTTGCCGGCGCGCGTTTTTTTCGCGATGAAGCATTGGGCCTGGACCGCGCGGCAGGCAAAGTGCTTTGCCGCAACCGTCCGCCGGTCGCCTACGACGCGCTGTCCATCAACATCGGCGCCACCCCACAGATGAGCAATGTGGCCGGCGCAGCGGAGCACGCCGTGCCGGTAAAGCCGATCAACGGCTTCAACGCGCGCTGGCAGTTGCTGCTCGAGCGCGTGCGCAAACACGCCGGCGTCACGCGCATCGCCGTCGTCGGTGGCGGCGCCGGCGGCGTCGAGCTGACGCTGGCCATGCAGTACCGCCTGCGCAAGGAGCTGCGCGCAGCGGGGCGCAACCCAAACGAGCTCAGCTTCCACCTGCTGACCAGCGGCGCAACCATCCTGCCAACCCACAATGCTTGGGTGCGCCGCGCATTCGAGCGGGTGCTGGCCGAACGCGGCGTCGATCTGCATTGCAACGCCGAGGTCGACAGGGTGTCGGCGGCGCGGCTGCATACGTCGGGCGGCGCAACCGTGGACGCCGACGAGATCGTCTGGGTCACACGCGCCGGCGGTGCCCCGTGGCTGCGCGAAACCGGCCTCGCACTGGATGCGGAAGGATTCATTCAGGTGAGCGACACCCTGCAGAGCGTGACCGACCCGAAGGTGTTCGCCGCGGGTGACATCGCCAGCATGGTGAACCACCCGCTCGAGAAGGCGGGCGTATTCGCGGTGCGCCAGGGCGCGCCGCTGGCGGAGAATCTGCGCCGCACCGTGGAGGGCAAAACGCTCAAGCCCTACCGGCCGCAGCGCCGCTGGCTCGCGCTGATCAGCACTGGGGATCAATATGCCGTCGCCTCGCGCGGCGCGCTCGGCTTCCGGGGCGCGTGGGTGTGGCACTGGAAGGACTGGATAGACCGGCGCTTCATGCGCAAGTTCAGCCAGTTCCCGAGCATGGAAACCACCCCCGGGGCAGCGCCACCCGCATCGGTTCCCCTCGATCAGGAGGAAGCCGCGCAGGCCATCTCCGCGATCGCCATGCGCTGCGGCGGCTGCGGCGCGAAAGTCGGCGCCACGGTGCTGTCGCGCGCCCTAGGCGCACTGCATCCGGTCGAGCGCGACGACGTGCTCATCGGCCTGCACGCGCCCGATGATGCCGCGGTGGTGCGCGTGCCGCCGGGCAAGGCGATGGTGCACACGGTGGATTTCTTCCGCGCCTTCATCGACGACCCCTACCTCTTCGGCAAGATCGCGGCCAATCATGCGCTGGGCGATATTTTCGCGATGGGGGCCGAGGCGCAATCGGCCACGGCGATCGTCACCGTTCCGCCGGGTCTGGAAGCCAAGGTGGAGGACCTGCTGTTTCAGATGATGTCGGGCGCGATCGAAGTGCTCAACGATGCCGATTGCGCTTTGGTAGGCGGTCACACCGGGGAAGGCCGGGAGCTGGCGCTGGGTTTTGCGGTGAACGGCCTGGTGGACGAGGATATGGCGTCGGTGATGCGCAAAGGCGGCATGCGGCCGGGCGACGTGCTGGTCCTCACCAAACCGATAGGCACCGGCACGCTGTTTGCGGCGCATGCGCGGCTCCAGGCCCGCGGCCGCTGGATCGATGCGGCCCTGGTCTCCATGTGCCAGTCGAACCGCCTCGGCGCGCAGTGCCTGCGCGAACACGGCGCAACCGCCTGCACCGACCTGACCGGCTTCGGCTTGCTCGGGCATCTGGTCGAGATGACCCGGCCTTCGGGCGTGGATGCCGAATTGAACCTTGCATCACTGCCCGTCCTCGAAGGCGCGGAAGAAACCAGCGCGGCGGGCATCCTGAGTTCGCTGCAGCCGGCCAATGTGCGGCTGCGCCGTGCGCTGCGCAACCAGCAGGAAGCGCTCGGCCATCCGCGCTATCCGCTGATCTTCGACCCGCAGACCGCGGGAGGGCTGCTCGCCAGCATCCCGCAGGAGCGCGCCGCGCACTGCCTCGAGGCGCTGCGCTCCCTGGGATACACGCATGCAGTGGCTATCGGCCGCGTACTGCCGCAGGGCGAGGCGCTGGAGCCTATAGTCCTCACGCTGAGCTAGTGTCCAGTTCCGGGTAATGCCGGAAAATGCCGGACTGGTTGAAAGGAATGCGCCGCTTCGATGCCAGATAAACGGCAATGCGCGGCCGCGCCGAAATTCGATCGTACAGCGCGACGAGACCCGGATGCTTCGGCTCCAGTTTCGCCATCGTGCGCGGAAAGGCGTAGCGCAGACCGGCGATCATCTGGAACATCGAGAGATCCACGTAGGATGCGGCCCTGCCCGCGAGGCCGCCCGCCCATCCCGGATTGCGCGTGATGATGTTCTCGAAGTATCCGAGAAACCTGGGCAGGCGTTCGACGCAGAAGTTTGCAGCGCGCCGTTTTGCTTCGCGCTTTTGCTCCTCGTAATAGAGTCCGCCGCCGATCGGGTGGTGCGTGTCGTGGACTTCGACGATCCAATCGGCGATGGTGAGTTGCAGTTGGTGCGCCCAGAACCGGCTCGCCTCGCGCTTCGGGACCAGCCCGAGGCGCGGGGCGAGGAACAGCAGAATGTTCGCCGTCTGTCCGATCAGCTGTTCAGTGCCCGCGACTCTCAGGAAGGGCGGCGCGAATGGCGGGCACGCGACCGATACGCCGCTCAGCAGCCGCATCATCGCGGGCATGCCCGCGCCACCGCGCGCCGGCATGCGGGCAACATCCGCGTAATCCGCACCAGCCTCCTCGAGCGCCAGCCGGACGAACTCGCCGCGGCCCTGTATCGAGGGCCAGTAATAAAGCTCGTAGCGCATGGTGTTTCTCCTGAGCGTTTGCAGTTAGTCAATAAGATGCGGACATTCGCGAGCGTCGGCTCGGAACCGGCGCAGTTCCTCACGGCTTGCAGACCCGGTGCCCGCTGTGCATTGTATTGCTGCCAGTGGCTATACTGCATTGAGCTTCGGCGCCCGGCATCCAGGCGGGGTACCGATGGCGAAAGCTTGCGTCTTTTGATCTGTTAGACTTTGTGAGATCAATACCGAATTAGCGGACAAACATTGACGAAGCATCCTAATGCGCGCGCGCAGGCATATGTCATGAGTCCGCATTGGCCGGCGCGCGCCGCGCTTGTCCTGCTGAGCGCGCTCCTCATGGCGCAGGCGGCAGCGGCCGACGTGCTCAAGGTCGGTTCCAAGCGCTTCACCGAATCCTACATACTGGGCGAACTGCTGGTGCAGGCCGCTACGCCCCAGGGCCCGGCCGAGCACAAAGCCGGCCTGGGAAATACCGCCATTCTTTACGCCGCGCTGCGCTCAGGCTCCATCGACGTCTATCCCGAATACAGCGGCACCATCGCGCGCGAGATCCTCAAGCTCGACGGGAATCCCGGGCTGACTGAACTGAATCGCGCGCTCGCGCCCCTGGGCCTGGCGGCCTCGATTCCGCTGGGGTTCAACAATACCTATGCGCTCGGGGTGCGCGAGGAGCTGGCGCTGCGCCTCGGCCTGAAATCCATCACCGATCTGGCCGCGCACCCCGAACTGCGCCTGGGCCTGTCGCAGGAGTTCATCGCCCGCAAAGACGGCTGGCCCGGCTTGGCGCAAGCCTACGGCCTCGCGTCGTTCGCGCCGACCGGACTCGACCACGGCCTGGCTTACGAGGCGCTCGCCGGCGGCCGCGTGGACGTGATCGACACCTACTCGACCGATGCCAAGATCGCGCGCTATCGCATTCGCCTGCTCGCGGATGACCTCGGCTACTTCCCGCGCTACGACACGCTGCTGCTGCACCGGGCGGATGCGCCGCAGCGTTTCCCGCGGCAGTGGCAGGCTTTGCGTGCGCTGCAGGGGACGGTCGACGAGCGCAGCATGATCGCCATGAACGCGGCCGCGGAAACCGAAGGCAGGAACTTTGCCCAGGCGGCTGCGCTGTATTTCCGGGCGCCCGGGGCGCGCACAACGCGCGCGCCGCAGCGCGGATTTTTCGAAGTTCTGTTCGCGCCCGATCTCTACCGGCTGACGCGCGAGCATCTGCTGCTGGTGTTCGGCTCGCTCGCGGCCAGCATCGTCGCCGGCGTGCCCCTGGGCGTCGCGGCGGCGAGAAAGCCGCGCCTCGCGCAGCCGATTTTCGCGCTGGTCGGCGTGGTGCAGACCATACCCTCGCTCGCGCTTTTGGCTTTCCTCATCGCCCTGATGGGCACCATCGGCACCCTGCCTGCGGCGATCGCGCTGTTTCTTTACGCCCTGCTTCCCATCGTTCGCAACACCCACACCGGGGTGCTCGGCGTAGGCGACGGCCTGCGCCAGGCGGCGCTCGCCCTGGGACTCTCGCGGCGGGACCAGCTGCTGGCGATCGAACTGCCGCTCGCCCGCCCCGCGATACTCGCCGGCATAAAAACCTCGGCGGTCATCAACGTCGGCACGGCGACCATCGCGGCCTTCATCGGCGCCGGCGGCTACGGCGAGCGGATTGCCGCGGGACTTGCGGTGAACGACAATCTGATGCTGCTCGCCGGTGCCGTGCCCGCGGCCGCGCTGGCCCTGCTGATACAAGGACTGTTCGAGCTCATCGAACGCTTTTTCGACCCGCTCAAGAAATCATGACGCCACATTCAAGCCCGACGTTCTTTTCGTTTCCTGCCGATGAACTCGCCGGCGTCCCGGAGCGGTCCTCGGTCATTGCCGGGCTGATGGCGGACCCGCCCTGGGTATCGCCCAAGTATCTTTACGGCCCCCTGGGTTCGCGCCTGTTCGATGCGATCACCGAACTGCCGGAATACTATCCGACACGCACTGAAAAAGCCGTGCTGGAGGCGTGCCGCGACAGCATCGCGCAGGCAGCGGGCGCCGCACCGACGCTGATCGACCTGGGCGCGGGCAACTGCGAAAAGGCGCGCAGCCTGTTCCACGCGCTCAGGCCGCGCCAGTATGCGGCCGTGGACATGTCGGTCGAATTCCTGCGCCATTCGATGTCGCATTTGCAGCGCGACTACCCGCATCTGGAAATGCTCGGCATCGGCGTCGATTTTTCCGCGGGGCTGCGCCTGCCCGACGCCGTTCGCCGCGACAACCGGCTGTTCTTCTATCCGGGTTCTTCCATCGGCAACTTCACGCCGGAGCAAGCGCTGGCCTTTCTCGCCGGAGTACGCGAGCAATGCCCTGGCGGCGGCCTGCTGATCGGTGTCGACCTGATCAAGGACGCATCCGTCCTCCAGTCTGCCTACGACGACGCCCTCGGCGTCACCGCCGCTTTCAACCTCAATCTGCTGAATAACCTCAATGCATTAATCGGCAGTGATTTTTCCGTGGGCGACTGGCGGCATTACGCCGTGTTCAACACTGCGCTGTCGCGCATCGAAATGCACCTTGAGGCAAGGCGCGACACTACGGTGCGCTGGCCGGGCGGCGAACGCACCTTTAGCAAAGGACAGCGGATCCACACGGAAAACAGCTACAAGTATGCGCTCGACGATTTCAAGGCGCTGCTCGGCCGCGCCGGGTTTTCCAAGGTGCGTGCATGGACCGATCCGAACGATTGGTTCGCGCTGTGTCACGCCAGGTCATAGCCGCCTCGATCAGCCCCCCGGGCGCATCTGGCGCCGCCGCACCCAGGCGCTGACGGCGTCCACGACCACCACCAGCGCGAGCATGGCGATGATGACGGTACCAGCCTGGGGTTCGTGCAGCAGCGAAAGCTCGTAGTAGAGCATTTGCCCCAGTCCGCCGGCGCCGACGAAACCGAGCACCGTGGCCATGCGGATATTCATCTCCCAGCGGTACAGGCTGTAGGCGATGAGTTGCGGCGTGATCAGCGGCAGCGTGGCGTAGACGAACGCGAGGGCCGGCGCAGCGCCGCTTTCGACCAGGGCCCGCGCCGGCTCGGGCGGCGCATTTTCCAGGCTTTCCGCGAACAGTCGGCCCAGCACTCCCGAAGTATGCAGCGCGAGCGCCAGCGTGCCGGCAAACGGCCCCAGCCCCGCAGCCAGAACCATGAGCGCAGCCCAGACAAGCTCCGGGACCGAGCGCAGAAAGTTGAGCGCAAACCGGGTGAGCGCCTTGAACACCGGGCCGAGGCGGCCCGATGCCGGCAGTGCGAGCAACAATCCGGCCAGCGCGGCGAGCAGGGTGCCCACTGCGGAGATGGCCAGCGTCTCCAGCGTGCCCTGCGCGATCCGGCGCAGGAATCCGGCGCTCAGGTCCGGCGGGAAGAAGCGCGCGATGAAATCGAGCATGTATCCCGCGGACTCGCGCGTGAACAGGCGCGAAACATCGAGCGCCAGGTAGGCGAAACTCGCCCATACCACGGCGATCAGGCAGGCGATGGCGCCCCAGCAATAGACACAAATACCCAGCGCGCCGCGCCGCTCGGCAAGCGTGGTGGCGCTCATGCCAGGGCTCTCCTGACCGCGCCGCTGATCGCATCGGCCAGCAGCACCAGCAGCAGAAAGATAATCAGTATCGTCGAGACTTCGCCGCCGTTGAGCATTTTCATCGACTGGTCCATGAGTTGTCCGAGGCCGCCGGCCCCGACAAAACCCATGATCACCGAAGCGCGAACGGCGCACTCCCAGCGATAAACGGTGTAGGAAGCCAGTTCCTGCGCCGAGCCGGGCAGCAGGCCATAGAAAAAAGCCATCAGGCGACCGCTGCCGGATTCGAGCAGAACCCGCGCCGGCCGCGTGTCGCCCGACTCCAGGATCTCCGAATACACTTTCCCCAGCATGCCGCCGTAGGTGACTGCGATCGCGAGCACCCCCGCCGCGGGTCCGAGCCCGAAGGCGCGCACCAGGAGCAGCGCCCAGACGATCTCCGGAATGCCGCGCAAGGCCAGAAGCGCGAGCCGCGTCAGGGCGCGCAGCGCCTCGCCCGTAGCCCGCCCGGGGCCCGGCCCGATGCGCGATATCGACAAGCTGTGCGACAGCGCAAGTCCGAGCGGCGCGGCGAGCAAGGCCGCAAGCGCGATGCCGGCGGTCGCCATGGCCAGCGTCTCCACCGTTGCCCGGAGTGCGAGGCCGAGGAACTCGCCGTTCAGGTTGGGCGGGAAGAACTGCCCGAGGAAGCCGCCCATCACCTTGAGATTGCGCGGGTCGAACAGGTCGGCGGGCCGGAATTCCGCGACCAGGAGCAGCGGCCACAGCACCACCACCGCGGCCAGCGCCCAGGTGGCGCGCGCGCGCGCATCGGGGTCGCGCAAGCCCTGCTGCGTCGTGTCCGTAGGCATAGTGTCAGATCACGCGCGGCGGCGGGATGATCTTGAGCGCGGGCTTTTCAGCCAGCGCAGCGGGACCGATGTCGAGCGGCTGGTTGTCCTGGGTCGGCAGCGTGCCGGTTTCGGAGACGTACAGATCGCGCAGCACGCTGTCGCTCACCTTTGCCGCCGGCAGATCGAAGACGATCTCCCCTGCCTTCAGCCCGATGACGCGCGGAAACCAGCGCAAGGCGATGTCGACGACATGCAGGCTCGCCACCAGCGTGACGCCCCTGGCGGCCGCTTCGCTGTGCAACTGACTGACGGTGAGATCCGCGAGGGCCGGATCCATGGCCGATACCGGCTCATCGGCGAGCAGCAGGTCGGGTCGCTGATACAGCACGCGCGCCACGCCGACCCGCTGCAGCTGCCCACCCGAAAGCTGATCACAGCGCTCGAACAAGCGGTCGGCCAGATCGAGCCGCGCCAATTGCTCGCGCGGCCCGGCAATGTCCGCGGGATAGAGCAGCGACAGCGCCGACTTCCACCATGGCCACTGGCCCAGGCGGCCGGCGATGACGGCCGTGATGGCGCGCTGGCGCGGCGGGATCGGCGGCGCCTGGTGCACCACGCCGATGCGGCTGCGCAGGCGCTTGAGTTCCGCGCCCGAGAGCTGCCAGGGGTTGCGCTCGAGTACCGAAACGCGCCCTTCGGTCGGCCGCATCGAGGTGCCAAGCACGCGCAACAGCGTGCTCTTGCCCGCCCCGGAGGGGCCGATGATCGCCAGCCGCTCGCCGCGCCCGGCGGCAAGCGTGACTGCGCGCAACGCGCGCTGGCCATTGGCGTGAACCAGGCCGATCTGCGTGAGTTCGAAGCTCATACCGTCAACGTCATGGGGAAGAAAGCCACGTGCCGCCCTGTTTGCGATCCGTTTCCGGCCTGTCTACTTGATCAGCCCTGCGGACCGGGCCGCGTTCTCGATGCCGTCGTAGTTGGACGCCTTGGTCGGAATATATTTCGATGCGCGCTGCAGCGCCATGATTTCCTTGTGCGCCGGATTGTTCGGATCGAGCTTGAGAAACGCCGCCGTCAGCTTCTTCACCAGCGCCGGATCGAGATCGCCGCGCACGGTCCAGTTGTAGTCGTAATAGGGCGGCGTCGTGGCCAGCACCCTGGCCTTGAGCGCGTTGGGATTCTTCGTTTCCACCAGCTTGTCCCACACCGACGCATTGAGCACGCCCGCCTCGGCCTTGCCGCCTGCGACGAAAGCCACGGTCGCATCGTGGGCGCCGGAGAACGCGACATTCCTGAAATCCTTGTCCGGGTTGATTCCCGCCTGGAGCAGGAAATAGCGCGGCATGAGGTGCCCCGAGGTCGACGACGGCGAACCGAAGGCGAAGGACTTGCCTTTGATGTCGGCGAGCGTCCTGGCAGGACTGTCCAGCGGCACGATGAAGCGGCTGAGGAATTTCTCGTCTTCGGCGCGCTGCACGATCGGGATCGCCGTGCCGCTGGTGCGCAGCTTGGTCTGTACGAAGGTAAACCCGCCGAGCCAGGCCAGGTCGAGTTTCCTGGTCGCGAGCGACTCGACCACCGCCGCGTAGTCGGTCACCGGCGTGAACTCGACCTTCATGCCGGTCTCCTGCGCGAGATAATCTCCAAGCGGCTTGAACTTGCGCTGCAGTTCGGTCGGCGCTTCGTCCGGAATCGCCGATACCCGGAGTACGCCCTGCGCCGCGGCGCCCTGCGTCAATGTCAGACCGGCAAGCGCAATGACCAAGAGCCGAAATAAGGCGATCATCAACAATTCTCCAAAACAATCACTGCAAACGAAAGTGCACTACCCCCGGCGCCGCGTCGGAATTTGCGCGCACTTGCCGCGGTCCGTCATTATGCCCGGCCTGATGGGCCCGTCGAGACCTTCAGATGGCGCAGGTCCGAAATCCGCAAAACATGTCGGCGCGCTCGGGCGTGTAGAAGTTACGCCAGGTCGGACGCAGCAGGCGCGGCGGCGTGGCAAAACTGCCGCCGCGCAGCACGCGATGTTCTTCGGCGAACCAAGGCGCGGAATATTCCTTGTAGGGATCGGGGACAAACCCCGGGTAGGGCCCGAAGCGGCTCGATGTCCATTCCCACACCTGGCCAGTGGTCATGCGCCGGGGATCGGCGCCGGCAGCGCATTCCCATTCCGCTTCGCTCGGCAAGCGCCGCCCGGCCCAGACACAGTAGGCTTCGGCCTCGTAGCAGTTCACATGACTTACCGGCTCGTCTGGGCCGAGCGGCAACCAGCGATCGAAACGCCGCACCGACCAGCCATCGGCATCGCGCCGCCAGTAGCGCGGATGCGCGAGCGCAAGGCGCTCGCGCATGGCCCAACCCGCGTCGCTCCAGAATTCGCGCCGGGCATAACCGCCAGCCTCGACGAAACCGCGAAACTGCGCGTTGCTCACGGCGCTGCGCGCGATGCCGAAACCGGGCAGGCTGACCTGGTGCGCCCATTTTTCATTGTCGAAGACGAAACCGCTGCCCGGCCTTGCCCCGAGCGAAATTGTAGTCGCGGGAAATTCGAGATCCCCCGCGAACGGCGCATCCGGCTGCGGACAGGACAGCGGCAGGGGATAAGCCAGGGTCTGCCACATATAGGAAAACGCTTCGTTGTGCATGTCCTGGTGGAAGATCGCGAGCTGCGCGAAATACGCCCGCGCATCAGTCAGCGGACTGCCATCCAGCAGCGACAAGGAACGCTGGAGCACCTCTTCGAAATACGCGCGCGTTGCCTTCCAGTCGGGCAGGTCCAGGCTCCAGCGCGTAGCGTGCGCAACGCGTGCGGAGTCGTACCACCGGTCGGCGTGACGCAGGATGGAAGGCGCGCCAAAATTCCCGCCACGATGCAGCCAGAACTCCTGGAACCAGGCGACATGGCCGAGCTCCCACAGCGGCGGATTGACGATCTGAAGCTGGGGAACGGCGGGACTTTCGTTCCCCAGAAACTGCGTCAACATCCGCGTCCGGCTGGACGCCTCGGCCAGCCAATCGCGCAACGCTTCAGCGGCCGGGTGCGGCCCGTAGACGGAAAAATCCGGCCAGCCTGCGCGCGGCGGCGGCTCTGCTATATTGTCCATGGTTCCGCTTTTCCATCCAGCCCATGCATAAGTCTGACGCTCCTTTGCCCGCCCGCTGGTCCCCGTCCGCGACCAGGCGCTTGCGCATTTTCATTGTAACGCCCGCTGCGCCCGGGTCGCGCAACGGCAATCGCACCACCGCGGAGCGCTGGGCGCGGCACTTGCGCGCCCTCGGCCACGAGGCAATCGTTGCGCTCGAATGGGATGGCCGCGATTGCGACGTCCTCATCGCATTGCACGCGCGCCGCAGCCATGCTGCGATCAAGGCCTGGAAGGCCGCACATCCCGAGCGAGCGCTGGTCCTGGTGCTCACCGGCACCGACCTGTACCGCGATATTCGCAACGATGCCGATGCGCGCACGTCCTTGCGCCTCGCCGACCGCATGGTGGTCCTGCAAGCCAAAGGCCTTGACGAACTCAACGCGGCGCAACGCGCCAAGACGCGCGTCATTTGCCAATCGGTGCGCGCGGTGCGGCGACAGGCCACCCCGAAAAGCTATTTCCTGGTCACCGTCATCGGTCATCTGCGCGAGGAGAAAGACCCGTTTCGCGCCGCCCAGGCGCTCGCGCATCTGCCCCGCAGCGGGATTCGCGTCGTGCACCTGGGCAAGGCGATGACGCCTGAAATGGGCCGGCAGGCGCGTGCGCTGATGCGCGCGGAGCCGCGCTACCGCTGGCTCGGCGAACTCGATCACGCCGCGACCATGCGCTGGCTCGCGCGCAGTCACGCGATGGTGATTTCGAGCCGGATGGAAGGCGGCGCGCACGTGGTTTCCGAGGCGATCGGCATCGGCGTGCCGGTCATCGCCTCCGCCATTGCGGGTAACGTCGGCCTGCTCGGCGATCGCTATCCCGCATATTTTCCGTTCGCGAACGAGCGCGCGCTGGCCGCCCGGCTGGCGCGCGCGCAAAGCGATCCCACCTGGCTTGCCAGGCTCGAGTCCGCGGTCAAAGCGCGGCGTCACCAGGTCGATCCCGCGACGGAGCGCGCTGCCATTGCGCGCCTGCTCGACGATCTGCTTCGCGGCTGCTAAGAAGCGCCGGATTGCACCCCCCCTGCTCACCCGTCGCGCCTCCACGCATGGAAGCGCTCGACCCAGGCGAGCAGCTGCTGCGGCGCGTGCGCCTTCTTCCACACGCCGGCGACGTATTTGTTGGCCTCGGCCAGCGTCGGATAGATATGAATGGTGCCGAGTATCTTGTTCAGTCCGATGCCCTGTTTCATGGCGAGCACGTATTCGGCGATCAGGTCGCCCGCATGCTCGCCGACGATGGTGACGCCGAGTATCCGGTCTTTGCCCGGCACGGTCAGCACCTTGATGAAGCCGTGCGCCTCGCCGTCGGCGATCGCGCGGTCCAGGTCGTCGATGTCGTAGCGGCTGACTTCGTAGGCGATGCCCTTTTCCTTCGCGTCCTGCTCGTTCAGGCCGACGCGCGCCACTTCCGGTTCGACGAACGTCGCCCAGGGGATCACCGTGTAGTCCGCCTTGAATTTCCTGAACGGATCGAACAGCGCGTTCACCGCCGCATACCAGGCCTGGTGCGCGGCGGTGTGGGTGAACTGGAACGGGCCGGCGACGTCGCCCGCCGCGTAGATGTTCGGATAGTTCGTCTGCAGGTAGGCGTTGGTTCCCACCGTGCGCTCGGCCGCAATGCCCAGCTCCTCCAGGCCGTAGCCCTTCAGGTTCGCCACCCGGCCGACGGCGACCAGCACCGCGTCGAAGGCGATGCGCACGTCGCGGCCTTGGTGTTCGGCGACCAGAACCTTTTCGCCGTTCTCGATCAGGAACTGTTTGGCGCGATGTTCGAGCAGAACGTCTATGCCCTCTTCACGGAAGCGCCGCGTAACCATCTCGGAAACTTCGGGATCTTCCCGGATCATGATGCGCGGCGCCATTTCGACCTGGGTCACCTTGGCGCCGAAGCGGGCGAAGGCCTGGGTGAGTTCCGCGCCGATCGGCCCGCCGCCCAGCACCACCAGGCGCCTAGGCAGTTCGCGCAGGTTCCACACGGTGTCCGAAGTCAGATAGCCCACCTCTTCGATGCCCGGAATCGGCGGCACGAACGGCCGCGCCCCCGCCGCGATGACGATGCTGCGGGTCGACAGGCGCTCGATGGCGCCGTTGGAGCGCGTCAGTTCCACCTCCCACGGGGAAACGATGTTCGCGCTGCCCTCGATGACGTCGACCCCCAGTTCGGTGTAGCGCGCGACCGAGTCGTGCGGCTCCACTTTGCGGATCACCGCTTGCACCCGCTCCATGACGGCGCCGAAGTCGAACTCGGCCCGCGCCGAGGCGATGCCGAATTCCTTGGACCGCGCCATGTGCGACAGCAGCTTGGCCGAACGGATCAGCGCCTTGGACGGCACGCAACCCGTATTGAGGCAGTCGCCGCCCATCTTGTGTTTTTCGATCAAGCTCACCTTGGCCTTTACGGCAGCGGCGATATAGGCCGTCACCAAGCCGGCGCTGCCGCCGCCGATGACGATCAGATTGCGGTCGAAGCGGCGCGGCTTCGTCCATGCGGCATAGACTTTATTCACGCGCACGATCTCCACGAGTTTGTTGGCCATCAGAGGAAAGAATCCGAGCAGGACGAAAGAGCCGAGCAGGGCGGGCGAAATGATGCCCGACAGCGAGTCGATGCGGGCGAGCTGGGTGCCCGCATTCACATAGACCACGGTCCCGGCGAGCATGCCAAGCTGGCTCACCCAGTAAAAGGTTCGCGCTTTCATCGCGGTGAGGCCGAACAGCAGGTTCACCAGGAAGAACGGGAAAGCCAGCACCAGGCGCAGCGTGAACAGGTAAAACGCCCCCTCGCGACGAATGCCCTCGTCGACGGACTGCAGGCGCTGTCCGAAACGCCGGCTTACCCAGTCTCGCAGCAGAAAGCGGGCGGTCAGGAAGGCCAGCGTGGCACCGGCGCTGGACGCGAAAGATACCAGCAATGTGCCCCAGCCCAGGCCGAACACCGCCCCGCCGGCGAGGGTCATCAGCGCCGCGCCGGGAAGCGACAGCGCGGTGATCAGTATATAGAGCGCGAAATAGATCGCGGCGGCGAGCCCGGGGTGCGCCGACCGATAGGCCTCGATCGTCACCTGCTGTGCCTTGAGCGTTTGGAGATTGAAGTATTGTCCTAGGTCGAACACGAAATAGAGCGTGATCGCGAGGCCGATCAGGGCGAAAATCATCAGTTTGCGTAGCACCGCTTGCTCCCTTTTCCTGTCCTGCGGCGAATGGCCGCAACGCGCCGAATTGCTGCTTAGTCGCGGATGGCGGCCAAAGCTTACAAGAAGACTCGGAAAAGGGTAAGAATGAAGCGAAGGCGCCGACTGATCGGTTCCAGCCGGGAAACAGTCCGACTGGCGCCGCAGGCGCGGAATTTCCGTTCAACGAGAGCATGGCCAGGGCGCAAACGGTTAAAATGCGGCTGCCGATGAAAAACTGAATCCAACATGAAACTCGCCACCCTCAAGGACGGAACCCGCGACGGCACGCTGATCGTGGTGTCGCGCGATCTCAAGCACGCGATCAAAGCCGACGACATCGCGCCCACGCTGCAGGCGGCGCTGGACGACTGGAACTATGCCTCGCCGCAGCTCACCGACCGCTACGACGCGCTCAACCGCTCCCCCGGCAGCCGCGCCTTCGATTTCGATGCGAAGCAATGCGCCTCGCCCTTGCCGCGCGCCTACCAGTGGGCCGACGGTTCGGCCTACCTCAGCCACGCCGAACGCCTGCGCAAGGCGCGCGGCGCCGAAATGCCCAAGGGGTATCGCAGCGATCCGCTGATGTACCAGGGCGGATCCGACGCCTTCCTCGGACCCTGCGACGACATCCTGCTGGAGTCGGAGGACTGGGGCCTGGACCTCGAAGCCGAGATCGCGGTGATCACCGGCGACGTGCCCATGGGTCTGCCGAAGAAAGAAGCCGGCGAGCACATCCGCCTGCTGCTGCTGGTCAACGACCTGTCCTTGCGCAACCTCGCATCGGCGGAACTCGCCAAAGGTTTCGGTTTTTTCCAGAGCAAACCCAGCACCGCTTTTTCTCCCGTGGCGCTGACGCCGGACGAACTCGGCTCCGCCTGGGACGGCGGCAAACTGAGCCTGCCGCTGCTGGTCGAGGTCAACGGCGAAGTTCTCGGTTGGCCGAACGCCGGCTCGGATATGAATTTCGAATTTCCGCGGCTGATTGCGTATGCGGCCAAGACGCGCTCGCTCGCGGCCGGCAGCATCGTCGGCTCGGGCACCGTGTCCAACGCCGATCCGGCGGCAGGCACGGCCTGTATCGCGGAAAAGCGCGCTCTCGAAACCATCGCCGGCGGCGAACCGGCGACGCCGTATCTCCGATTCGGCGACCGCGTGCGCATCGAGATGCAGGACGCCGAGGGCCATTCCCTGTTCGGGGCGATCGAGCAGCAGGTCGCGAAGTACACGCCGCCCAGATAGAAGTTTGATCAGGCTGAGGTGATCTGGCTTGCGCGGACGGCAGACCGTCCGCGCGGATCCCCGATTGCACGCGGGCGAAAAGCCGCCCGCGTGCAATCGGGGATCTTGCATACCCCCCCTCACACCGATTTTTGCTTTAATTCATAACCGTGTTTTTCCAACGGATAGGTTTTTCATCCGTTCGAAAAACAGGGTTGGCGCGCGGAGCGCGCAACGCCCGCTACTTGGCAGCGGGCGTTAATTGAGACGCGGTATGTAAATCACGCTCGGACCGGCTAAATCAGCACTTCCCTGCTAGGCGTGCCGCCGGATGAAAGCACGAATGCGCGGGTACACCACTTCGCGGAAGCGCCGGCCGCTGAATATGCCGTAGTGCCCCATGTCCGGCGCAAGATAGTGCTCGCGCTTTTTCGCCGGAATCGAAGTACACAGGCCGTGCGCCGATTGGGTCTGGCCGTTGCCGGAGATATCGTCCAGCTCGCCTTCGATGGTGAGCAAGGCCGTCTTGCTGATCGCCCGGGGCTGAACCAATTGTTCGCGCACCAACATGCGTCCCTTCGGCAGGGAGAATTCCTGGAACACCGTCTTGATGGTGTCCAGATAATACTCGGCCGGCATGTCGAGCACGGCGTTGTACTCGTCGTAGAAGCGCCGGTGCGCCGTGGCCGAGTCGCCGTCGCCCGCGACCAGATGATTGTAGAAATCGCGGTGCGCATCGGCATGGCGCGAGGGATTCATCGCGACGAAACCCATGTGCTGCAGGAAGCCGGGGTAGACCTGGCGCATGGCGCCCGGGTATTTCGCCGGCACGCGATGGATGACGTTGCCCTTGAACCAGGACAGGGGCTTGCGCGTGGCGAGGTTGTTGACCGCTGTGGGACTGCGCCGTGCGTCGATCGGCCCGCCCATCATGATCATGGTGTGCGGCTTGACCGGCGCGTCGGCTTCGGCCATGAGCGCGATCGCGGCCAGCACCGGCACCGTCGGCTGGCACACCGAGATGACGTGGACGTCGGGTCCGAGAAAGGTGATGAACTCGCGCACGTAATCGACGTAGTCGTCCAGATGAAACGGCCCGTGAAACAGCGACACCATGCGCGCATCCACCCAGTCGGTGATATAGACGTCGTGATCGGGCAGGAAGGTGCGCACCGTATCGCGCAGCAGCGTCGCGTGGTGACCGGACAAGGGCGCCACCAGCAGAACTTTGGGATGCTCGCGCGCCTTGCTGTTCGCAGGGAGGTCGCGCTCAAAGTGGAGCAACTGGCAGAAAGGCTTGTCGAGGGCGACGGCTTCGCTGACCGCGACCGCTTTGCCGCCGACGCGGGTTTCGCTGATGCCAAACGGGGGTTTTTGGTAACGCTGGGTGACGCGGACGAAGAGTTCGCTGCCGGCGGCGATCTTGCGGCTGAGCGGGGAGTAGGAGAGCGGGCTGAACGGATGGCTGAACACGTTGGCGTTGATGCTGGCCCACATCTGCCAGGGCGCCAGGGCTGCGTGGCTCATTTCATGCAGGGCATAGAGCAAATTGAGCACTCCATTACGAAAGCGTTACAGGGTTATACCAAATTCCGCGGCCCGATGCAGTATTCAATGCCGGATGGCCAAAAAGCCAGGCCGGGAACAGGCCTGCTTATGCTAGCCTATTCCTGTCAAACGGCCACGGCGACTGAGAGTTGATCCAATGAAAACGATAGCCCGCGTATTTCTGGTGCTGGTCCTGGTCATCACGCTTGCTGGCGCCGCAGGCTACGCCTGGCTGCGCCAGTCGCTGCCGCAACTCGAGGGCACGATCGCCCTGTCCGGCCTCAAGGCGCCGGTGGAAATCGTGCGCGACCGCCACGGCGTACCGCATATCCATGCCGGCAGCGTCGCAGACGCCTATTTCGCCCTGGGATTTGTCCACGCGCAGGACCGCCTGTGGCAGATGGAAATGAACCGGCGCGTCGCGAGCGGACGCCTGTCCGAGGCGCTGGGCGCGGCGACCCTGGACACCGACAAGTTCCTGCGCACCCTGGGCGTGCGCCGCGCGGCCGGGGCCACGCTGCAGGCCTTGAGCGCCAAGGCGCGCGGCGAGCTCGACGCCTACACGGCCGGGGTCAACGCCTTCCTCGCGCAGCGCTCGGGCCCCCTGCCGCCCGAATTCCTGCTCACCGGGATCCAGCCTGAACCCTGGCACAGCGCCGATTCCATTGCCTGGATCAAAATGATGGCCTGGGATCTGGGCGCTAACTGGCGCTCCGAACTGCTGCGCCTGCGCCTGGCGAAAACGCTGTCGAGGACACAGATCGCGGAATTTCTGCCGCCTTATCCGGGCGACGCGCCGCTCGCGATCGCCGATTACGGCGCGCTGTACCGCCAGCTCGACGCGAGCAAGCTCGCCGCGCTCACGCTGACCGGCCTCTCCGAATCCGGCGCATCGAACAACTGGGTGCTCGCCGGGAGCCGCACCGCGAGCGGCAAGCCCTTGCTCGCCAACGATCCGCATCTGGGCCTGGCTGCGCCGGCCATCTGGTACTTCGCCCATCTTTCGGCGCCGGGTTTCGAAGTCATGGGGGCGACGCTGCCGGGCGTACCCGGGGTGGTGCTGGGGCGCAACCAGAAGATTGCCTGGGGTTTCACCAACACCGGGCCTGACGTGCAGGACCTGTATATAGAACGCGTCGACGGCGCCGGACAGGTGCTCGCGCCCGAGGGCTGGCAGAAGCTCACCACGCGCAGCGAAGTGATCAAGGTCAAGGGCCAGCCCGACGTGGCGCTGACGGTGCGCGCTTCGCGCCACGGGCCGTTGATCTCCGATGTGTTCAAGCCGGCGGCCGAAGCGCTGCCGCAAAACTTCGCATTGGCCTTTGCCTGGACCGCGCTGAGGGACGACGATCTGTCGATTCAGGCCGCAGGCCGATTTGCCAACGCCGGCAACTGGAATGAATTTCTCGCGGCGGCGCGCGATTTTCATTCGCCGCAGCAGAACATGGTGTATGCGGACACCCAAGGCAACATCGGCTACATTGCGCCCGGCCGTGTTCCGCTGCGCAAGCCCGAAAACGATCTTCACGGCCTGGCCCCCGCGCCGGGTTGGGACGCGAAATACGACTGGGACGGATTCATCGCATTCGAGGAACTGCCGCAAAGCTACAATCCGACCTCGGGCGCGATCATGACCGCCAATCACAAAATCGTGCCCGCAGGCTACCCGCACTACATCACCAGCGAGTGGGTCCTGCCTTATCGCGCGGAGCGCATCAATCAACTGCTCGACGCCACGCCCAGGCATACGCTGCAAAGCTTCGCCAGGATTCAGGCCGACACGGTGTCCTTGCAGGTGCGTGAAATCCTGCCTTTATTGCTCAAGACCAGGCCTGCCGGCGCCGAAGCGCAGCAGGTCCTGCAGCAGCTGGGCCGCTGGGACGCGAACATGGCGGTCGAGAGCGCGGAGCCGCTGATTGTCAGCGCCTGGCTGCGCGAACTGGGCCGGCTGATTTATGCCGATGAGCTGGGCGGACTGTTCAACGGCGAATGGGCGCATCGCGCCGACTTCATGCTCAACGTGCTCGCGGACACGGGCGGTGCGGGCCGCTGGTGCGACGATGTGCGCACGCCGGCAAAAGAAAGCTGCGCCGAACTGCTGCCCCGCGCGCTCGATCTCGCGCTGGCGGATCTGCAGCGCCGCTATGGCGACGACCGCAGGCAATGGCATTGGGGCGATGCGCATTACGCCTTGTCCGAACACCGCCCTTTCGGCCGCCAGGCGCAGCTGGCCAGGCTGTTCGACATCCGCGTGCCCTCGCCCGGCGACACCTATACCGTCGACGTGGGCCGCAACACACTCGCCAACGAAGATGCGCCTTACGCCAGCCGCCACTCGGCGTCGCTGCGCGCGATTTACGATCTGGCCGACCTGGACAAATCGGTGTACATCCACTCCACCGGCCAGTCGGGCAATTTGCTGTCGCCGCTGTACGGGAACTTCGCCGAGCGCTGGGCACGGGTCGAATACATCACCATGTCGATGAAGCGCAGCGACGCCGCCGCGGATGCGCTGGGCACGCTCAGGCTGCAGCCAAGGTAATCAGATCACATTGGAGCCATTTCGGAAATGCCGCTATGGCCTCTGAATCAGGGGAGCACGAGGGGAGGTATCCCCTCGTTTCGTTAGCGGCCCGGCGCGGCGATCCTGCCCCTGAGGTAGAGATTGTTGGCGATCAGCGCCGCCACCACCAGAGCGGCGCCGCCGAGCTCTATCGTCTCGAAGCGGTGTCCCTGCAGGATGCGGATGGCGAAGGTCACCACCGGCACCAGGTTGCCGAGCAGCATGGTGTTGAGCGCGCCGAGGTAACCGATTGCCATGTTCCAGAACAGCACCGCCAGCACCACCGTAAGCACCGCCAGGTAGGCGAGTTCCCAGCCCAGGGAGGCGACCACGGATAGCGCCGGGGCAGCCACGTATCCCCCCAGGCTCGCGACCGCGGTAATGATGAAAATCCCCGCTGTTCCCGGCAGGCAGGTCAGCGTGGTAAAGCGCAGCGCCGACCAGCCGGGAAAGCTCACCGCGCCTATGGTGTAGGCGATCCAGCTCATCGCGCCGAGAAAAATCAGCACATCGCCGAGAAACGTGCCACCCGTGAATGCGTGCGCCGGATCGCCTTTGGTGATGACCAGGAACACGCCCAGGATGGCGACCGCGATGCAGGCCAGGGTGAAATTCGCCGGCCGGGTGCCTTTCAGCGCCCAGTGCACGAACGCGGCGATCGGCGTCTGCAGCGCCATGATGATGGCGGCATGTTCGGGCCGCGATTTGCTCAGGCCGATGAATACCAGGATGGAAAATCCGCTGAACCCGACAAAACCATAGAACGCAGCCTTGAGGAATCTGCCGCGGTAGCGCAGCGCGGACGCGCCTTCGCGCCAGCAAAGAATGGCGACGAACAGCGGCGCGGCAATGCCATAGCGCAGGCTGGACAACCAGAACGCGTCCAGGGTTTGCAGCGCGCCTTTCGCCACCGGGAACATCCCGCCCCAGATGAGCACGGTGACCAGCATGATCATCACGCCCTTGAATTGGTTCGTCTGCACGAAATCTCCATATAAAACATGGCCGCCGGGCCCGCGCGGCGCGGCGGCCTGATGCTTCGATACGCGATCTTACACGACGCCCGCCGCCGGAGAGACCACCCGGTGAGTGCGCCCCCCCGACCACGCCGCGTGCAGCCCGGCAGCTTGAGAATAGTCAATCAGCGCGGCCGAAATTTCCATTAGAATGGTTTCCCCTCCAGCCTATGCGTGGACGCAAAGCGGCGCATGCCTGACACCAAGAAAACGCGAATTCTCATCATCGACGACGACGTCGGTTTTCGCGACCTGTTGCGCCTGCATTTGTCTGCGGCGGGTTACCAGGTGCAGGTTGCCGAGGACGGCGTCACCGGCGGCCGTGCGCTGCTCGCGCAAACCCCGGACCTGATCGTGTCCGATCTCAACATGCCGTTCCTGGACGGTTTCGAGTTGTTGTCGCTGCTGCGCTCCGAACCGGAAACCGCCTCGATACCGGTGATACTGCTCTCGGGCCGCAGCGATGGCGACACCATGGCCAAGGCGGTGGAACTGGGCGCCGCCGATTTCCTGATCAAACCGGTGACGCGCGACCAGCTGTTCGAGTCGATCGAAGCCTGTCTCTCCAGGACCAAAGGCCGGACCACTCCCCCGGATTACGGCTCGACCCCGCCGGTCTAGGCGGCTTTTTCGTCGCGCAGCGCCCGCCGCAGGATTTTTCCGACATTGGTCTTGGGCAGTTCGGTCCTGAACTCGACGGTCTTCGGACATTTGTAGCCGGTCAGGTTCTGATGGCAGTGCGCGCGCACTTCCTGCTCCGACAGATCCGGGTCCTTCCTGACCACGAACAGTTTCACCGCCTCGCTCGAATGCTCGTCGGGCACGCCGACGGCGGCGCACTCCAGCACCCCGGGAAGCATCATCACCACGCCTTCGATCTCGTTCGGGTAGACGTTGAATCCGGACACCAGGATCATGTCCTTCTTGCGGTCGACGATGCGCGTGTGCCCCTTCTCATCCATGATGCCGATGTCGCCGCTGCGGAAAAAACCGTCGGCGGTCATCACTTTCGCCGTCTCGTCCGGACGCTGCCAGTATCCGGCCATGACCTGCGGCCCGCGGATGCAGATCTCCCCCGCCGCGCCCAGCGGCAGTTCGTTGCCGGCGTCGTCGCGGATCGAGATTTCGGTGGACGGCACCGGCAGCCCGATCGAGCCGTTGAACTCTTTCAAGTCGGGCGGGTTGGTGGTGGCGACAGGCGAGGTTTCGGTGAGGCCATAGCCTTCGGTCAGGGTGACGCCGGTGATTTTCTTCCACTTTTCCGCCACCGCTTTTTGCACCGCCATGCCGCCGCCGTTGGAAATGCGCAGCGCGCTGAAGTCCAGCTTTTCGAAATCCGGATGGTTCATCAATCCGTTGAACAGCGTGTTGACCCCGGTAATGGTGGTGTACTTGTGCTTGGCGAGTTCCTTGACGAAACCCGGGATGTCGCGCGGATTGACGATCAGCACGTTCTTGCCACCGAGCTTCAACATCATCAGGCAGTTCACCGTCAGCGAAAAAATATGGTACAGCGGCAGCGCGGTGATGATGATGTAGTGCTTGCGGTCGTATTCGGTCAGGAACGGGTCCAGCCAGGCGTCGACCTGGGTCAGGTTGGCGGTGATGTTGCGGTTCAGCAGCATCGCCCCCTTCGACACGCCGGTGGTGCCGCCGGTGTACTGCAGGAACGCGATGTCGTCGGGCTTGATTTCGACCCGCGCCAGCGTCATGTCCGACGCCGAGCGCAGTACCTCGTTAAAGCGCAGCGCGTTGTCGAATTCGTATGCGGGTACCATCTTCTTGACGTTGCGCACCACGAAATTGACCAGCGCACCCTTCACGCCGCCCAGCAGGTCTCCCATCGCCGCGACCACTACGTGTTTCACCTGCGTCTTGGCGACGACCTGCTCCAGCGTGTGCGCAAAATTCTCCAGGATCACGATCGCCTGCGCGCCCGAATCGAGGAGCTGGTGCTCCAGTTCGCGCGGCGTGTACAGCGGATTGACGTTCACCACGATCAGGCCCGCGCGCAACACCCCGAACAGGGCCACCGGGTACTGCAGGACGTTGGGCATCATCAGCGCCACGCGATCGCCCTTGTGCAGGCCGCGCGACTGCAGCCACGCGCCAAACGCCGCCGACATGCGATCGAGTTCGGCGAAGGTGATTTCGCGGCCCATGCAATAGTACGCCGGGCGCTCGCCGAAGTTGACCACGCTTTCCTCGAACAGGTCGCGGATCGACTGGTACTTGTCGGGATCGATCTCGGCCGGCACGCCGGCGGGATAGTGTTTAAGCCAAATTTTTTCCATTCGGTGCATCCTCCTCGATAGAGCGTTCGGCTATTGGTGATTGTCTTGCGGCAGGCGCCATCATAGCGCGCGCCCGTCGCATACGGCTAGCGCGCGGCGGCTAGCCGGCCGCGGCCCGGATGCGGCGCGCGAGATAGATGCTGGCAAGCGTCGCCGCCACGGCCAGGATTCCCACCGCGCCGTAGTGGGTCAGCTCGCCCGCCGCGTTCCGCCCCATGAGCAGACTCGCGCCGAACGAGGCCGTGCCCGAGGCGAACTGCTGGATCGAGGCGTTGAAGCTCATGAAACTGCCGCGCAGGCGCGGTGTCACGCTCCCCGTGATCAGCGCCATCGCCGGCACGAAGCGTCCCGACATCATGCACATGAGAAACGCCGACGCCGCGATGGCCGCGTAAATGGGCACGCGCGGCAGGTTCGTGAGGATCAGGATCGCCAGCGCCGAGCCGCAGGCGATGAGCGTAAACATGCGCTGCTTGCCGTGCAGGTCGGTGAGCCGGCCCACCAGGCGCACCACGATCAGGGTAAGCGTGCCGCCGACTAGGTACAGCAGCGGCAGTTGCGGTTCGGTGATACCGACGTTGGCCACCATATAGGGGCTGATGAAGGGGATAACGGCAAAGCCGGAGAAAAACAACATGCCCGAAAACAAAAACGCCTTTTGGTGATTCGGCTCGCGAAACACCTCTACCGCCTGCGCCAGCGGATGGCGCTCGCGCGCGGCGCGCAGATGGCCGCGCATGCGCGGCAGCAGCCAGAACACGCCGCTCCAGACGGTGACGCACAATCCGGCGAGAAAGAAATACGGCGCGCGCCAGGTGAAATGGTTGGCCAGGTACAGGCTGATCGGCACACCGACCGTCGCGGCGATGGAGAACGCCGACATCACCGCGCCCAGGGCGGCGCCGCGCCGGCTGTCCGGAAACAGGTCGCCGACGATGGCGAACACGATCGCCGACAGCACGCCGCCGAAAGCGCCGGCCAGCGCCCGCGCCGCGAGCAGCGTGCCATAGCTGTCGGAAGAGGCGGCGACGAGCGTGGTCGCGCCGAAGCAGGCATACAGGACCAGCAGCGCTTTCTTGCGGTCGAAGCGGTCGATGAAAAAAGCCGCGGCAAAGCCCACCGCGGCGGCGCTGAAGGTGTAGACCGACACCAGAAAGCCGAATTTCGTCGGACCGATGCCGAACAGGCGCATGAACTGCGGCCCCAGCGGCATCAGGATCATGAAATCGATGATGTGGCTGAACTGCACCGCGCCGAGCGCCAGCAGGATGGCCCACTCGCGCACCATGGGCTTGTCGGCGGGATTCATCGCAATCGCAGGAACAAGGGCGCGAGCACGCCCAGCACGCCCAGGCTGGCATAGGCCAGCATCCACGCGCTCGCGCTGACATTCCCGCCGGCCGCGTCCAGCACCGCGCCGAAGGCGAGCGGCGCGACAAAGCCGGCACCGAAACCGAGCATGGAATGCAGCGCCATGCTGGCGCCGCGCATGTTCGGATCGGAATTGATTACCATGCCCGAGGTCAGCGCCGAGGAATCGCCCATGTGCAGAACGAGCATGACGAAGGACAGGCCGACGATCGCGTACCAGGGCAGGCCCGAGAGCAGCCCGAAGGCGCAGGTGAACAGGCCCGAGGCGACCATGACCACCGGCACGACGCGATTGCGGCCGTAGCGCATGGCGAGCTCGTTGCCGAGCACGCTGGCGCCGGGACCGAACATGTTCGCGATGGCTGCGATCAGCACCGGGCTCCACGGCCAGGGGCCGTCCGCCGACAGGCCCTGGCTGAACACGAAGAACGCCACCATCCACGAACGCGAGCCGAACAGTTCCCAGCAATGCACCGTGTAGCCGAAGATGTAGCCGCGCGCCGCGCGGTTGCGCAGCACCGGCCGCAGATCGAGCAGCGCCGTGCGTTGTACCGTAGGTGGGCGGCGCCGCGGCAGGCCCAGCAGGATCATCAGGCCCGCCGCCAGCGGACCCAGCGCGCACAGGCCGAAAGCCCAGCGCCAGCCCAGGGTCGCGGCGATCGCCCCGGCGAGCAGGATGGAAAAGCTCGCGCCGAAACCGAACACCGCCGTGTAGAAAGACACGGCGCGGCTTTGCGCGCGATCGCCCAGGTTGTCGGTGAGCGCCTTAAGCCCGGGCATGTAGGTGCCGGCGATGCCGGCGCCGGTGAGCGCCTGGAACAGCGAAGCCGACCACACCCCTTGGGCGAACAGCGCAAAACCGAGCGTGCCGCAGGCGCACAGCAGGCTCGACAGGAAATACACGCGGC
>Ga0334722_10000970_pt1 | contig 38289 bp, 34 predicted proteins | sample C3_bottom_MG_FD_207210 | JGI IMG/M metagenome (GOLD analysis project Ga0334722, IMG submission 207210) | Sediment microbial communities from Yellowstone Lake, YNP, Wyoming, USA - C3_bottom | ecosystem: Environmental > Aquatic > Freshwater > Lake > Sediment | place: USA: Wyoming | collected... | reverse complement strand
ATTGCATGCGACTTGGCATGCGGCCCGCGTGCGAGCCTAGGACCGCCAGCAGCGCCAGCTTTCCCAGGCGAAACGCGCCCATGTTCCGGATGTTTCGAATATCACGACCGTATGCTTTGCAAGACGTCTGCAGCCTCTGATAAGGAACTAACTATAGCATCACAGTCCAGATCGTGCACGTCCCCGCCCTCGTTGTAGCCATAGGAAACGCACACCACCGGGCAGCCGGCGGCGCGCGCCGCGAGCGCGTCGTTGACCGAGTCGCCGACCATCAGCACTTCGGCCGGCGCGAGCGCGAACGCGGTGCAGATATGGGCGAGCGGCATCGGGTCGGGCTTCTTGCGCGCCACCGTGTCGCCGCTCACCACCAGCTCGAACCAGGGCGCCAAGCCCTTTTGTTCGAGCAGCGGCAGAGTGAACCGCGCCGCCTTGTTGGTAACGCAGGCAAGGCGCAGGCGCATGGCGCGAAATTGCGCCAGGCCGTCGAGCACGCCAGGATAAACGACCGAACGCCGTCCGGATTCCTCGGAATAAAAATCGTAATACAGGGCGATCGCCTGCGCCTGCAGCGTCTGGCCACAAGCCGCGCCTGCGCTCGCGGCCAGGCAGCGCTCGACCAGATTGGGAATGCCCTTGCCAACGAAACTGCGGATTTCCTCCTGCGTGCACGCCGGCAGGCCCAGCGCCGCGAGCATGCGCTCGGCTGCGGCGGCGAGATCGGGAACGGTGTCGAGCAGCGTGCCGTCGAGATCGATCATCACGGCGGCGATGCCGCGCCCCAGAACCACGGCAGCCCTACGCAGACTGGATCGCCGCGCGCATGGCGGCGATGGTCACCTTGTAGTCCTGGGCGCCGAAGATGGCGGAACCGGCGACGAAGGTGTCGGCCCCGGCATGCGCGATGGCGGCGATGTTGTCCACTTTCACGCCGCCATCGACCTCGAGCATGACCTCGCGCCCGGAGAGGTCGATGCGGCGACGGGCCTCGGCCAGTTTAGCTAGCGCGTGCGGAATGAACGTCTGCCCGCCGAATCCGGGATTGACCGACATGATCAGCACCAAATCGAGCCGGCCGAGCACGTGATCGAGATAGGTGAGCGGCGTCGCCGGGTTGAACACCAGGCCGGCCTTGCAGCCATGCTCGTGGATCAGCGCGATAGTGCGATCGACGTGTTCGCTGGCTTCCGGGTGAAAGCTGATGATATCGGCGCCCGCGCGGGCGAAGTCGGGAACGATACGGTCCACCGGCTTCACCATCAGGTGCACGTCGATGAGCGCCTTGGTCAGCGGCCTGATCGCCGCGCATACCAGCGGACCGACGGTCAGGTTGGGAACGTAATGGTTGTCCATCACGTCGAAATGGATCATATCGGCGCCGGCGGCGACCACGCCCGTGACCTCTTCGCCCAGCCGGGCGAAGTCGGCGGAAAGCAGGCTCGGTGCGATGCGGTAGGTGGGCATGGGATCCGGTCGGGTTGCGGCTGTGTGCGCGCATTTTACCCGCTCGCCCGGGCGTGCGCCAAGAAACCTTGGAGCGTGTTTCAAGACGAGGGGATAGATTCCCTCAGACTCCTCCGGCAGGCGCTGCCGTCGCAGTGTAAAATACGCGCATGGAATCCGCCAAAAAATACGCGGTCAGCGTCTCCGCCAAGACCCGGTACATCGCCGACCAGTCGGACGAGGCGAAAGACCGGTTCGTCTTCTCCTACACCGTCACCATCCGCAACAGCGGCACCATGCCGGCGCAATTGATCAGCCGGCACTGGATCATCACCGATTCGAGCAACAAGGTGCAGGAAGTGCGCGGCCTGGGCGTGGTCGGTGCCCAGCCCCTGCTCAAGCCGGGAGAGCATTTCGAATACACCAGCGGCACCGCCCTCGCCACGCCGGTCGGCACCATGAGCGGCAGCTATCAGATGGTGGCCGAGGACGGCACCCAGTTCGACGCGCCGATACCGGAGTTCAGCCTATCCGTGCCGCGGGTGCTGCACTAGATCCTGTCGTCGGAGCGAGCACCGCGCCTACTTGGTTTCGCCGTCGTCCTTCTTTTCCGCGCGCGGCACGGTCCACCAGACGATGAATACGAGCAGCCCCAGGGCGATGCCCGCTTCGAGCAAGAATATCCACATGCGTTTTCATACTCCCCGAGCCATGACCTGCAGCACGTCCCGCATCATAAACCTGTGGCGCGCGCCGGGAGCGGCGGCGCTGCTGGCGCTCCTCGCCGCCTGCGCGGTCCAGCCGCCGGCCCCCCCGGCGGCAGCCGTGGCCTGCCCGGCGGCGGCGCCCTGTCCGGTATGTCCGGCCTGCCCGACCGTCGCGCCGGAGTTGCCCAAGGCGAAGACGCTGGAAGCGGTGAATTGGTCCGATCTACCGGGCTGGATGGATGAGGACCCGAGGACGGCATGGCAGGCTTTTCTGCAAAGCTGCGTCCGGCTCAAGGCGCAAGCCGCCTGGCGCGAGACTTGCGCGCTGGCCGAGCGGCTGCCAGCTGCCGCGCCGGTGCGCGAGTTCTTCGAAACAGGATTCGTGCCCTACCGTGTGGCCAACGCGGACGGCGGCGTGCTGGGCCTCGCCACCGGCTATTACGAGCCGCTGCTGCGCGGCAGCCGCAACAAGGAGGGGCCTTACCGCTACCCGCTTTACGCCGCGCCTGCGGACCTGCTGATCATCGACCTGGCGGAGATCAACCCCGAGTTGAAGCCCCTGCGCCTGCGCGGGCGGCTGGAAGGCCGGCGCGTGGTGCCGTATTACCCGCGCGCCGAAATCGAACGCGGGCTCCCCGCCCTCGCGGGCAGGGAGTTGCTCTGGGTGGACGACGCGGTGGACCTGTTCTTTCTGCAAATCCAGGGCTCGGGCCGGGTGCAACTGCCCTCGGGCGAACTGGTGCGCGTGGGCTACGCCGACCAGAACGGGCAGCCGTATAAGTCGATCGGTCGCTACCTGGTCGAGCAGGGCGAGTTGAAGCTGGAACAGGCGTCGATGCAGGGGATCAAGGCCTGGGGCGCAAGCAATCCGGCGAAACTAGAGGCCCTGCTCAACCAGAATCCGAGCTATGTCTTCTTCCGCGAACTGCCTCAGACCGGGGGCGGCCCCCTGGGTGCCCTGGGCGTGGCGTTGACGCCAGAGCGCTCCATCGCGGTCGACCCGCGCTATATTCCCCTGGGTGCGCCGGTATTTCTCGCCACCACCTGGCCGGGCAGCGCGCAGGCGCTGCAGCGACTGGTGTTGGCGCAGGACACCGGCGGTGCAATTCGCGGCGCGGTGCGCGCCGACTACTTCTGGGGTTTCGGCGAGGCCGCCGGAGCGCAGGCCGGGCGCATGCGCCAAAGCGCCAGGATGTGGGTGCTGCTGCCGCGGGACTATCCGGTCCCGCAATAAGCATCCGCTATTTTTTTGCCTCTTGTGCGAGCAGCTTCTCCACCTGTTCCGCCGAAATCGCGCCGGGAACGCGCTCTCCGCTCGCGAAAACCAGAGTGGGCGTGCCGGTGATGCGGTACTTGCGCCCGAGTTCCAGATTCTTCTCTATCGGCGTATCGCAACGCCCCGCCGCCGGCACTGCGGCGTTGAGCATCAGCTCGCTCCAGGCCTTGGATTTGTCCGCGGCGCACCAGACCGCTTTCGATTTTTCGTGCGAGTCCTGGGACAGAATGGGGTAAAGGAAAGTGTAGATGGTGACGTCGTCCACCTTGGCCAGGTCTTTCTCGAAGCGCTTGCAATACGGGCAGTTCGGATCGGAGAACACCGCCAGCACGCGTTTGCCGCTGCCGCGCACGGTCTTGACCGCGGCATCCAGGGGCAGGCTTTCCCACTTGATGCCAGACAGCTCGCGCAGGCGCTTCTCGGTCAGGTTCTGCATGCTCTTGGCGTCGATGATGTTGCCGCTGAAAATGTAATTCATCTTTTCGTCGGTGTAGAGGATCTCGCTGTCCACACGCACTTCGTACAATCCCAGGTAAGGCGTTTTCGTCACCGCTTCGATCCGGGCCCCGCCCAGCCGGGTCTCGAGCGTGCGTTTGATGATGTTCTCGGTGGTGAGCTTGCCTGCGGGTTCGGCGGCCTGCGCCAGCGCCATGACGGGGCCGAGCAGGGCCAGGGCCAGTACGCGTTTCAACATGATGTTCCTTTAGCGGTTGCAAAAATCGTTTTGCAACGGGTTCGTATTCGGGATTTCAGCCCAGAGCGCGGCGGATAAGCAGATTCTTTAGGACTGGCAAGGCGTTGGTTAAGTTCAATCCGGCATTGCGCAGCGTCGCCGCAGCGCCGCCGGGTGCGGCGAACAGCCGCTGCAGCCCGTCGGTGACCCAGGCAAGCGCGAGTATATCTTCGGCCCGCGCGCGTTCATAGCGCCGCAACAGGCGAATTTCACCCGGATCGCGAAATACTTCACGCTGCTGCAGAACCCGGGCCAGTTCCCTGGCGTCGCCGAAACCGAGATTGACGCCCTGCCCCGCCAGCGGGTGCAACACATGTCCGGCGTCGCCGATCAGCGCGATGCGCGGCGCGACCAGGCGCGCCGCACGCACCAGGGCCAGCGGGAAGCGCATCGCGCCGGAGAGCAGGCTTAGTTCGCCCAGCGCGTCCCGGCCCGCATCGGCCACGCGGGCACAAAACGCGTCGTCGGACAGAGCAAGGAGTTCCGCGGCGTGGGCATCGGACGTGGACCATACGATCGACATGCGCTGTCCGGGCAGCGGCAGATAGGCCAGCACGCCGTCGTCGCGAAACCACTGGAAGGCGGTATTGTGGTGCGGCCGTGCACAGGCGAAATTTGCCACCACCCCCATCTGGCCATAGGGTTTTTCCTCAGCCTCTATACCCGCCGCCTGGCGCGCCCAGGAATGCACGCCGTCGGCGGCGACCACCAGCTTGGTGTGCAGGGTCCTGCCGCCGGCCAGGGTGAGGTCAGCCGCGCCCTCCCCGAATTTCAGCGCGACGCAGCGCTCCGGACAGAACAGTTCGAGCTCATGCTGGTGTTCCAGTCCCTGCCACAGCAGCGATTGCACCAGGCGGCTTTCGACGATGGAAGCCAGCTCCGCGGCACCCGCCTCGTAGGCGGAAAACCGCAGTTGCGCGCCGGCTGCATCGCCGTGTATGCGCATTTCGTGCACCGCGGTGATGCGGCCGGCATCCAGCCGTTTCCAAACCCCGAGGCTTTGCAGGAACGCGACGCTGCCGGGGCTGATGGCATACACGCGGCTATCCCAGTTGTCCGCGTCGGCCGCGGGTGCCTGCGCCTCTACCAGCGCCAGCCTGAGCCCGGAGCCGCGCAGCGCCATGGCAAAACTTGCCCCGACCAGGCCCGCGCCGACAATGACAATATCGAAGTCCATGCAAGGATTTTAAACGCAAAGCCGGCAGAGAAACGCAAACGCGACAAAGATGAAACGCGCGTTCGGGCTCAGTCAGGCACCGCAGCGACCGCCATGCCGGCGCGCAAGCAGATATCTTTTCGTTCTGAATTCAGTTGGATAGCACTTGGGGCGCTTGACAGGCACGGTGCGGCGCGAGGATAATCCGCGCCTTCGTCTGGCGAATTAGCTCAGCCGGTTAGAGCGACGGAATCATAATCCGCAGGTCCCGTGTTCGAATCACGGATTCGCCACCAATTCCCCCGAAAACCGCGCCAATGCTTGTTCTTGGCGGTTTTCGCCTTTCCCGAACGGGGGCCCCGAGCAGCGGGCAATCCGCATGTGGCCACCATCGGGAAAATCCCAGGCGGTTCCGAAGTGCAAGCTCCCGATGGCTGTGTGAGGCCGGTTCCGGCTAGGCCTTTACCAGGCGTGCGATATGGCGCCCCAGCGCCACGACATGAAGCATATTGACCGGATGCATGCCCGGCCTGTACCGATAAGCGGTGACTACACGGTGGAGTTCAAACACCTCCTCCAGCAACTCATCGCCCAGCCCAGCGGCCGCAGCGCCGGCGACGATCACGCGCTCCGACGGATGTTCGCTGGGCTCAGGGTCGATTGCATCCCTCGCCAAAACCAGAAACCGCAAGTAAATGCTCTCGAAACAAGCCTCCACCCGCGTATGCCTGGACACCATGATATCTTCGGCGTCACGCAAGCAGACGTCCGCGCAACGCAGCATCGCGCCGCGCTTGTGCTCCAGTTCTTCCTGCCTCAATTGGTAAATTCTAGGGATACCCAAAGGTATGGAGATAACCGCGAACCGGACAAGTGCATAGCTGGCCGTAGCCAAAACTGACGCGATATACGCAGGTGGACTGCTCATGGGTGGCAAGCTGAAGCACGTCCGGGCCAAATGAACCCGTAACCTTACACATTTCCCGGCTCCCGCAACGACCGGTCACAAGGCATCCGAAGTCGTTTTCGCATTTGGTGGTTTTCTTTCTAACATCATCAGGCAGTTCGACGATCACTACTCCTCCAGCAGGTTTCGCTCTTATTCGGCGTTGAAATCCAATGCTTGTTTTGTTCAATACTATGGTGCGCTGGGCAAGTCCCGTTTTCTATGGACCAAACGGTCTAATCCTGCACGGGATGCCAAATCGCAGGAATACGGCGATAAGCGCTTTAGCGTGTGTGCTCGATTCGAAAGAAAAATGCGACAAGATACTTTTGCCATCGGATCGGCGGAGGGACATAATCCATGCAGGGTAGTTGTCCATACCGTGACCACGGGGCCGAGGTCGATAATTGTCAGGCCTAGAAGCGGGGTTTCAGATGTCAGCACCACGTACACCGGAACAATGCGCGCGAGCGATTCTGGCTATCCTTGTCCTGCATTTCGGCTTGCGCCCGAACGAAGTCCTGCCGCGCAGGAATTTCAAGACGATTTGGCCGCAGCGGGGCTACCGCCCGAAGGATTTCAAGGCCGGCCTGCAATTTGCAGCTGAGAGCGGTTGGCTGGAGTTGCTTCCCGGCGGCGAATCGTACCGCTTGACCAAATGCGGGTTCACGGACGGCTAGCAGGCGTAAAGGCGTCCATCGAACTGGCGCACTGGCAGGTGATGAGGGGAATGCGCCGGCCGCGCAACAAACAATCCGAATTGTTGATGCAAGCTATCAGAATTGACGATTGCGGCGCTACTTCATCCTTGTACTATTCAGAGGCGGGGTTTCTACTCTCTATCCTCCTTTGAAATCCTGCCCTCAAGCCGATGGCGCCCACAAGGCTCCACCGGCTTTTTTCTTGGGTACGCGACGTTGGTATTCAATCTTCTCGATTGATCTCCCGCAGAGAAAAGCGCGTCGCACTGCTGCCCCGCTCGCGTGACAAGCGCGTTCGTGGAATCTTGAAAGAACGAGTTATTCGGTAGGCGCAGGAACCGAGGAACATCCGCCGGGCGGGTAGGGGGCTTCCAACCCCATGTAGGTGCGTCCTGCAGGGCGCGCCACAAATGAAAAAGGCGACAATCGCTGTCGCCTTTTCGGTCTGCCTGCTGCTGTTACTTCTTATGGCATTTCGTGCAATCGGCCGCTTCCTTGACGCTGAACGCCTTCTTGCCGTCATGGCAGGCGCCGCAGAACTTGCCGTCGTTCATGTCTTTCATGGTGATCTTGTCTTTGCCCTTTTTCATTTCGAACAGCTTGGGCTTAGTGTGGCAATCGGCGCATTTCGCTCCCTTGTCGGCATGTACCTTGGCATCAAAAGTCACTTTGCCGTTGGGGGCCGCAAACTCCACTTTCCCGGCCGGAACCGCCATCACATTGCCGATAGCCAGCATCAGCGCCGCAAATACCGCAAATATTCCCGCAAACTTCATTTGGTCACCCCTTTTTCCTAGTTGAAAATGAATTAACAACGCCTGGCAGTATAAACGCAGCGCCGCAACAGCGCGTTGACCGGATGCGCAGATATACCCACGCACATATTGTGGCTTTTCTGGGGCCGATTGTCCACCGGGAACAGTCCCTGGCCTCAGGTTTTCAGCCTGCGCCGCAATTCTTTCGCCAGCAATTCGATTTCCAGGGCGGCCACCGATCCCTGCGCAGGAAATCCGACCAGCGGCGTCTCGACGAAAGCGACGCGCTGGCCGATCTGCGCCGACATGAAAGGCACACCCGATTGCTCCAATTCGTCCCGGATCTGGGCCGAGACCGCCGTGCGCTGGGCCATGGTCAGGACCACGGCATAACGCGGGCTGGAGCCTTTGCGTTTCCCGGCGCCGTCGATGTCGCGCAGCAATGCCACCGCCTCCAGTGCCTCGCGCAGATCGAAGGGCGAAGGTTTGCACGGAATCAACACGAAATCGGAATGCTCCAGGGCTTCCATGTTCTTGCGCCGCCGATAACCCGCGGTATCGATGACTATTCGCTCATATTCGCCGGCGAGTTTGGCTATGGTCTTGCCTATGCTTTTGCTGGTGTCCTCGAAGACAGGAACGCGCAACACCTCCGGCCGGCAGACCGACAGCGAAGCCTGCGGGTCCGCATCGAGGAGCGCGGTTTTCTTGGACTGCGCCCAGTAGGCCGCGAGGCAGACTGCGAGCGTGGACTTGCCGCAGCCGCCTTTGGTCGAGTACAGGGAGACGATCATCTGCCGTCTTCGCGCGTCGCGCTCATGCACCGAATGTTAGCAGACACCGGGCGTTCCCTGTCCGGCCCGCGCGCGCCGTGGACGAGAGTTCGGACCGCGGCTACGGGGCTTGGATTATAATTCTTCGCTCCTACTCACCTCGGCGGCACCGCCCCATGCTTAGAACACTGCTCGCCCTGCTGATGTGCGCGCTGCTGCTGCCGGCGGCCGCGCTGGCCCAGCTCCGGCAGATTCCGGACAATGCCAGGCGCGGCAGCATCGTCCATATCCAGGGCGCCGTCGTCGAAATCGACGGTGACACCCTACGCCTGTCCGCCGGCGCGCAAATCCGCAGTCGGGACAATCTTTTCATCGTGCCGATGAGCCTGCCGCGCGGCGCGCTGGTGAAATACACGCTGGACAGCCTGGGCCAGTTACACCGGGTGTGGGTGTTGACGCCGGAAGAAGCAGCCGCCCCCGACAAGAAGACGCAATGACCATGGCGCGCAAGCTCTACATCAAGACCTTCGGCTGCCAGATGAACGAATACGATTCGGCCAAGATGGCCGACGTGCTCGCCGCGGCAGAGGGCATGGAAACCACGGCCGATCCGGCCGAAGCCGATGTCATCGTATTCAACACCTGCTCGGTGCGCGAGAAAGCGCAGGAGAAAGTGTTCCACGACCTGGGGCGGGTGAAGCACCTGAAGCAAGCCCGTCCGGAGCTGCTCATAGGCGTAGGCGGCTGCGTCGCCAGCCAGGAGGGCGCGGCCATCGTGGCGCGCGCGCCTTACGTCGATGTGGTATTCGGCCCGCAAACCCTGCATCGCCTGCCCGCCCTGCTCGAAGCGCGCCGGCGCACCGGCCGGGCGCAGGTCGATATCTCCTTTCCCGAGATAGAGAAATTCGACCGCCTCCCGCCGGCGCGGCCGGCAAGCGCATCGGCCTTTATCTCCATCATGGAAGGCTGCAGCAAGTACTGCAGTTTCTGCGTCGTTCCCTACACCCGCGGCGAGGAAGTTTCGCGCCCGTTCGAGGATGTGCTCACCGAAGTGGCGGAACTCGCGCTCTCGGGCGTGAAGGAAGTCACCCTGCTCGGCCAGAACGTGAACGCCTACCGCGGCGACATCGGCAGCGCTACGGGCGGCGCGCTTGAGCGCGCCGATTTCGCGCTGCTGCTGGAATATGTCGCCGAAATCCCGGGCATCGAGCGCATCCGCTACACCACCTCGCATCCCAAGGACTTCACCCAGCGCCTGATCGACGCCTACGCCCGCATTCCCAAGCTCGCGAGCCATGTGCACCTGCCGCTGCAGTCGGGCTCGGACCGCGTGCTCGCGGCGATGAAGCGCGGCTACACCGCGCTCGAGTACAAGTCCATCATCCGCCGGCTGCGCGCGGCGCGCCCCGGCATCTCGATTTCATCGGACTTCATCGTCGGCTTCCCCGGCGAGACCGAGCGCGATTTCGAAGCGACCATGAAGCTCGTGGCCGAGATCGGTTTCGACGACTCCTACTCCTTTCTCTACAGTCCGCGACCAGGCACACCGGCGGCCGAACTCGCCGACGACACGCCGCAGCCGTTGAAGCAGGAACGCCTGGCGCGCCTTCAGGCGCAAATCGAGGCGCAGGCGAGCGCCATCAGCCGGTCCATGATAGGCGGCACGCAACACGTGCTGGTCGAGGGCGCCGCAAAAAAGCATACGGGCGAACTCTGCGGCCGCTGCAGCAATAACCGCGTAGTGAATTTCGCCGGCCCGCCAGAACTCATCGGCCACATGATCGAACTCACCATCACCGCCGCGCGATCGCATACCCTACGCGGCGAATGCCGCGTTCCAACGTCAGGCGGCGAAGTCCGCGTTCCGCAACCCGACGGCGCAGTCCGCCTGGCGCCAACGGGCGGAACGACCCACATGGTCGCGGCGAGCGACCGGCCCGGCGCCGCACAATGAAACCGCGGTCCGTAGAAGTCACGCTGTCGCCGGTCGACAACGAGCGCCTCGCCACCTTGTGCGGCGCGTTCGACGAAAACCTGCGCCAGATCGAAATCGGGCTCGACATCACGATCGCGCGCCGCGGCGAGCGCTTCGTGCTCAAAGGCCATCCGCGCCAGACCGCGCGCGGGGCCGAAGTGCTGGAGCGCTTCTACAGCCAGGCCAAGCGCGGCCTCACCATAGACGACGTGCAGCTCGGCCTGGTGGAAGTCCGCGAGCCCAGCGCAGGTGAGCAAACGCCCGCCCTGCTCACGCGCAAGCCCGACCTGCACGGACGCACTCCGCGCCAGGTCGAGTACATGAAGAACATACTCGAACACGACATCACCTTCGGCATCGGCCCGGCGGGAACCGGCAAGACTTATCTGGCGGTGGCCTGCGCGGTGGACGCGCTGGAGCGCGACGCGGTGAAGCGCATCGTGCTGGTGCGCCCCGCGGTCGAGGCGGGCGAGCGCCTGGGTTTCCTCCCGGGCGACCTGGCGGAGAAGGTCAATCCCTATCTGCGCCCGCTGCACGACGCCCTCTACGACCTGATGGGCTTCGACAAGGTCGGACGGATGTTCGAGCGCGGGGCGATAGAGATCGCGCCGCTTGCGTATATGCGCGGACGCACGCTCAACCACTCCTTCATCATCCTCGATGAAGCGCAGAACACCACGCCGGAGCAGATGAAAATGTTCCTCACGCGCATCGGTTTCGGCAGCAAGGCGGTGGTTACCGGCGACGTCACCCAGATCGACCTGCCGCGCGGCAGCAAGAGCGGCCTGATCGAGGCGCGCCGGATACTCGCCGAGGTGCGCGGCCTCGCCTTCACGCAGTTCCTCGCCGAGGACGTGGTGCGCCACCCGCTGGTGCAGCGCATCGTCAACGCCTATGAGCGCCAGCAGAACGAGGGCTGAATCCGGCACGGCCAGACTGGAACTGACCGTGCAGAAGGCGGTAAATTCCCCCGGCCTGCCGGCCGAGCCCGAGCTGCGCCGCTGGCTCGCGGCCGCCCTGACGCAGAGCGCCGCGATCACCGTACGCTACGTCGGCGCCGCCGAAGGGCGGGCGCTCAACCGCGCCTACCGCGACCGCGACTACGCCACCAACGTGCTCAGCTTCGGCTACGGCGGCGGGACGCGCGGCCAGGTGCTCACCGGGGACCTCGTATTGTGCGCGCCGGTGCTGCGGCGCGAGGCGCGTGCGCAGGGCAAGGCGCTCGCCGCGCATGTCGCGCACCTGACGGTGCACGGCGCGCTGCACCTGCAGGGACACGATCATGAGAAGCCGCGCGCAGCGGCGCGCATGGAGACGCTGGAAAAGAAAATCCTGGCGCAACTGGGATTTCCCGATCCTTACGCCGGCAACGCATAGCCAACAGAAGGTGGTGGTAGGATAGTGGCGATTCGCACCACGGCCCCCCTCCCCCGCCAGCCACAATATGCACGACGAAAAAGAACATAAACCCTCATTCCTCGAACGCCTGTCGGCGCTGCTCCTGCGCGAGCCGGAGGACCGCGAGCAGCTGGTCCAGCTGCTGCATTCCGCCTACGCGCACAATTTGATCGACTCCGAGGCCCTGTCGATGATCGAGGGCGTGCTGCAGGTGTCGGAGATGCAGGTGCGCGACATCATGATTCCGCGCGCGCAGATGGACGTGGTCGACATCGGCGAAACGCCGGACAAGTTCATTCCCTCGGTGATCTCGACGGCGCATTCGCGTTTCCCGGTGATCGACCGCGAGCGCGACAACGTGCTCGGCATCCTGCTCGCCAAGGATCTGCTGCACTATTACGCCGGCGAGGAGGAATTCGACGTGCGCGAGATGCTGCGCCCCGCCGTGTTCGTGCCTGAATCCAAACGCCTGAACATACTGCTGCGCGAATTCCGCGCCAGCCGCAACCACATGGCCATCGTGGTGGACGAATACGGCGGCGTCGCCGGCCTGGTGACCATCGAAGACGTGCTGGAGCAGATCGTCGGCGACATCGAGGACGAGTACGACTTCGACGAAACGGAAGACAACATCCTGCCCGAATCGAGCGGCCAGTACCGGGTCAAGGCGCAGACCGAGATCACCGATTTCAACGAGGCGTTCGGCACCGAATTCGGCGACGAGGCCTACGACACGGTGGGCGGCCTCGTGATCAGCCGGTTCGGCCGGGTGCCCAAGCGCGGCGAGAACATCATCATCGGCGGATTCAAGTTCCAGGTGATGCGCGCCGACAGCCGCCGCGTGCACACGCTGCTGGTGCAAAAGCCGCGGGATCAATGAATCCCGGCGGATTGCGTCAAGCACGCGCCCCCTTAGCGGCATTCCTCCTCGGCGCGGCCACAGTAGCGGGGTTCGCGCCCCTGGGCCTCGCCCCCCTGCCCGTGCTGGGCGCCGCCGGACTGCTCTGGCTGTGGCAGGGCGCGGCCACGCCGCGCCGCGCGGCCGCGCTCGGCTTCGCCTACGGGCTCGGTCTGTTTCTGGCCGGCGTCAGCTGGGTCTATGTCAGCCTGCACCAATTCGGCGCCATGCCGGCGCCGCTCGCGGCCGTCGCGACCCTGCTGTTCTGCGCCTTTCTGGCGCTGTATCCGGCCCTGGCCGGTTACCTGCAGGCACGCATCGCCGGACCGCCCGCGGTGCGGCAGCTGCTGCTGATCCCGGCGCTATGGGTGCTGACGGAGTGGCTGCGCTCGTGGGTGTTCACCGGCTTTCCCTGGCTGATCCTGGGTTATTCACAAACCGATACGCCGCTGGGCGGCTACGCCCCTGTCGCCGGCGTATTCGCTTTGTCCTGGCTGGTGTGGCTGTGCGCAGGACTGCTGCTCGCGCTCGCGCGCGCCGGAACACGCGGCAGGGCGCTCGCGGCCTTCTCCTTGATCTTCGCCTTGGGGTGGGGCCTGGCGCACATCGAATGGACCCAGCCGCTGGGCGCGCCGGTCACGGTGAGCCTGCTGCAGGGAAATATCGCGCAGGACCTTAAATGGGACGCGGCGCGCTTCGCTTCCACCGTGCAGCTGTACCAGCGCATGATCGAACGCTCGGCGGCGCGCCTCACCATCCTGCCCGAGACCGCGATACCGCGCTTTCTCGACTCGATCGACCCGGAACTGGTGCGCGTGCTCGAGCACAGCGCGCGCAGCCACGGCGGCGACCTGATCCTGGGTCTGCCGCTGCGCGAGGCGCCCGGGCGCTATTACAACAGCGCGCTCACGCTGGGCGTGTCGCCCAACCAGCGCTACGACAAAATCCACCTGGTTCCGTTCGGAGAGTTCATTCCGCCCGGCTTCGGCTGGGTGCTGTCGGTGCTGAAAATTCCGCTCGCCGATTTCACGCGCGGCAACGCGGCGCAGGCGCCGCTGGCCCTCGCCGGACAAAATATTGCGGTCGATATCTGCTACGAAGATGCGTTCGGCGGGGAAATCATCCGCTTCCTGCCCGAGGCGACGCTGCTCGTGAACGTCAGCAACGTCGCCTGGTTCGGCGACTCGCTGGCGCCGCACCAGCATCTGCAGATCTCGCGCATGCGTGCGCTGGAGACCGGCCGCGGCATGCTGCGCGCCACCAACACCGGCATGACGGCCATCATCGATCATCGGGGACGGGTCACCGCCGTCCTCGCGCCCTTCACCCAGGGCACGCTAACGGGCAGCGCCCAGGGCCGCAGCGGCGCCACGCCTTTCGTGCGCTGGGGCAACGCGCCGCTGGTGCTGCTCGCCCTGCTCGCCTGCGGCCTGTACGCGCTGCGCTATAGAAAATCGGCCGCGCCCCTGTGATCGAATATGTTCGACATATCGAATGCCCTTGCATACCACGAGAGACCTTGCGCGCTACGCGCGCCAACCGTATTTTCCGCACGGATAAAAAGCGCATCCGTGCAGAAAATACGGTTATGGTTAACACCAATCAAGGGGTGAAGATTTTATTCAAGATCGCCGATGACGCACGGACGGCTTTTCGTCCGTGCGTCATCGGCGATCCGCGCGGACGGGTCGCCGTCCGCGCAAGCGCGAGCGCTGCAGTTCGACAAACGTTCCCACGTTCGCACCCGATAGAATTCTTGAAGAACAACCTAGACTCAAGCCACCGCGCATAGTATGTCCAAAGCGAAGTCGACCGCGTCAGCCTTGCCCTTCTTCCTCAGCTCGTTCAGCTGGAATTTTGCGCTGGGCATGACCTATCCCCTGGTACCCCTGTACGCCAGCGAGCTGGGCATGTCCGGGGTGGGCATAGGCACGCTGGTGGCGATGCCGGTGCTGGTGCAGATCACGTTCAACCTGATCGGCGGCGCCTATACCGATCAGGTTGGCGGGCGCAATTTAATGCTCACCTCGTTTGTACTCACGGCCGGAGCGGGCTCGGTGTTCTTCTTCGCCGGAGGCTTTTGGTTGCTGCTGCTGGCACAGCTGCTGATGGTGATGTCGCGCGCGATGTACTGGCCCGCCTCATGGAGCCTGGGCAGCGAATTGCCGGGCGGACGCAGCCTGCAGATGGGGCGGCTCAATGCCATCACCAACGTCGGGCAGATCCTGGGCATGACCGGCGCGGGCTTGTCCCTGCTCTGGTTCGGTTTCGGGCCGTCGTTCCTGGGACTCGCGGCGATGGGCGCACTGTCCTTCATCCTCGGCCGCCGTCTGCCGGAGAAGCACAAAAGCACGGAACGCAAGCCGCGGCGGCTGTTCTCCGGCTATGCCCAGCTCATCCACTCGCGCGTGATTCCGTTCGCCATCATGTGCGCCTATATCTCGGCCCTGCCGTTTTCGCTCAGCTTCTCCTTCTACCCCATCCTGTTCGCCGAGTACGGTTACGCCTCGGACGCGACCGGCGCGATGCTCGCGCTGCGCGCGATCGGTTCGGCCATGGCGGGGCTGGTCATTGCGCGCTATCTCGATTTCTCCGCCAAGCTGGCTGTGCCGCTCGCCTGCGCCATCGCCACCGCGCTAGCGGTAGGACTGATCGCCGTAGCGCGCGATGCGTGGATGATAGGACTGTTGATGGCCGCGGTCGGCCTCGCCTCCGGTATCATGACGCTGTTCTTCCAGATGCTGATCAGCGAAATCAGCAGCATCGACAACCGTGGCTCGGCCCTGGCCCTGGGAGGCCTGGGCTGGGGTTTGTCGCATTTTTCCACGCCCCTCGCCATGGGTTATCTGAAGGACCACCTCGGCCTGCTGCCGGCGTTCTATTGCATCGGCGGCTTTGCTTTCCTGTGGAGCCTCTGCCTGATCCCGATGCACCGCTGGGCTTTTATCAAACCGCAAACCAGGAATCGAGAAACCTAATGCATCTGCGCCTGAGCGTACTGGACCAGTCGCCCATCATCAACGGCCACACACCCGCGCGCGCCGTGGCGGAAACCGTCAAGCTGGCGCAGGCGGCCGACGCGCTGGGCTATCACCGCTACTGGCTGGCCGAGCACCATGCGGTGGCCGCGCTCGCCGACCCCTGCCCGGAAATCCTGCTCACGCGCGTGGCGAGCGCGACCGAACGCATCCGCGTCGGTACCGGCGGGGTGCTGCTGCCTTACTACAGCGCGCTCAAGGTGGCGGAAGTGTTCCGCATGCTGGAGGCGCTGTTCCCCGGTCGCATCGATCTCGGCCTCGGGCGCGCGCCCGGCGGCGACCTGCGCACCGCGCAGGCGCTCTCCAGCGGGCAGTACACGGCCGCCGATCATTTCGCCGAACAGGTGCAGGACCTCGTCGGCTTTCTCGACGACGCGCTGCCGGCGGACCACGCCTACGCGCAGGTAAAGGCGATGCCGGCCGGACCTGCGGCGCCGCCGATCTGGCTGCTCGGCTCATCGGACTACTCAGGCGCCCTCGCCGCGGCGCTGGGCCTGCGCTTCGCCTTCGCCCATTTCATCAATGCGCAGGGCGGCGATCTGGTGGCGCGCGCCTACCGGGCGCGCTTCCGGCCATCGGCGCGCGAAACCGCAGCGCACGCCGTCGTCTGCTGTTTCGTCATCTGCGCCGAGACCGCGGCCGAAGCGGAGAAACTGGCCGCCAGCGTGGATCTGCGCCGGCTGCACATGGCGCAAGGCTTGAACACGCCGATTCCGACCCTCGCCGAAGCCCAGGCGCAGACCTACTCCGAGCGCGAACTCGCCTACATCCGCGCGCAGCGCGTCCGCGCCGTGATCGGCGATCCGCGCCAGGTGCGCGAGCGGCTGCTGCAATTGCGCGAGCAATTCGACGCCGACGAACTGATGCTGCTCACCATCACCGGCGACTACGCCAGCCGCCTCAGATCCTACGAACTGCTGGCGCAGGAATTCGAATTGAAGTGAAGACATCGCGCAAGCTGACGCTCAGGCTCGCCGCGCCGGCGGATGCCGGGACCATCGCGGCGATGTCGCGCGAGCTGATCGAGTCCGGCCTGCCCTGGTCGTGGACACCCGAGCGCGTGGCGCGCAACCTCGCCCGGCCCGACACCCTGGTGCTGACGGCCCGCGACGGCGACGCCATCGCCGGCTTCGCCATCATGCAGTTCGGCGACGAACACGGCCATCTTTCGCTGCTCGCCGTACGCCCCGATTGCCGGCGCCAGGGAACTGCGCGCCACCTGCTGCAATGGCTGACAGAATCCGCGCTCACCGCAGGCATCGCCGTCATCCGCCTCGAATTGCGCGAAACCAACCTGGACGCGCGCCGCTTCTATCTCAGCCAGGGTTACGTCGAGACGCTACGCGTCCCCGGCTACTACCGCGGCGTGGAAACCGCGGTGCGCATGCAGCGCGAGATCCGGGTGAAGTCGTAGGAGCGAGCTTGTGCCGTGAAACAAATCCCCTTGGGGGACCCGCGATTGATTGAAATCGCGTGCACGCTCGCGCCTACATCGAAATCGACCCGTCGCGAAAGTCGGTCTTGTCCAGCCACACGTTGATCAGCACCGGCTTGCCCGCTCTGGCCGTGGCTTGCGCGCGCGCCAGCGCCGCCTTCACTTCGGCGGTCCTGGTCACGAGTATGCCCTCGGCGCCGAATCCTGCCGCAACCTCGTGATAGGCGGTGCGCGCGAGCACCGTGCCCACGTCGTCATGCAGCATTTTCACCTGCTCGCGCGCGATCTGGGTCCAGCCGGCGTCATTGCCCACGACCGCGATCACCGGAATGCCGTGACGCACGAAGGTATCGAACTCGATCAGGCTGTAGCCACAGGCGCCGTCGCCGTAGATGATCCAGACCTCGCTCCCCGGGCGGGCGAGCGCCGCGCCGAGGGCGAAGCCCGCACCCACGCCCAGGGTTCCGAACACGCCGGGGTCGAGCCAGGAAAGCGGGCTGCGCGGATGCACAATATAGGAGGCGGTGGCGACGAAATCGCCGCCGTCTGCGACCATCACCGCATTTTCGCCCGCGGCTTCGTCGAGCGCGCGGAAGAACGCGATCGGATTCACGTGCTCGCCCTGCGGCGCTGCCTGCTCCTCGATTTCGGCCTCGCGCTTCAGATCGCGCGTGCGCAGCTCCTCGATCCAGGAACTCCAGCGGCGGCCTGATTGCGCCAGCGGCGCCGCCAGCCGCGCCAGCGACCGACCGGCATCGCCGATCGCGGCGATGTCAGGCCTGCGGTTCATGCGCGCATCCGCGGCGCTGCGGTTGGCCGCGATCAGCGTCGCGCTGCGGCGCACGTGACGGCCGTAGTCCAGGCGGAAGTCGCAGGGCACGCCGGCGAGCAGCACGCAGTCGGATTCGCGCAGCGCCGCGCGCCGCTGATGCCGCATTTGCAGCACGTGATCGCGCCCGAGCAGGCCGCGCGCCATGCCCGACAGATACACCGGAATCCCCAGCTGCTCCACCGCCGCGGCGATGCGCGGCGCATCGGCCGCGATCGCAAGCGCCTGGCTGCCAATCACGATCAGGGGCCGATCGGCCCGCGTTAGGGCGGCGGCCGCGGCCGCGACGCTGGCGGCGGAAGCCGCCGGCGGCAAGACCTCGCGCAGCTGCGGCGCCTCCACCGCGGCGCTGCCGCCGAACATTTTCTCCACATGCCGGTTGAGATAGAAGCGCAGCAGCCGGTCGGGAAGGCTGGTGCCCTTGCCGGCCGCATCGGCATACCACTGCCGGATGCTCGCTTCGTCGTACAGGAGGTCGACCGGGCACTCGATGCACACCGGACCCGGAACGCCGGCGCGCGCCAGCGCGAACGCTTCCTCCACGGCCGCGCCCAGTTCGCGCACGCGGCGGATCTTGATGAACCGTTTCACGTGCGGCTCGATCAGCGGGCGCTGGTCTATGTCCTGCAGCGCGCCGCGCCCCTGCAGCGCGGTGGGCGCGGCGCCGCCGAACAGGATGACGGGCGATTGCGCGAGCTGCGCGTTCTTCAGCGCGGTAATGGTATTGGCGAGGCCCGGGCCGGCGGTCACGGCGGCGACGCCGGGCACGCCGGTCAGGCGCGCCACCGCATCGGCGGTGAACACCGCGGTCGCCTCGTCCCGCACGTCGATGACCCGGATGCCGCGCGCCTTGGATGCGGTGAGTATCGGCGAGATGTGGCCGCCGCACAGCGTGAACACGAAGCGCACGCCCTGCGCCGCGAGCGCCGCGCCGACGCGGTCGCCGCCGTGTGCCGCGATCTGTTTCATTTCCATTTAATTCTTCTCCCGCGTAGGTCGCTTTGCCACATGTTCCCGCACCAGCACCTTATAGTCGATCTTGCCCACGCGCGTCTTCGGCAATTCGGCGCAGAACTCGATTTCACGCGGGCAGGACCATTTGATCAGCTGCGCGCGGCAGTGCTCGATCAGGACGCGCTCGGTGTCCGCGTTTGCCCGCGCCGGATCTTTGAGCACGACAAAGGCCTGGACCCGCTCCACCTGCGCCGGGTCGGGCACGCCCGCCACGCAGGCTTCGGCCACCAGCGGATGCTGATACAGCACCGCTTCGACCTGCGCCGGATAGACGTTGAAGCCCGAGGACTTGATCATGCGTTTCAGACGCACGGTGAAATAGAAAAAGCCGTCCGCGTCCATTTTGCCCAGGTCGCCGGTGTGCAGCCAGGTGCGTCCGTCCGCGTGCGGCCGCAGGGTCTCGCGCGTCGCCTCGGGGTCGTCGAGGTAGCCGAGCATCACCGCCGGCCCGGCGACGCAGATTTCGCCTTCCTCCCCCGGCCGAAGCTCCTCCTCCGTGCCGACGCGGCAGATCTTGGCCAACATGTCGGGAAACGGGATGCCGATCGAGCCTTCGCGATACTCGTCGAGCGGCATGGCCATGATCGCCGTCACCGCCTCGGTAAGGCCGTAGCCTTCGAGCAGTTTCACCCGGCCGCCGCGCTCGGTCACCAGCTTCTCGAAGCGCTCCTTCACCGGCCGCGGCAGCGTATCGGCACCGGAGAAGGTGGCGCTCAGGCAGGACAGGTCGGCTTTGGCCAGGGAAGGGTCGCGCGCGAGCGCTTCGTACAGCGTGGGCACGCCCACCAGCAGGTTGGGCCGCTTCGCGCGCAGCAGTTTTGCCACCACTTCGGCGCTGAACATCGGCACCAGTATGGATTTGCCGCCCGCCATGAAAGCGGCGTTGACGCACACGCCCAGGCCGAAGCCGTGGAATATAGGCAGGATCGCGAGTATCGAATGGCCCTGCGCCATTTCGCCCCAGGCCGCCGCCTGCATGCCTTCGGCGATGAAATTGCGGTTCGACAGCAGGATGCCCTTGGGCAGGCCGGTGGTGCCGCCGGAGAACAGGATGGCCGCGGGGTCATCCGTGCCCGCAGTGCCAGCCGCGGCCACCGGGTGCGGGCCCGCCAGAAGATCGGACCACCAGCGCACGCGCGCATCGCCAGGCACCGCGGGGATCTTGCGCCCCTTGGTGAGCCAGAAACCGAATTTCTTCAGCGGCGACAGATAGTCGGGAATGCGCGCGAGGATCAGGGTCTGGAGCGGCAGCTTCGGCTTGATGCCGGCAAAGCGATCGTAGAACGCGTCCAGCGTGAGCGCGATGCGCGCGCGGCTGGCATTGAGGTAATGCTCGATTTCCGGCGCGGTGGACAGCGGGTGGATCAGCGCAGGCACAGCGCCGAGCTTGTTCGCCGCGTAGAACGCGATCACGCCCTGGGGCGAAGTCGGCATCGAGATCAGGATGCGCTCGCCCTTTGCTACGCCGAGCGCGGCGAGCGCGTCGGCGCATCGGTCTATGGCGGCGAGGAAATCGCGGTAGTTCGAGGTGGTGTCGAGGAAATCCCAGGCGACGGACTCGGGCACGCGCGCGGCGGTCGCCGCGACCGCCTCGTACAAAGTGATCGCCGGATAACTGAGACTGTGCGGCACCTTGCCGTAGAAGCGCTGCCAGGGATAAGGATGAGTCATTGCAGTCCAGGGTTTGCCGTCAGGAACGTATTTGCACACGAATGCTTGACGGCCGTCAAGATGTGGGGGCCTAATGTCGCGGAGACTCCATGCTGCGGCCGCGGAAAACGCAAGAAGACCGCATCTTTAAAAAACGCATTCAGGACTCTTGCCGTGAACACTGCCGTAAGCACTCCGGTGAACGCCCCCAAGACCCAGGGCCTGGCGGGTGATCTGTGGGGCGGACTGGCGGCAATGCTGGTTGCCTTGCCCTCCGCCATCGCATTCGGCGTGACCATTTATGCATCCCTGGGCGGTTCTTTTGCTGCCTATGGTGCGCTCGCCGGCATACTCGGCACCACCGCATTGGGCCTCGTCGCCTCCATCGCCGGCGGCACCAAACGGCTGATCACGGCTCCTTGCGCGCCGGCGGCGGCGGTGCTCTCGGCATTCGCCATCCAGCAGATCCAGCTGGGAACGCCGGACACGACGGTCCTCATTTTGCTGACCGTCATGGCGTTGATGTGCGGCGTGCTGCAGCTGATCTTTGGCGCGGTCGGGCTGGGCAGCCTGATCAAGTACATGCCCTACCCCGTGGTCAGCGGCTACCTGAGCGGCGTCGGCCTGATCATCATCGGCAGCCAGGTGCCAAAATTCCTCGGCGCGCCAACCGGCACCACGTTCTTTCAGGCGCTCACCACGCCTGCGGCGTGGCTGTGGCAGAGCATCGTCGTCGGCGCAGTCACGATCGCCGTCATGCTGCTGGCACCGCGCGTCACCAAAGTGGTGCCGGCCGCCATCCTGGCGCTGCTGGCGGGAATCGCAACCTATTTTGGCCTTTCGTTTTTCGATCCGGCGATGCTCCAGCTCGACAAGAACCCGCTGGTAGTCGGTGCGCTGGGAGGCGGCGGCAGTTTCACCGAGGGCATGGCCGCGCGCTGGCAGGGATTAAGCGGCATGGAACTCGCCGCTCTGCAGAGCCTGCTGGTGCCGGCCCTGACCCTGGCCGTGCTGCTGTCCATCGATACTTTAAAGACCTGCGTCGTGCTCGACGCCTTGACGCGCTCGCGCCACGATTCGAACCGCGAGCTGATCGGCCAGGGCCTGGGCAATCTGACTGCCGGCGTGATCGGCGGCATGCCCGGCGCAGGCCAGATGGGCGCGACCCTGGTCAACATGTCCAGCGGTGCCGTCAGCCGCATGTCCGGCGTCATCGAAGGCGTCCTCGCGCTGATCACCTTCCTGCTGCTCGGCAGCCTGGTCGCCTGGGTCCCGGTCGCGGCGCTGGCAGCGATCCTGATCGTCATCGGCGTGCGCATGATCGACCGCCACAGCCTGCAGTTCCTCAAGTTCCGGCACACCATTTTCGATTTCGCGGTCATTGCCGCCGTGGTCACGGTGGCGCTGACTGTCGGCCTGATCCCGGCCTCCGGCACCGGCATCGTGCTGGCCGTCGTGCTGTTCATCCGTGAGCAGGTCCGCGGCTCGATCGTGCGCAGCAAGGTCTATGGCAACCAGAGCTTCTCCAAGCAGATCCGCCTCGCCGAAGACATGAAGATCCTCGAGCAGAAAGGCGATCAGGCGGTGATTTTCGAACTGCAGAGCAGCCTCTTCTTCGGCACCGCCAGCCAACTCTACGCGATCCTCGAACCGGAGATCAAGGCGCGCAAGTACATCCTCCTCGACATGCGCCGCGTGCAGACCATCGACGTCACCGCCGCGCACATGCTCGAGCAGATCCGCGACACCATGGCCGAGAAGGGCGGCTTTCTCGTCTTCACGCAGCTGCCGCACAGCCTGCCCTCCGGGCTCGATATGAAGCAATACTTCGACCAGATGGGGCTGGCGCCGTACAAGAGCGCGGCGCGGATGTTCGACGAGCTCGACGCGGCAAAGGAGTGGGTCGAGGACCGCATCCTCAAGGAAGCCGCGCTGGAGCGCGTCGAGGAGAAGCCGCTCGATCTGAGCGAAGTGGGCCTGTTCAAGAAGCGCAAGGCCGCCACGCTTGCCGAACTCGAACAACTCATGGGCAAGCGCTCGATCAAGGCGGGCGAAAAAATATTCGCCCGCGGCGACATCGGCGACGAATTGTTCCTGATCCGCAAGGGGTCGGTGCGCATCATGCTGCCGCTTCCCAGCGGCATGGCGCGTCACATCAGCAGCTTCGGCCGCGGCGACTTCTTCGGCGAAATGGCGTTCCTCGACGGCGTTGCCCGCTCGGCCGACGCCATCGCCTTCACCAACCTCGAGCTGTTCGTGCTTTCGCGCAAGACCTTCGACGCCTTCGCGGAGGACCACAAGAAAGTCGCGCTGAACCTGATGGAAGGCCTCGCCAGCGTGATCGCCAGCCGGCTGCGCTACACCAACGTCGAACTTCAAGCACTGGAATCGTAGGCACGCGCGGCGACGCGGGGTTGCGCACCCGGCGAGGAGCGCGACAAAGCACCGCGGCGGACTGGTGCAGTTGCCGCCGAATTGATGCCTCAAGGCACCAGGTTCTGCGGCGATGCCCGGCTGAGCGCTTTGCGCGCCTGAGCAGTCAATCATCGATCACGGCGTTTCGTGACATCGTCCACGACAGCGGGTAATATCCCGCTGCGCAAGCAGACCATGCATTCTGAAAGCACTGCGCTCAAAGACGCGGACTTTCCACCTTACAGAAGGAGACCGCCCATGCAGCCGAATACCGCCGCGCCTCGCGTTCGCGCCGCGATTTCTGCGCCGCGATCAACGAATATCGACATCCGCGCGATGCGGCGGGCCGAAGCGGAGCGGGAGGAACACGCCGCGTGAGCACGCAATCGAAGCGGGGCACCGCCGACAACCACGGCGCAAAGGAGTTTGCCTGGCCCGCTCCACCATATATGGAATTCGCCCCGGAGGCAGAGCGCAGCGGCTGGGCCGATTGCCTGCTGAGTTACCGGGACGGCAGGCACGCCACCGGGAAGCTGCGCAGCTTTCAACCCGATGCGGCGCAGCTAACCTATCAGCCGGACGGCGGCGGCGAATCCGCCGCCGTCCCGTTTTCCGCCCTGCTCAGGCTGCAGTTGCTGCAACCTGTCCGGATGCGGCCCCAAACGCTGCCGGCGAGCGCGATCTCCACAGAGACAGCAACGATCCGGCCTGCGGAGCGCTATTCGTTCCGGATCGAGCTGGTAAACGGCGAGAAATTCCTGGGGGTAACCCTGGGCTATGTCAGCTCCCTCTGCGGCTTGTTTCTGTATTTTCCTGAAGAGAATGACGATGTCGTACGCTGTTTCGTACCAGCGCAAGCCGCAAAAACCTGCAGCATCGACGCGCCCATCGGGCAGGTGCTGATCGATCAGAAAGCCGTTTCGTCCGAGGCGGTAGGGGCAGCGCTGAGCATGCAGGCGATGTTGCGCACGCAAAAACTCGGCGAGTACCTCACGGCGAACCGGTTCGTGTCGCCGGACCAGCTTGCGACCGCGCTGGAACGCAAGCGCGATCACCCCAGTCAGAAGCTGGGCGAAGCCTTAATGGAACTCGGTTTCATTTCCAGATCAGAACTCGACCTGGCGCTGGAAGGCGGGGCGCTGGATCGCACCATGCCGATCGGCCAGATCCTGCTGAAAAAAATGGGTATCGTGGATCAGCAGGCAATCGACGGGGCGATGGCAAACAGGCTGGGCATCCCCATGGTCGATCTCAAGGCCAAGATTCCTGCCGACATACTCGCCCGGATTCCGGCAGCAGTCGCGCACCGTCGACGCGCCCTGCCGTTGTGCGAAACGGAAGGCACGCTCGTCGTCGCGATCGAGAATCCGACGGACGACGCGGTTCTGGAGGAACTGCGCGCGATTACGCGCGTGAGGGTGCTGCCGGTGACCGCGTCGGCGCCGGACATTACCAACGCGCTAACGCGCCACTATGGTCCCGCCCCGCGCGCCGGAATCGGGGCGCCCTCAGTGGGGGATCGCAGGAAAACCAGCAGACCGGCGCCCAAGGAGCCCGATCCGATGGGACGCACCGTGCCCGGGGCGCACGAACTGATCTCCCGACTGGCCGCGGAGAGCGGCAACCAGGACATCCCGGAGCAGCAGGCCATCAGCAGCGACAGCGCGCTGGTGGGGCTGGTCAACCGAATAATCCTCGACGCGGTCCTGCAAAAGGCGTCCGACATCCATATCGAAGCCAATCTCGGACCCAAGACCACGCACGTACGCTTTCGCAAGGATGGAATCCTGGTCAATTATCTCGAACTGCCCTCCCAGTTCCGCAACGCCGTGGTGTCCAGAATAAAAATCATGAGCCAGCTCGACATCACCGAGCGCCGCAAACCCCAGGACGGCAAGATCGACTTCATCCGTTTCGGCCCGGTACCGGTGGAGCTGCGGGTCGCGACCGTTCCCACGACCGGCGGCCTGGAAGACGTCGTCATGCGCGTGCTTGCCGCGGCCAAACCGGTTTCGATCGATGACCTGGGCCTGGAACACGGGGCCCTGAATACGATCAAGCGGCTCATTTCCAAGCCGCACGGCCTGTTCCTCGTCTGCGGCCCGACCGGCTCGGGAAAGACCACCACGCTGCACTCGTTGCTCGCGTTTCTGAATACCTTCGAGCGCAAGATCTGGACGGCGGAGGATCCGATCGAAATCACCCAGCCCGGATTGCGCCAGGTCCAGGTTAACGCGAAGATCGGCTGGACCTTCGCCGCCGCGATGCGCAGCTTCATGCGCGCCGACCCCGACGTCATCATGGTCGGCGAAATGCGCGATTCCGAAACCGCCAAGATCGGCATCGAGGCTTCGCTGACCGGGCACCTGGTATTGTCGACCCTGCACACCAACAGCGCGCCGGAGAGCATCGTACGACTGCTCGATCTGGGCATGGATCCGTTCAACTTCGCCGATGCGCTGCTCGGCGTGCTGGGCGAGCGCCTGGTGCGGCGGCTCTGTCCCGAATGCAAGACCGAGTACACCCCGACCGCGGTGGAACTCGAAGAGCTGGCGATGCAATACTGCGCTGAGGCCGGGCTCGATGCGCGCAAGCAGATGAAGGCTTGGGGCACGAGCCATGGCGGCGCTCACGGGAAGATCGCCTTGTTCCGCGCGCAGGGCTGCGAGCACTGCGATCAGTCCGGATATCAGGGCAGGGTCGGGTTATATGAACTGCTGACAACCGACCAGGCGACGAAACGGATGATTCAATCCCGGGCGCCCGTAACCGAGGTGAAACAGGCAGCCATGGCAACCGGCATGCGCACGCTCAGGCAGGACGGCATCGAGAAAGTCCTGCAGGGCATTACCGATGTGCCGCAGGTGAGCGCGGTGTGCAGTTGAACGCGGCTTAAGTCCGTCACAGCCGGCGGCCAAACTATCCCTGCGCGGTCCTGGCTTCAACCCGCGATGAATTCGCGTATCAGCCGGTTCAGCCGCGCCGGCTCTTCGTGCATCACCCAGTGCGATGCCTCGGGCAGGCGTTCTATCCTCAGGTCGGGCACGCACTCCTGCAATCCGTCCAGATTTCCCGGCAGCAGCGCCGCATCGCGCATGCCCCAGACTACCAGCGTGGGTACGCGCACCATGAAGTCGGCCGGCGCGAGTTGCAGCGCGCGCGCGCCCGGATCGTCCCCGATCGGCGGATACAGCGGCGAGGCGCGGTAGTAATTGAGGCTGCCGGTGAGCGCGCCCGGCTGCGACCAGGCCTCGACGTAGGCGGCCCGCTCCGCCGGATCGACCGCGCCCCTGCTCCAGCCTTCCAGGGTCATGTTCGCCAGGCGTGCGTAATTGTTTTCCGACAGCACGCGCTCGGCCTTATCGGTGCGGAACAGATTCATGTACTGGCTGGCCTCGGCCTGCGCCGGATTGTGCGCGAGTTCGCGCGCGAACGTCACCGGATGCGGCGAGTTGACGATGACCAGTTTGCTCAGCGTCTGCGGATGCGCCATGGCGTAGCCCCAGGCGACGGCGCCGCCCCAGTCGTGCGCCACCAGGACGAACTTATCGTGGCCCAGGTGCGCGGCCAGTTGGCGGATGTCCTCGATCAGAATGCGCGCCTTGTACTGCTTCACGTCCGCGGGTCGGTCCGAGAGGTTGAACCCTCTCATATCGGGCGCCACCGCAAGATGGTCGCGCCCGAGGTCCTCAAGCGCGCTTTTCCAGCAATACCAGAACTCGGGAAAGCCGTGCAGGAACAGGACCAGCGGCCCTGAGCCCGCATGGGCGTAGTGCAGGCGCACGCCGTTGACGCTGGCGTAGTCGTGGCGAATTGCGGTCAAGGAAGCTCCTGTCAGGCTTGCGGCTTGAAAATCGGTTCAGAGCAAAGGATAGACCTCGAGCGGCGCTTCCTTGCCCTTGACCACCAGTTCGCGCCGCCCGCCGAATGCGCTGGCCGCATCCAGCGCGGCGCGCATCGCCTGCGACACCAGCACCTCGCCGCCGCCCGCAGCGCCCTCGATCCGTTTGGCGGTGTTCACCGTGTCGCCGATGACGTCGTAACCCTTGATGCCCGCGCTGCCGAGCAGCCCTTCGACCACCGGCCCCGAGTGCACGCCTATGCCCGCGCCCAGGCCCCAGGGCGCGAGTGCTTCCCGCGTAAACGCACGCAGTTCCAGCGCGCAGGCGGCGGCTTGGCGCGCGTCGGCGAACACGGCCAGAATTTCGTCGGCGGAGAACTTCAGCTTGATCGCGTCGTGGCGCCGGACCACCGGTTCGGCGGCCTGGTAATACCCGTTCAAGGCCTGTACCACGGTCTCGGGGTCGCAGCGCTCGCTCCATGCGGTGAATCCGCGGATGTCCATGAACAGGATGGCGCGCTCGCGCCGCACCATGGTCAACACCTCCGGGTTCTCGATCACGCGCTCGAGCAAGTCCTTGCCCAGCAACCACTCGGAGTAGCGCTGCAACTGGGTCGAAGTCTCGCGCAGCAGCGCGAGAAATCCGTATTCGGACAAAGCCGCCAGTCCGACCGAGATGCCGAGGATCAAGGTGGCCAGCGCGATGAACACGTGCGAGCGGTCGGTGAAGAAAACGGCGATCGAAAACTGCGCGCCGGTGGACAGCAGCTCGAAAATCGCATACATCGCGAACAGGATCGCGGCCCGGACCATGTTCTCCAGCACCACCAGAACCCCGGCAGCGACGCCGGGACCGGCGCGCCATCTCGCCTGCTGCAGCGCGCCGACCGCGATGGCGAAAATCCAGTAGGCGATATGGTTGGGCATGGTGAAGAATCTCCATCCCTCGAAGCACGCCTCGATGAAGGTATAGGCGGCCGGCCCGACCAGGTTGCCGAGGAAGCGCCGCGGCGCCGGTGTATTTTCCCAGCGCGTGAGCACCCAGGCCTGTAGCAGCGTCGCGCCGATCAGGGTATACACGTCGGGCGCGAGAAATATCGCCGCACCTTCGAGCAACAGCTCCAGCAGCAGATTGGCGATCGGAAACTGGCCGGTATTGCGGAACAACTCCTGATCAAAGCGATTGCGGAACGAACCCGAGATGCGCGAATCGAGCGCCGAAGCCAGGGCTACCGGGCGTTCACCGCTGCTGTCGTTAGTGTTCACATGAACCCTCTGTGCGGGCGCGTCCCTGCGCCGCACCTGCACTCAATCGAATTGCGAAAAATCCGGTTTTCGCTTCTCGAAAAACGCGGTGAACGCCTCCTTCGCCGCAGGCGCCCCGAGGAGTTCGCCATAGTGCCCGATCTCCAGTTTCATCTGCTCGGCCATCGCGGCGCTGAAACCGCGCTTCATCAGCTGCTTGGTCAGGCGCACCGATGTCGCTGGCTTCTGCGCCAGTTTTTTCGCCTGCGCCATCGCGGTGTCGAATAGCTGGTCGACCGGCACGACCTCGGTGACCAGCCCGAACTCCTTCGCCTTCTGCGCGCTGAACGGTTCGCCCAGCAGCAACAGTTCGGCCGCGCGCTGATAGCCCGCGAGTGCGGGCAGCAGCAGGCTGGACGCGGCCTCGGGCACCAGCCCCAAGTTGACAAACGGCAACTGCAGGCGCGCGTTCGGCGCCGCATAGACCAGGTCGCAGTGCAACAGCATGGTGGTGCCTATGCCCACCGCCGCCCCGGCCACCGCCGCGACGATGGGTTTTTGCGCCTGGCTGATGCCGTACAAAAACTGGAACACCGGCCGACTCTCTTCCCGCGGCGGATTGTCGAGAAAATCCTGCAGGTCGTTGCCCGCAGTGAACAGGTCGGGCTTGCCGTGGATCAGCACCACGCGCACCCTGGCGTCGGTCTCGGCCGCATGAATCGCGTCGGCCATGGACTGGTACATCGCCGCGGTCAGCGCGTTTTTCTTTTCCGGGCGGTTGATTTCGATGCGCGCAATGCCGTCCTTGGTCTCGGTGAGGATATGTTTCATCAGGCCGTCGGCAGTTTGTGGCCCTTGAAGTCCTCGCGCAGCTTGGTCTTCAGCAGCTTGCCCGTGGCGGTGTGCGGCAATTGCTCGACGAACACCACGTCGTCGGGCAGCCACCACTTCGCGATCTTGCCTTCGTAGAACGCGAGCAACTCCTCGCGCGTGACCGCGGCGCCCGGCTTCTTCACCACGATCAGCAGCGGCCGCTCGTCCCATTTCGGATGGAAACAGCCGATCACCGCCGCCTCCGCCACCGCCGGATGGCCGACGGCGATGTTCTCCAGCTCGATGGTGCTGATCCACTCGCCGCCGGTCTTGATCACGTCCTTGGAGCGGTCGGTGATCTGCATGTAGCCGTCCGGGTCGATGGTGGCGACGTCCCCGGTCGGGAACCAGCCGTCGCGCAAGGGGTCGCCGCCCTCGCCCTTGAAATAGCTGCTGGTAATCCACGGCCCGCGCACCAGCAGGTCACCGAACACCTTGCCGTCCCAAGGCAGTTCCTTGCCTTCGCCGTCGACGATTTTCATGTCCGCGCCGAAGATATTGTGGCCCTGCTTCGCCTGAATCGCGAGCTTCTGCTCCTTCGACAGGGCGAGGTGCTTGGTCTTGAAGGTGCACACCGTGCCGAGCGGGCTCATTTCGGTCATGCCCCAGGCGTGCAGGACCTGCACGCCGTACTCCTCCTGGAAACTCTTGGTCATCGCCGGCGGGCAGGCCGAGCCGCCGATCACCGTGCGGTTCATGGTGCTGAACCTGAGCTTGTTCTGCCCCACGTACATCAATAGCGCCAGCCACACCGTGGGCACGCCCGCCGACACCGTGACCTTCTCCGCCTCGAACAACTCGTACAGGCTCTTGCCGTCCAGCCCCGCGCCGGGGAACACCAGCTTGGCGCCGACCATGGCGCAGCCATAAGGCAGGCTCCAGGCGTTGGCGTGGAACATCGGCACCACCGGCAGCATCACGTCGCGCATGGAAATATTGAGCGCATCGGGCAGCGCCGCGGCAAACGCGTGGATTACCGTCGAGCGGTGCGAAAACAATACGCCCTTGGGGTTGCCGGTGGTGCCCGAGGTATAGCACAGCGACGAGGCGGTGTACTCGTCCAGTTCCGGCCATTCGAAGTTGCCGTTCTCGGCCGCGACCAGATCTTCGTAACACAGCAGATTGGGCAGATTGATCTTGGGCATGTGCGCGCGATCGGTCATCGCGATCCAGCCTTTGACCCCTTTGCATGCGGGCGCGAGCTTCTCCACCAGCGGCGCGAAAGTGAGGTCGAACAGCATATAGCCGTCTTCGGCGTGGTTGATGATGTAGACCAGCTGTTCCGGGAACAGGCGCGGATTGACGGTATGCATCACCGCCCCCATGCCCGAGATGCCGTAGAAGGCCTCGAAATGGCGGTAGCCGTTCCAGGCCAGGGTGCCGACGCGGTCGCCCTCCTTTACGCCCAGCCGGGCGAGCGCCTGCGCCAGCTGGCGCGCGCGCTTGTGGGCGTCGCGATAGGTATAACGGTGCAGGGCGCCCGATCCGTCCGCGGCCGGCCCTTCCACCTTGCGCGACACGATCTCGGTGTCGCCGTGGTGCCGGCTGGCATGAACGATGAGCGACGAAATAAGCAGAGGTACTTCCTGGATCAGGCCGCGCAGCATGGTTTTTCTCCAATGAAATCAGAAAAGCTAGACAGACGCGGCAAGTTACCCTGACGCAGAATCGGTGTCAATCGAGGACCGCCCCGCGGCTCGCAGGCCGCACCTCGGGTTCCAGCCCGATAGCCCGCTTCCACAACATCCCCCGCCCCCGTTCACTCAACGGCATGGACCAAACGGTCCAGTATGTTTGATCTGGGTCAAGACATCAGGTAATCTCTGGGCCGACACTTACCGCTTGCCACGTGTCCCCAAACCCATCCTCGGCTTCGGGTCGATTGAAAAGCCCGCAGCGGCTGGGAAGCTCGAAACCAGCAGTAATATTAGTCAGCGCCCCTGCCTGTTCAGGGGCCAACCAAAGGAGAAGAGATGAAACTGACCTTTCCGCAGGCAATACTGTCCAGCCTGATCGCCTCCGCCCTGATCGCGCCTGCCGCGATGGGCGCCGAAACCCTCAAGATCGCGTACATCGACCCGCTGTCCGGCGCGTTCGGCAACGTCGGCGAGGTCGGACTGCAGCAGTTCAAGTTCGTGGCCGAGGACATCAACAAGCGCAACCTGACCGGCGGGCCGAAGCTGGAAGTCATCGGCTTTGACAACAAGACCAGTCCGCAGGAAAGCCTGAACGTGCTGAAGAAGGTGATCGACAGCGGCATCCGCATCATCACCCAGGGCAACGGTTCGTCCGTGGCCGGCGTTCTCATCGACGCGGTGAACAAGCACAACGAACGCAACCCCGACAAGTCGATTCTGTTCCTGAACTATGCCGCGGTGGACCCGGACTTCACCAACTCGAAGTGCAGCTTCTGGCATTTCCGCTTCGACGCCAACAGCGACATGAAAATGGAGGCCATGACCACCTACATGGCCAAGGATCCCAAGATCAAGAACGTGTATCTGATCAACATGAACTATTCCTTCGGCCAGGCGGTAAGTCGGGCGGCGAAAGCCGACCTCGCGCGCAAGCGCCCGGACATCAAGATCGTCGGCGACGACATGCACCCGATGGGGCAGGTCAAGGATTTCGCACCCTACATAGCCAAGATGAAAGCCGCCAACGCCGACACCGTTATCACCGGCAATTGGGGTGACGATATGGCGTTGCTGCTCAAGGCGGCGAAGGATGCCGGATTCAACGCGCCGTTCTACACCTATTACGGCGGCGGCCTGGGTTCGCTGCCCTTAATCGGACCGGCCGGCGAAGGCAAAGTGAAGCAGATCACCGAGTGGCACGCCAACGTCGTGCCGAACAAGACGGAGAAGTTCGCCAACGAGTGGAACAAGAAGTTCGGCGGCCCGCCCGCGTACAACACCTTCTACTACCTGCGCGTCAATACTGAAATGTATATGCTGGCCGAAGCGATCAAGCAGGCCAAGTCGACAGATCCCAAGGCCATCGCGCTGAAGCTGGAAGGCATGAAGTTTCCGGGCGACATGGGTGAAGTCGAGATGCGCGCCACCGACCACCAGTTGATCCAGCCGCTGTTCCTCTCGACCGTGCACAAGGCCTACCGCGACCCGAAGTCGAAGGACCCGAAGGATCCGCGGCACGGCACGGACAAAGAGGTCAAGTACGACCAGGACAACAGCGGCTATGGCTTCAAGACCGACGCGAAGTTCGACGCCTACATCACCGCCCAGCCCACCTCATGCCAGATGAAGCGGCCCTGAAGCGTTTGAATCCTGCAATATAGCCAGAAGTGACGGCCGGGCGAATCTGCCCGGCCGTTGTTTGTCCGACTCGGTCGTCGTAAATCCAGGTCCCTGAATCCCGCGCCATGGAATTTTTCCTGATTTCGATGTTGAACAGCCTGTCCTACGGACTGCTGCTGTTCATGCTCTCCGCCGGGCTTACCATCATATTCAGCATGATGGGTGTGCTCAATTTCGCGCACGCAAGCTTCTACATGATCGGCGCGTATTTTGCCTACCAGATCAGCCTCTACGTCGGCTTCTGGCCGGCACTGGTTATCGCGCCGCTGCTGGTCGGGGCAATCGGCATGGCGGTCGAACGCTACGGCCTGCGCACCGTGCACAAGTACGGCCATGTGGCCGAATTGCTGTTCACCTTCGGTCTCGCTTACCTGATCGAGGAGACCGTGCATCTGATCTGGGGACGCTCGACGGTTCCGTACAAGGTGCCGCCGTCGCTCGATATTTCGGCGTTTACCCTGTATTCGACCGCGTATCCGCTTTACCGCGTGTTCATGATGGCGATTTCGGTGTTCATGCTGATTACCGTCTACCTTACCCTGACGCGATCTCGCATCGGCCTCGTCATCCAGGCCGCGCTCACGCACCCGCAGACGGTCGAGACGCTGGGCCACAATGTGCCGCGCGTGTTCATGCTGGTGTTCGGCGGCGGCTCGGCGCTCGCCGGACTGGCCGGCGTGATCGGCGGCAACGCCTTCATCACCCAACCGGGAATGGCCGCGGCGGTCGGGCCCATCGTATTCGTAGTCGTGGTGGTGGGCGGCATGGGCTCGCTCGCCGGGGCTTTCCTCGCATCGCTCCTGATCGGCGTGCTGCAGACGTTTTCGGTGGCGCTGGACTATTCTTTTGTGGACTTGCTCTCGCGGCTCGGCATCACCATCGGCCCGGATACGCCGCTGGCGGCCGTATGGGATCTCACCATCTCGCAGACAGCGCCGGTCTTGCCCTATTTGCTGATGGTGCTGATGCTGATTTTCCGGCCTAAGGGCATCATGGGCACGCGCGAAGGCTAGCGCTCAGAACGGCGAGACACGAAACCGATGGCAAAGCTCAAATACCGCCCGATCAACCTGGGACGCTGGCTCGTCTGGGGCGGCACTGCCCTGGTGATGATCGTGCTGCCGCTGATTTTCACTTCGGGCTTCACGCTCACGCTGCTGAGCCAGATCGGCGTCAGCATCATTTTCGCGCTGTCCTACAACATGCTGCTCGGCCAGGGCGGCATGCTTTCCTTCGGCCACGCGGTGTACTCCGGTCTGGGCGCGTATTTCAGCGTGCACGCGCTCAATCTTATCAGCAAAGGCGCATTCTATTTTCCGGTGACCCTGCTGCCGCTGATAGGCGGGCTGGCAGGCATCCTGTTCGGCGTCATCTTCGGCTATGTCACGACCAAGAAATCCGGCACCACCTTCGCCATGATTTCACTGGGCATAGGTGAAATGGTATTCGCCTGCTCGCTCATGTTCCCGGGATTTTTCGGCGGCGAGGCCGGCGTTTCCACCAACCGCGTCATCGGCCAGCCTTTCCTCGGCATCACCTACGGCCCGTCGATCCAGGTGTATTACCTGATCGCGGGCTGGGCGCTAGTCTGCATGGCGGCGATGTTCGCCTGGACCCAGACGCCGCTCGGGCGCATGGCCAACGCGGTGCGCGACAATCCGGAGCGCGCCGAATTCGTCGGCTACGACACGCACATGGTGCGTTTTCTTACCCTGGTCATTTCGGGCTTTTTCGCCGGCATCGCCGGCGGGCTGAGCTGCATCAATTACGAAATCGTCACCGCCGAGAACGTGGGCGCTTTGCGCTCGGCCGGCGTGCTGATGACGACCTTCATAGGCGGCGCCGGCTTCTTCTTCGGCCCGGTCCTGGGCAGCATCGTATTCGTCGCCATGGTCAGCGCGGTCGGCGCCATGACCAAGGCCTGGGCCTTCTATCTCGGGCTGTTGTTCCTGCTGATCGTGCTCTACGCCCCCGGCGGTTTCGCCAGCCTGATCGCAATGCACGTGCCGGTGATCAAGGCGCGGCTGATGCGCCGCCTGTGGCTGCCCTATGCCGCCGCCGCCGCCGCCGGTATCGTGCTTCTCGCCGGCCTGGTGAGCCTGGTGGAAATCATCTATCACTATTCGCTTGAAGGTGGGACGGCGCCCGAGATGACGCTGTTCGATTTTACCTTCGACGTTACCGACGGGACGCCGTGGGCGGTTGCGATCGGCCTGCTCGTCGGCGGCTTCGTCATTTCACGCTTCGCCTGGAATGCGGTCGGCCGCGCCTGGGCCGATATCGTTCACATCCTGCAGCGGCAATCAGCATGAGCACCGCGATCGAACTCAAGGCGGTGACCAAGAGCTTCGGCAACACCGAGATCATTCGCGGCGTCGATCTTGCCATTCCGCAGGGCGAGCGCCACGCCATCATCGGGCCCAACGGCGCTGGCAAGTCCACCCTGTTCAACCTGATCAGCGGGCGCTATCCGGTATCCGGCGGCCAGATCGAGCTCAACGGCGAGAGCATCATCGGCCTGAAACCGTTCGAGATCAACCGCAAAGGCCTGTCGCGCAGCTTCCAGGTCACCAACATCTTCCAGCGCATGTCGGTGTTCGAGAACATCCGCTGCGCCGTGCTCTGGTCGCTCGGCTACAAGTATTCGTTCTGGCATCGCCTCGGCGGTCTGAAGGACGCCAACCTGCGCGCCGAGGAAGTGATGGAATCGATCGGACTGAAACAGCGCCGCGATACCTCCGCAGGGGTGCTGTCCTACGCCGAGCAGCGCGCGCTGGAAATCGGCGTCACCATCGCCGGCGGCGCCGAGGTGATCCTGCTCGACGAACCCACCGCCGGCATGAGCCGCACCGAGACCGCCGATGCGGTCGAACTGATCCGCAAGGTGAGCAAGGGCAAGACCCTGATCATGGTGGAGCACGACATGGGCGTGGTATTCGATCTTGCCGACAAGATTTCGGTGCTGGTGTACGGCGAAGTCATCGCCAGCGACAAACCGGAGAACATCCGCGGCAACAAGGCGGTGCAGGAAGCCTATCTCGGAACTGAGGCACACTGAGATGCTCGAAGTCAAGAACCTGCACGCCTACTACGGCAAAAGCCACATCCTGCACGGGGTGCATCTGCAGGTGGGCCACGGCGAAATCGTCAGCCTGTTGGGCCGAAACGGCGTGGGCCGCTCCACCACCATCAAGGCCATCATGGGCCAGGTCGAGGCCGAGGGCTCGGTGATTTTCAAGAACGAGCAGATGCTGGGGCTCAAGGCCTACCAGATCGCGCACAAGGGCCTGGGTTATGTGCCGGAGATGCGCGACATTTTCCCCACGCTCACGGTGGAGCAGAACCTGCTCCTCGGCATGAAAGGCGCCAAGCCCAGCAAGTCCGCGCGCTGGAACCTCGCGGACATGTACCGCCTGTTTCCGCGGCTCGAGGAGCGCGCCGGCGTCGAGGCCGGCATGATCTCGGGCGGCGAGCAGCAGATGCTGACCCTGTGCCGCACCCTGATGGGCGACCCCGACCTGATCATGATCGACGAACCCACCGAGGGTCTGGCGCCGAAAATCGTCGAGCTGGTGGCCGAGCTGTTCAACGAGATCAAGAACCGCGGCATTTCCATCCTGCTGGTGGAGCAGAAACTGGCGATCGCGCTGAATATCTCGCAGCGCCTGTACGTCATGGGCCACGGCCGCATCGTATTCGAAGGCACGCCGCAGGAACTGCGGCAGGATAGTAAAATCCGCAAGGAATGGCTGGAGGTATGACCTCGAGGCCTTGAACCACGCAATTCGCTGCACAGGACGCGGAACATCCCACCCGGGTTTCTCCGCGTCATCCGCGCCGCCCGCTGTTAGAGCTTTTTCTCAGGAGTCTCCATGAGCGCAAACTACGAAGTCAAAGGCAGTATCGCCGTCATCACTCTCGACAACCCGCCGGTCAACGGCCTGGGCTACGCGACCCGGTTGGGCATTTTCGAAGGCCTGAAGAAAGCCCTGTCCGCGCGGGCCGTCAAGGCGATCGTGATCACCGGCGCAGGCCGGGCTTTTTCCGGCGGCGCCGACATCAAGGAATTCAACACCCCCAAGAGCTACGCCGAGCCGAACCTGCACTCGGTCATCGCGGCCATCGAGAACGCCGACAAGCCGGTGATCGCCGCCGTCCACTCGATCGCGATGGGCGGCGGCCTGGAGCTCGCGCTCGCCTGCCACTACCGCGTGGCCGCCCCCGGCGCGCAGATCGCGCTGCCCGAAGTGAAGCTCGGCCTGCTGCCCGGCGCGGGCGGCACCCAGCGGCTGCCGCGGGTGGTCGGCGTCGAAACCGCGCTCAACATGATCGTTTCCGGCAATCCGGTGGCCGCGGAAAAGCTTGCCGGAACCAAACTGTTCGATGCGATGATCGAGGGCGACCTGATGGCGGGCGCCATCGCGTTTGCCGAAAAAGTCGCCGGCGAGCGGCCTCTGCCCCGGGTACGCGACATCAAGGTCGACTACCCCAACCACGAAGCCTTCTTCCAGTTCGCGCGCAACACCGTGGGCGCGATGTCGAAGAACTTCCCGGCGCCGCTGAAGTGCGTCGATTGCGTCGCCGCGAGCGCGAGCATGAAATTCGAGGACGGCCTGAAGTTCGAGCGCGACAATTTCCTCGCGCTGATCCAAACCACGGAGAGCAAGGCGCTGCGCCATTTCTTCTTCGGCGAGCGCGCGGCCGCCAAGATCCCCGACGTGCCGGAGGACACGCCCAAGCGGGCGATCAAGTCGGCCGCCATCATCGGCGCCGGCACCATGGGCGGCGGCATCGCGATGAACTTCGCCAACGCCGGCATTCCGGTCACGCTGCTGGAGATGAAGCAGGAAGCGCTGGACAAGGGTCTCGCCACGGTGCGCAAGAACTACGAAAACACGATGAAGAAAGGCAAGCTGACGCAAGCCAAACTCGACGAGCGCGTCGGCCTGATCAAGGGCACCCTGTCCTACGACGAGATCAAGAGCGCCGATATCGTGATCGAAGCGGTGTTCGAGGAAATGGGCGTGAAGGAAAAGGTGTTCAAGCAGCTCGACCAGGTGATGAAACCCGGCGCCATCCTCGCGTCCAACACCTCCACCCTCGACCTGAACAAGATCGCGGCGTTCACCAAGCGGCCGCAGGACGTGATCGGCACGCATTTCTTCAGCCCCGCCAACGTGATGAAGCTGCTGGAAATCGTGCGCGGCGAAAAGACCGCCAAAGACGTGCTCGCCACCACCATGGCGCTGGCCAAGAAGATCAAGAAGACCGGCGTGGTCTCGGGCGTGTGCGACGGCTTCATCGGCAACCGCATGATCGAGCAGTACGGGCGCCAGGCGGGGTTCCTGCTCGAGGAAGGCGCGCTGCCGGAGCAGGTGGACAAGGCGATCGAAAAGCTCGGGTTCGCCATGGGACCGTTCCGCATGGGCGACCTGGCCGGCAACGACATCGGCTGGGCCATCCGCAAGCGCCGCTACGTCGAGCGCCCCGAAATGAAATACTCCAAGACCGGCGACCTGCTGTGCGAAATGGGCCGCTACGGCCAGAAGACCGGCGCCGGCTGGTACGACTACAAGCCGGGCGACCGCAAGCCCTATCCGTCGCAGCTGGTGAACGACATGATCATCCAGCACTCTAAAGACATCAAGGTGAAGCGGCGCAAGATCAGCGACCAGGAGATCGTCGAGCGCCTGTTGTACTCGATGGTCAACGAAGCCGCATTTATCCTCGAGGAAGGCATCGCGCAGCGCGCCTCGGACATCGACATGGTGTACCTCACCGGCTACGGCTTCCCGCTGCACCGCGGCGGCCCGATGTTCTACGCCGATACCGTGGGCCTGCCCAACGTGGTCGCGGCGATGAAGAAATACGCCA
>Ga0334722_10000969_pt1 | contig 38317 bp, 35 predicted proteins | sample C3_bottom_MG_FD_207210 | JGI IMG/M metagenome (GOLD analysis project Ga0334722, IMG submission 207210) | Sediment microbial communities from Yellowstone Lake, YNP, Wyoming, USA - C3_bottom | ecosystem: Environmental > Aquatic > Freshwater > Lake > Sediment | place: USA: Wyoming | collected... | reverse complement strand
GTCGGCCACGCGGTGGCCGGCGGCTGGCCGCACATCCTCGACCTGGCGCATGCGCAGGACAAGCTGCGCGTCTTCGACTTCTACACCGGGCTCGACCGGCCGCACACCATCTTCGCCGGCATCATCGGCGGCGCCGTGCTCACGATGGCGTCGCACGGCGCCGACCAGACCATCGTCCAGCGCATGCTCTCGGCGCGGTCGCTCAAGGACGCGCAGAAGGCCATCATCGGCAGCGGCATCGTGGTGCTGGCGCTCATGACGCTGTTCCTGACGGTCGGCGTCGGCCTGTGGGCGTACTACCAGGGCGGCACGACGTTCGCGTCGCCCGACCAGATCTTCCCGACGTTCATCTTCGAGCGCATGCCGCACGGGCTCATCGGCTTGCTGGTGGCGTCGATCGTCGCGGCAACGATGAGCACGCACTCGGGTGCCATCAACTCGCTGGCGGCCACGACGACGCACGACCTCTACGTGCCGATCCGCAAGGGGAAGGCGACGGAGGCGGAGACCTTCCGCGCCGGCCGCTGGTTCGCCCTCGCGTGGGGCGTGGCGCTGACGTTCGGCGCGCTGCTCTTCCCCGAGGGCAAGACGCCGGTCGTGGTGATCGCGCTCTCCATCGCGTCGTTCACGCAGGGCGCGCTGCTCGGCGGCTTCTTCCTCGGCATTTTCGTCAAGCGCGCGCGGCAGCGTGACGCCATCACCGGCATGTCGGTGGGCATCGCGGCGATGGCCTTTATCGTGTTCGCCAAGCCGCTGTCGGCGGCCTATCCGGCGCTGGCCGGCGCCCTCGGGCCGTTCGCCAACGTCGCCTGGCCGTGGTACGTGCTGATCGGCACGACGATCACGATGTGCGCGGGAACCCTCAGTTCGTTCGTGCGCCCGCGGCCGACCGCGGGCTGACCGCACCGCCGCTCCCCTTGATCGGGCCGCGTCACGCGGTCATTCTCCGGACCTCATGAGCTTTCTCATTGTTGGCGTGGATGGCGGCGGCACGAAGACCAGGGTGGTCGTGGCCGACGAGCAGGGGCAGGAACTCGCGACGGCCACGGGCCCCGGGAGCGCCGCGCGCCCCGGCCAGACCACGCAAGCCGCCGACGTGATCGCGCAGACGGTCACCGAAGCGCTGGCCGCGTGCGAACGGCCGGGCGAGGTGCCGCGCGTCCTGTGCGCGGGACTCGCGGGGGCCGGGCGTGAACCCGAACGGCAGGCCGTGCGCGAAGCGCTGGTCCGCCTCGAGGTGGCCGACCACGTGATCGTCGAGCCCGACGCGACCATCGCCCTCGAGGACGCGTTCGGCGACGGCCCGGGCATTCTGCTCGTCTGCGGCACGGGATCGTCGTGCTTCGGCCGCTCCCCCACCGGCACCTTCGGCCGCTGCGGCGGCTGGGGGCTCAACATCGGCGACGAGGGAAGCGGCGCCTGGATCGGCCGCCGGACGCTGAGCATCGTCGCCGCGGCCGCCGATGGGCGCGAGCCCGACACGGCCCTCCTCCCCGCCGTGCTCACCGCGCTCGAGCTCGAGAGCAGCGACGGCCTGGTGACGTGGGCGGCGCACGCCGACCCGGCCGCGCTGGCCCGGCTCGCCAGCACCGTCATCACGGTGGCCGCGACGGGCGACCTGCGCGCCAACTCGCTGCTCGCCATGGCCACCGAAGAACTGGTGACGCACGTGCGCGCGCTGGCCCGGCAGTTGTTCGCCGACGAGCGCGCGGCCATTCCGGTGGCGCTGGCGGGGGGGCTGATGGAACGCGGCTCGTTCCTGCGCAAGCTCGTGGAGCACCGGCTGAAGAGCGCCGTGCCAGGGGCGATGCTGCGCTCGGAGCCCGTGGTGCCGGTGCGCGGCGCGATCCGCGTGGCGCTGCGCGCGGCGAAGGGCCGCGGCTGACACACGACGGTCGCCAAGCCTGACCGTCGCGTGTCAAACGACGGTCGGGTCCAACGACCAGGCCCCGGCTTTCGTACATTCTGTCGGGCGTTGTTTCTGACGGGATCGCGACCCTGTCCGGCCGCGTCCGCGCGGTCATGATCGCTTTCGTCCGCCGTCCGCCGTCCGCCGTCCGCCGTCTGCCGTCTGTCGTCCACCGTCTCCCTTCGAGGCCGCATGTCGATTTCCCATCGCACGCTGTTCGTCCTGTCCCTGCTCGCCGCTCCCTCGCTGGTGGCGCAACGCACCGACCTGAAGACGAACACCAGGTTCGAGCCGTACTTCAACGTCGCCTCGCCCCTGTCGCTCACGAGCGCCGCCAAGGCCGACCGCGTGGCGTGGAAGACGTATGAGAAGGGGATGCGCAACGTCTACACGGCAGCGGCGCCGCAATGGAAGCCGGTCAACCTGACGCACTTCAGGCAAGACGACGGCGTCGACATCGCGGACATCGCGCTCTCCGACGACGGCGCCATCGTCACCTTCGTCCGCGGTTCGGCCACGAATGGACGCGACTGGGTGGCCAACCCGTCGCACGATCCCAATGGCCCCGAACGCGCCATCTGGGCGGTGCCGTCGACGGGCGGCGCGCCCGCCCGGAAGGTCGCGGTGGGCACCTCACCCGCGCCCTCGCCCGACGGAAAGGCGGTGCTCTATGTCAAGGACGGGCAGATCTACCGCGCGCCCGTGTTTCCGGTGCAGCCGGGCACGGCCATGGATCGCGGCGAGAAACCTTTCATCACCGCGTGGGGACGGCAGAGCAGGCCGCAGTGGTCGCCGGACGGCCGGAAGATCGCCTTCGTCAGCGATCGCGAGAACCACGCCTTCATCGCGGTCTACGACGTCAAGTCGCGCACGCTCTCGTACCTCGACCCCAGCGTCGACTGCGACGGCAATCCCGCCTGGACCGACGATTCGAAGCAAATCGTCTTCACGCGCCGCCCGGGTCTACCGTTCGGCGCGCAGAATCAGGAAGGAAGCGGCGGCATCGGCAATCCGCAGGGTGCCTCGTTCAACGTCACGCAGGCTATTCAGCGTCTCAAGAACGGCGGCTTCGGCCCGCCGTGCGGCGGCGGCTTTGGTGGCGGCGGCGGGGGTGGAGGCGGCGGTGGCCGCGGCGCCGGCGTAGCGGCCAACCCGCAGGCGGCCACCCGTCCGGGGTTCTTCACCGCGCGCTTCCCGGGCGGCTACACGCTGTCGCTGATGGTCGCCGACGTCGGCACGCGCATCGCGCGGGAAGTCTGGCACAACGCACCCGACGACCGGACCTTCACGACGCTGAACGGCCTGCGCTACGCCGCCGGCCACGTGGTCTTCCCGGCCACCGTGCCGAACGATGAGTGGGACCGCTGGTTCTCCATCGACCTCGCGAACTCGGCCAAGGCGCCGGTGCTGTTGACCACCACCGACGGTCTCATCGAGGGCGCCGGATCGGTTGAACTCTCCGCGGACGGCAAGACGCTCTACTACGCCACCAACGCGAAGGACATCGAACGCCGCCATATCTGGTCGGTGCCGGTGAGCGGTGGCACGCCCCAGCAGCTGACGACGGGCGACGGGATCGAGACCTCGCCGGTGCATCTCCCGTCGGGCAAGGGCCTCGCCGTGCTGTACTTCGATTGGAACACGCCGGCCTCGGTGGGCATCGTGGCCAGCGGCAGCGACAAGGCGAAGACGATCTTCCCGGTGCTCGGCAAGGCGTTTCCGCGCGACGCGCACGTGAAGCCGGAGATCGTGATCACCAAGGCCGTCGACGGCATGGAGATTCACAACCAGCTCTTCCTGCCCAAGGACCTCAAGCCGGGCGAGAAGCGCCCCGCGATGGTTTTCGTGCATGGCGGCCCGGTGCGGCAGATGCTCCCCGGCTACCACTACATGGAGTTCTACCACTGGGCCTACGCCTACAACCAGTGGCTCGCCGCGCAGGGCTACATCGTGATGTCGATCAACTACCGGCGCGGCATCGGCTATGGCCGCGCGTTCCAGAACGCGCCCAACGCGCAGGGACTTGGCAACAGCGAGTACCAGGACGTCCTGGCCGGCGGCAAGTACCTGCAGTCCCGCGCCGACGTCGATCCCGCCCGCGTCGGCATCTGGGGCCTGTCGTACGGCGGCCTGCTCACGGCGCAGGCGCTGGCGCGCAACAGCGACCTCTTCGTCGCCGGCGTCGACTACGCCGGCGTGCACCTCTACGGCAGCAACCTCGACACGGCGGCCCTGTCGTTCAAGTCATCGGCCGTCGGCGCCATCGACAACTGGAAGTCGCCGGTGCTGCTCGTGCATGGCGACGATGACCGCAACGTGGACTTCGCGCAGACCGTCGGGCTCGTGCAGCTGCTGCGCGCGCGCGGCATCTATCACGAACTCACGGTCATTCCGGACGACACGCACGAGTCGCTGCTCCACAAGAATTGGGTCGATACGTGGCAGCGGACGGACGAGTTCCTCAAGCGGTTTGTCTGGAACAAGGAGAAGCCGCCGACCATGACGCCGTGACGACGTTCGGTCGACTGGTGCTCCGCGCAGCCCTGCCGCCGTTGGCGGCAGGGCTGGCCTGTCTTCCGCTCCCGGCGCAGCAGGTGGCGGACACGGCGTACGCCGTGACGCTTGCCGCGCCGGCGTACGCCGCCAACGGCCCGGTGGTGCTGCTCGACGAAGCGCACGCGAACTTCCATACGCTCGACGGCCGCTACCTCGTCTTCGGCAAGGTGCTGCGGCAGGACGGCTACCAGGTACGCCCGAGTCGTGTCCCCTTCTCCGCGGCCGCGCTGTCGGGCGCGCGCGTGCTCGTGATCGCCAACGCGCTGCACCCGAGCAACGCGGGTGGAAAGTGGCAGCTTCCGACGCCGTCGGCGTTCACCCCGGCCGAGGTGGCCGCCGTGCGCGACTGGGTCCGCAGCGGCGGCTCGTTGCTGCTCATCGCCGATCACATGCCCTTCCCGGGCGCGGCGGGGGCGCTGGCCGAAGCGTTCGGCGTGCACATGCTGAACGGCTTCGCGTACGACTCCACGCGCACGATCAGCCGCTTCACCTACACGCGAGGCAGCGGACAGCTGGCGGTACACCCCGTCACCGCCGGTCGCACGGCAGCGGAACGCGTCGACAGCGTGGTGGCGTTCACGGGCCAGGCGTTCCGCGTCGACCCGCCGGGGCAAGCGCTGATGACACTCGTCGCGGGCACCATGGTGCTCGAGCCGCGGGTGGCGTGGCAGTTCGACGGCACGACGCCCATCGAGTCCGGGGCAGGCCTGCTCCAAGGGGCGGTGGTGCCGTTCGGCGCAGGGCGTGTGGCCGTCTTCGGTGAAGCGGCCATGTTCTCGGCGCAGGTCACCGGCGCGCGCCGCACCCCGATGGGAATGAACGATCCCACCGCGCCGCAGAACGCACGCTTCCTGCTCAATGTGATGCACTGGCTCACGGGACTGTTGCCGGTCGACTGAGGGGCGTGCGTCGTCGAATGGTCAAAGATGGCTGCCGCCCCGCGCATGGCATTGATTCGACCCTGACGCGCTGCGTGGACGAACAGCAGCGCCGGCTGAGCTGTCAGACGCAACAAGCCCTTGCTGCGGGCACTTCGTCGATCTCTATGGTGCGGGCCGGGACGACGGCGTGGTCTGATACGGAGACGCGCTCCCCGGCGCGATTTCCACAATCACCCGTGCCCTGGTAATCCCCAACGGCTTGAAGCCCGAGGCGTCAAACCACACTTCACCGCGCGTCGATGCGGACGCCTCGAAGAGACGTCCTTCCATTGGGGCGAGGAACTCGACTTTCAGGTGCGCGATCTGCCCGTCGAACTGCATGAGCTGGCCAGGTTGACACTGGGCGGAATCGACGTCGCTCAACGCGAAGATCGTCCGGTTATCGAATGCTCGGCCGGCGTCCGCGAGCAGCAATCCGGCTTGCGCCTTCTCCTTGCTGTAGTCCGCAGGGGTGAGGCAGCGCCCCACCCAGTGCACTGCCCGTTTGCCTTCGTCCGAGCGCGCTTTGTACGCGTCGAATATGTGCAAGCCGGCAGCACTGGTGGCCTTCGCATCAGCGGCAGCCTGAGCCTTGTCGGATTCGGAAAAGAAACCGCCGGTCATGGCTCCGAATTGCCGCTGCGCTTCCGGAATCGCGACCTCCTTTCCGCCGGGCACGGCGCGGCCGCAACTCACGATGGCCATCGCCAATCCCGCAGTCCAGACGTTGGCTCTCCTCATCGTGAGACCTGCGCCCCAGCCACTCCCGTCGTCTCACCCGACATCCATTGCCGCAGCCCCGAGAGACCCTGCTCCGTGAGCAGGATGTTCGTGTTCTTCAGTTTGCCGTCGTGGATCCACTTCTTGATGATGTCCTGGCCCTTCTTGTTCTTCTCGATCACGCACTGCCGGGCGTCGCTGCGGGTCATCGTGTTGAGCGGCTTTGCCCCGGCAAGAATGACCGCGGCGTTGTCGAAGAACCGGGCGCGATACGCAATCTTGCCGATCCCGCCGAGCGCAGTCCACGCACCACGGAGTGCGTCCGGCCCTTTGACGGCGAACACCGGTTTCAGTTCGACGTACTGGGCACGCGAGAGGTACAGCTGTTCGTTCGCGCGCTTGAGCGTGGGGATCGCGACCAGGAACGCGATCGCCATGAGCCCCGTGATGATGCCGAGCGCAAACGGGAAGATCGCGATCGCCGTGATGAGCACCATCCACCAGCGCGGGGCGAAGAACGTGGCCGCGGCGAGGACGCCGACGATCGCGAAACCTCCGAGGTCCGCCAGCATGGTGGATTGCAGCACACTGGACGCGTTGCCCATCATCACCAGCCGGAAGCCGGCATTGGCCGCCAACAGGACGAAGAACACGACCAGGCTCTGCCGAATCTCCACGAGCGCCGCATAACTCTTGATCGCTGCCGCTTCCCAATCCTGCAGCAGCGGGCCGCGGAGAAACCCGGCCTTGCCCGCCTCGAACTGACTCGCGTAGTTGCTTTCACGCATCGTCGCGTCTCCTTCGCCACGGGTGTGTCGTTCCTCACGAGCTCGAAGCGCCCCGCCGAGACTGCCGTGCATTATGAGGCCGTGATCGGCTGGGCGCTACCTTGCCCCCCTCCCTTTCGCCCCGCTCAGGCGGCGGCCGGCGGCTGGTCGGGAAACTCGCCTTCCCAGCGCGCCATCACCGCGGTCGCCAGGCAGTTGCCCACGAGATTGATCGACGTCCGCGCCATGTCCATCACCGCGTCGACGCCGAGGATCACCGCCACCGCCTCGAGCGGAAGCCCGAACATGGCCAGCGCCCCCGAGAGGATGACGAGCGAGGCGCGCGGCACCGCGGCCACCCCCTTCGACGTCAGCATCAGCGTCAACATCATCAGCAGCTGCTGCCCGAACGTCATGTTGATGCCGCCCGCCTGCGCGGCGAAGACCGACGCGATGGAGAGGTACAGCGTCGACCCGTCGAGGTTGAAGCTGTAGCCCGTCGGCAGCACGAAGGCGACGATGCGCTTGGGCAGCCCGAACTCCTCCAGCCGTTCGAAGGCAAGGGGCAGCGCCGCCTCCGAGGAGGCGGTGGAGAACGCGATGAGCCACGGCTCCTTGATGAAGCTCCAGAAGCGGCGAATCGGGATGCGCGCGATCAGCGCCACCGGGACCAGCACGACGAAGACGAAGACGATCAGCGTACCATACAGCGTGAGCACCAGCTTGCCGAGGTTCCAGAGCACGCCGAGTCCGCTCTGCCCCACCGTCACGGCAATGGCCGCCCCGATGCCGAACGGGGCGAACGCCATCACGATGCCCGTGAACTTGAACATCACCTCGCTCAGCGACCCGCAGAAGTCGAGCATCACCTGCTTCGGCTTGCCCTGCACCCGCGAGAGCCCCACCGCGAACAGGATGGCGAAGAAGACGATCTGCAACACCTCGTTGTGCGTCGCCGCCTCGAAGAAGCTCTGCGGTACCATGTGCTCGATGACGCCCGTGAAGCTGATCTTCGTCTCGGCCATCTTCGTCACCGTCTCGGTGCCCGCCGCCGCCGCCGTCAGCGTGATGCCCGCGCCCGGCTTGACCAGGTTCACCGCGCCCAGTCCGAGAAAGAGCGCGATCGTCGTGACGATCTCGAAGTAGATGATCGACCGGAACGCCAGCCGTCCCACCTTCTTCATGTCGTCCCCGTGCCCCGCGATGCCCACCACCAGCGTCGAGAAGAGCAGCGGCACGATCAGCGACTTGATCATGCGCAGGAAGACGGCGCTCGTCGCCTTGGCCGCCGTGAACAGCGCCGGATATTCGGCCGACGGGAAGAGCCAGCCGATCAGGATGCCGACGACCATGGCAATCGCGATCCATTGCGTGGAACTCAGCTTCTTCATGCGAACCTCGAAACGCGTTCAGGTGGTGAAAGGCGGCCTTACCGTCGGGCCGCCTGCCGCAGACGGCTGTTCTTGAATCCGTACACGAAGTACAGCACGAGGCCGATGATGAGCCAGACGCCGAACCGCACCCACGCTTCCTTCGGCAGTCCCTTCATCACGAACAGGCAGGCCGCCGCGCCGGCCAGCGACACGAACCACACCAGCGGCACCCGGAACGGGCGCTCACGGTGGGGATCGATGTGCCGCAGCACCAGCACTCCGATGCACACGATGGCAAAGGCAAAGAGCGTCCCGATGTTCGTCAGGTCATACGTCTCCCCCGCGTCGCCGATCAGCGCCCACGACGCCACGAACAGGCCGGTCAGCACCGTGGTGATGTGCGGCGTCTGGTACTTGGGATGGATCTTCGCCGCCCACTTGGGCAGCAGCCCGTCGCGCGCCATCGCGTAGAAGATGCGCGGCTGGCCGTACTGGAAGACGAGCAGCACCGCGCTCATCGACACTACGGCGCCGAGCGAAATGAACCAGGTGAAGCGCTGCAGGCCGGCCCGGTTGAACGCCGCCGCCAGCGGATCGTTGGCGAGCAGCTGCTGGTACGGCACGAGTCCCGTCGCCACCGCGCCGACCACGATGTAGATCAGCGTGCAGATCGCGAGCCCGATCAGGATGCCGCGCGGCATCGTCCGCTGCGGATCCTTCACTTCCTCGGCCGCCGTGGAAATCGCGTCGAATCCGATGTAGGCGAAAAAGACGATCGCCGCCCCCTGATGAATGCCGCGAAAACCGTTGGGGGCGAACGGATGGTAGTTGGCCGGGTTGATGTGCTGCGTCCCGATGACCACGAAGACCGCGAGCACGATCAGCTTGATCCCCACCATCACGTTGTTCACGCGCGTGCTCTCCTTCACCCCGATCACGAGCAGCCACGTGATGGCCGCGACGATGGCGAACGCGGGAACGTTGAGGAGCACCGGAACGCCCAGCACATGCGGCGCCGTCGTCGCCAGCACCTTGAGCGGCGAGTTGGGCGCGGCGAGCATCACTTCGCGGTAGCCGTGCACCAGCCACGCCGGAAACTCGATGCCGACCCCGCTCAGCAGCGACACAAAGTAGCCGCTCCAGCTGATCGCCACCGCCACGTTGCCGACGGCGTATTCGAGAATCAGGTCCCAGCCGATGATCCACGCCACCAGCTCGCCGAGCGTCGCGTACGAGTAGGCATACGCGCTCCCGGCCTGCGGAATCATCGACGCCAGCTCGGCGTAGGCGAGCGCGGCCAGCGCGCAGACGAGGCCCAGCAGGACGAACGACACGATGAGCGCCGGTCCCGCGCCATACCGGATCACCGTCACGCCGTCGGCCGCCAGCTGCCCGGCCGCCGCCGTGCCGATCGAACTGAAGATGCCGGCGCCGATCACCGCGCCGATCGACAGCATGACCAGGTCCGTCGTGCCCAGCGCGCGCCGCAGATGGGGCGTCGCGCTGTCCTCCTCAGGCAGCAACGCCGCGATCGGCTTGCGTGCAAACAGTCCCATCTCAATCCCTCATGTACGAAGTATGCGCCCGCCGTTCGGCGACATCACGCGCCCGCGCCGGTTGCGCCCGCGGACGACCCGCGACGCCACACCAGGTACACCGGCACGCCCAGCAGCACGATCGCCAGGCCCGACAACGCCTGCACGCGCGTCTTGCCGGCGAGGAGCAGCGTCACCGCCACGCCCGCGGCCGACAGCGCGTACAGCGCCGGCAGCACGGGATAGCCGATCGCCTTGTACGGCCGCGGTTCGTTCGGCCGCCGCCGGCGCAGCAGGAACAACCCGATCGTCGTCAGCGCGTAGAACAGCAGCGCCGCGAAGATCACGTAGTCGAGCAGCTGGTTGTAGGTCCCCGTCAGGCATAGCAGGCTGGTCCACACCGACTGCACGACCAGCGCGTACGACGGCACGCCGTGCTCGCTCAGCACGCCCGCCCGCGCGAAGAACAGCCCGTCGCGCGCCATCGCGTAGTACACGCGGGCCCCCGACAGGATGAGCCCGTTGTTGCATCCGAACGTTGAAACGAGAATGGCCGCGGCCATGATGAGGCCACCGCTCGACCCGAAGATGCTCTCCATCACCGCCGTCGCCACGCGGTCCTGCGTCGCGTGATCGATGCCGCGCGCCATCACCGTCGCGCCCTCGGCCGCGCCGTGCAGCGGCAGCACCATCAGGTACGACACGTTGGCCAGCACGTACAGCAGCGTCACGAGCGACGTGCCGATGAGCAGCGCGCGCGGCAGGTTGCGCGACGGGTTCTGCACCTCGGCGGCGGCAAACGTCGGGCTGGTCCACGAGTCGGCCGAGAAGAGCGAGCCGACGAGGGCGGAGCCGAACGTCACGGCAAACAGCGCGCCGAGGTCGGGCGTGCCGGCGAAGAAATTCCCGGCGCCGAAGTTGGCGGCGATGGCGTCGGCGTTGCGGCCAATGCTGAGCGCGAGCAGGATGAGCAGCGCGAGCGACGCCGTCTTGATGAAGGTGAGAACGGTCTGCACCCACTTCCCTTCCTTCACGCCGCGCAGGTTCACCCACGTCAGCACCCAGATGGTGACCAGCGCGGCCACCCGCTGCCACGACAGGCCGAACTCGATCGAACTGCCGCTGGTCTTGAAATCATACGCCAGCATCCAGCGGTCCGCCGTCACCGCGGGGAAGAGCACCCCGAGGAACTTGCCAAAGCCGACTGCCACCGCGGCGATCGTGCCCGTCTGGATCACGATGAAGAGCGTCCATCCGTAGAGGAAGCCCATCAACGGCCCCATCGACTCGCGCAGGAAGATGTAGGTCCCGCCGGCCCGCGGATACATCGCCGCCAGCTCGCCGAACGCCAGCGCACCGAGCACGGTGACGATGCCCGTCACGATCCACGCCAGCAGCAACCAGCCCGGCGAACCGAGCGTGCGGCTGATGTCGGCCGAAACGATGAAGATGCCGGACCCGATCATCGAACCGGCCACGAGCATCGTGGCGTCCGTCAGCGTCAGCGCCTTGACGAACTCCGACGGCGCGTGCGTACCGGTGGCTGCAGTGCGATCGCTCATGCAGTGCCTCGAGACGAGGGGAGAGCCAGAACACCGGGGGGCGGCCAGAATCCGCGTAACTTAGGCGCGGGGATAGGGTTGGGCCAGAGGTCCGCGGGTGGGCTCTAATGTTTGTTCGGGCGCTCGCGTACGGGGCTGATCGCCACTGCGTCGCGGCCGTGTGCCTCTACGGCGCTTCGGCCGAAATCCAGGTCGTGTCGCGCACCGGCGTGCCATCGGCCCGCACCGCTGGGCGGAACCGGAACTCCAGCAGCATCTCGCGGATCTTCCGGTTGTAGCCGGAGTCCTTTGACGGATTGAACGAGATCAGCGTCGTGTTCCCGCGCTCGTCGACATCGAAGAACGCGATGAGCTTGTATGGTCGCACTTTCGCCGGCACGGGAATCGGGAGAATCACCAGGTTCGTCGGCGTCGGCGGGTAGATCTTCCCGCTCCCGCCACCGGTTCCCGGACCGACGCCCGAACCGCGCCCCGTTCCCACACCCGACCCGACGCCGCCACCCGACCCGGGGCCCGACCCCGCGCTGCCGTCAGTGCCGCTTCCGCCGCCAACCCCCGCCACCTGGCTCGCATCCTTTGTCTCGGTCGCTGGCGCGGCGCTCGGCGTGGGCGGCGGTACGGGCTTGGGCGTTACGACAGGCACGGGCGGCACGATGACCGGCGCCGCCACCTTCGCGGCGGGCGGCGGCGCCATCTGGATAAAGCGCACGCGCTCCTGCAGCACACCGCCGGTGCCGCGCGTGCCACCCCCGCCCCCGCCGGCCGGCCCCCGACCACCCGCTCCTTCGCGCACCGCGAACAACGTGTCGTGCATCCACACGGGTCCGGCCACGAGAAAGAGCAGCAGGGCGTGCAGCAGCACCGACGTCACCATCCCGGTCAGCCTCCCCTCCTCCTGGATGGGAAGCCCGACCGGCGGGCGAAGCGAACGGCGCGGGCGCGCGAGCGGAGCGGTCACGAGGGCAAGTGCGGCAAAGGGCGGGCGATGATCGACAGGGGATCGACAGCCTATCAATACAACCTATAACGGAAGCTCGGGATCCGCGCTCGCAACGCGCGAAGGCGCCTCCGAAATCAGTACGGCGGGCGATCCCCGAAGGGTTCGCCCGCCGTACTGATACCCTGCTCGGAACGCGTGGTGCCCTACTTTCCGCCCTCGGGCGCCGCCTTCGGCGGCACGCCGATCACCTTGACCCCGGCGCCGCGCGCCTGGTCCATCGCGAAGATGACGTCCTGGTAGATGACGTTCGGGTCCCCCTTCACGAAGATGATCTTCTCGGGACGAGGATCGTACAGCTCCTTGAGCCGCCTGTAGAGATCGGCCCGCGTGTGCGGTTCCTTGTTGATCGCGAAGTTGCCCTCGGGCAGAACCTCGAGCACGATCTGGTCGGGGTTCGGCTTCAGGTTGCTGTCCTGCGGTGTCGGGTCGGGAAGCTGGACATCCAGCGCCTTCCGGCTCATCGGGATGATCATCATGAAGATCACGAGGAGCACGAGCAGCACGTCGATCATCGGCGTCAGGTTGGGCTCGGAATTCAGCCCACTGCTGCCACCGCCCGTTGACATGGCCATGTCAGTTCCCCCCCTTCTTCATCGGCGACATGTTGTCCCCTTCCACCAGGGACCGCGTCCCGGGGACCTGGTCCGTGATCATCCCCGTCACGCGCACGCCATTCTTGGCCGCGACATCCAGCGCGTCGATCACCTTCTCGTACTTCAGCTGGTTGTGCGCCTTCAGGAACATGATCTTGTCCTCGGTGCGGGCGTCATAGATCGCCTTCAGCAAGGTGGCGAGATCCTCGTTCCGGATCGGCTTCTTGTTCAGGTAGTAGTGCCCTTCGGCGTCGATGCCGAGGACCTGGTCCAAGTCCTCTTCCGGATGCGGCTTCAGGTTCTGCCCCAGCGGCGGGACCGCGTTGAAGCCCGCGTTGATGGCCGGCACGACGAGCATGAAGATGATGAGCAGCACGAGCATCACGTCGATCATGGGCGTGACGTTTGGCTCGGCCTTTACATCGCTTTTCCCGCTGACTGCCATCGACATGGCCGTCCTCCACTAGAGAGAGAAGGTCAGGTCAGACCGGCGACTTGGCGGCGTTCTGCGCGGCCGTGTTGAACTCACGGGTGAAGCGCGAACGGCCAAACTCGCCCGAGACGCCCTTGATGAGGTAGTCGATCATTTCCTTCGACGAATACGTCATCTCGGCCGTGATGTTGTCGATCTTGGTCTGGAAGTAGTTGAACGCCCACACCGCCGGGATGGCCACGAGCAGGCCGAACGCCGTCGTGATCAGGGCTTCCGAAATGCCGGCCGCGATCGAGCTGATGCCGCCGCCGCCGCTCGACGCCATGCCCTGGAACGCGTTCACCACGCCCATCGTCGTGCCGAGCAGGCCGACGAACGGCGCCGTGGCGCCCGTCGTCGCGAGCATCGCGAGGCTGCGCTTCATGAGCACGATCTGCATCAGCATTTCACGCTCGACCGCGCGCTCCGCCGAGTTGATGTCCGACACCGTCACCGAGCCGTCCTGGATCAGCGGCTTGATCTCGGCGAGGGCGCCGCCCAGCACCTTGGCCACATGCGACTTCTGATAGCTCTCGGCCAGCTTGATCGCCTCGTTGAGGTTGTCCTCTTCAAGGAACTGCGAAAATTCCGGCGCGAACTTGCGTGTCTGGCCCTGCGCACTGCGCAGGTACCACCATTTCTGGACCATGATGGACAGCGACCACACCGACATGATCATGAGGGTATACACGATACCCTTCGCGAACAGGCCCATGGACTGCCAGAGTGCGATCAGTGACATAGAAAGAGGCTCCCGCGGTTCAGTGGTGGTAACGAACTACTTCTGGATGGCGAAGACGAACGGCTGCTGCACCAACTGCTTCACCTTCTTGCCGCCGACCTCGGCCGGGAGGAACCGCATCCCGGGGAGGGCATTCTTGACGGCGAGCGCGAACAGTTCGTGCGAGGTCTTGAGGACCTTGAACGACCCGGGCTCGGCACGCCCCGTGGTGTCGACGACGAACTGGGCGAGCACGTCGCCCTCCACGCCGGCCGACTTGAGGATTTCCGGATACCGAGGCGACGCCGACCCGGGCGCCCCGACCACCGGCTTTTCCACCTGGAACTCGAAATACGTCTGCGTCTGGTCGGTCGGCACGATGCCGCCCTTCACGCCGTTGGCGATGCCGCCCTGAACGCCCTTGCCCGAAAAGTCCGCTTCGTTCGTGACCGACCGCGACAGGTCGATCTCCGGAATGGCATCCGGAATGTTGATCGGCGCGGTGAGCACCTGGAAGCCCTTCACCACGGGCGCGACCTGCACGTCCTTGGGCTGGTCTTTCGGCGGCTCCTTCGGCTTGTCCTTCTTCACTTCGACGAAGTCGACCTTCTGCTCCTTCGCCTCGCGCAGCTTCTGGCCGGCATTGGCGGTCGCAACGACCGCGCCCCCAATCAGCAGCACGTGCGCCACGACGCTGAAGAAGCCCCCGCCAAAGAACGGCTGCTTTGTGGCTTGTGATTCAAGCAGGTTGTTGAACACTACGCACCCCGTTGGTGGCTGCGGTGACACTGGTACGGCGGTTCGTGCAAAAAGTCTACGCCCCGTCGATGAAGGGAGTAACCATGCCAACATTAAGTTTCGCTTAACGCGAAGTTAGGTCTTCCCTCCGGCTTCCAGTCCGGCGCCGCCCCCGTCCGGCCCCTCGTGGCGCTCGACCGGCAACGGGAGCGAGACCGTGAACGTGGAGCCCCGCCCGAGCCGCGACGCCACCGTGATCGAGCCCCCGTGCGCGTGCGCGATCCACTGGCTGATCGACAGGCCCAGCCCCATCCCGGCCCGCTCCGACTGGCGCGACCGCGCCCGGTCCGCCCGCCAGAACCGGTCGAACACGAAGGGCAGGTCGGCGCCCGCGATGCCGATCCCCGTGTCGCTGACCGCGAATTCCACCGTCTCGGCGCGGCGCGTCAGCGACAGCTCGATGCACCCGCCGCGCCCGGTGTACTTCACCGCGTTCGTCACCAGGTTCAGGAACAGCTGGCGCAGCCGCAGCGCGTCCGCCATGACCTTGGCGTCGTCGAGCGACTGGACGTTCACCCGGAGGCCGGCGTCCTCGCCCAGAATCTGCGCCGTCTCGGCCACGTCGCGCACGAGCGGCACCAGCGCCACCAGCTCGCGATGCAGGTCGAACCGCCCCTCGTCGGCGCGGGCGAGCGTGAGCAGCGACTCCACGAGATCGGCCATCCGCGCCGTTTCCTGCAACGCCTCCTCGAGCGCCACCAGTCCCTCGGTCGACCGCGGCCCCGCCGACATGGCGCGCTCGATATCGGCCCGCAGCACCGTCAGCGGCGTCTTGAGTTCGTGGCTCGCGTCGGCGGTGAACCGCCGCAGGCCGGAGAACGACTGCTCGAGACGGGCGATCATCGCGTTGAGCGTGGCCGACAGGCGCGCCAGTTCGTCCCCCCCTTCGGCCTGCGGCAACCGGCGGTGCAACGACCGGCCGTCGGTCAGCGCCGAGACCTCCCGGATGATTTCGTCCACCGGGCTCAGCGCCCGTCCCGTGATCACGTAGGCCATGATGACGCTGAGCAGCCCGACCAGCGGCGCGATCAGCAGGAAGACGCCGAACTGTTCGCTCTGCATGAACTCCACGTTCGCCATCGACGCGGCGGCCACGACCCGGCGCACGGGTCCCGTTTCGCCGTACTCGAAGCGCGCTACCATGAACAGCCGTTCGCCCGAGAGCTGCACCGTGCCGGCGCGCTGCGTCGGCGAAAGCTGCATGGCCGCGTCGAGCAGCGCGCCAATGTCGTCCGACGGCAGCCGCCGCACCACCGCCGACGTGTACAGCGGACGCACCGAATCGGCGACCACGAGGTACTCGGCGACCGCATCGAGTCGCGCGCGCAGGAGCGGCTGCAGCTCCGGGCCGCGCAGCGAGTCGGTCGTCACCACCACGGCACTCGATGGCGAGTCCGCGCCGCCCCTCGCGTTCCTGACCACCACCGGATTGTTCTGCAGTCCCGACTGCGTGAGCACCACGTGCCCGTATTCGGCCAGCATCGACACGCGCGACTGCAGGTCCTTCAGCACCGCCGCCCGCCGGGCCGTCCACAGCGCCGCGGCGAACGCCAGCATCGTCCCGAACAGCACGATCGCGTAGGCCGCGGTGACCCGGGACCGGATGGTCGCCACGCGCGCCGCCTAGCCCTTCACCACGTAGCCGACGCCGCGCACGGTCGCGATCAGCTTCTTCTCGGCCTTGGAATCCACCTTCTTGCGCAGGTGGTTGATGACGACGTCGACGATGTTCGTCCCCGGATCGAAGTGGTACCCCCACGCGTACTCGGTGATCAGCGTGCGGCTCATCACGCGCCCCGCGTGGCGCATCAGGTACTCGAGCACCAGGAACTCCTTGGGCGTCAGGTCGATCAGCCGCGCGCCCCGGCGCACCTCGCGCGTGTCGAGATCGACCGACAGGTCGGCCACCGTGAGCACGGGCTTGACGATCGCCCGCGGCCGCCGGGCCAGCGCCTCGACGCGCGCCAGCAGTTCCTCGAACGCGAACGGCTTGGTGACGTAGTCGTCCGCCCCCGCCCGCAACGTCGTCACCTTGGCGTCGACCGCGTCCTGCGCCGTCAGCACCAGCACCGGACGCTCGAACCCCCACGTGCGCAGGTCGCGCAGCACGTCGAGCCCCTGCTTGCCCGGCAGGCGCATGTCGAGCACCACCACGTCGTACGGCTGCGACCGCGCCAGCCGCTCCCCCTCGATGCCGTCGGCCACGAGGTCCACGCTCCAGCGCTGCTGTTCGAGTCCCCGCTTCACGAACTGCCCGACCGTCTTGTCGTCCTCGATGACCAGCACTTTCATCTCGTGCGCGCCCCCGGACGCTGGAAGCCGTATGTGCGAATCTTGCGGTACAGCGTCTTGGCCGAAATGCCGAGCTCGGCCGCCGCCCGTCCCTGGTGCCAGCCCGTGCGTTCGAGCGTCGCGGCAATGTGCCGCCGCTCGACTTCCGCCAGCGTCAGCGGGCCGCCATCGACCGGCGACGCCGCGGACCCCTCGGGCTGCGCCGGCGCGCTCAACATCCGACCGCCGGCAGGAGCACCCGGAACGTGCTTCCCTTCCCGACCACGCTGTCCACTTCGATGCGGCCGTGATGCTCGTGCACGATCCCGTAGCAGATGGCGAGCCCCAGCCCCGTGCCGCGCCCCGGCGCCTTGGTGGTGTAGAACGGTTCGAAGATCTTGGACAGCTCGGCGCGCGCGATACCGTGCCCGGTATCCGCCACCTCGACCACGGCACCGTCCGCCGCCGACGGGCCGCGGCGCGTCCGGATGGTGATCGCGCCCCCCTCGTCGGTGGCGTCGGACGCGTTGATCATCAGCGCCATCAGCACCTGCACCAGTTGCTCGGCGTTGCCCGCCGGCACCTCCGGCAGCGCGGCATCGAGCTCCTTGTGCAGCGTCATCCGGCTGAAGCGGCCGTGGTGCTTCATGAGGGAGAGCGTCTGCTCGACCACCTCGTTCAGGTCCACCGGCATCATGGCCAGCTGCTTGGGCCCGCTGAAATCCAGCAGCTGGTCCACGATCTGCTTGCAACGCTCCACCTCGTGCTCGATGATTTCGAGGTAGTCGAACAGGTCCTTCTTGATCTCGGCGCCCTGTGCCTGGAGATCGCGCAGGTGGTAGCCGAGCCCCTCGCCACAGGCGGCCACGGTGGCGAGGGGATTGTTGATCTCGTGCATCACACCGGCCGCCAGCGTGCCGATGGCCGCCAGCTTCTCGGATTGCGCGTAGCGCTGCTGCCCCTCGCGCCAGTCGGTGACGTCTTCGCCGATGGTGAGCACGTGCGTCACCGCCGTGTCGCCGAGCCGCATGGGGATCTTGGTGATGCGGTACGTGCGCGCGCCGCCGCCGGCTGACGACTCCATCTGGTATTCCTGGACGCGGCCCGTGGCGAACACTTCATCGAACTCGCGCCGCAGCATCTCGGCCGGCTGGCGATGCAGAATGTCGAAGATCGTGCGACCGATCGCCTCATCGCGCGACACGCCCTCCATGCCCGTCTCGCGCTTGCGGTTCCAGGCCTGAATGCGGTACCCGCGGTCGATCACGTACAGCCCGACCGGCAGCGAGTCGATGATCTTTTCGGTGAACCGGCGCTCGCGGTCGATCTCGACGGTGCGCGACGCCACTTCGACTTCGAGCTGGCGCGACCGCTCGGCATGCGACAGTTCGGGGGCCAGCAGGTCGGCAAGCGCCGCGAGCAGGATGCCCTCCTCGTCCTGCAGGGCGCGGCCGGGACGCAGCACCAGGGCGCCCATGCGGCGGTCGCCGGCCGTCACGCGCACCGCCCGCACCCCCGCCGTCCGACCGTCCGCGAGCGCCGCGACCACCGCTTCCTCGGTGGCCAGCGACGCGCCCGACGTCCAGGTGCGTACCAGGCCATCGGCCGTGTGCAGCCAGAGCGAGCATTCGTCGGCGCCGAGCGCGCGCCGCAGCGTGTCCAGCGCCACCGCGATGCTCGTCTCAAGCGCTCGGTTGGCGTTGAACTCCGCGATGACGGCCGCGAGCGCGTCCAGCGCGCGGGGCGTCGATGCCGAAGGGGTGGATGGGTCGGTCGCAGGGATCGTCATGGTCCGGATCGCGAAGCTACCCCCCGGCATGGCACCAGACAAGATGACCGATGCCGTCCCGATCGCTACCGCGTGCCCCGCTGGCAGGCCGGCCGATCGTTGATCGGGAGCTTGGCCATCAGTCGGGCAGCTCCACCGCCTCGCCGAGAGGCGACTCGGTGCGGTCGCCGCCGCTGATCACCGTGAACTTGCCGCCGACCACGCGCACCTCGAGCGAGCGGCCCCGCACGCGCACGCCGGTGAGCGTAAGTTGATCGAGCCCCAGCGGGAACGGGTCGACGGTGATCCCGTGTTCGTGCGGCCGCACCCCCGCCGCGTACTGCACGATCAGGTCGGCCACCCACGAGTGCTGGTGGTCGTCGATGCCGCGGTACACCGAGGCGTGCCCGGTGAACGGATTGTAGTGCTCGAAACAGTTCGGGCGGCGCAGGTCGCCGTCGTGGAACATCATTCGCACGAACCGCTTGATGAGGTCGCCCGCCTGCTCGCGCAGGCCATGACCGCCCAGTCGCGACGCAGCGGCGAGCGCCTCCACCAGATGGCTGTTGGTCATCGGCCATGTGCGCCCGTTCCACGGGCCGGCGTGCTGCTTCCCTTTCCACTCGGCTTCGGCGCTGAACCGCGGATCGTCGACGCTCGACGACGGCACCGGGTACGACGTCCAGAACTGCGCCGGATCGAGCAGCGTCTGCCGCAGGCCGCGCAGGTGCGACTCGTCGACGATGTCCGTGCAATACGGATAGAAACAGACCGCGGCCTTGACGCCGGTGCGCCGGCCCGTCCCGGGATGGACGTCCGAAAACAGTTCGCGCCCGGGATCCCACATCTCGCCGCGCACCGCGTCGCGCGTGCGCGTGGCCAGCGCTTTCCAGTGCGCGGCGTCGCCGTGGACGCGCGCGGCGTAGCGCTCGAGCGCGCGAAAGAGCGCGTACGCGTACACGGTGACGTCGATCCCCTTGAGCCGCAGGCGGTTCTCCCCGCCGCCGCGGTCGGCATCGGAATCCACCGCCCGATACCGGCTCATGCACTCCTGTCCGGTTTCATGCTCGTCGACGATGTCGAACATTCCGGTGCCGTCGGCATCGCGCGTGCGCACCAGCCACTCGGCGAACCGCGTCATCGCCGGGTAGAGCTCGGCGATGAAAGCGTCGTCGGGCCAGGCCGCGTCGAGGGCCAGCAGCGCGCCACCCCAGTCGGCGTGGGAGTGGTCCGTGCCCGCGAGCTGATTGGCGCCGACGCGCCCGTGCAGCGAGCCGTCGTCGCGCTGGTGGCCAAAGAACGTGCGCAGCACGCCGCGTGCGGGCGACGGATCGTTGAGCCAGCGCAGTTCGCGCGCGTGGCACGGCGCCGAGGAGGCAATGGGCTGGTGGAAGAAGCCGATCCCCTCGCACATCGAGGGCCAGCGAAGGTTGCCGTGCCCCGCGGCGGTGGCGTTGAGGTGCAGCCCGTACCAGCGATACCAGTAGCAGGTCTCGAGGTACGGGTCGGAGCAGCGGAGTTGCGGCACGCGCTCGAACCAGGCGTGCCAGCGGCGGCGGCTCGCCCCGGCGATGGTGCCGTGCGTCGGGCGCACCGTGCGCGGCGAGTCGGTCACGGGCAGCGCCGCATCGTCGGCCGTCACCTTCATGGCGAACACGGCCGACGCACCCTGATAGCCGATGTCGACGGCGCGATGCACGGCGGCGTAGAAGAGCCCGTCGGGGGTAATCCCCTCGTCGCGCACGACGCGCGGCAGCGCGCCGGCGCGCCATTGCTCGACAAACGGCGTGAGGCGCCAGAACGGCTGCGCCGCGCTCCGTTCGCTGCGCGACGCCGCCCAGCTCGAGGCTTCGCCCACGCAGGCCAGCTCGGCGCGCACGCGCAACGGCTGCTGCCACCGGTCGCCGAGCGTGCGCGCAAAGCGCACCGCGCCGTCGGTCCACTCGGCTTCGCCCAGCGGCACCGATGCGCCGTCCTGCGCCGTCCACGCCACCAGATGAATGCGCAACGGCGCGAACGCCGCAAAGCGCCACTCCGACACGAAGACGCCGCCCGGATGCACCGTGCGCACCTCGGTGGCCGTGACCCCCGGCTCGAGCCGGTACGTGACCGTCAGGTCGGCGGGCGTCCAGCGACGCGACACCGCGCGCACGGGCACTTCCCGTCCTGCCTCGTCGAGCACGGTGACCGTGAACAGCGGCGCAAACGCGTACTGATAGACGGTCGCCTCGTCCCAGAAGCCCGGCGTATCGAGCCAGGCGGGATACGTGGGCGCGAAGAGCGTGCCGTCACCGGCGCCCAGATACCACTTGTCGTCACGGGCGAGGTGTTCGATGGGGTCGAGCATCAACCGTCGGGGAAGCGTCGGTGCAAAGGTCGCACGCGGTACGCCGGGTTACAATGCGCGAGCTGGCGCGGGGAGCATCCCCGCGCCAGCTCCGCCGCGAACCGCCGGTAGGCGGACGTCAACTCGCGTCGTCGTCGTCCGTCGGCGCGCCGGCGCCCGTCGCCGTCGGCGCGGCCGGTGCGGCCGTCCACTTCTTCACGATGAAGATCAGGAAGACGGCGCCGCCGATCACCAGCAGCGCCGGCAGCGCGTACACCACCATGTTGAAGCCGTGCGCCTGCGGCTCGAGCAGAATCCACTCGCCATACTTGGAGATGAAGTAGTCCCTCACCTCCTGCGGCGACTTGCCCTCGGCCAGCTGCTCCTTGACCACAGTGCGCATCTGCTGCGAGAGCTCGGACGGCGAGTCCTGGATGGACAGCCCCTGGCAGACCGGGCAGCGCAACTGCGACGCCACCGACTTGGTGGCCGACTCGAGCGTCGCGTCGTTCTTCTGCGCGTCGGTCAGCGTCCCCTGCACGCGCACGCGCAACGCCCCGCTGTCCTGCGGCGCGCTGCGGGGCGCGGCCGGCAGTGCGGGCGCCTGCGCCATCGCCGTGCCGGCGAGCAAGAGCACCGTGGCCGCCGCCATCGCGGCACGGGTCCACACACGGGCAATCATCACTTGGCGCCTCCCGACTTGGCGTGTGCCGCGATCAGCGAATCCACCTTGAGACGCACCATGCCGGCCGACACCGGCCCCGTGTTCTTGAACGCGACGCGCCCATCGGCATCGAGAAAGAACGTCTCGGGCACACCGTACAGGCCATAGTCGATCGCGACACGCGAGCCGGGATCGTTCACCGACGGATACGACTGGCCGCCCATCTCGGCAATCCACGCCGTCCCCTTGTCGGGGACGTCGTTGTACAGCACGCCGAGAAATTGCACCGGCTGGCCCTCGTACGTCGCGGCCACGGCCGACAGCGCGGCGTGCTCGTCGCGGCACGCGAGACACCACGATGCCCAGAAATTGAGCACCACCACCTTGCCCCGCAGGTCGGCGAGGCGCACGGTGTCGCCGATGGGACGCGCCACGCCGCCCTGCCCCGGCGCGAAGACCGCCAGCGCGAACGATGGCGCCTGGCGTCCCGGCAGCGGCGACGGAATGTTGTTCGGGTCGCGGGTCAGCCCCCACGCGAACAGCCCGATGACGGGCGCGGCCGCGGCCGCGGCAATCGACGCACGCTTCCAGTTCACGGCTGGCCCTCCGCGAGCGCGCTCGGCGCACCGGATGCCGACTGCGCCTCGGCAAGACGCTGACGCTGCGGCAGCACGCCGATGATCGCGCCGATGCAGAGCACCAGCCCGCCCATCCAGATCCACGGCACCAGCGGTTCCCAGATGGCCTTCACCGTGATCGTAGAACCATCCGGCCGGAACGCCATCAGGTTCAGGTACAAATCACCGGTCAGCATGCTGCGTACCTGCGGCGTGGGCACCGGCGACGACGACGTGGGATAGTAGTTCATGCGCGGCTCGATGATCCCCGTCACGCGATCGCCAGCCATCACTTCCATCGTCGCGCCAATCACCTGCCGCTGCTGCTCCTCGCGGCCCCACGCGCCCTTGAAGCGCACCGTGTGGCCGGCCACGGTCAGCGACTCGCCGGGCTTGAGCGTCGCCTCCTGCTCGGCCTTGAACGTCACCGACGCCGTCACGCCCAGCGCCACCATCACCACGCCGATGTGCGCCACGTACCCGCCGTAGCGCCGGCGGTTGCCGCTCACCAGCCGCGACAGCGCGGTCGGCCACGCCTCGCCGTGCGCCTTCACGCGGGCGATCGTGCCGCGCACGAATTCCTCGACGTTGACGCCGAGCGCGAAGCCCGCGAACAGGAACGCCAGCACCGCGTACGCGTTGCGCGCCCCGGCGATCAGCGCCGCCACCGCCAGCACCACGCCGACGACCACGCCCGGCAACAGCCGGCGCTGCAGCTCCGGTCCGGCGGCCTTGCGCCACGGCAGCGCCGGCCCCACGCCCATCAGGAAGAGCAGCGTCACCATCATCGGAATCGACATTCTATTGAAGAACGGCGTTCCCACGCTCACCTTCACGCCACGCACCGCCTCGGCCACCAGCGGAAAGAGCGTGCCGATGAGCACCGTGAACATGAACACGGTGAAGAACAGGTTGTTGAGCAGGAACGCCGTCTCGCGCGACAGCGGCGCGTCCAGCCGCCCCTCGGAGCCCAGCTTGTCGCTGTTGCCGGCCACCAGCACGAGCGTGGCCAGCAGCACGATCGCGATGAACCCGAGAAAGAAGTAGCCGATGGTCCCCTGCGTGAACGCGTGCACCGACGAGATGATGCCCGAGCGCGTCAGGAAGGTGCCGAGGATCGTCAGCACGAACGTGCCGACCATCAGGTTCAGGTTCCACAGCTTCAGCATCCCGCGCCGCTCCTGCACCATCACCGAGTGCAGGTAGGCCGTGCAGGTGAGCCACGGAATGAACGACGCGTTTTCCACGGGATCCCATGCCCAGTAGCCGCCCCACCCCAGCACTTCGTACGACCACCACATGCCGGCGATGATCGCCGCCGTCAGAAAGCCCCATGCCGTGATCGTCCAGCGGCGCGTCAGGCGGATCCAGGCGTCATCGGCCACCTCGCCCGAGAGCATCGCGCCGACGGCGAACGCGAACGGCACGGTGAGTCCCACATAACCCAGGTAGAGCAGCGGCGGATGCACCGCCATCAGGATGTGGTTTTGCAGCAGCGGATTCGGCCCGGGGCCGTCGAACGGCACCGGGAAGACGGCCTGGAACGGATTGGCCGGCCCGAGCAGCAGAATGTGGAAGAACAGCGCCACCGCGAGCAACGTCGTCGCGGCATACGGCACGAGGTTCCCCTCGCGCGTGCGGTTGAACCAGACCACGGCCGCGGCGTACATGCCGAGCACCCACGCCCAGAAGACGATGGACCCCTCGAGCGCGCCCCAGAGCGAGATGATCGTGTAGAACGTCGGCGTCGCACGGCTGCCCACCTGCGCGACATACGAGATGCTGAAATCGTGCGAGACCAGCCCGTAGACCAGGGCCAGCGTCGACAGGCTCACGAGCACGAAGTTCGTGTAGACCGCCGCGTAGAGGTACATCAGCCATTCGCGGCGGCCCCGCCGAATCGCGACCGGGCCGAACACCGCCCCGAGCGCCGTAACGGCGGCCGCGACGACGATGGCGTTCGAGGCAAGGAGGCGCGTCATGTCCCCGGGCTCTTCATGAGGGACTTGTACATCTCCGTCGGCCGTTCGCCCTTGGTCGGCGCCTTGTACTCGTTGGAGTGCTTGACCATCAGGCTCGTGCTCATGAAGACGCCGTCACGCCCGTAGCGCCCTTCGACCACCACGCCCTGCCCGTCCTTGAACATCTGCGGCGGCGCACCACGCGAGTGCACGGCAATCTCCCCCGTGCCGTCGGTGACGGAAAAGCGCAGGTCGAGCGCCTTCTCGTCCCACACTACCGAGCCCGGCTTCACCTGGCCGCCGAGGCGCACGGGCTTGTCGTACCCTTCTACCCCCTTCGCCAGCAGCTCCTTGGGCGTCAGAAAGTACACGACGTTGCTGTCGAGTCCGCCATAGATCAGCCAGCCGAAAGCAATCACGAGCACGCCGACCGCGGCCAGCGCGCCCCACTTGGTCCGTTTCCTCATCGTCATGTCCTGAACTCCCCCTTGACCGCCTGTTCGTACTCTGCCCGGGCGCGGCGCGCCGCGCCTACCACGCGCGCCAGCATGGCCCCGAGCACGACCCACGTGATGACGTACGACGCCACCACGTAGCCGATCCCGCCGTTCGTCACCGCGTTATCCATCGTAGCCTCCCAGCGCCGCGGCCTGCGACGCGTGTTCCGCCGAGCGCTCGTACCGTGCGGCCTCGTAGCGCCGCCAGATGAACCAGGCCGCGAGCAGCGTGAATGCGGCGAGGTTCAGCAACAGCCCGCGCAGGTACTCCGGCGAGAGCGACCTCGGGTTGCTCGGCAACTGATGGAGCGTGCGCCACCACTTCACCGACATGAAGACGATCGGCACGTTGATCGCGCCCAAAATCCCGACCGCCGCGCTCCACTGCCCGCGACGATGCGGATCCTCGACAAACGAGCGCAGCGACAGATACCCCACGAAGATCAGAAAGAGCACCAGCGTGCTCGTCAGCCGGGCGTCCCACGACCACCAGACGCCCCACGTGGGACGGCCCCACAGCATCCCGAGCACCAGCGTGAGCCCGCAGAACAGCGACCCGACTTCGGCCGCCGAGGCGGCCAGCAGGTCGGCGCGCTCGTCTTCCTTCCACAGGAAATGGAGCGACGCCAGCAGCACGACCCCGAACGCCGCAAAGGTCACCTCCGCCGCGGGCACGTGCACGTACATCATCTTCTGCAGGTGGCCCATCATCGCGTCGGCGGGCGACGTGACGACGGCATACACCTGCGTGAAGATGAAGAAGAGAAAGGCCAGCCAGCCGAGCGCCGCTGGCGCCGGCCGGGGCGGGTCGAACGAATTGTTTGGCGCGATGGACATGGGAGGGCTCAGACCTCGATCACGTATTCGAAAGCCAGGAAGGTCGCCACGAGGAAAATCACGTCGAACAGCGCGAGCATCTGCACCCAGGCGCCCGAGGCGTTGAGCAGATCTCCGCCGAGGAAGGCCTTGGTGGCCTCCATCGCGGCGAGCAGCACCGGGATGAGCATGGGATAGAGCAGCAGCGGCAGCAGCACCTCGCGCGCCCGGCTGCGGCTCGACATCGCCGCGTAGAACGTGCCGAGCGACACGATGCCGACCACACCGAGCATCATGATGCCGAGGAGCGCCGGCCACTGCGCCGGAATGCGCACCTGGAAGAGCACGATCCCCACCGCGACGACGATCACCAGCATCAGCGTCACGAAGATGAGGTTCGCGATCAATTTGCCGGCGAAAATCGCCCAGCGCGACCCCGGGTACAGCAGCAGCGCCTCGAGCGCGCCGCCGTCGAGTTCCACCTGGTACGACCGGTTGAACGCGAGCACGCCGGCAAAGAGCACCGCGAGCCAGAGCGCGCCGGCCGCCGCGTCGCGCAGCATCTGCGCGTCGGGGCCGAGGGCGAAGCCGAACAGGACGAGGATCGTCACGCCCAGCGACGCGACCGAGTTGAACCCCGCCTTCGAGCGCCGCTCGGTGGTGAGGTCCTTCCACACGATGGCGCGCGTACGCCGGAGGTCGTCGCGAAAGGCCATCAGGAAATCCCCGCCGCGCCGGCCGGCACCGTGATCGCCTGCGGCGACGCGCCCCCGTGCGCCAGGTCGGCGGCGGTCGGCACGTGCACCCGCCCCTCGCGAATGGTTACCGTGCGATCGAGCACCCCTTCGGCCGGCACGAGGTCGTGCAGCACGACCACGGCGGCGCCGCCGGCGGCGTTGAGCTCGCGGATGAAACCGTTCATCAGCGCGATGCCCGCCACGTCGAGGTTGTTGTACGGTTCGTCGAGCAGGAGCAGGCGCGGGCGCTGCAGGATGAGCCGGGCCAGCGAGAGGCGCCGCTGCATGCCGGCGGAAAACCCGCGCACGTGCTCGTGCGTGACGTGGGTCAACCCCACGCGCTCGAGGGCGGCGTCGATGTCGGCCGACGGGAAACCGAGCATCGTGGCCGCGAAGGCCAGGTTCTCGCGGGCGCTCAGGTCGTCGTACAGCCCCGGCACGTGGGAGAAAAACCCCACATGATGGCGCACCGAGTCGCCTTCGGTTTTGACGTTCGAGCCGTACACGAAGCAGTCGCCGGCCGACGCCTTGAGCAGCGTGGCGACGATGCGCATGAAGGTGCTCTTGCCGCAGCCGTTGTGCCCGAGCAGGCCGACCATCTCGCCGGCGCGCACCTGCAGGTTTACCCCACGCAGCACCCAGCGCGCGCCGAACCGGCGCGCGACGCCTCGCGCGTCGAGCGCGAGGTCGGGTGACAGAAGGGGGGCTGAACTCTGCACGACAGAAATCAGTCGATCGGTCAACAGTGAGGCCAGCGTAATAGGGTGGATGTTATGTACGGGTTTACCTTACAACCTGACAAAGAACGCTGCACGTGGGCGGTAAGCCATGCGGGGCCCAGCATGCCGCCGAGCCCCGCACGAAAAATGGAGCAACATGGAGCGTATCGGGATCGAACCGATGACCTTCCGGTTGCAAACCGGATGCTCTCCCAGCTGAGCTAACGCCCCGAGGTGTGGAAATCTAAGTCAGGGTGTGGGGAGCGACCAGACGGCGGACGGTGGACGGTGGACGGTGGACGGTGGAGCAGAGAGTGGAAATTGATTGCCGTCGCGCGAAACTGGTTGCGCCGCGCGAGGGGGACCTATTCAACGTGCAGCATGCACCCCCTCAACAAGCTCCATGTCTATGGGCAAGCGCAGGCGCTCGTGTCGGCCGTTCGTCAACAGTGCGAATCGATATCGGATCGGGATCTGCAATGGCAGCTCATGCGCGCCGTGCGGTCCATCGCGGCCAATCTGGCGGAGGGCGCCGGAAGTGAGTCGCAAGCAGCGTTCGCGCGATATGTCGCGATTGCCATCGGTTCGGCGAAGGAAACCGAGAGCCATCTGGGGATGGCTGTCGAGGCGGGGCTGATCTCCGCCGAGGTCCATCAACTCCTCGTCGCACGCTTGAACCAGCTCACGCCACGCCTCGTAGCCCTCCTGACCGCCCTACGGCGCAATGCCTCGAGGAAGTCGAGGGAGATTCCCTGATCGTCCGCATCCACCGTCCACCGTCCACCGTCCACCGTCCACCGTCCACCGTCCGCCGTCCGCCGTCCGCCGTCCGCCGTCCGCCGTCTGCCGCGCTCCTATTCGTGCGCCGGAAGAGGCTCCATCGTCTCCACATCACACGGCACCTGCACCTCATCCCGGTACGCCGACGTCATCAGGAAGATGCGCATCTTCGGGAAGCCATCCATGAACTGGCTGTACAGCCAGCCGAACGCCCCCAGGAACCCGACGAACAGCGCCACTTCCCATGCGCCAAGCGGCAGGTCGCCCGCCCGGCGCGGGCCGTAGATCGACGGATACACCTCGGTATAGCGCTGCAGCCAGAGGCCGACGAACGAACACGCCGCAAAGAACAGCATCGTCGGCGTCCAGGTCTTGGCCTTCACGCTCAACAGGCCGAAGAACGGGAGCACAAAGGTGAGTACGGCCACCGACACCGTGACGCTCTTCCACGCCCCCGTGAGCCGCAGCGTGAAGAAGTGCGTCTCCTCGGGCAGGTTGCCGTACCAGATCACCAGGTACTGCGAGAACGTCAGGTAGCCCCAGAACGCGGTGAACGCGAAGCAGAGCTTGCCGATGTCGTGGTACTGCCGCTCGGTGATCAGGTCCTGCGCGCCGAGGAGCCGGTTGAACCACCGCACGAGGCCGCTGAAGATCATGAGCGCCACCAGCCACCCGCCCATGAACACCTGCCAGCCGTACATCGTGCTGAAGAAATGCACGTCGAGCGACATGGAGTGGTCCCAGGCGAGCACGCACCAGCCGAAGCCGAAGAGCAACGCCATCGCGACGGCCATCTTGCCCTGCAGGCTGTGCGTGGTGTGCAGCTCGCGACGTTCGTCGCCGAACCCGCGGCGCATCGCCGCGCGGATACCGGTCGCCCACGCCGCCCCGCCGTCGGGGCTGACGCCGACGTCGAGTCGCACCGAGGTCCACACATACCACAGCTGCAGCGCCGTCAGCGCGCCGAACACGCCGATGGAGCGCGCCCAGAAGAACCCGTGCCCGAGGTACAGCTCCTTCTCGGGCTTCAGCACGTCCGTGCCGACGACGTTCCACCACGGATACACGTGCGTGTTGCCGACGAAGATGGTCAGCAGCAGGGCGACGAACGCGAAGGGCAGGAAGGCGGCGAAGCCCTCCATGATGCGGATCACCGATCGCGACCAGCGCGCGGTGGTGATGCGCTGCACGGCAACGAACATCACCGCCGCCGAGGCGATGGTGGTGAAGAAGAGCCAATTCACGTGGAAGGCCTGCCAGGCGCGGCCGTTGCCGCGCACCGCGCCGAACAGGAACACCGCAAAGCCCGCCGCCCACATCACCAGGAAGGCGTGCTTGATGGTCGCCGGAATCGGCGTGTACAGGACGGCCTGCACGCGCTCGCGCGACGGGGCCGGGGTTTCGTGCGCGGTCATGGCTGGTGGACCTCCGTCTTGGGCTGCGCCGCTTTGGCCCGCGCCGTCCCAGCCGCGCCAGTCGGCGCTGCCGTCACGACGGGATGCGCATACGGCGCGCTGCGCGCGGGACCGATCCGCGTATAGCCAGGCAGCTTGTCGCCCGTCTCGCCCGGCAGGCCAGCCGGCGTCGTGTCGGCCACCACGCCATCGAACCTTCCCTGCACGGCGCGGAGGTAGTTCACCACGTCCCAACGGTCCATCTCCTCGATGCGATTGTACGACGGCATGAGGCCACGGCCGTTGCGGATCATGCCCCAGATGTAGCCGTCCGTGAAATTCTTCGCGCGGTCCGTCACGAGCGGCATCGGGATCATGCCGAGCCTGGTCGCGGTGCCGTCGCCCTTGCCGGCGCGACCGTGGCACGGCGCGCAGTTGATCTGGAAATAGATGCGGCCGCGCCGCAGCGACGCCGTGTCGGCCGGCACGGGGTTGGCCAGCGTCGACATGGAGTCGATGACGTTGGGCAGCTGCCCGTACGACACCACCCACGCGGGCATCTGGGTGCCGTTGATCGACACCGACCCCGCCGGATTGCCGCGGAATCCCTTGGTCTCCGCAGAATCGGCATTGAACACCTGCCACGGCCCCACCGACGGCTGCTGCTTGAAGTCGGTGAACCAGCTGCACGCGCCGAGCGCGAGCGGGACGGCAAGCAGCAGGGCGCGCGGACGCCCGAACGCGTTACTGTTCACCGCGCACCTCCACCGCCCCGTGCTGCTTGAGCAACGCCTCGACCGACGCCCTCTGGTCGGGCGCACATTCCACCCAGATGCCGAAGTCGCCATGGCTGAAGCGCGGGTCGTAGCCGACCAGCATCGTCAGGCGCGGCAGGCGGGCATGTATGAACAGGCCGGCGACGGTCGAGAGCGCGCCGATGAGCACGAACACCTAGAAGCCGAAGATCGTGTACGGAATCCACGACCCGATGGCCTTGCCGCCCACGACGAGCGGCCAGGAGTTGGACGCCCAGATGGCCATCCAGTACCCGAACACGCAGCCGGCGAGGCCACCAAACAGCATGTACCGCCGCACCGGGCTGGGCGGCGGCTCCACGGCGTGCTCGAACTCGTGGCGCGGCGTCGGCGTGAACACGGTCACGTCGCCCAGGCGCGCGCGCTTCAACGCCATGATCGCGTCGACGGCGGCATCGAGTTCCCTGAAGCGCCCCAGCACGCCGCGCATCAGTGCGCCCCCGGCGTGTGCGCGTGCCGCAGGCGCGGCGGCACGATCTCCTTCACCTCGGAAATCGCGATCACCGGCAACTGCTTGATGAAGAGCAGGAACCACATGAAGAACCAACCGAACGAACCAAGCAGGATGCTGTAGTCCACCCACGTCGGCGAATACGTCGTCCACTGCCAGGGTTCGTATTCGTGCGACAGCGACGGCACGACGATGACGAACCGCTCGAACCACATACCGATGTTGATCGTGATCGACAGCAGCCAGAGCCACGTGGGGTTGCGCCGCAGCTTCTGCGAGAACAGCGACAGCGGGAGGATCATGTTGCACGTAAGCATGATCCACGCCGCCCACCACCACTGGCCGAAGACGCGGTTCCAGAAGTAGTCCTGCTCGGCCTTCACGCCGCCGTACCAGGCGATGAAGAACTCGACCATGTAGGCGCAGCCGACGATGAGCGAGGTGGCCAGGCAGAGCTTGGCCGCGCCGTCGAGGTGGTTGAGCGTCACATAGTGCTGCAGCCGGAACCACTTCCGGATGGGAATGATGATGGTGAACACCATCCCGATGCCCGAGAAGATGGCGCCGGCCACGAAGTACGGCGGGAAGATCGTCGTATGCCAGCCGGGCACCAGCGCCATCGCGAAGTCGAACGACACCACCGAGTGCACCGACAGCACCAGCGGCGTGCTGACCGCGGCGAGAAACAGGTACGCGCGGGCGAAGTGGCGCCACTCGCGTTCGGTGTTCCGCCAGCCGAGCGACAGGAACGAGAGGATACGCTTGCGCAGCGGATTCGTCTCGCGGTCGCGCAGCACCGCGATGTCGGGAATGAGGCCGACAAACAGGAACGTGGTCGAGATCGTGAGGTACGTCGAGATGGCGAACACGTCCCAGACGAGCGGCGACTTGAACTGCGGCCAGAGCAATCGCCAGTTGGGATACGGAATCAGCCAGAAGAACTTCCACGGGCGCCCGAGGTGGAGAATGGGAAACAGCCCCGCCGTCATGACGGCGAACACCGTCATCGCCTCGGCGCACCGATAGATCGTCGTGCGGAAGCCGGCCCGGAACAGGTAGAGGATGGCCGAGATCAGCGTCCCGGCATGCCCGATGCCGACCCAGAAGACGAACGAGATGATGTAGACGCCCCACATCACCGGGGGGTTGTATCCCGCCACCCCCAGCCCCCCCCAAATCTGATACATCCACGCACTGATGCCCACCGCAAGGCACACCATCGCGGCGAGCAGCGCCACGAACCACGCCCTGGTGGGTCGCAGCGTCGCCGTGATTTCGTCGTCGACCTGCTCGTAGTCCCGAACGGCCGGGAGTTGCACGTCGGCCGTGGCAATGTTCGGCCGCCTCGGCTCGTAGGCGACGGTGGTCATCGTCCGCCCTCTTGCGCCGTGGCCCCGGCCGCGACCGGATGGTTGATCTTCTTCAGGTAGACCACGGCGGTAAACGTGTTCAGTTCCTCGAACACGTGGTACGCGCGGCGATCGTCGATGAGCTTGGCCACCGACCAGTTGGCGTCGGCCGCGTCGCCGAACACGATGGCCCGCGACGGGCACGCCTGCGCGCACGCCGTCGTGAACTCGTCCGGCTGCAGCGCGCGGCCCTGCACCTTGGCCAGCGTCTCGGCCTCGCGGATGCGCTGCACGCAGAACGAGCACTTTTCCATGACGCCCTTGCCGCGCACCGTCACGTCGGGATTGAGCTGCCAGTGGAGCGGATCGGGAAACGCATACTGCGCGCGATCCGGCTCGCCGTACCCGAACCAATTGAAGTAGCGCACCTTGTACGGACAGTTGTTGGAGCAGTAGCGCGTGCCCACGCACCGGTTGTAGACCTGCACGTTGAGCCCGTCGGGGGCGTGGTAGGTGGCGTACACCGGACAGACGGGCTCGCACGGCGCATGGCCGCAGTGCTGGCACAGCATCGGGATCACCCGCGCCTCGGGGTGACGCTCCGGGTTCCACGCCACGTCCGCGTACTCGCGGTCGATCTCGTAGTAGCGCTCGAGGCGCAGCCAGGCCATCTCGCGCGACCGCGTGATGTTGGCCCCCGGGAACTTGCGGTCGGGATGGATGATCGGCCCCTGCCATTCGGCGCCGACGGTCGGAATGTTGTTCTCGGCGTAGCACGCCGTGACGCAGGCCGAACAGCCCGTGCACTTGGCGAGATCGATCGTCATCGCCCAGCGGCGCCTGGCCCGACCGCTCGGGTGATTGGGATCGTACTCTCCCTTCTGCGCCGACTTGGGATCGCCCAATTCACCCTGCGCGTCGTTGGCCACCGGCGCGCGCAATCCAGGCAGGAATTCGGTGCTCGCCTGCCCCGGGAACGTCTCGCGCGCCTCTTCCCGGCCGCTCAGCAGGTCCTGCAACGTCGCGGCGCGCGCGATGCCGCGACCGTGCTGCCGCCCCGACCCCTCGGTGGTGACGATCATCGAGTGGCCATCGGCCTTGGTCACCGTGCAGCGCGTGCCGACCAATTGGTAGCCACCCGCCGAGTCGTTGGCCGCCGAGAGCAGCCCCCAGGCGTCGTGGCCCGTGCCGTTGGCGTAGCGCCCGGCCGCGGTATGGCCGCGGCCCACCATCACCGCAATGGTATCGGGTCGCACGCCGATGTACAGGAAGGCCGGCGCCGTCATGGCACCCGCCGCCGTCTTCACGGTGACGTGGTCGCCGGCCGCGACGCCCACCTTGCGCGCCGTCTCGGGATGCATCTCGACGACCGTCTGCCAGCAGATCTTGGTGACCGGATCGGGCAGCTCCTGCAGCCACGGCTTGTTGGCGCCCCGCCCGTCGCCCATCAGCAGATTGGCGTACGTGGCGAGGTAGTAGTCGCCGTTGGCCTCGCCGGCGATCGCCGGCTTCATGATGGTCGGCACGGGAGCGACCCGCGTCGGCAGCGAGCCGGCGAGGATGCCCGTGGGGAGCGCCTGCTGCAACTGCGCGTTGCCGCCGATGTGCTGGGCCACCACGCCGCGATAGTCGCTCGGGAACCGGGCGACATCGACCGCGTGCTGCTTGTCCTCCGCCGGATTGACCGGGCACGCAAAGCACGGCAGCGGCGCGAGCGACGCCAGCAGCACATCGGCCGTGGCGCGCGTGTTGAACACCGGGTCCATGGCGGGCTGCTGCAGGCCGAGCGTCCCCTTGACCGGCTCGGCGATACCCCAGCTCTCGAGCGCGTGGTGATCGGGGAGAATCAGGTCGCACAGTTCCGTGGTCTCGTCGGGCACCGACGAGAACGACACCTTGAACGGCACCTTCCGGGTGGCCGCCGAGAATCCGAGGCCTGCAGGCGTCGTGTACACCGGATTGGCGCCGCGCACGAAGAGCGCCGGCACGTCGCCGGCTTCCATGGCGGCCACGACATCATTGAGCATGGCCGGTGGAACGACGCCGTCCCACGCACCGTAGGCCTCGGCCGGCTTCACCGTCACGCCGACATTGCCGAGCGACTTGTTGAGGCTGTTCACCTCGGTGGCAAGGGCCAGCGCGCGCGGGCCCGAGCCGCCGGCGACGAGCAGCGATGGCCTGGCCGACGCGACTTCCCGTTGCAGCGCCTCGAGAATCTGGACGGGCACGTCGGTCGCCCTGGCCGCATCGGCCGGCGACATCTTGCCGGCAAGCATCAGCGCGATGTCGCCCGCGGTGCCGGGCTTGGCCGCGATCCACTGGTCGGCGTTCAACCCGGTGAGCGGCCGGCGCGGACCAATATAGATGAGGCGCGGGGCGCCCTCGATCTTGCCGCGCGCGTCGGCGAAGTCGAGCTGCTGCGGCACGGGAAGGCCCCAGGCATCGAGAAAGTCCGCGGCGAACGACACGATGAGCGTGGCCGCGCCGAAGTCGAGCCTGGGCCACGCCACGCCGTACACCGCCTTGTTGGCGGCGATCGTGGCAAACGGCGCCTCGGCGTCGTAGCTGATGTGCGCCGGCATGCCGCGGTAGGCCAGCCATTCGTCGAGGAACGTGTGGAGCAGTCCCTGCTCGTGCTGGTTGATGAACACCGCGTGCTGCGCCTTGCCGCTCTGCATCGCCTTGTCGACACCCTTGTGCAGCGCATCGATGGCCTGGTCCCAGGAGATCGGCACGAGCCGGCCGCCCTGGCGCAGCATCGGGCCGCGGAAACGGTCGGGGTTGTACAGCCCCTGCAGCGCCGCCTGGCCGCGGGCGCAGATGGCGCCGCGATTGACGGGATGGACCGGATTGCCCTCGGCCTTGATCGCGCGGCCGTCGCGCGTTTCGACGAGAATGCCGCAGCCGGCCGCGCACTCGCGGCAGGTCGACGCATAGAAGTTCGAGACGCCCGGCACCGTGTGGTCGGGCGACGTGACGTACGGGATGAGCTTCTCGACCTGGTCGGTGCTGCAGCCGATCATCGCCGTCGCGGCGCCGGTGGCGCCGAGGACCTTCAGGAACTCGCGGCGCTTTACGCCGTTGGCCAGGTCCACGGAAGTCGTCATGCGTCGGACCCTAGTGATGGCAGTTGGAGCAGTCGTACGACGCCGTCTTGCGGATGCCCGCCTGCTCGTCGGCCATCGCCGCCGAATCGGGAGCATAGCCGGCGGCGCGCATGCCCTCGGCGCGCGAGTAGCCGTTGACGTGGCACGACACGCACCAGCCCATGTTGAGCGAGGCGTATTGGAAGACCTGCGTCATGTTCTGCACCTGCCCGTGGCAGGTCTGGCAGGTGATGCCCGCGTAGATGTGGCGCACGTGCGTGAACTGCACGTACTCGGGCAGTTTGTGCACGCGCACCCACGGAATCGGCTGTCGCTTGTTGTACGCCTCCGCGAGTTTCTTCACTTCCGGCCGATCAATCGCGGTGATCGCGTGGCAGCCCATGCAGCTGGTGAGGGCGGGCAGGCCCGGATCGGGCGACTTGAACGCCGCGAAATGGCAGAACACGCAGTTCATCTGCAGCGTGTTCACGTGCACCGGGTGCGGGAACCTGACCGGCTGCACGGGCGACCGGCCGATGCCCTGTCCGAGATAGTGCGTGTACCCCGACGCGCCGCTGTATCCCCACGGACCGGGCGTGGCCTTGCCCGCCGCCTCGCGGTTGGCCTTCTGCGTGGCGTTCTCCGTCGTGCCGGCCGCGACGGCGACGGGTCGATCGCGGCCGGCACACGCGGACATCAGCGACGCGACCATCGCCATGGCCACCACGCCGGTGAGCACCAGCCACGTCCTGCGTCCCGCCATCGGGGGTCGTCCGGGAGAATGGGAGGAGTGAGGGGGGCATGCCGCGTACGATCCGGCGCGCTGCGCGGAACGGAAAAAGTTCACCGCCGGTGCGGGCGGGCGCAAGGCAAAGCGTCATATTACATGCCGAATTTGTGCGATTCCGCGCCGTCGGATTAGGACGCGCCGTCAAGCCCCGTCCACAGGGTTCGAGTCGTCCCGCCGTCGCCACGGTCCCTTGGCCAGGCCGCGGGTGATCCGGTCGAGCGTGCGCTGCACTTCGATGGCCATGGCACGCAGCATCGTCACTTCGCGCTCGTCGGGCCTGGCCCGGAACGCCAGACTGCGCAGCGACCGCATCACCAGCTCGGGGTTGCGCGTGCGGAAGAAGGCGATGCCATCGAGGGCCACCTGGGCGTCGGCGAACATCCGTTCCCATTCCTCGTGCGTGGCGGGCCCCGACTGGTGCCGGTGCGACTCGACCGTGCGGGTGGCGTCACCCGCGGCGACATGGAACTCGTAGAGCGCCACGAGCACCGCCTGCGCGAGGTTGAGCGACGAATGTTCGCTGGTGGGAATCATGCACAGCACGTGGGCGCGATCGAGCGCCTCGTTGGCGAGGCCGTGATCCTCCTGGCCAAACAGCAGCGCGACGCGATGCCCGTCGGCGAGGTCGCTGGTGAAGCGCTCGGCGAGCGGGCGCGGCGCGAGCCGGTCCCACTTGGCCGACCGGCGCTTGCCGGCAAACGCGACGACGTGGTGGCAGTCGGCGAGCGCCTCGTCGAGCGTTTCGAAGTGGCGGATGCGCTCCACCAGGTCGCGCGTGCCGTGTGCGACCCCCTCGATGCGGAACGGATCGTAGGGACAGGGCTGCACCAGCCGCAGATCGCCGACGCCCATGTTCTTCATCGCGCGCACGGTCGCGGCGATGTTGACGGGGTCCTGGGGGTAGAGGAGGACGACGGTGAGGTGGTCGAGAAGCGACATGGCCAAGAAGATAACTGAGGATTTTGACTCAGGATTGCGATTCGCGATCCTTGATCGCGATCCTGCGTCCACGTCCGAACGCTCTTGATGCCCGTGCTACATTAATACGATGGACCTTCTTCTCGACCTGCTCCACAAGCTCCGCGACCTCGACGCCCTGGTCGCGTGGGCCGGCATGGCCGGCCTCGCCGCCATCATCTTCACCGAAACCGGGCTCTTCTTCGGTTTCTTCCTGCCGGGCGACTCGCTGCTCGTGACGGCCGGGCTGCTGTCGGCCACGCCGGACTCGCCGGTCAAGTTCAATCTCGCGCTGCTCGGCGTGCTGTTGAGCGCGGCGGCCATTCTTGGCGACAACACCAATTACTGGGTGGGACGTCTCAGCGGCCCGAAGATCTTCCAGCGCGACGACTCGCTGTTCTTCAAGCGCAAGCACGTGGACGCCGCGCACGCCTTCTACGAGAAGTGGGGCCCGGTCACGGTGGTGCTCTGCCGGTTCATGCCGATCATCCGCACGTTCGCGCCGCTCGTGGCCGGCGTCGCCGCCATGCGCTACCGGACGTTCCTCACGTACAGCATTCTCGGCGGGACGGCCTGGATCTGGTCCATGCTCCTCACGGGGTTCCTCCTCGGACGCTACGTGCCCGGCGTCGCCCAGCACGTCGAGAAGGTCATCATCGTCGTGGTGCTGCTCTCCATTTCCCCGGCCATCGTCGGCGGCATCAGGGCCCGACGCGCCGCCCAAGGGAACCGGTAGGGCCGTTTTGCGCTAGTATAGAGGCATCCACTCTCAGCCCCCCTGGAGCCCGCCATGGCACACACGCTGCCTCCCCTGCCCTACGCCCCCGCCGCGCTCGAGCCGCATATCGATGCGCTGACGATGACGATCCATCACGACAAGCACCACAACGCGTACGTCACCAACCTGAACGCCGCCATCGACAAGGCGCCCGAGCTGGGCAACTGGACGCTGGGCGATCTTTGCCGGAACATCGCCCAGGTGCCCGAGGCGGTGCGCACCGCCGTGCGCAACAATGGCGGCGGCCACTGGAACCACTCGCTGTTCTGGGAGCTGATGGCGCCCAACGCCGGCGGCGCGCCTGGCAGCGATGTCGGGGCGGCGATCGGCAAGACGTGGGGCGACTTCGGCAAGTTCCGCGACGCGTTCAAGGCGGCGGCCGTCGGCCGCTTCGGTTCGGGATGGGCGTGGCTGGTCGCCGGACGCGACGGCACGCTGACCATCGAGAGCACGCCGAACCAGGACAACCCGCTCATGGACGGCAAGCACGCGGTGCTCGGCCTCGACGTGTGGGAACACGCCTACTACCTCAAGTACCAGAACCGCCGCCCCGACTACATCGACGCGTGGTGGAACGTGGTAAACTGGGCCGAGGTGGCCAAGCGGTACGCGGCG
>Ga0334722_10000968_pt1 | contig 38340 bp, 29 predicted proteins | sample C3_bottom_MG_FD_207210 | JGI IMG/M metagenome (GOLD analysis project Ga0334722, IMG submission 207210) | Sediment microbial communities from Yellowstone Lake, YNP, Wyoming, USA - C3_bottom | ecosystem: Environmental > Aquatic > Freshwater > Lake > Sediment | place: USA: Wyoming | collected... | reverse complement strand
ACGCTCGCCTTCCAGATTGGTGAAGTACTGTTTGCGCCCCTCAAAGAAGGAGTGGCAGAGCTCCCGGAAGCGGTGGTTGAGCTCCCTTTCGATCTCTTTGGGGGCCGGTCCCACCTGCTGCCACTCCTTTTGGATGGCCTGGAGGGCCTCGGCCGTCTGGCGATTGTTGCCCTGAGCCGCCTGCTCTTCGGCCCGGTGCAGCAACTCTTCCTTTTTGCCCAGGTTCTGCCGCCGCTCCTTTTCCGCCTCCTCGAACTGGCGGTGCCGATCCTTGAAGAATTCATGACAGGGGGTATTAAAGCGCTGCCAGAGTAATTCGCTCTGCTCCTGGGGAGCCGGGCCGATTTCCTTCCACTGCTGCTGCAACTCGACCAGCCGGGTGCCGACCTCTTTGAGGATGGTTTCCGGGGTAATTTCGGCCAGAATCTTCTCCACCTCCTGACATAACTCTTCCTTGCGGCGCAGATTATTTTGCCGCTCCGCCTCCAGCCAGGCGAAGTAGCGATCACAGGCCGCGCGGAAGCGCTCCCAGACCTTGTCGTTTTGCGCCTTGGGGGCCTGGCCGATCTTCTTCCAGCGTCCTTGCAGGTTACGAATCCGCCCGGCATCGTTCCACTGGGGGGCAGCGGCGATCTTCTCCACCTCTTCGCAGAGTGTTTCCTTGTCTTTCAGATTCTGACGGCGAGTTTCATCACCGGTTTCGTAAAAGACCTGGCGCCGCTCAAAGAAGACGTTGCAGGCCTTACGGAACCGCAGGAAGAGCTGATTTTCCCGGTGCCGAGGGCCAACTGGCAACGATTTCCATTCATTCTGCAACGCCTTTATGGCATCGGAGGTCTTTTGCCATTCTTCTGATTCGGCCAGCGCCTCCGCCCTGAGACACAGTTCTTCCTTTTGGCTCAGCACCTGGAGCAAGGCGGCCTTCTGCTCCTCCAGGAAGGGCGCGCAACGATCATATTGCTGATTGCAGGCAACATGGAAACGCTCCCAAAGCTTCTGGGAAAGCTTCGGAGGAATGGGGCCAATCCCCTTCCAGGCGGCCTGGGCCTGCTTGATGTTCTCCAGAACCTGGCCTAAATCTTCGACTTCTCCCAGCCCTTCGACCTTATTGACCAGTTCCTGTTTGAGGGTCAGATTGGCCCAGAGTTGCCAGTCCCGCTCGTGCTCAAAATTGTGGAGTTTTTCGGCAAAGGCCTCCGAACTTTCCTTGTAGGCGGCGACCAGGGTTTCGCTATCGACCCCGGCCAGAAGCGGCAGTTGCTGCCAGGCCTGGCGCAGCTCCCGGGCCAGAGCCTCACCCTCCTGGAGATTCTCCAGGGCCAGTAAGCCGGTGGCCCGCTCACAGAGTTCGCGGCGCCGCGCCAGATTTTCTCGCTGCCGCTCTTCCCGTGATGCATTCAGCGAACGGAGCAACTCCCGACTGCGCTGCTGCAACGGCCCGGCCGCCAGATGTTTGAAGGCGCTCGCCGCAAGTTCCCGCTCCAGGCTCTCCAGAACGGCCACTGCCTTGTCCAACTCCCCGGCCGCCTGGAGTTTATCCGCCTCCGCGAGCCGAGCAGTGAGGGCGGCAAGGGCTGCCTGCTCCTCAGCCACCTTTTCCCGGGTCTTGTGGAAGGCCCGCACCGCCTGCTCGAAGCGCTTGGCCAGCGCGGCAGAGGCGACAATCTCCCCGGCCAGGGTGGCCCGCCACTGGGCTTCGGCGTTTTTGACCTCGCCTGCTGCCTCGGGGGCAGAGGAGTTGACCAACTTCTCCACGCCCACACAGAGCCCTTCCAAGAGAGCCTGCTGTTCTTCATAGCGGGCCGCCTTGGTTTCCTCGTCGAGGCGGCGTTGCCGGACTTCCTCTATCCTGGCGAGTAGACCCGCGCAACTGGCGGCAAAAAAGGCGGCCTCGGGGTGGCTCTGCTCGGGATCTAACTCCCGCCACTGTCCTTGCAACTGCGCCAACTTTTCCCCGGCCTGATCGAGGATCATCGTTGCCCCGAGATTGGCGGCCTGGACAGCCAGCTCGTGCAAGCGGGCGTTCAACACTTCGGCCGGGTCTGCGGTTTTATTGGCGGCCACCAGCGCCGCCAACTTTTCCGCCGCCAGCCGCCGCGTGGTTTTTCCGGAGGCCGTTTCTTTGACTCGTTCCAGCAGGTCTTCCCGCTCAATCTTGGCCAGCGCTGCCGCTGCCATTTCCCGACCACAATTATTTTCCAGTAGTCCGGCCAGTAGTTCCTGATCGCTGAGTCTTGCCGCCGCCGCTTCCCGCACCGGCAAGTTCTCGGCCCGGGCCGCCAGATCAGCAAGTAACGCCTGGCTGGTCAAACCGCTCAGCATTTCCTGACAGGATTCGGCATCGGTCGCCAGTAGAATTGCCGCATGAAAAAGCTGGTCGCGCCGCCGTCCGGCGGCCTCGGCAACCTCTGCTGCCCCACCACTGGCCAGTTCGGTCAATATGGCGGGATCATTAAGTTTGGTGATGGCAACCAGGCGAACTCGCAACTCCTGATCATCCCGGGCCAGGGTGGCAAGAATCTCTTGCTCGGCGCCGGTCATTTCCTGCACCGCCGTCAGCCGGATTTCGGCATCGCGATGCTGCCATTTGGGTTTACGAAAAGCAGATAGGACCATGCGAATACTCTCTGAGATTGCGATTTTTGAAAGTTGGACAGCCAGACAACCGCTCCGGCCATCAATGCACCAGTATAAATGGCATAAACTTCGCGATCGAGCAACCGTGAAAAACAGCCCGACCCGGGAACGTCAGGCTAATTCACGTAATAGAGCCAGATAAAAAAAAGTGGCAGAAGGATGCCGAGTGCGGTCAGCCAGGCGCCCCGACCAGTGATACCCTTCTTGCCACGCAGGACAAAGAGGCCGGTGGTGGCCAGTATCCCCAGACAGAGCGCGTACAGATCGGCAAACCAGCTCCACATTTTTTTGGGGTGGTTGAGGTGGAGAAAATTGACTTGGCGGAGCAAGGGGCGAGGCACAACCTTTTCCTGCAAAACCTCACCCGTGGCCAGGTTAACGGAAATGGTGTTGCCTTCTACGAAAACTTGCAGGGTTTGCGGATCGGGGCGAAAACTGTTGAGGTAGCGGCGGCTTTCGCCCAGTCGCGCCAGCAACGCGGCAATGAATTGCTGGTCGATGGCGGTCGCTAGCAGCGGCACCTCCAGTTGCGAGCGCAGATGTTCCACCCGGTAGCTGGGATTCCAACGGTCGAGATGGTTGACCGCCACCCCCGAGATCACATAGACGATGGTCAGCCCAAAGCAGAGATAACCCAGGTCGCGGTGGATGAGGTTATTCCATTTGCGCCAGTTCATGGGGCAACTCCGGAGCCTGGGGCGAGTCGGGTTATCTGCTTGAGGTGATGGCCCATAGGGACCCGAAAGATACCTGCCATCCGAGGTCGGTGTCAAGAAGTCTGAAGGCTGAGGGGCAGGGTGCAGTTTTCGCTTCGACCTTCAGCCTTCAGCCTTCGGTCTTCAGCCTAAAAAAGTGCCGACTGGAACCAAGGGAGGTTGGCTCCAGTCGGCGGAGGGAGGGGTAATGCACCCGGAAGTTTAGACGGTTCGGCAGGCCCGCCCGAAACCACCGGGGATGGTACCGGAGGCCCAGAAGGCGGCCCCCTGTTTGTAGTCGACGAACCAGTAGCCGCCGGGGCGACGCTCATCGACCACGAAGATAAAGGGTTGTTCGCTGGAAAAAGCCTGGTGCAGATGCAACCCCTTACCGTTCTTTTCAGATTTCAGCAGGGACATGGCCTCATCCAGGGTCGGCAGCCGCCAGTCGTTGTGGCCAGAGAAGTTGCTGCGGTTCAAATCGTCGATGTAATTCCTGACTTTGGTAATACTGGTAAGATCGCAGCCGTCCAGTTGCCAGGCAACCCCGCTGACCAGATCGGTGGCAGTGGCATTGTCGCCGTTATCGACTAGAAAGCTCTCGCAGGAACCGGCGCCATTCAGCTGAGAGTCGTAATAATTACCGGCGCGAATCAGCTGCGCGACCTCTTCATCGGAAAAGACGCCCTTCTCACGGCGCACCTTGCGGGGCAGCAGATCGGCTGGCACAGTGCCCATCGGCAACAGGCCCGCACCCAAGGGCTCAACCGTCTTTACCGGCCGAAAGAGTGGGGTAACCAACTGCGGAACGGTGACGTTGACGACGTTATCGAGCAGCCACTGGCGCATGCCCCGATTGACCGCGTAACTTTTATCCAGCGAGACGGAGCGCCCTTCGTCAGCCACACAGGCATTGATCAAATCCTGGGGGGCATTGATCCGGGCCAGGAGCCGGGCATGCTTCACCCCCCGCTCCATCAGGTAGAGACCATAAGGATTTTCCCAACCGTCCACGTAGAAATAGTAGAACTTCTCGTCATTGCTGCGCTGCCGTTCCCCATTCCGCCCACCCCAGCTCTCAAACATGGTGAAGGTGTAGGAAGGAGTGATCTCCCAATCGATGAAGAAGCCGCTTGTGTCATTAAGATCGAGCAGATTAGCCAGTCCCATGATGTTTCCTCCTTTGGATGTCATTTATGGCGGAGACAAAGTCACTTCCGTCGGGTGAGTTCTTACAATATGCCACTTCCAATCCCGTTGCTAATTCGCCCGGACAAACAGGACCGTTTTTGTCTTGTTTGTATTAAACAATAATCTTTCCTAGTCGGTCAACCATTTTATTCAGCCTGGATTTTTTTCGAGCGAGGGCTTCAGTCAACGGCGTGGAATAAATAGTGTCAAAGCGGCAGCCAGACTATAAAATGGGCCTTAACCAGAAGCGTTGCAAAGCCGAGACAACTTTCGGGAACTGCCCGAAGTCCATTGCCACCAGGAACCAGCCGAAAACACCATGCACAATTTCGCCACTTCACCCGGTCAGCCCCTGCCCTTGGGAGTTTCCATAGGCAACAACGCTTACAACTTCGCCCTCTTTGCCCGCGACGCCACGGCGGTTTCACTACTCCTTTTCAGCAGTGGCGAAGGGCCGCTCCTGGCCGAGTTACCCCTGGCCCCGGAGATCAACCGCACCGGCGACATCTGGCATATCCGCCTCCATAACCTGGACCCGGATCTGCGCTACGGCTACCGGGTTGATGGCCCCAATGACCCCCAGGCTGGCGGTAGGCGCTTCTCCCCCGAACACCTGCTCCTTGATCCCTACGCCACCGCCCTGAGCGGCGGTTCCGAATGGGGAGGGACGGACTATGTCCGGAGAGGCGCGGCCTCACCCGAATCACGTTTTCAACGGCGCTGCTGTCTGGCCGCTGAAGAGTTCGACTGGCAAGGCGACCGCCCCTTGAACCTGCCCTTGAAAGACTCGGTGATCTACGAATTGCACGTCCGGGGCTTCACCAGTCACCCGTCATCGGGGGTCAGCCACCCCGGCACCTACCTAGGGCTGATTGAGAAAATTCCTTATCTCAAAGAATTGGGCATTACCGCAGTGGAGCTCCTGCCGGTCACCGAGTTCGACGAAACCGAGAATGTCAACCGCAACCCTTTCACCGGCGAGAAGCTGCTGAACTTCTGGGGCTACAGTCCCATCGCCTTCTTCGCCCCCAAGGCCGCTTACGCCAGCAAGGGCCGCAACGGCGGCCAGGTCAATGAATTCAAGGAGATGGTCAAGGCCTTCCACCGGGCCGGGATCGAGGTGATTCTCGACATCGTCTTCAACCACACCGGCGAAGGCAACGAGCGCGGGCCGGTATTCAGTTTCCGGGGCCTGGCCAACAACATCTACTACATGCTCGACCAGCAATCCCGGGAGTATCTGAACTTCTCGGGCTGCGGCAACACCTTGAACTGCAACCACCCCATGGTCCGTAAGCTGATCATTGACGCTCTGCGCCACTGGGTGATAGAGATGCACGTGGATGGCTTCCGCTTCGACCTCGCCTCGGTCCTGGGCCGCGACACCGACGGCCAGGTCCTGGAAAATCCGCCCATGATCGAGAAGATCGCCGAGGATCCGGTGCTGGCCCGCACCAAGATCATTGCCGAGGCCTGGGACGCCGCCGGGCTCTATCAGGTGGGTTCCTTCTCCAAAAATCCCCGCTGGGCCGAATGGAACGGGCGCTTCCGCGACGACGTCCGCGGCTTCATGACCGGCCACGCCGGCAGTGTCGCCACCCTGGCCACCCGACTTAGCGGTAGCTCCGATCTCTATCAGCAACAGAGCAAATCGCCCTTTAACAGCATCAACTTTATTACCAGTCATGACGGCTTCACCCTGGCCGATCTGGTCAGCTACGACCATAAGCACAACGAGATGAACGGCGAATACAACCGCGATGGCGACAACGCCAATTACAGTTGGAACAGCGGCTGGGAAGGCGACAGCGAAAACGCCGAGATTAAAGCCCTGCGGGCGCGGCGGCAGCGCAGCCTGGCGGTAATTCTCCTGCTCTCCCAAGGGACGCCGATGTTCTCCGCCGGTGACGAGTTCGGCCGTAGCCAGCAGGGCAACAATAACGCCTATTGCCAGGACAATGAGATTTCCTGGCTGGATTGGCGGCTGGCCGAAAAGCATGGCGATCTCCTGCGCTTCTTTCGGCTGTTGATCCGCCTACGCCGCCAGCACCCGGTCTTCCGGCGGGCCAAGTTCTTCCCGCCCGGAGAGGAAGATTCCATCCATGAGATTCGCTGGCAATCCCTCAACCCCGGCGCCACCGATTGGTCGCCGGAATGCCGCACCCTGGGCTTTATGTTGGATGGGAGGGCGGTGGAGGGAGAGGTGGACGACGATTTCCTGGTCCTGCTGAACGGTGGCCTGGCTGAGGCCAATTACCAGCTGCCCGCGCCATCGCCAAACCGGCAGTGGCGCCTGTTGCTCGACACCGGCGCCACCGCACCGGCCGATATTCATCCCGAAGAGACGGCGCCAATCTACCGAGACAGGGAAATCACCCTGGCCGGACTGGCGGCTGTGGTGCTGATCTCCAAGCCAATCCCCGGCAAAACCCGGAAGGGCAAAGGCCAATGAAACGCGCCCGGAAAATCTCCCGCCTGTTACTGATCGGCGACTCGATGATCGAATACGGCGCCTGGCAAAATTATCTGCCCGGCCGGGAGGTCATCAATCTGGGGCTTTCCGGGGAATCAGTGGAGGAGTTGCGGGAACGGGCGCCAAATATCATCAAGCGGCAGGCCACCCCGGACCTTGTGCTGATAATGATCGGCACCAACAACGTGGCCATGGGGCGCCTGGAATTTTTCGCGGCCTACGCGGAGATCCTGACAGTTTTTCAGGAAACCTGGCCAGTGGCGCTCATGGTGATCAACAGCCTCCTGCCCATGGACCTAAACTATCTGGCCCCGGAGGCTGTACCGCGAATTAACGACCGGCTCCGCACCCTGGCCGAGAAGAAAAACGCCCATTTCCTCGACGCCTGGCAAGCCCTGGCCGATCAAGACAACCTGCCCCTGCCAGGAGTTCTGGAAGACGAGGTGCATCTGACAGCCCGGGGCTACCGACTCTGGGCCACCTGCCTTGAGGAGTTTCTTATCCGCCAAGAGCATCCCTGAAGTTTAACTCGGGGAGCAAATGGTATAGCGAGGGGCTATAATGTAAACAAACCAAGGGGACTGTCCTCTGGACTGTCCCCGGTCGAATGTTTTCTACTTGCTGCTCACGCCTAAGGGAGTTGTTTATTATGTCCCCGGAACTCTCCATTGTCGACCGTCACCGAGCATCAACGCATTATCGGTTTCAGAAACATCCTGATTCACGGCTATGACATCGTGGACGAGAGGATTGTCTGGAACGCCATCGAGAGCCACCTGCCACTGCTGACCAGAGAGATACAAGCATCCGGCGCAAAGCGCTTCGCTTATTGTCGCCCTACGTAGAATGTAGCAGATTGCAGGTTACGAGTTGTCCCCGGTCGAATAAGCAAGAAAAATAAATCTGTCCCGGTTTACTGTGCTCGGAAAACTCTGGCAAAAGTAAACAGCGGCAAGCCCTGGTAGTAATTCTACTGAACAGGAACGACGGGTCAACGTTCTAAAAGCTTGTCAGGGATGGCGGCAGGGTTTAATTTGAGCCGCTAAACAGTGTCGCTAACAGCTGAGTGATATTACCGGGAAGAATTTGACCATCTGCGGCGTGTTGCGGCAGGTGATTATGGATGTGTCGGGGGGATTCATGAAAACCATAACAGCAATATTTATCATATTATTTATATTTACTGGATGTGCAATTAATCCAGAGACAGTAGCGAAGAGGGAGAAATTTAACAATGACCTTAAAAAGGTTTTTAATATTTCCGAGGGAAGTGAAAAAGAAAAATTTGAATGTACTTTCATATCACTTGAAACCGTTGGTATTGGTGCGGGATTTACCACGGCAGGAGATATGTCTAGAGCCGTCCGAAAATCTAAAGTAATTGCGGTTAGGAAAGGAGGAAATGCAACAAGGCTATTAATGTCTTCCTCAAATTGGGATGCAAGCAGTGTCACATTTGAAGTTCTTAAATGTAATAAGTCACCTTTTGACAATTAAGACTTCCTGTTTCTCACAGGTTTGGCTGAGCGAGCGACATGGAGCAGCGAAGGGACGCTGCTTGCTAGTTTTCTAATTAAATGTACGTTGCTGACCAAGATACAGTAGGCAGTCCGCAGAATTCCAGAGTTCTAAACGCATCGAACGCTGAACATTTCCAGAAACAGCTCACTTAATTACCTAGGCATGCTAAGCAGGCCACAGGATGCAATGCCGCGACACGTAAAAGCCCCGAACCTGGCCTCCAGTTTACTGTAACCTTGGAGCTTCAACCCGGGTTACGCTCATTTCACGACTCCACTTCCTCAAGCTTGGCAAGAAAGTCCGCCAGTTGGAAAACGCTGATGATGGAGACCTCGCTGCGCTGCTGGCTCTCCGCACCGGCATAGACCAGCAGCTGGCCGTGGGGGAGATCGGGAAAGAGCTTGGCAAAGGTTCGCAACCCCTTAAAGTAATCGGAGGTGATGCTTTGCCCGGCCTTGATTTCGATGGGCAGCAGCTGGTGGGCGATGGTGTAGAGCAGATCCACTTCATTGCCGATGCTGTCCCGGAAGAAGTAAAGATTACTGCGCTTGCCGGCGTTATAGCGAAACTTAAGAACCTCCATGACCACCAGGTTTTCATAAAAATTACCCCGCAGGGGGTGGTTCCGGAGGTGGCTGGGCTCCTCCACCCCGCAAAGCCAGGCGGCCAGGCCGACATCGTAGAAGTAGAGCTTGGGGGACTTGATCAGACGTTTACCGATATTGGCGTGATAGGGCGGCAGCTGGAAGACAATGAAGCTGACCTCAAGCACGGTCAACCATTGCCGGGCGGTACTGTGGGAGATCCCGGTGTCATTGGCGAGACTGTGCAGGTTGAGAATCTGCCCCACCCGCCCGGCGCACAGCCGCACGAATTTCTGGAACAGGCCCAGGTTGTGGACGTTGATCAGCCGCCGCAGATCCCTTTCGACATAAGTTTCAAAGTAATCTCCCAAGGCCTGGGTGGGCGGGATGTCCTGGTCATATATCCGGGGATAGAAACCTTTGAAGAGCAGCTCGTCGATGGTCAGTTCGGGCCAATGCGGCAACAGCTCTGCGACGCTGAATGGTAGCAACTTCAGCAGCGCGGTACGTCCCGCCAGGGATTGCGACACCGAATTCAACAACTCAAACTGTTGGCTACCGGTCAGGACAAAAAAACCGTTTTCCCGCTGCTCATCGGCCTGTACCTGGATAAAGGACAGCAGTTCCGGGGTTCGCTGAATCTCATCCAGGATGACTCCTTGAGGATATTGCCTAAGAAAACCAACCGGGTCTTCCGTGGCGAATTGCCGGGTGAGTGGGTTTTCCAGGTTGGCGTAGGCCTTGTCCGGAAAGGCATCCCGGGCCAAGGTGGTCTTGCCGGATTGGCGCGGGCCGGTAATGGTAACTACCGGATACTTGGTGGCGATGAAGCGGGCGTATGACGCTAACTTTCTGGGGATCATCGGCATTTTCTGTAAATTGACGATTTATTCTTCATATTACATGAAATAGCCGACAAATTTAGGCATGTCAAGCTATAGCCTCGCGTTCTAACGATCTGAGGTCCATTGGGTGTGAATCGGTACTATCCCACCCAAGGTGCATTACCAACTCGTAACCCGCAATTGCATCCAAGGGCGGCAATAAGCAAAGCACATTGCGTCGATGAGTTTAACCCCCTTCCCAATAATTTTTCCCCTCAGCCAAAGATCACTTGTCCTTGAGGTGATTAGATATCATAATCACCTCACAATTCGATGTGATCAACGAGGAGAATCGCCGCATGAGTGCCGTCAAATACATCTGGGAGCAGTCGAACTGGCCGCATTTCCATTGGGATGATGGCGCAATCTTGCCGCTTTATGGCGAGATTTGCCGGAAACAAGGGGAACTACTGACCCATTTTAAGGGTTTGGGAATGGCAGGAGAGAAAGCACTCCGCCAGTCCCAGCTGGAAGTTCTGGTGGACGAAGCGGTGAAAAGCTCGGAAGTGGAAGGGGTCATCCTCAATCCCCATGCCGTTCGCTCGTCGCTGGTCCGGCGACTGGGGTTGCCCACTGCCGGTATCCCGGAAATCCGCGATCGTTACGCCGACGGAGTAGTCGCAGTGCTTTTGGATGCCACCGAAAAATACGCGGAGCCGCTGACTAACCAACGGCTGTGGGGCTGGCAAGCGGCCATGTTCCCCGGGGGCTATTCCGGTCTGAGCGCCATCCGGGTCGGGGCGTATCGCACTACGAGCGAAGGGCAAATGCGGGTGGTTTCCGGCCCTCTGGACCACCCTAAGGTGCATTACCTGGCGCCGCCAGGAGAAAGGATTGGGGCCGAGATGCAGAATTTTTTGGCCTGGTGGGCGGCAAGCCAGATGGAGCGCCCGGATCTTCTGCGGGCCGGGTTGGCCCATCTCTGGTTTGTCGCCATCCATCCCTTCGAAGATGGCAACGGCCGGATCGGTCGCGCCTTGGCTGAGATGGCCCTGGCCCAGGCCGAGAAACAACCGGTCCGTTTTTATAGCCTGTCGGCGGAGATCATGCGGGAGCGCACCGCTTATTACGACATCCTGGAGCAGACCAACCGCGGGAACGGCGATATCACCGAATGGCAGCTATGGTTTCTGGCCATTATCGGTAAGGCCTTGGATCATTCCCGACAAGTGCTGGAGAATGTCCTGGCCAAGTCGCGGTTCTGGCAGGCGGCGGGACATATTACCTTGAACGACCGGCAACGCAAGGTTGTAAGCCGGATGCTGGAGGGTTTTGAGGGAGGAATGACCACCAGGAAATACAAGGGGCTGGCCCATACCAGCCCGGCCACAGCCCAGCGGGAACTGGCGGATCTGCTCAAAAAGGACCTACTGGTGCAGACTCCGGGCACGGCAGGTCGAAACGTCAGCTATCAGGTAAACTGGGGGCTGGGGTGTTCCGAAAAAAACGAGATCAGGTCATTGGCGATAAATAACGTGGAGAAGTAATTGGAGCTTTGGGGTGCAAGAATTAGATCTCCACCCAAATTCACCCCCGAAATAAAAAAGGGCTTCAAGCACTAAGCCTGAAACCCTTGGTATAACTCTGGTGCGCCCGGCAGAATTCGAATCTGCGACCTACGGATTAGAAGTCCGTTGCTCTATCCAGCTGAGCTACGGGCACATGAATTAAAATTTTTAGACAGTCAAATCGTCGCGAACCTGCTTCCGGGGCCCGCCGTGACCGGCAGTGCTCCAATCGCGGATCGGGGCGATGCGATTAATATCATCTTTACGGCCAATCCGATCCAGACGATCATGGATGGCCTGCCAGATGCACAATACTTCCTTGTGAATCTCACAACGCCCACCCACCGAACCGCCGCAAGGGCCATTCAGCAAGCTCTTGGCACAGCGAGCCACCGGACACAGACCACCGGTAAGATGCACCACGCAGTTGCCGCAACCGGCGCACTGCTCGGTCCAAACCCCCTGATCGGCTGAGCCGCCAAAGAAAGTGGTGTTGACACCCGGGTAAACAATATCCCGGGGCCGCAGGTTGGCAATGAAGTTTACCCCGACCCCGCAGGCCATGGAGACAATGGCGTCATACTGACCGGCCCACTGATCGATACCTTCCACAAACTCCCGGTCACACTGCCGCACCAAGGTCGCCTCGATGGTCTCCAGGGTTCGCCCCTGCTGGCTGGCGCCTAAGCGAAGCAATGAGGCCAGAATCTCCACCTCCCGCTCACCACCAGCGGAACAGACGGTCACACATCCCCGACAGCCCAGAACCAAAACACGCTTGGCTCCAGACACCATCTCAACTATTTCAGCAACCGGCTTGCGCTCTGCAACTATCATTTTGCCGCACCTCCCTTGAAGGGGCTCGGCCCCATGCTTCTGGTCCGCTCATCCATCCGGCTGACCGCCTCAACAAATTCGGGATGAAACCCCCTAGGCAGGTGGGACATCTCGATGCGTTCCCCCTCGACACCCAGCTCGCTCAAGGCCTTGCGCACCGCCACCACCCGATGGGCGGCCCGCTGGCTCCCCATGAGATTGTGACACTCATTAACCGGGCAGCCCACCACGCAAACGCCATCGGCGCCGTCCTCGAAGGCCTTGAGGATGGTGCTGACCTGCAGCTTGCCCGAACAAACCAGCCGATCGATGCTGGCGTTAACCGGGAAGCCGTCGGCAGTTAAGCCATCCTTCCCTTCGGCGATGGCCTGCTGGGAGGTGTAATGGCAACAGAATACCCGAATATCAGGAGTAAAACTCATGGCTACGCTCCCTTTAATTTCTTGTACCGCAGGCGGCAATCAGCCGTTCATCCTGGGATTCGTTCATCTTGATCGCCTGGGCCGGGCACTCTGAGTAGCAAATGCCGCACCCTTTGCATTTTCTGGGGTCAATCGCCGCCACTCCCTGGGCGTCAATCTCGGGGATACGCCACGGGCAGATCCGCACACAGGTCAGACAGGAAACACAAAGATCCCTCTCCACCTGGACAACCTTGCCTTTGTCGATCAGATCCTGTTCGCTAACCACACCCTGATCCAGAGCCATTTCCCGGATCGCCGTCATGATATCGGCAAATCTTACATCCTGCGGGCAGACAAAAACACAGCCCCGGCACTTGGAGCAAAACCAGATTAAATCTGAGCTAAGGAGCTTGTCCTTGAGGCCCATTCTGATCATGTGGATGATCTTCCGGGGATCAAAATCAGGAATGGCCTGGCTGACTGGGCAGGCCCCACTACACGCCCCGCAGGAGAAACAACTGTTCAGATGTTCTCCCCCCGGCAGGGCGGTAACCTCGGCGCTGAAGCCGGCGTTGATCTCCTTGCTGGTTATTGCCATAACTTAAACTCCATGCAAATTTATTAAACTATGAACACCGGCATCGCTGATGCGGTGATTTTAATCGCAAAATCGCGCAGAACAATCTGAAAAGCGCGGCATATTAACCAATTACCCAGCCTTTGTCAACCGAGCCACTGGCCTGAAGTACATAGGAGAATCAGGAAAATCAAACCATGAAGCGAAACTCGCCCTTGCCCAGCAGATCCTGAAGATGCAGGGCGCCAACCAGATGTCCGGCCTGATTGCGTACCGGTAGGAAGGTGATCTCGTGCCGCTGCATGATGCTCAAGGCATCGGCCGCCAGCAGTTGATCGTCAATGGCCTTGGGGGCCTTGGTCATCACATCCTCGATGGTGCGCATGGCCAGGGTATCACCGCGCGAGACCAGCCGGCGAATATCGCCGTCGGTGATGATCCCCAGCAGGTTTTCACCCGCCATGATCAACACGGCGCCGAGATTGCGCTCATTCAAAACCACCACCGCCTCGGTCAGGGGCCGCTCCACCGCGATCAGGGGAATCTGCTCTTCCGTCAGCATGACTTCCGAAACCTTGACCTTGAGCCGCTCGCCCAGACTGCCGCCGGGATGGTTGCGGCGAAAATCCGCCGCCTGGAAATTTTTGCAGTTTAAAAGCACCACCGCCAGGGCATCGCCCATGGCCAGGGCCGCGGTGGTGCTGGCGGTGGGCGCCAATCCCAGCGGACACGCCTCCCGCGGCACCGCCACCTTCAAGACCGCATCACCGTGGCCGGCCAGGGTAGAATTGGCGTTGCCGGTCATGGCAATGATCCCCGCCCCCCGGTTTTTCAGGCTGGGCAGCAGCAGGTTGAGTTCCACAGTTTCGCCGCTATAGGAGATGGCCAGGACCACATCCCGGGCATCGACCAAGCCCAAGTCGCCGTGCATGGCCTCCACCGGGTGCAGGAACAGCGCCGAAGTGCCGGTGCTGTTTAAGGTGGCAGCAATCTTCTGGCCGATAATCCCAGATTTGCCGATGCCGGTGATGATCACCCGGCCGGAACAGGCCAGGACCATGTCGACGGCGCGGTCGAAATCCGCATCAAGTTGGTCCAGCAGGGCGGTGATCCCTTCCGCTTCGACCCGCATGACCTCACGGGCCTGATCGAGATATTTTGCCATTAGCAACCCTTGCCGCCACCCAGGGCCAGCTTATGGAAGCCCTTATCGGGGGCCACTGGATAGTCGCCGTTATAACAGGCCAGACAAAATTTATCCGGTTGCGAACCGGTCGCCTCAAGCAGCCCTTCAATGCTCAGATAATGCAGGGAATCGAGGCCCAGATAGTCGCGAATTTCCTCCACTGACTTGGCGTTGGCAATCAACTCCCCACCGGAAGGAAAATCGATGCCATAATAACAGGGGTTGCGGGTAGGAGGACAACTGATCATCATGTGCACCTCCTTGACCCCGGCATCCCGCAACGAGCGCACCCGGCTCTTGCCGGTGGTGCCGCGGATAACCGAATCCTCAATGATGATTACCCGCTTACCCTTCAGAAAGGTGCGGATCGGATTGAGTTTGACCTTGACCGAAAAATCGCGCATGGACTGAGTCGGCTGGATAAAGGTTCGCCCGACGTAATGATTACGGATGACGCCCATCTCCAGAGGAATGCCGGAGGCCTGCGAGTAGCCGATGGCGGCATAATTACCAGAATCGGGGAAAGGCATGACCAGGTCAGCATCCACCCGGCATTCACGGGCCAAAATCTCCCCCATCCGCTTGCGACTCTGGTAAACATTGAGGCCGAAGATATCGCTGTCGGGGCGGGCAAAATATACCTGCTCGAAGATACAGCAACTCTGCCGCACCCGATCCGGCATCATCACGGAATGCAAACCCTCGGCGGAGATGATCAAGATTTCTCCCGGTTCAATATCCCGCACATAGGTGGCCTCGATCAGATCAAGGGCGCAGGTCTCGGAGGCAACCACATAACCGCCACTGCTCAACTGTCCTAAGCAGAGCGGGCGAAAGCCGTTGGGATCGCGAACCGCCACCACCTTATCTTCGGTGAGCAGCAGCATCGAATATGCCCCCTTGATCCGGCTGACCGTTTCCAGAATTGCCTGCTCAAAACCAAGGTGTGAGTGACGGGCCAATAGATGCACCACCACTTCGCTGTCCATGGTTGATTGGAAGATCGAGCCGTTCCTCTCCAACTCCTCCCGCAACGCCCGGATATTGACGAGGTTACCGTTATGGGCAACCGACAGGGTGCAACCCAGGTGGGTGGCAGTAAAGGGCTGGGCATTGATGATATTGGATTCACCGGTGGTGGAATAACGGACATGGCCGATGGTCAGATGCCCCGTCAACGATTTAAGAATAGCCTCGCTGAAGACATCGTGAACCAGCCCCATTCCCCGGTGTTGATTGATTTTCTTACCGTTGCTGGAAACAATCCCGGCGCTTTCCTGCCCCCGATGCTGCAAGGCATACAAGCCGAAATAAGTTAATCTGGCGGCGGCATCACCCTCCGCCGAAAGATCGAAAATACCACAGACGCCGCATTCATCACGGGGACGCACCGATTCAATGTCTTTCATCATATTCTTCACCTCTGGGGTAACACCGTCGGGGATTTGGCCCGCCACCGGTACACAGCGGAGAACAGCGAATGCTCTCCGGAGCCGAAACAACCAGAGACTTGCGTCCCCGGGAGCCCGGAAAAAGGTGGAACAATACCCCTTTTTGTGAGCCGGGGAAATAGTTTTTTGCCGATCGGTGATTCACTTACGCTGGTCGGGTGGGGCGCATCGGAAGCACCAGAGGCGCGTCCGCAAACGGTTTGGTTACATTTTTACACTAACTTCATTGCCTCCCCAGCAATACATCACTATCATGGTCACATGCTAAGAATATACTCATTAAAAATTTCCCTGTTGATTAGCCGCCTTCTCCCGCCAGCGCTTTTGCTCTGCTTGCTATCCGCCGGGGCCTGCGCCCCGGTGGGGCCTAATTTCCGCGCCCCGGAGCCGCAGGCCCCGGCCAGCTGGCATACCGATTTGAGCGAAGGGCTCTCCGCCGCGACCGCCACCGACCTGACCCAATGGTGGGGCAACTTCAACGACCCGGTGCTTTCCAACCTCATCGAGCAAGCGGTGGCTGGCAACCTCGATCTGCAACTGGCCAAGGCCCGCCTGCACGAGGCCCGGGCCCGCTTGGGCGTCGCCAACGCCGCCGAATTTCCTTCTCTTACCGGCAACGGCTCAGCCAGCCGCAGCCGCAGCAACCGTCAGACCCGGAATCTCTTCGCCACCGGCTTTGACGCCGGCTGGGAACTGGATATCTTCGGCGGGGTCAGCCGCTCCCGGGAAGCGGCCCAGGCTGATCTCACAGCCGGAGAGGAGGATCGGCGCGATGTCCTGGTCAGCCTGCTCGGCGAAGTGGCCAGCAACTACCTGGAGGTCCGCACCTACCAAGGAAGACTAAGCGCGGCTGCGGAAAATATCGCCTCCCAGGCCGACTCCTTGCAACTGGCCGACTGGCGCAACCAGGCGGGGTTGAGCGACGAACTGGCCATCCAGCAGGCACGCTACAATCTGGCCGCCACCCGCGCCCAACTGCCGACCCTGCGCATCGGCCTGGAAGGTAGCCTCAACCGCCTGGCAGTATTGACCGGTGCCGATCCGGGCATGCTTCACCAGCTCCTTAAAGAACCGGCGCCGATCCCCGAGCTGCCGCTGGCGGTGACCGTCGGGGTACCAGCCGAGGCCCTGCGCCAGCGCCCCGACCTGCGGCGAGCCGAGCAACAACTGGCCGCCGCCACCGCCCGCATCGGTGTGGCGGTTTCCGAGCTCTACCCCAAATTTAGGCTGAGCGGTTCCATCGGTCTCGAATCGGTGGACTCCGCCGATATCCTGGCCGCCACCAGCCGGAGCTGGAAATTCGGCCCCTCCTTCTCCTGGCCCCTCTTCGACGGCGGCCAAATCCGTCGTAACATTGAGGTTCAATCAGCCATCCAGGAGCAAAAACTCATTCAATATCGGAGTGTGGTTCTTGCCGCCCTGGAAGAGGTGGAAAATGGCCTCACCGCCTATGTCGAGGAGCAACGCCGTTACCAGGCCCTGGCCGAGGCGGCCCAGGCGGCCCGGGCCGCTGCGGGACTGGCTCTGGACAAGTACAAAGGCGGCTTACAGGATTTCTCCACCGTCCTTGACGCCCAACGCTCCCAGCTTTCCTTCGAGGACCAACTTGCCCAGAGTCGCGGGGCGATCAGCATCGACCTGGTGCGGATTTACAAGGCCCTGGGCGGAGGGTGGGAAGTTAATTACTAATTACGAATGAAAAATTTAAGGGAGGGAGGCCACTTCCCATTGCCTCTTACCCATTGCCCATTGCCTCTAGCCACTTGCCTCTTTCCTCTTGCCAGCTTTCACCGTTATTTAGGAGTATCGCCATGCCAGACCATCAATCCCCGGACAATTCCGGCGTTGCCGCCACCCTGGCCCGGGGCGCCACCTCCAGACGGAAACCTTGGCTTAAAAAAGTTTTACTGGCCTCTGCCCTGCTGGCGGTAGCCACGGCGGCGCTGTTCTGGTGGCAGCGCCCCAACCCAGCCGACATCCCCAAGTACAAAACCCAAGCCGCCCAGCGTGGCGACCTCAAGGTGACCATCACCGCCACCGGCACCCTGGCCCCGGTCAATCAGGTCCAGGTGGGCAGCGAGCTTTCCGGCATCGTCAAGAGCGTCGAGGTCGACTTCAACGACCGGGTCAAGATCGGCCAGGTGCTGGCCCGACTGGACACCGCAAAACTTGCGACCCAGGTGCTTCAATCTCGCGCCAGCCTGGATGCAGCCCGGGGCAAAGTCTTGCAGACCGTGGCCACCGTCGCCGAGACCAGCCGTAATTTGGAGCGCTTGCAGGCGGTGCTGGAGATCAGCCAGGGCCGGGCGGTTTCCAAACACGATCTGGAGACCGCCCAGGCTGCCCTCGACCGGGCCCGGGCCGACCAAACCAGCGCCGAGGCCAGCGTCGGCCAGGCCGAAGCCGTCCTCAAGACCATCGAAGCAGACCTGGCCAAGACCGTGATCATTTCACCAATCAACGGGGTGGTGATTACCCGTTCCGTCGAGCCCGGCCAGACCGTGGCCGCCTCTCTCCAGGCCCCGGTACTCTTTGCCCTGGCCGAGGATCTGGCCAAGATGGCGCTACATGTGGACGTGGATGAGGCCGATGTCGGCCAGGTGAAGGCGGGCCAGACCGCCACCTTCACGGTCGACGCCTACCCGGAGCGCAGCTACCCGGCCCGAATCTCCCAGGTTCGCTTCGGCTCCAAGACCGTCGGCGGAGTGGTTACCTACGAGACATTGCTGGATGTCGACAACTCCGATGTCTCACTGCGGCCGGGAATGACCGCCACCGCCAACATCACCGTCAAGGAGGTTCACGACGCCTTACTGGCCCCCAACGCGGCGCTGCGCTTTGTCCCGCCCGCCAAAAGCAACGGCAACAACGCCAAAAACCAGAGTGGCGGCAGTGTCTTAAGCCGCCTCTTCCCGCGTCCCAGCCACACTGCGCCGGTTAAAAAAGAGATCACCGGCAAGGGCATGAAGAAGAGCCAGCGGGTTTGGCTGGTGCAGGAAGGCAACCTCACGCCACTGCCGGTAAGCACCGGCGCCACCGATGGAATCTCCACCGAAATCACCGGCGGCGACCTGCAACCTGGGCAAGAGCTGGTGGTTGACAACGCCACCAGTATACCATGAGCGATGCAAACACTTATACCAGTGCCACCCCGCCGCTCATCGAATTGCGCGGAGTCACCAGGGTCTACGGCTCGGGCCTTGCCGCCATGGCCGCTTTGCGCGGCATTGATCTGCGCATCGACCAGGGTGATTTCGTGGCCATCATGGGACCAAGCGGTTCCGGCAAATCCACCTGCATGAACATTCTGGGCTGCCTGGACACCCCGACCGCTGGCGAATTTCTCTTCGAGGGCATTGAGGTGGGCGGGATGAATCGCGATCAGCGGGCACTACTCCGCCGCAACTATCTGGGCTTCGTCTTCCAGGGCTATAACCTCTTAAACCGCACCTCCGCCCTGGAAAACGTCGAGTTACCCCTGATCTACCGCGGAGTGCCGCACGCCGAACGCCGCGCCCGCTCCCGGGAAGCCCTGGCGGCGGTGGGACTTTCCGACTGGGAAAACCACACCCCCGGCGAACTCTCCGGTGGCCAACAGCAGCGGGTCGCCATCGCCCGGGCCATCGTCACCGAACCACGAGTGCTGCTGGCTGACGAGCCCACCGGCAACCTGGACTCCGCCCGCAGCCACGAGGTCATGGAGCTGATCAGCAACTTCAACCGGGAACGCAACCTGACGGTGCTGATGGTCACCCATGAACCGGACATGGCGGTATACGCCAAGCGCCAGATCCATTTTCTGGACGGATTGATAACAACAAAGATTTAACGCCAAGACGCCAAGGCGCGAAGATAAAATATTGAAATTAAGTTACTTAAACTTTGCGTCTTGGCGCCATTGCGTTAAGAAAGATTTTTTCGCAAAATTCCCCCCCAAGAGGTTTTACTAATGCTCTGGGAAACAATCCAACTGGCCCAGCGGGAGATTCGCCGCAACGTCCTGCGCTCTTCGCTGACCATCCTCGGCATTGTCATCGGGGTGGCGGCGGTGATCGCCCTGGTCACCCTGGGCAAGGGCGCCACCGTGCAGGTCACCGAACAAATCGCCAGCCTGGGCAGCAACCTCCTCCAGCTCCGACCGGGGCAGGACTTCCACGGCCCGGGCGGGGCCAGCGCCAGCGCTATCCCCTTCCGAGCCGAGGACGCCGAGGCCATCGCCAAGGAGGTTTCCGGCATCAGGGCCGTGGCCCCCACCAACAACAAGGGCGCCCAGGCCATCTATGGCAATGTCAACTGGGCTACCCAGGTGACCGGATCCACCAACGACTACCTGACGGTCCGCGACTGGCCGTTGACCTCAGGTCGGCTCTTCACCGATTCCGAGCAGCGAGCCGGCAGTTCAGTGTGCATGATCGGCGCCACCGTCAAACAGGAACTGTTCGGCAACCAAGACCCCCTGGGCGCCTCGCTGCGCCTGGAAAAACTCTCCTGCCAGGTGGTCGGGGTGCTGGCGAGCAAGGGCCAGTCCAGTTTCGGCAGCGACCAGGACGACTTCATCCTCATCCCCCTGCGCACCCTGCAGCGACGGATGGCCGGGAATAGTGACGTTACCGGCATCTTTATTTCGGCCAGCGACCGCGCCACCATCGCCAAGACCAAGGATGACATCACCAGGCTCCTGCGGGAACGGCGACATGTGGCCACCGGCGACCCGGACAACTTCAACGTCCGCGACATGCAGGAGATCATGACCACCCTCACCGGCACCACCAGAATTCTTACCTCGCTGCTGGGAGCGGTGGCAGCGGTCAGCCTGCTGGTGGGCGGCATCGGCATCATGAATATCATGCTGGTTTCGGTGACGGAAAGAACCCGGGAGATCGGGATCAGGCTGGCCATCGGCGCCCTGGGATCGGAGGTACTGCTCCAGTTTCTGGTGGAGGCGGTGGTGTTATCCACCTTCGGCGGGGTAGTGGGGATTATTCTCGGATTGTCCGGAGCGGCGGCCGCGGCCAAGGCCCTGGAGATGCCCTTCGTGCTGAGCCCCCAGATTGTGGTGATCGCTTTTTTCTTTTCAGCGGCAGTGGGGGTGATCTTCGGCTACTTCCCGGCCCGTCAGGCCGCCCGCCTGGATCCCATTGAGGCCCTGCGCCACGAGTAGCGGGACTGCGGCCGGTTCCCCGTCAAAAGGAACCAGGTCTGGCACAAGCGGCATTATGCTCGCGCTGCCGCCGCACCAGTTCATCCAATTCGGCGCTGGTAAAAAACCGCTCTTCCAGGAAAAACGTCCCGAACTTTTTCTGAAGAAGATTCTGGTAACCGATCAGAACCTTAAGCTGCTTCTCCGTCAGATTCTGCCTTCTCACCGCCGAAGCACCAAACTTTTCCATTAATTCCCGGTTGGCGAGTACCCCCAGAATTTCCGCTTCGGACAACCAGCCCAGCCGACGGGCCAGCTCGCCCAAGCGGGGACGTTGCGAACGTTGCCAGATCAGGGCCTTGACGATGGTCATCCAGTCAATCAAACCCGAATAGTAAAGAAAGTTGCCCAGCCGCATCCTGATTGGAGGCACGGGCCCGCAATAGAGCTTTGTGTAACGGGTGTCGACGCCTGCCCTTGCCGACCCATTTTTGGGCGGCTCGGGGCGGGGCTTGCCCCATTGCCGAGCTTGTTCCACCCCGCTCCGCCACTGCGCCCCCTGAGCAAACCCGGGCGGGCTACTCGGGGCCGTCGCGGTAAATCGGCAACCAAGATCCCGGCGATCCAGGTAACCTCGGAGGATTTCGTACGCTTGCTGCACGGACACAAAATCGCCAAGACAGACATTATTGGCTGGGGCTTGATTGGTGACGGCCAGATCGGGATGGGTTTGCCGGGCCTTCAGGCGATAGGCCTTCTTGAGACCGGAGTGGCGGAGGTAATTGAGAAAATCCCCACCAACCTCCAGTTCACTTCCGAAGAGAATCCGGCAGGATTGGAACAACTCCTGTTCCGCAACCATTATTGACATGGCAGATCTCCGGCTGGTTAAGAACTTCTCACAACATATTGTGCAGAAATTATTTCGATCACACTACCTGCTGTGTAGTTTACCCCAATTTTGCATATATTGAATTGATTTTCAAGAGAAACGCGCAGCCTCCCCAAAATTAGCGGCAAGACCTGGCCCAGAGCGGGATCAGATCCACCGCTTCCAACCGGTAAAGCCAAGTATGAGCTAGTGACCTACGATAATTTTACAGAACTTTCCTTGATCCAGAGCGAAATGGCGTCGGGAGTGAGGGCTTCGGAGAAGAGAAAACCTTGCCCGTAAAGACACTCCAGGCCCTTAATGACCGTGAGTTGCGCGTCTTGCTCCAGACCCTCGGCGATGACGTAGAGCTTGAGGTTGTGCGCCAGGGCGAGGATGGTCTTGACGATCTCCTGGCTATCTTCGACCCCGGACATCTTCGCGATGAAGGAGCGGTCGATCTTCAGGGCATTGACCGGGAATTTGTGCAGATAGCTCAAGGAGGAATACCCCGTACCGAAGTCATCAATGTGGATGTGCACCCCCAGGTGCTGCAGTTGAGCCAATGCCTCCTCGGCAACCTTGGTGTGTTCCATCAGCACGCTTTCGGTGATTTCCAAGGCCAAACATCCCGGCTCCAAGCCATGCTCACGCAAACAGGTGGCGACACAATCGACAAAGCCCGGTAACAGCAGGAGCCGACTGGTGACATTGACACTCATCTTGAGCGGGGTCGGGGAGGGATAGCGTTTCTGCCACTCCTGAAGCTGGCGGCACGATTCACTCAGTATCCATTTGGAGAGCGGAATAATCATCCCGGTTTCCTCGGCCAGGGAGATGAACTCCAGGGGCTGGATCAGACCGCGAGTGGGATGCCGCCAGCGGATCAGGGCCTCAAAACCGCTGAGCGTGTTGTTTTGCAAGTTCATTATCGGCTGGTAGCAAAGGACAAAGTCGGTGAAATTTTCGATGGTTGCGTGCAGATCTGCTTCCAGTTGGTTGCGGTCGATGATGCTGGAGTGCATCTCAGTATCGAAGAACACAAAGCTATCGCCGCCTTTGGCCTTAGCTTGGTACATGGCAATATCGGCATCGCGGATGACCTCGTCCGGTGCATCATAATTCCCGTAATTAATCGCAATGCCGATGCTCTGTGAGGTAAAGAACTCCTGCCCCTCAATCTGGAAGGCAAGCCGCAGGTCTTCCAGGATGCGACCGGCGATGATTTCGGCTTCGACCATACTGGTGATATCTTCCAACAAGATGGCAAATTCATCGCCACCCAGGCGGGCCACCGTATCGCCCGGGCGCAGGCAAGTCAAAAGCCGGCGACCAACCTCGACCAGGAGCTTGTCGCCAATGTCATGGCCCATGCTGTCGTTGATCACCTTGAAGCGATCCAGATCGGTGAAGAGCACCGCATAGAAACTTCCCTGATTGCGTTTGGCGCCTTCGATAACATGCTGCAGCCGGTCAATAAACAGGGCCCGATTGGGTAGACCGGTGAGGGAATCATGAAAGGCGTCGTGGACCAGTTGTTCCTCCACCGCTTTCCTGGCCGTGATATCAGTTTGGGAGCCGGCCATGCGGTAGGCAACCCCCAACTCGTCCCGCACCGCCAGGCCCCGGGCCAGCATCCAGCGGAAGGAATCATTCTTGTGGCGGATCCGGTACTCGCATTCGAAATGGGGCACCTTGCCATTGATGTGCGCCGCCATCTTGGCTTCTACCTGGCTCCGATCCGTTTCGTGAATCCGACCCAGCCACTCAGCCAGAGTGCTGCCGAGTTCAGCGTCTTTAAAACCGAGCATAGCTTTCCAGCGGTAGGAGTAGTAAGTCGAGTTCTTTCTGATATCGAGATCCCAGAGACCATCATTGGCACCGCTGGCCGCCAGGGCGTAACGCTCCTCGCTTTCCACCAGCGCCGCTTCCGCCTGCCGCCGCTCCTCAATTTCCCGCAGCAACTTTTCGTAATTCTCATGGAGAGAAAAACTCATGTTGTTGAAATGGCCAGCCAGCTCACCAAACTCGGTGCGGTCATCGGTTGCCACCGAATAGGTGAGATCGCCAGCAGCCAAGGCCCGGGTAGCAACAACCAACCGGTCGATGGGCTCGGTGACCGCACGGATCAGGTAGATGGCGATGAAAACCCCGAACAGAAAGGTAATCGCAATGGTCAGGAACAGAATAGTCCGGGCCTGATTAATCTTGCCCATGGCCCGGTTGGTCATGCCTTCGAGATTCCTGGCAGCCCGGACGGACATGGCCTCGGTCCGGCTCAGGATCTGGTTGCCGATGGCGGCGGTATCCAACTGCAATTTATCGATACGCTCCCGGTTAGCCGAGGCGGTGATGTAATAGCTCAAACCACTCTCGTAAGCGGCGATTAAATCCTGAACTTTCTGGATATCGGCAGCAACCTCCGGCTGGTGGTGGCAGTCGGCGCAATGATGGGCGGCATTTTCCAGCTTGGAGACATTCTCGACGATGGTGTCAGCCTTCTGCCCCATCTTGGTATGGACGGTGTAGAGATCGGACTGCACCGTCTGAATGGAAATGACCAGATGCTGCCGCAGGTCTTCGATTTGATGGAGGGTAAGCAGCCGACTGAGGGTGTCGGTGGAATGGGTGATGTAATAAGTGGCCAGCACCGCGCCAGAGGCGAAGAAAGTGAAGAGCAAGAACAGCGCGGTGACAATTTTACGTTTCATGCGCTCTTTCGCTGACCAGGTCTGGGGCTATTCATTACGATAGGAATAGTTTTTGATGTCGATTCCAGCCTTGGTCGCCATATCAAAAACCGGCTGGTAGTCATTGGCGGTGGTTTCAATGAAGCGCTGGGCGCCGAACTCCGCCAGTACCGCCTTCCCGGCCGGATCGGCTTCCAGATCAAGCAGCGCCCGCTTCAGCTTTCCCTTCAGGGCAGCTGGCAGGTCGGCGCGCACACACAAACCATTGGAGGGCACCGAGGGAGATCGAGCGATAATCTTCAATTCCGCCTTGATCCGGGGATTTTCCTTCTCGATCCGGTCGTAGACACTGTGTTTGGCGGCACCAATATCGGCCTTGCCATCCAGCACGGCGATGATGGCGGCATCGTGGCTGCCGGTGAAGAAGGTTTCGCTGAAAAATCCAGCCGCATCTTTTATCCCTTGTTCCTTGAGATAGGCCAGAGGAAAGAGATAGCCGGCGGTGGTAGCCTTGTCCACATAGGCCATACGTTTGCCGCGCATGGCAGCCGCCGAGGAAATCCCGCTATCCTTGCGCACCAGCAACAGGCCATGGTAGGTGGAAGAGCCATCCAGATTAACCGGGCGGGCCAGGGGAACCACCCCAAGCTTGCCGATGGCCAGAGCGCCGGTAAAGGAGCCGAAAAAGGCCCCATCCATCTTATCCGTGGTGAAGCTTTCGATGATGTTGCCGTAGCGGGTCAGGATGGTGAACTCCACCGGTACCCCGGTTTTGTTCGCGAGATATTCTCCCAGCAAGTGGAAGCGCTGCTTCTGCTTGAAGATATTCATCTCCGGGATGAGCCCGATGAGCAAACGCTCCGGCTGGGCGCAGGCAAAGGTAGGTTGCAGCAGGAGGAGGGAAACAAAGATGATAAACGTCAGGGAAACTGATCTTCCGTGAATAAGTTGCCTGGTCATGTTGCCCCCCTTAATAAGCAGACTGACGGCTGAGTATGGGGGCAATATAGCCGATATCCTTGCGCGCCACCAGCCATATCATCAGCGGCAGAGCACAACCACTTTTTATGGGTGGGAAAAGCCCAGCACTTTCAAGATGATCGCGCTGTTATTGAAGTTGCCACGGCCTACTTGGAGGTCTTGGCATCGATCATCATCGTCCCGGTGCCGCTCAGGTATTCGGTCATCTGGATCTCTTCGATGTTCCGGAGCTTCTTGATCAGGTCGGCAATCTTCAGGGTGCTGAGCTTCATCAGTCGCAGACGTTCGCTGTGGTCAGCAGGGATTTCGTTTTTGGCAAAGGACATTCCCAGGCTGTCGATGGCGATGGAAAGATAGACCAGCGAATTATTGATCTCGTGGTTTAAGGTCACCACCAGGGCCTTGACTGTTTCGATTTTGGCCTGATCGATGAGTTGGTTCTGGAGGCGGTGATTTTCCTGAATCAGGCGATACTGCTCAAGACATTGGGAAATGGTCACCTTCAGCTCCAGGTCGTGCCAGGGCTTGCCGATGATCCGATATACCTCGCCCCGGCTGATCGCCTCCAGAGCCAATTTCAGGTCGAGGGCGCCGGTGATCAAGACCCGGATGGTGTCGGGCGAGATAACCAGGGCCCGCAAAAGCACCTCAATACCAGAGATCCCCGGCATCTGATAATCCGAAACTATTACCGCCACCTGGCTATCAGCCAGCGCCTCCAGGGCCTGTTGGCCATCGGTAAAGGTCCGGACATCAAAATCCTCATCCATCAGGAGACGCTTCAAGCTTGATAGTACGCCCGGATCGTCATCAATGATGAAAATTGTTTCCTGGTTGTCCAACCTTGGCCTCCATTTCTGACAGACTGCTGACAAGCCCGGAATGCGGCCACTATCACGCCTAATTAAACAAGAACTAGGTCTGGGGGCGTTTACTCCAGATCATGAGCTTTTCCCGGGGTGGATCCAGCTGATAGTATCTCTGCAAAGACTTAATTGAGTCGTCATGCAGCACGGTGCCCTTGTTAAGCAGAAGCAGGCCGGTGCCACTGATGACATTGCGAGACAAAATCATGCCGGGGATTAGTTCGCGCGCCACAATACAGACCTCATACTTCTCGGCAAGCGCCGTGGAATCCCCGTATATCTCCTTGAGATGACCCTTCAAAAAAGGTAACAGAGCCGGATCAAACCTGCCGTTTGGCTCCGAATGGCGCGCCACCTTCAACAGAACCTGGGGGACAAAATCCTGACTAGGAATCTGGGTAACAATCCGATCGACATAATCGGCCAGACCAACAATCCTGGCGCCGAGGGGAATTGCCTCACCGACCAGCTGATCTGGCCAACCTCTGCCATTGAACCGCTCATGATGGTGTCGGATGTACAGCCCCACCTCACGCAGCCCTTCAATGGCGTCGATGGCGGCCTGGCCACGCACCGAGTGGGTTTGATATTCAAACATTTCCGGCGAGTTCATATCACTCAGGTTTTTCTTCAGCAACTCCTCGCTGATGCCAATTTTCCCGATATCATGCAGCAAGCCAGCCGTGCGGATAATCTCGATTTCCTCCCGAGGGAGTTTCAGATCGGTGGCCAGTCGGGCAGAAAGGTCGGCAACATAACCAGCATGGCTGCGGGAGGTTCTGTCGCGCAAATCCATAAGGTTGGCAAAGGCCGTGATGGAATTATTGAAATTACTGTTAAGCTTTTCGTTCAGCTGGTTGAGAGTATCATTACGGGCGACGATGTCACGGGTCTGCTCCAGCACCCGCGATTTTAGCCGGGCATTCCATTCCTCCAGGGTCTGGTTCTGCTTCTTGACCAATTCGTTCAGGCGCTTGTTTTCCTGCTTCAACTTAAACAGGCCCACCGCATCCATGACATTCCGCACCAGATCTTCATCTTCCCAGGGCTTGGTCAAATAGCGATAAGCCCCGCCGCGGTTGATGGCCCCCATGGCCGCGTTAATGTCGGCATAACCGGTCAGGACCATGCGGATGGCGTCGGGTGCCAGCGCCCGGACCTGTTCAAGAAACTCCACCCCACTCATACTCGGCATCCGCTGGTCGGAAACCACCACGGCGAGATTATCGCAGCCCTGAACAAGGCGCAGCCCGTCCTCTCCCGAGGTAGCGGTCAGAACCTCAAGATCCTCGTCGCCGAAGAGGCGCCGGAGGGATTTGATAATGTTCTCTTCGTCATCGACAAAGAGGATCTGGAGCGTTTTTTCCGACTCCTCTGCTTTCTTTTCATCAGGGCCATTCACTGCCAAGCACCTCGAAATCTAGTTTAATCAGTTCTTTAATCTCCCGCAGCTTGGAAGGGTCAATCCCCAGGCTCTTCCAGGCAACGGGCATAACGCCGCGCGATACCGGCTCCAAGCTTTTACCCATCCCCAAAACCTTGCTCAACTGGTTACCGGCATAGACTGCCATCAGCAGCAGATTTTCCACATCACCCGGCAGGATCTCCTGCGGAGGCGGGCTATGATGCATCCTGATGACCCGGTAGAATTTGGCCGGAAAGTTCCATTTGTCAACCAGATAGGCCCCAGCCGCCTCGTGGGTGAAACCGATCACTTCCTTCTCCGCCTCACTCTGGCTGATGTTTTTTTCCTTCATGACCTTCAGAGATTCCAGGGCCTGATCCGGAAAGTTGTTGAAGATAATAATCGAACCGACGTCATGGAGGATGCCGGCCATAAACGCTTCTTCCGCCAAGAGCGGCGCCACGGGCTTAATCAACTGGCGGGCGCAGGCGGCCGTGCCCAGACAATGTCTCCAGAGCCCGGGCAAATCGACTTCGGCTCCTTGACCAGGGGCGAAAAATTTTGAGATGGCCACCGCGCAGGCCAGGTTTTTTACCGTCCCAAACCCAAGCAAGGTGATGGCCCGGTCCAGGGTGGCTACCTTGCTGGAAAATCCATAAAAAGCCGAGTTGGACAGCCGCAGGAGCATGGCCGACAACGGTGGATCCTTTTCGATAATGCCCGCCAGGATTTTGGAAGTAAAGGTATCCTTCTGCGACTCAATATTCAGCTGATGGGCCACCATAGGCAAGGTCGGAATACTGCTGATCCTTTTTTCCAGGTCTTCCAGTTTAAAGGCCATGATTTTCCCCTGGGTTAACAATAGTCGCCGAGGCGACCGATTTCCTATTCCGTGCCAGAATCGATGGCCAGCACGACCACTGGGCTGTCACCACTATTAACGCCAACGCCTTTGATTCGGCAAGACTTGCCCATAATGGCAAAACAACCCGAGGCAATTTGGTCAACAGCCAGATCCTGGATAAATTGCACGAGATCTTCGCCAAAGACCTGAGAAACATCACAACCCATAATGCTGCCGCGATCCTGGCCGATCAACTCATAAAACCGCCGATTGCCCTGCACAATAAACCACTGCCGTCAATGCCCACCGCCGCCTCTGGCAAATTATCCAAAATCTGCTGCCCCTGCTGGAGCATCTGGTTCTGATAAACCAGTTCTGCCGTACGATCAACCACCAACTTCTCCAAGGCCTCATTGTGCATCTGCAGCTCGGCGTTGGAGTCTTGCAATTTCCGGGTGAGTTCCTGATTTTTCTTTTCCAGTCCGTAGTATTCGATGGCCTGGGCGATGGTGGCCTTGAGGGCCTCGTCATCCCAAGGCTTGCCGATGAACTTGTAAATCTGGCCCTCGTTGATGGCAGCCACCACCGAGGCGGTATCGGCATAGCCGGAGAGGACAATGCGGATAGTGTGCGGCCATCCCTCATACACCGCCTTAAGAAAGTCGACCCCGTTCATATCGGGCATCCGGTAATCTGAGATCACCACCTGAATATCCCAGTGTTCAGCCAACACCGCCAGACCTTCCACGCCTGAGGGTGCGGTAAAAATCTCGTAATCCTCATCCATAAACAGCCGGGTCAAGGCCTTTAAGACATTGAGCTCGTCATCAACGCAGAGGATTTTGACTGGTTCGTCCATATTACTGCTCCTTTATCGGCAGCACCACGGTAAAGGTGGTGCCGCTGCCCTCAACGCTGTCCACGAGAATCTCGCCGTCATGTTTTTTAACAATGTCGTAGCAAATTGAGAGCCCCAAACCGGTACCCTTGCCCACCGGTTTGGTGGTAAAAAACGGCTCGAAGATCCGCTTAACCTTGTCGGCCGGAATGCCGCCGCCGGTGTCGCTGATGGCAACCTTCACCGCCCCCGCCTCCGCCCAGGTGCGGATGGTGATCTCACCCTGCTTTTCGATGGCCTGGGCGCCGTTGACCAAGATATTCATAAAGACCTGGTTCAGTTGCTGCGGGAAACACTTGAGCCGGGGTAACTCACCGTACTCTTTATGGACGGTGGTCTTGTACTTCAGCTCATTCCAGATGATGTTCAGAGTAGTCTCCAGACACTCATTCAAGTCGGCGGGCTGTTCCTCGGCCTGGTCGACCCGGGAGAAGCTCTTCAAGTTCTGGACGATCTTCTTAACCCGGTCGGCCCCATCCAGGGATTCGGCAATCAGATCCCGGGTGTCCTGAATAACATAGTCAATCTTGAGCTTCTTGCGGGCCTCGGCCACTTGCGGCACCGCCTCCGGGTTGTCCAGAGCGGCGCTTTGGGTAGCGATGAATTCCGCCAGCCGCTCCAGATACTTGCTGAGCGAGCCCAGGTTGCTGGAAATAAAGCCCATGGGGTTGTTGATCTCATGGGCCACCCCGGCGGCCAGCTGCCCCACTGAGGCCATCTTCTCCTGCTGGAGGATGGTTGATTGGGCGGTCTTCAATTCGTCATAGGCTTCTTCCAAGCTGTGTCGCTGGACTTCCAGAATATGCATCATGTTGTTGAAGCTTTCACCGATCATATAGATAGGGTCAGCAATCGCCTGGCGGTAGGTCGGACAATCGGAACATTTGCCGAACTTATCCAAAAATACACCCTGTGTCTTACCGCCGCAGTAAGTTCCGGCAATCTGCCAGCACCGTACATTGTTCAATGAGTAGCAGGGACAATCTGTTTTAGTACACTTCATAACCTCCCGACAGGTCAACAAGTTGGGATTATCGAACCGGACAGTGAGATCCTGATCCTTAATCACCCGATCAAGCAAATCAGCCAGCTGGTCGAGCGCATGTTGGAGGCCCGAGCGGTTTCTTTCAATCTCCTCATTGGTCAGAGCCAAGGTATCATTGGCAACTTTGACCTCGGTGTAGTTGTGCAGGGTGATGACCCGGCCACTGATCTGCAATTTGTCATCGTTATATGGAAACGTGTCGAAGCGATACCAGGTATTGGTCGCTGCATGCCGGATATCCATTTGGGCGTGGTCGTATGCAGTTCCTGCGAGCAAAAGGTCGGTGAATCCATAAGTCGAGGCCACATCATCCCAGGCACGCCCAATGACTTTCTCGTAAGAAAGCCCCACAACCTCCAGAAATCTCCGGTTGCACCTCTTAATGTGGTCGGTTCCATCCAACAGGATGATCATATCATCCAGCCGATCCATGGACAGCTCCCATTCCCGCTTGGCCTGCTCCACCTTGCCAAACACCTCCTCCAGTTGGGCATTCTGCTCTTGCAGGATGGCGTGCTGATTTGTCAGCTCGTCGGTAAGCTGGCGCGACTCGGCAAAGGCCAGGTGCAGTTCACTTTCTGTCTTCTTGCGTTGGGTAATATCCTTAAACACCACCACCGCCCCCAACACCTTTTCACCATCAATGATTGGGGTACTCAAATACTCCACGGGGAAACTATTTCCGTCTTTGCGCCAGAATATATCGTCGGCATCGGTATGAGTTTTCCCGTCCCGATAGACCGAGTAGATCGGGCAGTTTTCCCGGGGGAATGGCTGACCATCTTTACCGGTATGATGACAGAGCTCATGACTTGGCTTGCCGATCAGCTCCTCGGGACTATACCCCAGCATCGCCGCCCCGGCGGCGTTGATGAAAGTGTGGCGCCCATGACTGTCCAACCCGAATATCCCATCCCCGGCGGAGTTCAGAATAAGATCCAGCTCTTTTCCCAGCCGTTCGCTGGCCTTACTACTCAGCGCCAAACGCTTATTCAATAAAACGACAACCACAACGAATATTATCACCAACAGCAAGATGATTGCGCTTGCCACAACTAAGTGCCGGTGATTCTCCCAGACACTAGACCAAGTCAGTTTTCCGTAATCGCGATAAGGCCCCAAGTGCAGCTCGCGCAAGAGGGTATGGACCAGCGTGTAATCCATCGGGGTCGTCCACCCTGTCAAATCAGCATTGCGGGCCGCAGCGGAGTCTGGCTGTAAGCGAAGAAGGGCGATGGTGACAGCCGTCGCCAGCTCGTCACTAGTATTTTTTAGCCGGGCAATGGGCCACTCGGGATAGAGAGAAGTACTTCTGAGAAACTGGAACGAACCACCTTCTTGCCGGTTCAACACCCGTAATTTCGCGAGATCGATCTTGCCCTTTTTGGCAAGCTTTTCCAAGGTTTCAGATCTAGCGGTACCGCCATCGGCCTTGTTATTCAGCACCCCATAAACAGCGGCATCATGCGTCCCGGCAAAAGCCAGGGAGCGGAAATCATGATAAGGGTCAATCCCTTGTTTATGAAATTCGTACCAGGCCATCTGCCAGCCACCCAGCGAGGTTTCATCGACCGCCAGAAAATTCTTGTCCTTGAGATCCGCTAATTTTTGAATATCGTTGCGATCACTCCGACAAAAGATCACCCCGCCGAATTGGGTTGCGGAGGCGCCTACCCCGGGCTTTTTCATGGTAGCAATGCGCGTGGCGCCGTAGAGGGCCTCAAGTTCGACATAAATCGCCGAGTTGGCGATGACAAAATCGATGCGATTGTCCCGAGTGGCCGGACCAATCTGTTGAAAGTCCAGGGGCACAATCTTGAAGGTATGGTTGGGGATATTCTCACTCAAATAGTCCGCCGTCGCCTGCCACTGCTTCATGGTTTTTTCCGCACCTTGATGCGCCAGAGCGCCGATTCTGACCTCGGTGGGAGCAGCGGGCGGGGCCGCTAAGCAGGTTGCCGCCAGCAGCAAACACCCCATCAGCCAGGACGCTGTAAATTGCCAAGAGATTACAGGAATATGAAGAAGTACGGTTTTTTGTGCACGCATGTGCTCAGGCTCCTTGCTTGGCGATTCAACCATCGAAATGCTGCATTAGGCCGTGGCGGTACGTCGGAAAAATAGTGGCCCAGTGAGCCATACTATCATCAAATAAGCTAAGGAGTAAAAGGAATATCCTGGGGGCGTGATAGGAAAAGCGGCGGGAATAAAAAGGGCGGGGAACAAGCTACCGACACCCAGCAATTATTAGTTTGTGGGTGTCGGCATGAAAACAAATTTCGGCGAACAATCACCAGCCCCAGAGCTGGCTGCGACTGATCCAGCCGGTCAGACCGTTCTGGTGTTTGACCTTGATCCAGTTAGTCTTGACCTTCAGGGTCTGGAAAACCACGCCATTATTGGCCCGGCCCACCAATTTAAAGCGGTTGCTGGGGCCGGAACGAACATCAACCAAGTCATCCTTGACGATCATGTGGGGTTTGCGATCAATCTGTTTCGTGGCGACCCAACCGGTGTCCCCGGCAAAATCCTGGACTTTCAACCAGTCACCTTGATCATCCACCACACTTAGGGGATAACCGATCCCCAGAGTCCACAGCACCGGAGATTTTTCCCCAGCGCTGGCGTGCATCTTGATTTTATCGACCGCCACACTGACCATTACGGCCTGAACCGCAGCACAGGTAAGCAGTACCAATGAAATCGCCCCGAACAATATCTTCTTGTACATCATCAACCTCTTTGTAGGTATTTTAATAGTCTGAAGACTGAAGGATATCAACTAGGCCTTCCCCCCTTCGGTCTTCAGCCTTCAGCCGTCGCTCTTCAGCCGTCGCTCTTCAGCCTTCAGCCTTCCAGCCGCCACCGGCCTGGGCAGAGTGCGCCCGGTGCGCACCGGGATTCCCCCGATTTCCAGGTGAATGGCATCAAAACGACAGGCATGGGTCATGCATTTCATGCAGGTGATGCAGTCACCATCATCGGGCGACTCATCGAACTTTACCCCCATGGGACAGACCGGATGGCAGGCCCCGCAGGAGATACAATTGTTCTTGTCCAACCGCAGCCTGACCATGCGAAACCGGCTGAACATGGCATAAAAAGCCCCGAGAGGACAGAGCACCCGACAGAAGGGCCGACTGGCCAACACACTCCAGACCAGGAACAGCACTAGGATAACAAATTTATTCCAAAAGATTACCCCCAGCCCGGCCCGCAGAGACGGTTGCAAAACCAGCATCGGCAACCCCGCCTCCAAGGTCCCGGCCGGGCAGACAAATTTACAAAACCAGGTAACCCCGGCGCCAAACTCATCAATGGCAAAAAGTGGTAACAACACCACAAAGACGGCGAGAAAAAAATACTTACCGTAGCGCAGGGGCCGGGGCACTCGGTATTTGGGGGAAGGAATCTTGTGGAGCAACTCCTGAACGAAACCGAAGGGACAGGCCCAGCCACAGATCATCCGGCCAAACATCCCGCCCAGAACGCCAGCGGAACCAAGCACATAAAAGCCCAGGTAGTATTGACCAACCTCCAGGGACAACCGGACATTGGCGAGAAGATTTTGCAGGGAACCGATGATGCAGTAGGTGGTGGCGGCTGGGCAGGAATAACAGTTGAGACCGGGGGCGCAGATCACCTTCATGGGGCCCTGGTAGATCGCCCGGCTGAAGGGAAAGCCCCAATAGCCGTTCATCAGGAAGCCGAAAATAACCTGAACCCACTTGCGCACGTAACCCATGCCGATGCCGCCTAACCCAAACCGATACAGCTCAAGCAAACCTGCCGAGCCAGTTCCAGAACCCGTTCCGGCTCACCGAGAGCGATACCGACAAACCAAAGCAGCAAGAAAACCATAACTACCACAAAGGAACTCTTACGAACCCGGTGGACTTTTTTTTCTTCACTGTAGGTCATGACCCACCGTCAATCTTCATCACTGGCGGAGCTGATCCGTTCCGACAATTCAGCTTCGAGGTTATCATCGTCTTCCTCCCCACCATACCCGTCATCGGCTTCATCGGGCAAAGATTTACGCCGGGGCTCATCAAGACCCAGATAAACCGTCTGATCCTCCACCTCGCCGGCGACTTCCTCGAAGTTCTCTCCCAGCTGCCCGGCCTGTTTGTAGTTAAAGAAGACGATGTTCTGCAGGTGACAGAAGCTGTCCTGATCGACCTTAACAAACTGCAGGGCCACCCCGCCCCCCTCTGCACGAACCACCTCGGCGGAAATTTCCAAGACCAGCGTACTGGTGCGCCCGATCAGTTGAAACTCCAATTCACAACTCTCACCGCTGGTAACCCCGCTGACGCCCACGACAAAAACCCCGCCGACGCTGATATCGTCAATTTCACATTTTTTGAAGATTCGGCCGCCGGAAAACTGCAAACGGGCCAAGGCCCGGAAGGTTACCCGCACATCCTGACGCCGATCCAGGTGATTCTCTGCCATGATTAACCACTAAAATTGAGTTGATTCCCGATATTATCCTCGCGGGCTGACGCCGCCAGGAATGGTCGCGCATTATAATCTATTGGCAATTAATACCAAACGGATTTAACCAGCCGCAAAATAGCGTCAGGCTTTAGCGACTTCCGGCTTCGCCAATTGCCGCTTTAAGGCCAGGAAAGAAAGATGCACCTTATTGAAAATCTCTGTTCCCTGTTCATCCGAGAGATCATCCTCCTCTAAAACTGTGACCACCTGGGCCAGGGCCTGTTTGAGAAAATCCAGCACCATCGGCGGCGCCGCCTCGCCATGCTTTTCCTGGTAAGCCAAGGCGACCCGGGCCATCTCCAGCAGATACCGGAAGCTCTTTTGCCCCTTGGCGCCGGTGGCCACCGCCGCCAAGGCTATCCGCAAGCCCTCAGCCCGCCGCCGATTCAGCCGCCAGTCCGAGGCCATGACCTCGGCCCTGATCCGCGCCATCGCCGCCTCCTTGTCCATCTCTATTTCCATCTCCCGCGCCTCCCCAGTAATTCGACGACATCGGCAACTTTAGCATTTCTTCGCCCGGCAAAATAAAATATACTCTCCCATCCGCTGAAGCAAGCCTGACAACTTTCGGAAACTCACCCCTAATCAGGCCAGCTCCAGACAACTTCTCGGGCTTTATTGCGCCGTCCGGAAATTCACCTGAACAGGTCAACCCTTCAAGGTTTCTAAAAACACCGCCATGACCGCCAGCCAGCTCACTCTTTTGACCTATTTCAGCGCCCTCCTGGGAGCCGTCATCGGCAGCTTCCTCAATGTGGTGATCCTCAGGTTACCCAAGGAAGACGCCTCAATTGCCTTTCCCGCCTCCCATTGCCCCGGCTGCCAGACGCCCATTGCCTGGTACGACAACATCCCGATTGTAAGTTTTCTCTTTCTTCGAGCCCGCTGCCGCAGTTGCGGGATGAAGATCTCCTGGCAGTATCCTCTGGTGGAAGCAGTCATGGCCCTGCTGGCCGTCGCCCTCTTCCGCCAGTTCGGCCCGACCTGGGCCTTCGGCATCTACTTTCTCTTCTGTGCCGCCCTGCTGGCCATCTTCGTCATCGACCTCCATCATCAGATCATCCCCGATGTCATCAGTCTGCCCGGCATCGCCATCGGCTTCGCCCTCTCCTTCGTCAACCCCCTGGTGAACTGGCAGAGCGCCGCCATCGGCATCCTGGTCGGCGGCGGCATCCTTTATCTGATTGCCGCCGGTTATTACCTCTTTGCCAAACGCGAGGGCATGGGTGGCGGTGATATCAAGCTTTTGGCCATGATCGGCGCTTTCCTGGGCTGGCAGGCCTTGCCCTTTGTCCTCTTCGCCAGTTCGATCCTGGGATCAATAATCGGCATCGGCGCCATGCTCAAACAAAAAAAAGGCGGCAAGACCGTGATCCCCTATGGACCATTTCTGGCTGTGGCCGCCGTCACCTACCTGTTCTTCCAGCCTGAGATCAAGCAATTATTTGGCACTATCTTTTTGCCGCCGCACTCTTAACCGGCGCCAACCGGCAACCATGCATATATTTGCCGAAAAGACGCAAGCGAAATCAATGGGCAAAATCCTTACTGAAGCCTTATAAACATGATCAACCACTCCCAACTCCTTGACCACCTGAGCATCGGAGCCGCCGTCATCGACCGCTCTCTGCGGATCGTTTACTGGAACCGCTGGATGGCAGAGCACAGCACCTTGAGCAGCGAAACGGTAACCGGGCGGCCGATCCAGGAGGTCTTCCCCACCCTCCTCCATAAGGGCTTCGTCAAGAAGGTCCGCGAGGTCTTCCGCCGGGGCCGCCCCAGTTTTTTTAACAAAAAACTCCATCGCAACATCTTTCCCTTCTACTCCGGGCGTTCGTACATTGAGAATAAGCTCTCGCCCATGGAGCAGACGGTAATCCTTTCGCCCCTCTTTGACGATGAAGGCAACGGTAACGTCAGCCAGGTGATGATCTCGGTCTTCGATATCTCCGATTGGATTTCCTACCAGAACGAGCTCCTCCGTTCCCAGACCGAATTACAGCGACTGAGCCAGACCGACGACCTGACCCAGATCCCCAACCGCCGCAGCGTCATGGACCGTCTGACCGAGGAACTCCAGATCCACAAACGCAAGAAACGGCCGCTATCCATGGCCCTCCTGGACATCGACCACTTCAAGAAGATCAACGATAAACATGGCCACCACACCGGCGATGTGATCTTGCGGGATATGGCCCAGCTGGTCAGTGGCTTGCTCCGCGAGTATGACGTCATGGGCCGCTATGGCGGCGAGGAGTTTCTTCTGGTCCTGCCTGAAACTTGCGAAGAGATCGCCTTCAAGGTGGCCGACCGGTTGCGGGAGGCGGTGGCGGAGCACGAGTTCCGGGTGAACGAGCGGAGCCACAGAATCACGGTGAGTTTGGGGGTGGCCTGTAAAGACGACGAGGAAATCCCCAGCTTGGAAGACCTGTTCAAAGAAGCCGACCGCTGCCTCTATCTGGCCAAAAAATCTGGGCGCAACCGCACGGAAATCGCCAGCCCCAAAGACCAGACAGAGGAGCCAGACCGACCGGGAACCGGCAACGCCCCGGCAGCCGCTATTTGATTTCCGGGGAGGCGGTCGGGTTGAAGGGGTTGGTGCGCATGGCAAAGGAAAAAAGATAGGGATATTCGTCACGCAGGTGTTTCATGTAGGCAAGCCAGGCGGCCATCAGCAGCACATAAGCCCTCTTGATGTCTCCGGCGATGTGATCGGCGTCTTTCTCGGCCAGCCCCTGCGGATTTTTCCGGCTCGCCAGTTCTTCGGTCAAGTGAAAAACCGCCCAGAGCAACTCCGTGAACGACTCGTGCTCCAGCAGGTTTGGATTTTCCAGCAGCGTCAGCAAGAAACCCCGCTGTTCAAGCAAAAAGGCCCGGAGGTTGGTAAAATCCGCGCCCCTCCCCTCAATCCGGCATTCGTAGGTAGAAATCCTGCGCACCATCTCCGCAAAGGCATCCCCGGTAAAATCCCCGCGCACATTAAAGCCTTCCGCAATACTGGGAAATTTTGCATCAAACTCGGTGAAGTTCTTCAGCAGAGTGATACCAACCTCGGAGAAGAACAGCCCGATCGCCATATTCAGCTTTTTCAACATCGCATTGCGCTCCCGATCCGCCAGGAGCTTGTTGAGCACCAGGGTGACCAGGAG
>Ga0334722_10000967_pt1 | contig 38348 bp, 29 predicted proteins | sample C3_bottom_MG_FD_207210 | JGI IMG/M metagenome (GOLD analysis project Ga0334722, IMG submission 207210) | Sediment microbial communities from Yellowstone Lake, YNP, Wyoming, USA - C3_bottom | ecosystem: Environmental > Aquatic > Freshwater > Lake > Sediment | place: USA: Wyoming | collected... | reverse complement strand
TGCCAGATATTCCGAGGGAAGAAAACACCATAACCTCCAATCCCGTCAACACCTTACGGAGATGAGCGGGGCAAATTCACCCACTCGTTTCCACGAAGAGCCTTAATTGTATTCCTTGCGGCGGCTGTCAACATTCCGGCGAGTCCGGTTTCCCCGGACATTATTGAGAGGCCGCACGAACCGGCCCGCAAAGAATGGAGGTCCAAAATGGCTACTTTCATCCTCCTCACCCGCCTGGCCCCCGAAGCCGTCTCCGAGCCGAAATTCGTCGAGAAACTCGAACGCAAGGTCGCCGACCGGATCCGCAAGCATTGCCCCGAGGTCAAGTGGGTCGGCAGCTACTCGGTGCTTGGGCCGTACGACTATGTCGATATCTTCGAGGCGCCGGACGGCGACGCGGCCACGAAGGTCGCCCTCCTCATCCGTTCGTTCGGGCATGGGACCACGGAAACGTGGCTTGCCACCCCCTGGGAACGGTTCGTTGAAATCGCGAAGACAGCGACGGGTTAGAGAAGAACGGCGCGGACTCTCACGGTCATGTATAGCGCCTTCATGCAATTCAACGAGGTCTTCGTCACGGGGGGAACCGGCCTCCTCGGCCGGTACGTCTGCCAAGCGCTGATCGGGCACGGTTTCCTGCCCCGCCTCTTCGTGCGCCCGGGGTCGGAGGGGTGGATCGCGCCGGATGTCCGCGAGCGGTGCCGCGTAACCCCGGGGGACCTGACGGTCCGCGAATCCGTGGAGATGGGCGCCCAGGGGACCTCTGCAATCGTGCACCTCGCGGGGGTGTGGAAGGAGCAACCTCGACGGGGAATCCTCTTCGAGGAAGCACACGTGCATGCGACGGCCAACGTCCTCTACTCCGCTTCGGTCTGGGGGATCGGTCGTCTGATCTTCATCAGCGTCGCGGGGGCACGCCCCGGGGACCCGGTTCCGTTCCTCGATGCAAAGGGGAGAGCGGAGGCGCTGGTGCGGGCGGCGGATCTTTCGTGGACCGTGTTCCGCCCCGCCCCCTGGTACGATTTCCGCGACGGAAAGCCGAGGGTCTCCACGGAATACCTGAAGGAGTTGGCGGGGGCTGTCGCAGAATCGGTTGACCGGCAGGATACGGTCGGCCGCGTGTACGAGGCTGCGTCTACGGACCGGTTCCCGTGGAAAGAACTCACGCGAGCCAGTTGACTCCGAACGCCGCGTATCTCCCGAAGGCGCTCCCCACGAAGACAATCAAGCACCGGCGGTTTCGGTCAGGGATCCTCTCCCACCGATCCATTGAGACGGTCGATCAACTGGCGAAGCCGGCCATGGCTGGGGCTGTTGAACCGGAAAACGATCCGGGGCAGATCGGCGATCTCCGGCTCGTCCGCCTCCTCTGGGAGGGCTTTCCCCTGGGAGATCGACCCTTCCACGAGGAGATCCGGAAAATCCCTGTTCAGGGCGGCGAGCGCGTCGGGGGCGAGAGGCTCCCGGATACGGATCACCAGGTCCCGGCCCGCGTACCTCATGCTGTGGAACACCCGGTAATAGCCGTGGATCTCCCGGACGGCTTCCTCCACGCTCGAGGTGATCCGGAACAGGGAGAAATCTGCGGCGGAGATCATTCCCGATTTCAGCAGGCTGTTCTCCAGGAACCGGCGCCACGTCGCCCAGTAGGTCCCCCCGGGCTCGTCCACAAGCACGACGGGAAAAGGGTGGGTCTTCCCCGTCTGGAGAAGGGTCAACACCTCGAATGCCTCGTCCATCGTCCCGAACCCTCCGGGAAAGAGGACGACGCCGCTCGACTCCTTGAGAAAGAGCAGCTTCCTGGTGAAGAAATATTTCGTGTGGATGAGACGCGGGTTCCTCTCCATCACCGGGTTTTCGGACTGCTCGAACGGGAGGAGGATGTTCACCCCGATCGAGTGCTCCCGCCCGGCTCCGATGTGGGCCGCCTCCATGATCCCCTCGCCGGCGCCGGTGACGACGAACCACCCCGACCGCGCCATCGCCCTGCCGAACGATTCGGCCTGCCGGTACGCGGGGGAACTCTTGGGCAGGCGTGCCGATCCGAACACCGTCACCTTGGGGCGATCCCGGAGCCCGTCGAAGAACCGGAAGGCGTGGCGAAGTTCCTTCAGGGTGCGGGAGAGGAGCTTCAGGTCCGCCCGTCCCGTCCCGTCTTCCCCCAACCCGTCGACGGTCCTGTGCATCTCCCCGATGAGTTCCTCAACGGTCACCCGGGAATTCCTTCCACCCCCATGAGTCTTCGTCATGCGTCTCTCCTGTGATCCTCCCGGCAATGTCAATCGATCCCATGCGTTCCTGGCGAAACGTCCGGGGGTGCCTTCCTCATCTTACAGGAAAGTACCGGGAGGAAAGGGACCTGGACGGGAGGGACCCACATGAGCAAGGACGAGAAGGACACACTTTGCCGGCGAATCGTCGAGACGGTCGGCGACGCGGTCATTTTCGCGGATCGGGACGGGATCATCCGCCTCTGGAACCGGGCCGCGGAAGGGATCTTCGGCTACACGGAGGAGGAGGTTATCGGGCAGTCCCTGGACCTGATCATTCCCGAGCGGCAGCGCGAGCTGCACTGGAAGGGATACGGGAAGGCGATGCTCAACGGCGTCTCGAAGTACGGGACCGAGACCCTCTCCGTGCCGGCGGTGACGAAGGACGGGGAGCGGATCTCGATCGAGTTCACGATTAACCTGCTGCGGGACGGGGACGGGAAGGTGCTCGGCCCGGTGGCGGTGGTCCGCGACGTGACCGCGAGATGGGTACGGGAGAAGGAGCTGCGCCTGCGGCTGGCGTTCCTGGAGGCAGGTGAGACGGCGGCGTGATCCGTCCGTTTGGCCGGTCGACAAACGGCGATCATCCCGGTTCTCATGCTCTGCTCTCCTGTCCCTTCTTTCTGCGGGCGAGCACGTAATTGATCAATCCCCCGGCATCGATCAATTCCCGCATAAACGGCGGGGTCGGCGTGATCTTGTACTCCTTGTTTTTCGTCTCGTTTCGGAGTATCCCTTGCGTTCCGTCGACCACCAGGGAGTCCCCGGTTTCTATCTCGTCCACCGCATCCGGAACCTCGAAGATGGGGAGGGCCATATTGAAAGCGTTCCTGTAAAAAATCCGTGCGAAGGAATGTGCGATCACCGCGGAGATGCCACAAGCCTTGATGGCGATCGGCGCGCTCTCTCTCGAAGAGCCGCATCCGAAGTTTTTCCCGGCCACGATGAAATCTCCAGGAGAAACCTTTACCGGGAAATCCTTGTCGATATCCTCCATGCAATGCCGGCCCAGCTCCGCGGGATCTTTGATATTCAGATATCTTCCCGGGGTGATCACGTCGGTGTCGACGTTGTCCCCGTATTTCCATGTCTTACCCCGAAGTTCCATTCGGTATCCTCTCAGTCAAGGAAGTTCATCGGGGCTTCCGATCCTGCCCAGTATCGCCGATGCGGCGGCGATGGCGGGGTTGGACAGGTAGACCTCGCTCTCCGGGTGCCCCATCCGGCCCACGAAGTTTCGATTGGTGGTCGATACCGCCCGTTCCCCTTTGGCGAGAACCCCCATATGTCCGCCGACACAGGGGCCGCACGTCGGAGTGGAGAAGGCCGCGCCTGCCGTCACGAAATCCTCCACCAGGCCCTCCCAGATCGCCTGCAGGTAGATCTCCTGGGTCGCCGGGAACACCAGCATCCGAACCCCGTCGTGGATTTTCCGTCCACGGAGCACGGCCGCCGCACTGCGCAGGTCCTCGATTCTGCCGTTCGTGCAGGATCCGACGACGACCTGATCGATGGGAACGTTTCCCACCCTTGAAATGGGCTTCGCGTTTCCCGGAAGATGGGGAAACGCGACCTGCGGCTCCAGCGAGGAAAGATCGATGTGCAGTTCTCCGTCGTATCGCGCATCCTTGTCGGCGACGACTACTTCGTACACCCGCTTTGCACGGTTGTCCGCGTACGCGCGCGTCGTATCGTCGAACGGGAAGATGCCGTTTTTTGCCCCCGCTTCGATCGCCATATTGGCCATCGTGAAGCGCCACGCCATCGAAAGGGATGCAAGCCCCTCCCCCGCATACTCCATCGCCTGATAGAGCGCTCCGTCGACGCCGATCTTCCCGATGATGTAGAGGATGATGTCCTTCCCCTCCACCCACTTCCCGGGCCTTCCGGTAAGCACGATGCGCATGGAGGGGGGAACCTTCAACCAGACCTCCCCGGAGATCATCGCCGCGGCCAAATCCGTGCTTCCCACGCCGGTCGAGAAGGCGCACAGCGCGCCGTAGGTGCAGGTGTGGCTATCGCCGCCGATCACAAGATCCCCCGGCACGACAAGTCCCTCGTCCGGGAGGAGAACATGCTCGATCCCCATCCTGCCGATCTCGAAGTAATTCACGATCCCGTACGCGCGGGCGAACTCCCGCATCAGCTTGCTCTGCTCCGCCGATTTGATGTCCTTGTTCGGAGCGAAATGATCCGGGATGAGGCCGATCCGTTCCTTGTCGAACACTTCGGGGATGTTCAGATCCTTGAATAACTGGATACCGATCTGACTCGACAGGTCGCTCGCGAACGCGAAATCGACGTTGGCGAGAATCTGATCTCCCGGTTCCACCTTGTCCCGGCCCGCGTGCCGCGCAAGGATTTTTTCCGTAAGCGTCATGCCGCTCGTCACTTCCTTCCCTCTCCGGAATATCTCCTATGAATATGTCTCACGGTTTATCGATCCCGCCTGGAGTACAGGGATGTTCGGCTGGTGCGGATCGCGCGATTCCCGTCAACTTCCCGTATCCCTGGACACTTTCACACGCGCACAAAAGTCGAGCTGGCCGGTCAGAGTCCCGACCATGCTCCAATCGTGCTTCAGGAGCGAGTTGATATGGGTCCCTTTCCCCCGGGCGATGACCTTGTCCTTCGCCCATTGTCCGAGGACCCCGAAGATGCCGACGCACTCCGGGTGGATCCCTTCCGTCAGGCGCACCCTGCCGTTTACCTTCCCGGCGCGTGACTCTATCCACACAAGGTCCCCGTCCTTGATACCTTTTCGGATTGCCGTGCCTTTGTGCATGGCCACGTTGTAATCCATGCGGGTCCGTTTGCAAATATCATCAACCCACGGATTGTCGGCCGTGTAGGACTGGCCGTGCAACGGCAGGCGACTGTTCACCACGTACAGGTCGTATTCCTTTCCGTCCTCCTCATGGACGGGACACGGTCGCCATTCCGCCAGCGGGTTGTAGTGGGAGGTGTCCCACCAGTCCATGCCCAATCGACGGGTCACCTTCCTCACCTCTTCCCCGACATCGATCAGGTGCTCCAGATAGATCGGCGCCCTGGCGTCATAAAAAGCGCCGGGGTAGCTTTCTTCGATCGTCTTTTTCGGCCCCTGGAGGAACGTATGCTCTTCCGTGAACCGTGCCGCGGCAGGATCTTCCCCGCACATCGCCCCAACCAGCAGCACCGTCCTGTCTCTGATCTCTTTCATGGAATACTTGACGTCGGGCTTCAAGGCCAGGCCATCGTTCAGCACCAGGCCGGTCATCCGATTCATTTCCGCATTGAACTCCCCGAGGATCCCCAGCCTCTCGGCGATATCCATCAGGACTTCAATCCAATTCCGTACCCCGGGCGGCGGTTCCACAACCGGCTGGACCGTCTGAAAATACCAATCTCCCAACCCCGGCTTTTGAAAACCGGCAGGGAGATTCGCGGGAAAAGCCCAGTACTTTTCGAAATCATGAGCATCCGGAATAACGATGTCTGCGAATTCGACCGTCTCGTCGACCTTTAAGGCAAAAGCCACGATGAATTTAAGCTTCCTGAGCATATCTGCCTGAAATTGAGGACTGTTGTTGGTCAACACCATGTTCGTGCGACAGAGAATCATCGCCTCCGGCCTGTATGGAATATTGAACTTTTCCGGATCATGAATCGCGAAGGCGGCAGTTCCGGGAAGGAACCCGGAAACCGGGAACAGATCCCTCAGATTCAATGACTTCGGTTCCGACACCGGGTTGGGCGGATATGGGGACATGAAGGCTACCATCGAGTCCCGCCCACCCGAGGTGGCCTGGTACAGATTCGTCGTGATCATGCCGTCCTTATCCCCATGCGTCCTCCAAATGCCAAAAGGTCCGTGGGGGTTCGTACCCAGGATCCCCCCGGGGACGTTGAGATTACCGAGCAACGTGTTCAACAGCATGAGGGAGAAGCAATTGAAAAACCCGTTTTTGTGATGCGTGACCCCCCGCTTGAACTCGACGGCCGCAGGTCTCAGGGGTAAGGTCTTGCCTTCCATCTCGATCGTACTCCCTATGCGCGCCGCCTCCGCCAACTCTTTCGTGATCCTGGCGATCGTCGCCCGCGGCACGGTCGTAATCGCCTCCACCTTCTCCAAAGGGTAATGCTCGCGGATATGCTCTCTTAACAACTGGAAAGCAGGCTGACAAGCGACACCGACCACCTCAAAATTCCCCTCGATCGCCGGGTCGCAACTACCCGAGTCGAATTCAACCGCCCTGTTCTCCTTTCCATCCCAGACCAGCGGCTTGCCGGTATCCGGATGACGCACGTACTTTCCCGAGCCGTCGATGAGGTATGGCGCATTGGTCTTGCCTTTCAAATACTCTCTGTCGAACAAACCAAGATTGTTGATGAGAACGTTTACCATTCCTAAGGCAAGCGCGCCATCTGTTCCTGGCCGGATCGGCACCCACTCGTCCGCCTTGGCGGCGGCATAGGAACAAACCGGGTCGATCACGACCAGTTTCGCGCCGCGCCTGCGCGCGTCCGCCATGCCCTGGATCGCCTCCAGGGTATTGTTGTTCACGCCGTGGCCGTACTGCGACCCTGCAAGGAGAATGTAGTTGCAGTGATCCAGGTCGACCTCCGCATTGAGCGCCCCCAATGTAAGAAAGAATGCCGTGTGCAGCCCGTTTCCGCAGGAAACCGGGTAGAACTCGTAGTTCGGGGTCCCGAACGCCACTCCGAAGCTTTGCGGCGCGGTGTAATTGTGGATATCGAACGATGCGACAACCAGCTTCCGCGGGTCCTCTTTTCGAACCTGTGCCAACTTACTTGTTACTACGTCTATGGCTTCCTCCCATCCGATCTCCTTCCACATCGGATCCACGCCTATACCTTTTTCAGGGTTTGTTCTTCTCAAAGGCACTGTCAATCTCTTCGGGTTGTACATATCAGCAATCCTGGCCTTGGACTTGCCGCAGATCTTTCCTTTGGAGCTGGGAGCCCGACGATCTCCTTTTATGTCGACAATCTTGCCATCATTTCGTCGCGCGAGAATAGCGCAGGCATTGAAGCAGCCCGTGCAAGAGGTCGGAATCCAGGAGTCGCCGGCACCGTCCTGATGTTTATCGTTTTTCATCGAGGCTTCTCCAGTCAAGGCGTTAAATGATCGAGTCGTAACAGCCCGTTCGCACCATCAGGTATCGGAACAGATAATCACCAGACAACCTCATGACTCCGGCCAGGATCAGGCTGTGAACCGCCACTTCCGCATTCCGGTCCAGGAGCAGCGTGCCGGTCAGGATCAAGGGAGCAACCAAACCTGCAAGGATGACTCCGACGAAGAAGAGAACGGCGTAGTGGCTCCGGGTCAGCATCCTCACGGTCTCTCGTGCAGCGACCGTCCTGACAGACATCACCCCGACGTGCAGAACAACAAGCGCAAGGCAAACCAACGTCAAATGGCCCTGAAACCTTTCCAGGACCATGAGGTTTCCTACGCCGGGACCAAGCGCTCGTTCGAGCAGCAGGAAAAGATCCACGCCGGCCAGCAGGGAGTAGCCCAGAAAAATCGCTGGCACCAAGGGGGAATTCCAGAACGGGATCGCCGGCGATGGGGACAGCACGAAACCCGTGTATGTCATTACCATAACTGCGAGAAGGCCCGCCGACGCCTTTAAAATCCATCCGAACATTGTCCCTTTTCCCCAAGGAAGAAACTCTAATCCCGGGATCGATGGTGCAACCTGCAGCGTCCCGGCGGCCAGCAGGAGGGCAATGAAGAAGGTCCCGCGGCTGATCCAAGAGGTACCGGGCCTCATGAAGGCCCGCCAGAAACGTTCCGGACGCCCTAGGTCAAACAGGAGAAAGACGGTCCCGACCGCCACGGTTACAAGGCCCAGGATCGCCTCAAAGGTCCGATCCATGTATAAAGACACGGCGTAGAGGCCGGCACCGGCCCCCCCCAGGAAAAGGTAGACAACCACGAGGATTCCCCACTCCCTTTGGGGCCTGATCCCTACCAGCAGTTCATCGATTCTCTCAACCATCGCTCTCCTCCGCCGGTTGCCGTTGCGCCCCGATATTTTCCATCCCGAATTTCTGCGTTTGTTTAAATCCCGGGCTCCGGCCTGCTTGCCCGATTTCTAATCATCCGCTCCTTGCGACCGTATCGCCGTTCCCCTTGTGCTTTATTCCACCGCGTACTTATGAGTAATACCGGGGAGCCAATATCAGGTTTTCCAATTGATCCGGGTCGTGTCCGAATACCACCCTGGTTTGCGGGAACTCCTTCAAGAACGTTCCGATGTTCCTCATGGTCGACAGGGCTTCGCTGTAATTTCCGGAGGGGGGTATGCCCTCGTCCATGTTCGATCTCCGATGAACGGCATCGAAAGTCAGCAGGATCGGTCCATCCGCGGCGTTCAGTATTACCGACGAATGCCCGTTCGTATGCCCGGACGTTCGAACGACGAGAACCGACCCGTCACCAAAAAAGTCGCATGCCCGTTCGAAGGGGGGAGCGCCCGGGCCGTATGGAATCTGCTGGAAATCGACTCCCTCGATGTGCCTTTTCACATATCCCTTCAGGAAACTGAACGGAGCCCCCGCCGACTTCAGCTCTTCCCTGTCCACGCATATCTTGAGGTTCGGCGACCCCGCGAAGTACGACAGTCCGCTCGGGTGGTCGAGATGAAGATGCGACAACAGGACGTAACGGACATCGTCAGGGCTGACCCCGATGGTTCCCAGTTGACTGCGTACGTCCTTCCCCGACTCCGTCCTCCCTCGCACCATCGATCCGAGAATCCTCCCGAAATTGCCGAACTTGCTCCCGATGAACGAATGATGCAATCCGGTATCCAGCAAAAGCAGTCCTTTGTCGGGATGCTGCACCAGGAAGGCAAAGACCGGATTGAAGCGGTCTTCCCTCGGCATCTCCTTGAACCTGGAACTCTTGGGATTGAAATGGATATTTCCTTTCGTCCGTACCTCGCCCGTGTGCATGACATACAGCTTCAAGCGTACGGGCGTCGCGAAACGACTTTTCCAATCAAGCATGTCGGGCCTCGAATCGCTCATTCCGCACCTTCCAATGGCCTCATTCCGGATTCCGCTCTTTCAGCAGGATGTAATACACGTTCGGGTTTGTCCCCTTGCTTTCAAGAAGCTGGACGCACCGCTCTCTTTTCATTAGCTGGCCAAGTTCGCTGCTCTCGTTATCGATGTTTCCGAAAACACGGCAGCTGGTAGGACAGACCTCTGTGCAGGCGGGCACCTCCCCCTTGTCGAGCCGATGCACACAAAGGTTGCACTTCTGGACAACTCCCACGGCCCCTTTAAGTTCCTCAACTCCGTAAGGAATCGGGGTGTTGGGGAAATAATACTTCTGCTCCTCGACGAACGTTCTTGCGTCGTACGGACACGCCGCGATGCACGCCTTGCACCCGACGCACTTCTGGTAATCAATCAGGACGAGCCCGTCGTCCCGCGTGTAACTCGCTCCGCTGGGACATACTTTCACACATGGAGCATCGGTACAGTGATTACATAGAACGGGGACAAACAAGCGGGTCACTTTCGGGTAATGGCCCGATTCCTGTTCCAGTACTTTTCCCCAGAACACCCCCGGCTGAGTTCCGTGCTCGGCCTTGCATGCCACCGTGCATGAGTTGCAGGAGATGCAAATCCTCAAGTCGATAGCCATTCCGTACCTTGTCATGGTTACCTCTCAGTCCTCTGAACTCATGCCCACCCGAAAGTTGAGCCTCCCGTGGAAATTACATTCTCCGGCATCCATGGTCCAGAGAGAAGCTAATAATAATGAACCCCATTTAATCTCCATGCATGATGCCAATCGTATTCCCCACCGGGTCGGAACGATCCTGATGCCCCGAAGACCCATACTGGCCCCACTAAATCAGGAAGGGAGGCGTGGGATGCACCGCCCCCCTCCCGCGGCACCATGGAATCGGGTGCCTTGCCAGCGGAGGGGTCCACCGGCAGACTGTATTATTCCTTAATAAGTGATCGGCAATAGTTCTGCACGAGATTCCAGCCATGGCATCATACGGCCCCCCAATGGTCGCTTGACCAGCCCCTCAGCAACTTTTACCGCTTTGCGTAAACCCTCCACATCGATCCCTGTCTCGAAAGCACATTGAGAAAGCATAAGTACCAGATCTTCCGTGGCCAGGTTCCCCGAAGCCTGGGGAGCGAACGGACATCCGCCGAGCCCACCGATGCTGCTATCAAACTTTCGAACACCAACATGAAGTGCCGCCCACACATTCGCCAAAGCCATGGCCCTGGTATCGTGAAAATGGGCGGAAATTCGATCGAGGCCGAGTTTACGGGATATACTGCAAAAGAGTTGATAAACTCGCGTTGGATTTGCCAGACCGAGCGGGTCCGCGATGATCACCTCGTTCGTTCCCGTCTGAAACATCTCTTCCGCCATTTCGATTATCCGTTCATCAGGAATCGGGCCTTCGAAAGGGCATAGGAACAGGCCCGATATATACGTCCGGCTGGTGACGCCATCTTTTCCGGCTTGCCGGATCACTTCGCAACATGCCGTCTTTGTCTGCTCCAGCGACATGTTGATGTTCTTCCGGTTCATCGTGTCGGAAGCGGCGAGAACGAATGTAACCGACTTGACCCCGACCTCAACCGCGCGCTCGTAACCTTTCAGGTTGGGAACCAATACCGAATACACGATCCGGTCTTTCGCCGGCAAAGCCTTGTATAAATCGGCTGCGTCCGCCATTTGCGGAACCGCTTTTGGAGAAACAAAACTGGTCACTTCGATATTTTTCAGACCTGCCGTTATCAATGCCTGCACAAGGGCCAGCTTTCCCTCTGTCGTAACCATTACCGGCTGGTTCTGCAAGCCGTCACGCAATCCGACCTCGTTGACCCTCACAAGATCCAATTGAATTCTCCCGGTTGAAATAGTTAACCGATGACGTTTTTGCTGCGCAACTCCGATAGTCGATCCTTGGTGTAGCCAAGTATTTCAATGAGGATCTCGTCTGTATGCTCCCCCAACTGAGGGGGATATGTGAATTCTTCCGGACAATTTTCCGATAACTTTATCGGATTTCCCGGCATCTTAACTTCATCTCCATTTTTATTTTTCACGGAGACGACCATATTTCTCGAAAGTATTTGTGGATCGTTCAATGCCTTTGAAAATTTATTCACCGGAGCGCATGGTACACGTTTTTCTTTAAGCTTCTTTAACCAATACTCTGCGGTATTGGTCATTAATATATCCTGAACAATGCTGTTTATTATTTCTCGATCCTCAAAACGTCCTGGCTGATTCAGATATTTTTCATTTCTAAGAACAGGCGAATCGAACACGTCCAAAAGATTTTTCCAGAAATTATCTCCTATTACCGCAATGATGATCCAATCGGTTGTGGTTCGAAAGGTATTGTACGGGATGTGCACGAAATGACCGTTCCCGAGCGGTTCCGGATCCCTTCCGGAAAGCAGATACATGGTTGCCATATAATTCAGAAGGGAGATCTGACAATCCAGCATCGAGACATCGACATGTTGCCCACGCCCCGTCGCTCCCCTTGCGCATACTGCGGCAAGAACACCCAACGCTCCGAACAGTCCACCGGATAAATCCCCGATGGGAATCCCGGCACGAAGCGGCGACCCACCCGGTTCGCCGGTGATCGACATGCCTCCTCCCATCCCCTGCACCACCTGGTCGAAGGCGGGACGGTCAATCTCCGGTCCGGTTTCTCCGAAACCGGTAACAGAGCAGGTGATGATTTTCGGGTTGATGGATATGAGCGTATTGTGGTCTATTTTCAACCGCTTGGTTACGCCGGCGCTGAAGTTGTCAAAGACGATGTCGGCATCTTTTACCAATCCGTAAAATATATCCAGGCCGGCTTGCGATTTCAGATCGATTGCAATGCTGCGTTTGTTCCGGTTTAACGTAAGGAAGTACGGACCCAGCCCGGATCTTGAATATTCCGGATTTTCATTAAGCGCCGTTCGGGTGATCTCACCTCTTCCGGGGGGTTCTATCTTGATGGTTCGGGCCCCCATGTCTGCAAGCAGCATTGTCGCATAGGGGCCAGACAACATGTGCGTTAGGTCGAGGATTAACAAGTTTTCCAATGCTTTCATTATTTCCTCTCGAATTATGTATTTATCTATCTATGGAAAAACACCTGTCGACAGCGACACATTGAATACGGCACTCCCAGTCCCGGACAATACAACGTGCCGGTTATCATGAAATTATTACGTTTAAAGAATCGCTATGAAAACATTACGAGTCCTCTAAATATGTTTCTTTCCTTGACACAACGGAAATGCAACAAATGGGCCAACCCGTCTCACACCTTCCGTAAATGCCCCCGACGAGGCAATTATCTATTTAATATTTTAGGGTATTTTCGGCGCCGCAGGATTAGTCTCAATAGACTCGGCAGTGGTACCAAGAAACCAATTTCCATGAATGAAAAATTTCCGTTTCAATGGTGAAACAATAGGGAGAAGGGAATAATACCGGCGGGATTTCCATTCACAAATTGATCTATCAATAAAGGAGGGAACTCATTGTTGGAGTGGAATACCCTCTCCGCTATAATCGTGGGCCACCTTACGCCATTCGGATCAAGATCCGCTTTGTCACTTTCCCCGGACCTTCCCTTCGATCCACTCGACCCATGGCCATGGATGTTCGCATGATCTCTATGGCAATCCCCATTTCATGCAAGTCCAGTCCCTCGATGCATCAGGTGCGCCGCCGTCACAAAACCAAGGAAAGATTATGGTCCAACCTACCGCGGCCCGGGTCCACGAAATGGCCTCCAGCATTTCTCCACGAATTCGATATCGTTTCGCCACCAGGAGTTGTTGTACAGGGACGGCATCCTGGCATGCTCCAGGCACTTCGGAATCAACCGCTCCCCGGTTTTCCAGGGTCCGATTTTATATTCTTCGAGAAGATACTCCCTCCCCAGATTCGGGTTCAGCGGACAGGCGAGATACATGCCGGCCAAACCTCGTACTATGCAGATGTTGCACCGTACGCAACGTGTGATTTCGTCCGCCTTCCCGTCCGCCAGCTTGTTGGGATAATCCGGGTCGCACAGGAGCTGGCGTCCGAGGGCGGAAATATCGAACGCTCCCGCTCCGATATCCCTGTCGGCTTTTTCCGGATCGTGTTGAGACGCGACAATGATCGGAATTTTCAGCGCGTTCTTGAAATCCTTGCCATGTTCCGGTATGTGCGCGGCGCGATCGGCATCCGGGATCTGATGACCGCACTCCTCGAGCCCGCCCCCGTCGGACAAATGGATGCAGTCCACTCCCCTGGTCTCAAGGTCTTTCGCCACGTCGATCATCTCGTCGCGGCTCAACCCCCCTTCCATGTGTTCCTCGGCGCTGATCCGCACTATCAGTGGGACCCCCTGGCACGCGTAGCGCACCACTTCCACCAGTTCGTTCAGGAATCGCTTCCGATTCCTCCATTCGCCGCCGTACAAATCAGTCCTCTTGTTACTGAACGGAGACAGAAACTCGTGGCAGAGGAATCCGTGCCCCGCATGGATCTCTATCATGTCGAAACCGCACAATACGGCCAGCTGGCAACTGTTGGCGAATTCCTTCTGCTCGCTGCGGATTTCGGATATGGTCATCTCCCGCGTCATCGGCCCGACGAGGAACTCCCGTCCCCGCATGTCCACCGACAAGGCGTCCGCCATGGCCCTGAACATCTTTTCCTTTGTCATTTCGTACGGCAGATTGGCCGTCGGTGCCGGCACCGGGATATCGCGCTCGTAAGGCGTCGCTTGCCGTCCCGACCCCGGGCTCATCTGGGCGCAAGCCACGGCGCCGAAATAATGGACGCGTTCCGCATAGAGCGTGGGACCAAGCTGATGGCCGGGATGGTAAAGCACCATCGTACGGCCAACGGGAAACTGTGCTGCCAATTTTGTCCCGAGGAAGACACCGCTGATCACCAGCCCCGCCCCGCCTTTGGCAAGAGCGCCCACATAAGCGAGGCACTGTTCCGTGATCTCACCGTTCGGCCCGCTCATGTAAGTCTGCATGGGAGCTACGGCGATCCGGTTCTTCAATTCGACGTGGGTGATCTTTATGGGCGAAAGAAGGTTTTCGAACTTTTTCTCTTTTGCGTCGGATCGAGAATCCTTCAGTGCTTTTTTCCCTTCCATCCGTCTTTTTCCTTTCTGCGGGTATTTTCGAAAATGGAATCGATCCTTCGGGGTGGAAGCCCCCGCCACTTTTGGCCTCGAAGCGATAACGGCAACAAATGGACCAACCGTATCCATAGAATATACCTGCTTGGCGTTACCGCCAACCCTGTTATCTATCCAATATACATATATATTTTTCTCCGGTAGGGTAACCGAACAGGTTCCTTCGGTATCCACGGCAAACTAATTTTCACAAATGGACAATTTCTGTTGCATGTATGAAACGGCACATGATACCATATTTTTAAACGACGTTTGATGCACAAGAGCGGGTTATGACTCCACAATATCCCAATTATTTCGACACATACGATGCGGAATCGTGATCGGTGGTCATATTCCGTCAATGGCTGAAGGGGGGGGATTCATAAATCCATGAACACCGCCACATTAAATAAACCACGGATTTACGCGATCAGTCACATCCGCGCAAGCCGGATGATAAGCCATATTCTCCCGAATTACGCAAGCATTGCGGATATTCGAATCATAAACCAGTCGTTCGACGATGCCCTTTTCGCAGCGCGTGAACTTGAAAAAGCAGAAGAGGTGGATGTTTTTCTCAGCGGAGGATCGAATGGAGAATATCTGAGGAATAATGTTTCCGTGCCGGTCGTATTAATCAAGGTTACCGGATTTGATATTTTGAATGCACTTGTGAAAGCCAGGAAAATATCCGACCGGGTAGCCATTGTAACATATAAAATAACAAACGCAGAACTTGAAATCGTGAAGCAGGCTTTAAGCATTACTATTGAACAAAGATCCTATACAACAATAGAAGATGCCAAAGATTGTTTTCGGGAACTTGCCAATGAAGGTTACAAGGTTATCGTTGGGTCCAGCATTATCACGGAATTAGCGGATCAACACGGATTAACCGGTATCCTGATATATTCAGAAAATTCGATTCGTCAAGCGATTGAAAATGCAATTGAAATCGCGCGGATTACGAAAACAGAAGAAAATCGACGTGAACATTTGAATGCCATTCTTCGTAATTTGAATGAAGGCGTGGTCTCTGTGGACATGCAGGAAAGAGTCCAATCCATTAATCCAACAATGGAAAAATTGTTGAATATTCCACATAAATCCGCTACAGGAATCAGTTTGAGCAGCATTGTCGACTTGGGTCTGCAAGAAACCTTGCGCACGGGCATGGGGAAATTAAACCAAATACAGAAGATCGGCTTTCGAACCATCGTGGCAAGCCGGATTCCTATTTTTGAGCTGGGCGTACAGACGGGGGCGGTATTAACTTGTCAGGACTCGACATTTATTCAACAGGCAGACCGGAACCTACGCTCTCAGAGCAAAGTGCGTAATGTTACAGCGAAATATGAGCTGTCCCAGATCATTGGAACCTCTGCCGTAATCCAGCGGGCGAAGGTGTTGGCGAACCAGTATGCAAAAACCAATTCCACGATCCTGATCACCGGGGAGACCGGTACCGGAAAAGAGTTGTTTGCACAGGGAATCCATAATGCGAGCCCACGGAAGAACAACCCGTTCGTAGCGATCAACTGCGCCGCGTTTCCAGAGTCCTTGCTGGAGAGCGAATTGTTTGGACATGAGGAAGGAGCATTCAGCGGTTCAAAAAGGGGGGGGAAGGCAGGCTTGTTCGAGGCAGCCCATACCGGAACGATTTTTCTCGATGAAATCGGAGACATGCCTTTTCTCCTCCAAACCCGCCTGCTTCGTGTCCTTCAAGAAAAAGAAATTCTTCGGGTGGGAAGCAACGAACCAATGCAAGTGGATATCCGGGTTATTGCAGCCACCAATCGCAATCTGAAGAAGAGTGTAACCGATGGAAACTTCAGAGAGGATCTGTTTTATCGATTGAATATACTTTGCATCAATCTGCCACCGCTAAGAGAACGGATTAATGACGTGCCAATAATAGCCGCCCACTTGTTGAATAATTCTTTCCGTCGCCTCGGGTCAAATCTTGTGGAAGAAAAGTTGCTCGAGTTTTTATTACCATATTTCGTAAATTATTCTTGGCCCGGGAATATCCGAGAACTTGAAAATGTAGTTGAACGTCTGGCCCATTATCACATTGATAGAGGACTTCCGAGCATTGTCGATATCCCCCATTTACATAGTATCATTCCGGAAATATTCAATGAAGAACCACCGCAAAGCAATAACGGAATTGATACATCTTTATTGAAATCCGTAAGCAAAGCAACCGAGGCGATGCACATTGAAAGGATAGTTTCGGAGTGCGGCGGAAACTATTTTGAAGCCGCCAAGAGGTTGGGGATCAGTCGAACCACATTATGGCGAAGACTGAATAAATCCATGTGATCGATTTATCATTACGGTTTTTACCGAATCGCTTCGATTACCAACTCCGCCAAGTCCACGGTCCTTACTTGGTCATCCATATCCTTCAACTTGACTCCGTCCTCCATCATGGTGAGACAATAGGGGCAGGCGGTTGCGATGGATTCCGGGCTGGTGCCCAAAGCATCTTCTGTTCGTCTGATATTAATCCTATCCCCGAGACGCTCTTCCATCCATATCCGGCCTCCACCGGCTCCGCAGCAAAAACTTTCTTGCGAGGACCCGCGCATTTCGACCAACCGGAAACCTAATATATTTATGATTTCCCGCGGCGACCGATAAATCCCGTTATGCCGGCCAAGGTAACAGGGATCCTGATACGTAATGGTTCCTCCCATTCCACCCTTCACCTTGATTTTTCCCATTTCGATTAATCCGGCGATAAATTCGGTGTGATGGACCACCTCAAAGTTCCCGCCAAATTGCGGATACTCATTTTTCAACGTATTAAAACAATGAGGACATTGAGTAATAACCTTCTTGATACCATAACTTCTTAATGTTTTCATATTCTCTTGAACCAACGATTGGAAAAGATATTCATTTCCCAACCTGCGGGCGGAATCCCCACAGCATTTTTCCTCGGAACCGAGGATGGCGAAATCAACTCCGGCATGGTTCAGGATACCGACCATCGCCGTAGCGACCCGCATGTTTCGATCATCGAAAGAACCGGCACATCCTACCCAATAGAGATATTCTGCGGCCCCGTCTTTCGCAACCACTTTGACTTCCAGCCCGTTCGCCCAGTCTGCCCTTTTCGTTTGACCTAACCCCCACGGGTTCCCGCTGTATTCCATATTCCTGAATACAGAATTCAACTCCGGCGGGAACCTGCTTTCCATTAAAACCTGGTTGCGACGCATTCCGACAATTTTCGGGATGTGTTCCACGAAAACCGGGCATTGCTCCATGCACGATCCGCAGGTCGTACAGGCCCAAAGTGCATCTTCTTCAATGATATCGCCAATGAGATTATTGACGGAATTCCGACTGTCGGGAATCAACCGTCCTCTCTCCGTCATATGAACTCTCAAATCCTGTATTAATTTCTTTGGCGATAGAGGTTTTGCTGTCGCGTAGGCGGGACAATTACTCTGGCAACGGTCGCAACGGACACAGGCGTCGGTATCGAGCAAATCCTTCCAGGTAAAGTCTTCAAGCGCACCTACACCGAAACGCTTGATACCGTCATTCTCGAAATCCAAAAGGGCCATAGTCCCCGTCGGTTTCAACGATCTGAAATATGTATTCAACGGGGCCGTGATGATGTGAATCATTTTGGAATAAGGTACGTAGCCGATCAATCCGAAGGAGAGCGCCGCGTGCACCACCCATACGATTTTATGTGTGCTGTTCAGTTTGTTTTGAGCCGTGCCGTGAAATATTCCCGCCAAAATGTTACCTACGGGGGACCAGGCTCCCCACGGGTCACCGGTGGAAGCAATTCTGAGACTTTCAACAAAGAACCCGGTGACGATAATTCCGGTCAGAAGCGCAAGGACGGCTCCATCCCCCGGTTGGTTGTCCAACCCTTCATCTTTTTGAAGATAACGGCGATAAACGGAAATAAGTAGCCCAACCAGCAACCCCAGCCCGGCCGTATCCATGACGAGTTTAAAGTATAAATAAAATCTCCCTTGCAGCAGCCTCATCCCCAAATTCGCCTGGAGCGCGACTATGGTGGTTCCGACAAAGAGGGTGACCATCCCCCAGAAGATCAATAAGTGCATCAATCCGGGTTGGCTCCGGCGCAGTATCCGTCCATGACCGAGGATCAGATTCAGAGTGAACTTTGTCCTGGTCCATGCGTGGTCGTTCCGACCGGCAGGTTGCCCCAGCCGCCACATGGAATATCTCCGATACATCCCGTACCCGAACGCGGCAAATGCCATCACGGAGAACAGGTAGATCATTCCCCGGCTGCTTATATTCCAAAATATCTCTCGGCCCGTATTCACCTCCATCCTACTTTTCCGTCCCGTTTCCCTTCATGGAAGCAAAACCAATTTTTCTTTCAGCAGGTGTTCCACGGTTTTCAACGTGGACACCTTGTCCGGGCATGGTCGAATATTGCTCTCTTTCTTCGCCTGTGCACCTCCGGAGAGGATCCGCTGAAGCCGGGCCACGACGGGCATACCGGTGGCAGCCCCCAATGCGCTCCTTCTTTTGGGCTTGGGAGGCGTTACGCGCTCCAATTGAACCAGGGGCGGGGGCACCCCCGCCAGCCCGATGGCCCCGAGATCGACGCTCGCTATTTGAATCTTACTGACCCTACGGCGATCCGGGTACCGCGGGTATCTAAGGAGCGGGCCTTTTTCCATGGTGACCAGGGCAGGCAGGGAACAGGACATCGTGAGCATCCTTCCTGGAATCCGTTTCTCCACCCGGATGGATTCCGAATCCCGGCCCATCTCGATGCTTCGGGCGCACGTGATCTGCGGCAGCCCGAGGAGTTCGGCGAGCATCGGACCCGTTTGGGCGTGCTCTACGTCCGCCCTCCGCCAACCGGCCAGGATCAGTTGGAACGGCCGCACCCGGATCGCGGCCGCCAGGATCACCGCGAGCCCATGCGGATCCGCTTCCTCAACCCCTTCTCCCCAGACCCGGACGACTTCATCGGCCCCGACGGCGAGGCACTCGCGGAGGGCACGCTCGGCGGACGGAGGGGCTATGCTGACCACCCGAATCCGGAAGCCGGGAATCCGGTCCCTGATCCTGAGCGCCTGCTCCAGTGCGATCATGTCCGGAGGGTTCAGGATCCATTGGCGGCATGCCGGATTGATCCGCCCCCGTAACGGGTCGAGGACCACGGGATTCTGGCAATCGTGCACCGGGGCGACCGTGATGACGATGCTCCGTCCCGTCTCATTCATGCGGATCGCTCCTGCCGGTCTGCTACACCGGCTTTCCGGAACGCCTCGATCATGACGGGGAGGACGTCTTGAACATCCCCCAAGATGCCCAGCGTCGCGATTCGGAAGATGGGGGCGTTCGGGTCGGTGTTGATGGCCACGATGGTTTCCGAGGACTGCATGCCCATCAGGTGTTGTATGGCCCCGGATATGCCGCAGGCGACGTACAGGCTGGGGGACACCACCTTGCCGGTCACCCCGACCATGCACTCCCGCGGTCTCCACTTTAAATCCACCGCCATGCGGGAGGCGGCCACGGTCCCTCCCAGTACCTCGGCCAGGTCCTCCAGAAGTCGAAAATTTTCTCCGGCCTGCATCCCCTTACCGCCTGCTACGATCACCTCCGCATCCGCAAGGTCCACCTGGGAGGGGATTTCCCGGACGGCCTGCTCGATTTTCACCCTATCCCCACGGAGAGACAGCGGCATGCCCCGAGGTTCCAGGGATTCCAGGGTGAATCGATCCTTGGATGGCACCCGCTCAACCTCCGCGATCTTGGGAGCCAGCGTGACAATGGCGGGCCCCTTGTCCCGGAAGGAGAAAATCATGGAGGCGTGGGGACGGTAGGCGGTGCGGGTCACGTGAAGCCCGCCTCTCTGGGGATTAAGGAAGGTGGCTTCCGTGACCAGGCCGCACCCAAGCCGCGCGGAGACCCGCGGCGCCAGATCCCGCGCCAGGGCCGAGCTGCCCATCAGAAGGACGTCCGGCACCTGCTTCTTGAGGATCTGCTCCAGGCAGTCGGTGTACCGCTCAGTGGAATATTCGGAGAGGGACTCATCCTCGCAAACCAGCACGCGATCCACGCCAAACCGCCGGAGGTCCTCCAGAACTTTCGGGGGAATCCGATGGCCCAGGACCAGAGCGGTGCAGCGCGCATCGAGCTTCCCGGCATGTCGAACCGCCTCGGAAACGGCCTCCTGGCAAACGCGCAGGATCTTTTCCCCGGCGTACTCGACGAACGCGAAGATTTCCGTCAACCCTCAAATCCCCGCAGCGGCTTTGTACCCCTCGTGTATGGCGTCGATGAGAAGGCGGGGTGCCATGGCGTCTCCGATTTTGACAATGTGCTTGACCTTGCCCTTGAGTTCGGCATAAAGCCCGTCGTTGGCTTTGCGCCAGTAGGAAAGCACGAGGGTGTCGGCCGGCAGTTCCTGGTCCTGCTCGGTGAATACGTCCCGGATGGTGACCTTGCCGGGAGCCGCTTTCTTGACCTGGTGATCGCTCACGCGCTTGACACCTTTGCTCTGTAGAGTCATGAACTGGAATCCCAAGGTGATCAGTTCCACGTTGTAGGGGTTGCTCGTGAAGAGCCGCACGGGAAAAGGCATGATCACCGTGACCTCCTTCCCCTGGTCGGCAAGCACCTCGGCGGCCACGAGCCCCTTGGTATAATTCTGGTAGTCCGCGATCACCACCCGTTTCCCGCACTCCACCTTTTTTTGCAGCACGTCCTCCACCGTGACAACGTGTGTCCCCGGCCCGATTTCGATGGAAGAGCCCGGCCCCACCTTGTCCGGCGCCGGGTCCTCGATGGCGAGTCCGCCGGTAGCCAAGATGACCACATCCGGATTTTCCTCGAGCACCGCGTCGGCGGTAACGTCGGTGTTCATGCGCACATCTACGCAAAGCCGCTCCAGTTCGTGCTTGAGGAATCGAACCGCCTGCCCGAACTCCTGCCGGCTGGGAGCCATTGCCATGATCCGGATTGCCCCTCCCAGCTCCCCGGTCTTCTCGCAGAGGATCACGTCGTGACCCCGTTTCCGGGCGACGATGGCCGCCTCCATTCCGGCGCAGCCTCCCCCCACCACCAGGACCTTCTTCCGCACGGCCGCCGGCGATATTTTCCGCTCGGCCTCAAACCCGGCTTCGGGATTTTGGAGGCAGGTGATCGCTTCCTTGTGGCAGAACCGGTCCCAGCACCCCTCGTTGCAGGCGATGCATTGGCGGATGTCGTCGAGCCTCCCTTCCTTCGCCTTTCGGGGCAATTCGGGATCGCAGATCAGGCCCCGAGCCATGCCCACCATGTCGGCCTCGTGGTTCTTGATGATGTCTTCCGCGGTGACCGGATCATTGATCCGGATGGCGGTGAACACCGGCAGGTCCACGAGCTGCTTTATTTCCGCGGCCAGGTAGACCATCGGACGGGGCGGGATCATCATCGGCGGTACGGCGTAAGCCCCGGACTTGTAGGAGGCGGCTGTTACGTTGAGGTAGTCGAGCTTGCCGGTTCGGGCCCAAACGGAGAAGAACTCCTTGGCGTCCTCCAAGTTGAACCCTTCAGGGATGAACTCGTCGCCGGCCGCGCGCAGGCCCACAACAAAATTAATGCCCACGGCTTCCCGTACCGCATCGATGACCTCCATGCCGAACCGCATCCGGTTCTCAAGGCTACCCCCGTACTCATCCTTGCGGATGTTCTGCGACGGGGAGAGAAACTGTTGCTGCAGGTAGCCATGTCCGAAGTTGAACTCCACACCGTCGTAGCCGGCGTCCTTGGCCCGCATGGAGGCATCCACGAAATACCGGACCGCTTCCCGGATGTCGTCCTTGTCCATCGCCACCGGGCACTCGCCTATCATTGGATTCGGGATTCCCGAAGAGGACTGACCGGGGTAGCCGGTATAGAAGGTAGTGCTCACGTGCCCGCAGTGCCATAGTTGGAGAAATATTTTGGTGCCGTGCGAGTGAACCGCCTCCCCGATTCTTTTGAGGATCGGCACGATCTCGTCCCGGTAGGCCTGGGGGAACACTTCCGAATGGTACTGGGTATAGGGAGATACCGCCGTAGCCTCCTGAACAATGAGACCCACTCCGCCCAGGGCTCGCTCCTCGTAGTAATGGAGGAGCCGGTCCGTCGGGAGCCCCTTCTCCGCGAACCCCGTGACGTGGGCAGGCTGGAAGATCCGGTTTTTAATGTTTACGTTCCCGATCCGAATCGGAGAGAAGAGATACTCGAAATCGTTCATGTTCGTATCCTTATCGGCGGCGGGGTCGCCTGGAATTGTCGGGTGTCCTGTCTTCCTCCGGCGCTTAGAGGATCGCGGGATCAATGAACCGGGCGAGAGAGCGCATTCCATCGCGCACTTCGGGTGGAATGGACTTGTAGGTGCGTTTCTGAGACTTGCCGATTCCGGAGGTCCGCTTCAGATCGACCAGGGTCTCGGCCATTTTCACCGCCGCCCGCGTGACGTCCAGCACGGGGACCCCCGTGCCCGGCACTTCGCGATAGCCGAGCAGCGTGGCCGCGGGGCTCAGCGCGCAGCATGCCGGCAGGATGACCTCGGCCCCCGCTTCCACGCATTCGCGGCACACCTGGTCAAAACCTGGAATGAGGACTTCCGGCCGTAAGATCATCTCGAAGAGCATGTTCACCCAGTTGTCCCCCAACGGGAAGACCCGGACCGGCGGCGCAAGCCGCGACTCCAGGCCGTATAGCCGGATGTTCCGCTCGTTGTAGGCGACGAGTTCGTCCAGGACCGTGACGATCCCGAACCGGCTTCCGAGGGTGCACGCGAGCAGGGAGGCGGCCTCCATAGGCGCCACCACGGGGATATCCACGGCCTGCCGGGCCTGCTGCAGGCCGGGATCGTTGGCGCACCCGATGATCACCGCGTCGTACCCCTGCTTTTCCGCCTCGATGACCCCTTCAAGGAGCCATGCGGTGTTGAGCATTTCCAGGTAATAGGATTGCACCATGTAGGCGGAATGCTTGAGGTAGTGGAAAACGATCTCCGTGTCTGGACGGGCCGCCTTATGCACGCTTTCCATGAGCGTGGCGACGGCCGCCGGTATGGATACGTTCAGTTTCAAACCCGTTTCACGTCGGAGCTGATCCTCTTCGGGGAAAATATTCTGCCACCAGATCTTAATTCCCATGTTGCCTCCTCACAGCCCACCGAGTGTACTCTGGATTGTACTTTTCCAACCCACTCTCCGGATTGAGGACACATTTAACACGCAAGCCATTAAACAGGCGCGCGTAACAACCAATGTTGCATCTCCTGCACTTCCTGATCTCCGACAATCTGCCACCTTCCACCTTGTTTACCCAGTCAGGGTCGGCTATCAACTGTCTTCCCAAAGCCACCATATCCGTGAGTCCTTCGCTCACTGCCCTTTCGGCCATCTCCGGATTATAAATGGAGGGGGTCACAACAGGCACACATAACAACTTCTTAAAGCCTGTCGCTTTCTCTAGCTCTAGCATCGTGCCGTCCTTGTCTGGGAGGAGCCAATCCAACGCTTCGAAGGAACCATCTCCAAGATGGAAGTAGTCGATTTTCTCCTGCTGGAGAAGTTGGGCCACTTTTTTCGTATCTTCGTACGTGGTTCCTTCCGGCTCGTGCGCACTTACCCTCACCCCCAAGACCATTTCATTCCCCACCGCAGCCCTGGTTTTTCTCACAAGCTCTACAAGGAAGCGCAGTCGGTTCTCAAGGCTTCCGCCGTAGCGGTCAGTGCGAAGATTGAAGCGTGGCGACAGAAAACCGTGCAGGAGAAAACCATGTGCTGCGTGGATCTCCAACCCATCGAATCCCACCGCGCGAGCCATCGTCGCCGCCTTGACAAAGTTATCCTGCTCCCGTTCGATTTCCTCGACGGACATCTCTCGTGGTGTCTCCCCAGTCAAATAAGGAGCGAAATTCACATTTTTCGCGATTGTTTCCGCTTTCGCCTTGTAGCCTACCGTTGACGGTCCAACCGGTTGCACACCGGTACGAAAGGATGATCCTTGAACACCTAAACCCACATTCAGTTGAACGAAGGTCTTCGCCCCGAAGGCATGAATCGTATCGGTTAGCTCGGCGAAACCAAGCATATGAGAAACGTCATAAAGACCCAAAACGTTGAGGTTGCAGTTGTCCTCGGCCCATTTGCTTACCAACGTGTGCTCCGTGATTATGAGACCCACTCCACCGCGGGCTCTGGCTGCGTAGTAAGCTAGTTGCTGCTCACTCACATAGCCCCGATCAGCGTACGCCATAACCATCGGTGCCATTGCCACTCTATTCCGGATGGCGACGTTCCCGACCCGGATTGGCTCGAACAGTTTTTGAAACTCCATTGCACATTCCTCCTTGAGGCCTAGATGTCCATCGCAACCTTGTGTGCGTCGTAGATGGCGTTGATGCTCCGCCTCGGGGACAGGGCATCCCCGATCTTGTGCAGTTCTTTGATCTTTCCCTGGAGCTCGTCGTAGAGCCTGGTCTCCGCTTTCCGCCAGTAGGAGAGCACCAGGGTGTCAGCGTCCAACTCCTCGTTCTTCTCCGTGAACACGTCCCGGATGACCACCTTGCCTGGCCGGGCCTGCTTCACCTCGCAGTCGCTGACTCGCTTGACTCCCTTGGCCTTCAGGGTTGCGGTCTGCACCGCCAGAGTAAGGTGATCCACTTCATAGGGGTTGGCGGAGATGTACCGGATGGGCAGCGGCATGACCAGCGTCACATCTTTTCCCTGATCGGCCAGGAATTCCGCGGTGACCATCCCCTTCATGTAGTTCTGCTGGTCCGCGATCACTACCTTCTTTCCGCACTTGGCTTTCCCTTCCAGAACGTCCTCGGCCGTGACCACATGGGTGCCCGGCTCTATCTCGATGGAGGAGCCCGTGCCCACCACCTCCGGCCGGACGTCATCGATGGCCACGGCGCCGGTGGCCACGATGACCGCGTCCGGCTTCTCTTTCAGCACCATGTCGGCAGTAACTTCCGTGTTCAGGTGAACATCCACACCCAGTTGTTCCACCTCGTGCTTCAGATAACGAACCGCCTGGCCGAACTCTTGCCGGCTGGGCACCTTGGTGGTGATCAGGATCGCCCCTCCCAGCTCGCCGTTCTTTTCATAGAGCGACACCTTATGCCCTCTCCGCCTGGCGACCACCGCGGCCTTCATTCCGCCAACGCCCCCGCCCACTACCATGACCTTCTTCGGGACGGGGGCAGGCTTGATCGCGAATTCGACCTCGCGCCCGACCTCCGGGTTCTGCAAGCAGGTGATGGGCTCGTGGTGCTTGAGCAACCGTTCCCAGCAGCCTTCGTTGCAGGCGATACATTGCCGGATGTCGTCCAGACGCCCCTCCCGGGCCTTGTTGGGCAGCTCGGGGTCGCAAAGCGTGGCCCGGGTCATGATCACCATGTCGGCCTCATGGTTTTTGATGATTTCATTGGCAGTGACGGGATCGTTGATCCGGATGACCGCGAAGACGGGGATGTCCACAAGCTGCTTGATCTCGGCCGCGCAATAGACAAACGGGCGCGGCGGAACCATCATAGGAGGGATCGCCCACATAAAGCTCCTCGACTGTGCCACCGTAACGTTTATGTAGTCGATCTTGCCGGTGCGTGCCCACATGGGCATGAACTGCTTTGCGTCTTCCAGCGTGTATCCGCCCGGAAGCAGCTCGTCCGCGGATCCGCGAACCCCTACGATGAAATCCCCGTCCCCTACCGCCTTGCGAACCGCATCGATGATTTCCAGGCTGAACCGCATCCGGTTTTCCAGGCTTCCCCCATAGGCGTCCTTCCGTACATTGTGGATCGGGGAGATGAACTGGTGTACTAAGTACCCATGACCGAAATGAAGTTCCACACCATCGTAGCCTGCTTCCTTGGCCTTGAGGGCCACGTCTACATGCGCCTTCACTACGTCTTTGATCTCCTCTACACTCAGCGCCGCCGGCACTTCCCCACCCAAGCCGGCTACGGCCGGAATCCCGGAGGGGCCTTGGCTTTGCAGCCAAGTGTAGTAGCCACTCATCACACTGCCACCGTGCGCAATTTGCATGATGGCCTTTGCCCCGTTGGCATGTATGACTTCGGCTAGCTTCCGGGCTCGGGGGGTGAACCCTTCAAAATATCCCTGTGATGCGGTTTTCATGTTGACGGCTGTATACGGGCTGACGGCCACAGCCTCTGTGATGATCAGGCCAATGCCCCCTTTTGCCCTCGCCTCGTAGTAGTTCGCGTGGCGGTCGGAGGGAAGACCGTCTTTGACAAACCCGGTGATATGGGCGGATTGGACAATGCGATTGCGGATCATCGTGTTCCTGATTTTAAACGGCGTGAACAGATCGGTAAGTTCCGGCATGCCTTCCCCCTTGGATATCCGTGTCGGATAATCCACCCGGAATAAACATTCTCCAAAATGAGCGCCATTTATCCTTTTAGGAGGCGGTAATCCCGCCGTCAGTGACAAGCTCCGATCCCGTTACATAGCGGGCAGCATCCGATGCGAGAAAAAGGACTGCCGCGGCGACATCGGTCGGCTCCCCGAAACATCCCATTGGGATAAGCCCCTTGACGTACTCCGTCGACTTCTCCTTGTCGCCCTCGAAGAACAGACCCCCGAAGTTTCCCAAGAATCTTTCCATCATCTCCGACTTAATTATCCCGGGGTGGACCGAATTTACCCGGACATTAAACCCGAGCCTCGCGCATTCCACAGCTGCGGCTTTCGTGAAATTACGGACCGCGGCCTTTGTGCTGCAGTATCCCGCGAACCCGGCGTACCCACGAAGACCTGCGATCGAAGACATGTTGATGATAGTCCCGCCTTTACCTGCAGAGCCGCCCGGCATCATGGCTCGGATGCCGCTCCGGGTGCCGAGAAAAACACCCTCTAGATTGACAGCATGGAGACGCCGCCAATCATCGAGGGTCGTGTCCTTGATCAGTTTCGTGATCTCGATACCGGCGTTGTTCACCAAGATGTCCAACCCACCCAAGCGATCGGTGGCGAAGTGGATTCCGCTATCCCAATCCTTCTCGTCTGTCACGTCCAACACCGAAAACATCGCTTCACCTCCGGATCTTCGGATGTCATCGACAACGACCCGGCCTTCTTCTTCCAGTATGTCGGTCACCAAGACTTTGGCCCCAGCTTGAGCCAAGGCGCGGGCGATCGACGCCCCGAGACCGCGGGATCCTCCCGTGACGAGCGCCACTTTGCCGTCAAGACGGAAGAACGTTTTATTCTCGGACATATTGCTCTCCAATCTACTTAAAGTATTTCATTTAAGAGTCGGGAATGGTATGCCGAGCATTAAGAACCTGACATACCTATCCCGATCTCTACCGGTATTACTTTTGTCACAAAATGTAATATACCGAAGAGGTTGCCCCTTGTTTCCAAAAAGCTGAAAAACACCGCACGATCAACTGGCAGAAGCACCTCCGTCGATCGGAATCGCAGCCCCCGTCATGAAGCTTGCTTCATCACTAGCAAGATAAACCACGAGCGGTGCAACTTCCTCTGGACGCCCGAATCGTTTGAGCAAATGCTTATTTAAAAAGAATTTGAACGTCTCTTCTTGCTCAATCGGTGTGAACTCCTTTGCATACCCTTCCAGCATAGGGGTCTCTATAACCCCCGGAACGATACAATTTACACGAATATCCGGAGCAAGCTCAGCGGCCATAACTTTCGAAAACATAATTACTCCCGCCTTTGTCGATGAATACAATGCCATTTTCGGGTAGCTTATTGTACCAAGAGCGGAAGATACGTTAATGATCGATCCTCTACGACCCTTCATTAATGGTGTAAAATATTTGGTCATTAAAAATACGCTTTTAAGATTTACATCAAATACATGATCCCACTCGCCTACAGTTATTTCTTGGATGGTTTTCGCCGATATAATTCCTACATTATTGAATAGAACATCTACACCTCCGAATGTTTCCTGAGCATACCTTGAAGATAAGCTTATATCTTTTTCGGAGGAGACGTCACAACGCATAAACCTAAAATCGAAACCTTCTTTTTTGAGTTCTTTTTCAAGCGCCAAGCCAGCATCAGCAGCGATATCAAGCCCGATCACTGCAGCTCCTTCTTCACAAAAACTCCGACATACGGCACGTCCTATCCCGCCCGTTCCACAAACAACAGCCTTTTTCCCTTTTAGCCTACCCACGCTGTTCTCCTCCCTTCTTCATACTAATTTATTATCAAAAGGAATATCGAATATCGATTCCCTTATTTACACAATGTTGTGAATCCCGCCAAGGAAAACTGATTGCTGTCGATCTTCGCGCCGGTGATATATTGATGGCTGACATCGACCGCGGTGGCGTGCTGTGAACGTTCGTCAATGATTATATAACGAAGAGCTGCATTCCAGTTCACTGTTTTTTGTGCATCTTGTCCCATCCCCCACATCATCTGAAGTGTCTTCCAGTATTTTCCTGTCCGGTCGTAGATCACCTTCCAGTAGCCGATATTCAACTCCTTATCGACGTACATGATCTGCCTTCCATAGTTATAGTATGGATCTTTCGGTATACCTTCTATGATCCATACAGGTCTCTTCGTCCAGATCGTGCTATCAATAAACCATGGTGCGGACGAATCCCCTTTTTTAGCAAAATCCTGTTGCGCTAATCTAAAATCAAATTCCCATTCCCCGTCTTTATTTTTTTTGACACTCTCCAGTTTTGTCCCTCTGAAACCTCCGATGGCCTCTCCTTCTCCAATAATCTTCCATTTAAAGGTGGCTATCGCCCCATCATACAATCCATAACCCGCATCATCCCTCGCGAAATCCGAACCGAACATGGCATCGGATCGACCAGCCGGCGTCAATCGTCTTACCCGGCGAATTGCCGGAACATATCCGTTCAGCATATCTTCTTTTTCGCCTCTATAGCGCCAAGTCATCTGTGCGGTACCAGCCATGTCGAATGGACTGGTTACCACCACTTGATTGACGCTTTCGAAGTCATCTTTATTTGGCCAGTTTTCAGCTTCCTGATACCCGCCGAACGGTTTGCTGTACCAGTCCAAGAATATCGACCTTTCATAACCAGTTTTACGACCAATAAACCTGAATTCTACCTTTGCCCTTATAGGCCCATTTGCATCTCTCATGTAGAAAGTATTCCACATTACTTTGTCAGCAGCATCTGGATCACCTATTTTAATGTCTGGAAAAGGAATCCCTTTAATAAATTTAGGCGCCTTTCCCGTGCTGACCTCCACGATCGCCTTTTTCGCCGTCAGTTTGTATTTCCCGACGTTCTCTTTCTTCGATTCCATCACCCAGGTAGGCAATACCTCGTTGGGGTCGTAATCCAGCGCCCCGTATTTCAGCACCATGTCTCCGGATTGCACCCACTTCAAGGCGCTGTCCGGCAGCAACCCCTTGACTGTTTCCCAATTCGTGCGGTCGATCCGCTGCAATTCGGCGGCAGAGACAAACACCGCGAGGCTGAGCATAAGCAACATACTCAGAAAAACCATTCCAAGCCTTCTCGATACTTTCATATACTTTCCTCCATATGGAAAATATTTAGAACTGAATTCATCCAGTCCTTAAAATAGTCGCGATATAGTGAAAGAAGCCTGGTCGCGATCACGCAGAATACCTACACTTACGTCTGGTTTTCCGGTAATGCCATAATAAGCAACTTTAAACACCCATGGATCAATGAATTTCTGAATGGAAGGTATGTACATCCAGGACCCTCTCGGGTCGTACGCAATCACCAGTTGAGGTGTAAGCGTCCCGTCCATGTAGTTTGTGAACGCGATCATGGTCAATTTCTGGTCGTACCGTACCTGCTTCATGAACTCGCCCGTAGGAAATTTGGGCAACGGAATCTTCATCCTGTCGTCGTAACTCGGATAATATTCCGCAAAATACTGGAAAAACACATTGAACATGGATTTATCATTCAAGGTCCTGACCCAAAAGTTCCTGTCCAAGCCGACCATGTACCTTAAGACATTCTTTTTGGGAATATCCCCCGTGCGGTAATCACCAAATAAAACCGGTGCATTTATTTCGGGGATGAACACCGGCTCATTCCAGAACATCGCAACTTCTGCCCGGATAACGCCCCCGATGTGCGGTTCGAAGAAGTTGATCGATCCGCCAGTAATCCATTCGGTTTTGTATTGCAGATCTTGGAATACCGGCCCTCCTGCGGCTGCAGGATCGAATGTCACGACCGCAGCAGGGCTATCGGTAATCGTTTGATACTGGGCAAGCGAGAAATTAAAGTTGTCAGCAAGGACACCTTGCAGACGGACCCCCATTCGGCTACTGTTAAAAGTTTTTTCCGGCGTGTGTATTCTTGTCGGGACGGACGATGCAGGAGCTGGAAAAGCATAGGGTGTCCCGAACGGCGCCATGGGGGAAACTTTCTGGTCACCCATTCCCGGGTTCAAGAAACCTTCCAAAGAAAGGGAAGATATCGGCCCGACATTTCCTAAATTATACGTTCCACGTGCCATCCATATCGGAATCCGGCGATCATCCAGATCTTCGAAACTCCCGCCAAAGGTATCGTCTAACGGGTTGATCCTGTCGAGCAATCTGAAAACATCCGTCTCACCCCAAGAGAGGTTTTGGCGTCCGACGCGGAAGAAGACCGGACCTTTCGTATAATCAACGTACGCTTCCCACACATCGGCGTCTTTCTTGAAATTATCGATTTCCGCCTTATTCGAGTTCCTTACGTCCTTGAATGCTTTGGGGCCGTAGTCATAGATTCCATCATAGAGGAAGCGTCCTACGAGGTGGTACTTGACCTCCGCCGTTGTGTCCGTCTGTTTCGCCAGAGTTTGGTTAAATTCAATCAGGGCGAGATTTCGTTCCTGCACCATATTTCCTCTGGCAACATGCGGGAACGTAAATCCCTCGGACTCGACTGTACGCCAAGACAACCTTGCCTGAAATTTACCCTTTACTTCCAATGGATTATCACCAATCTGGAAGTAAGCCGCATTAGCAGTATTCTGCATCAATGCCAATGCCAGCAAGAAAATAAATGCCACCAAGGAACATTTAACGACCTTCATTTCTCCCTCCTTCTCCTTTTTTCATTTTTCTCTTTTCCTCTACATTTAAAATATTTTTTTATCCCCCTCCTTCCATTACAGGTAATTATCGTCATATATTCGTTAACACTATCAATGATGTTGGAGCATCCCCGTCTTTACTTTCGGTTTAAATACTGTTACAAGCACAGGAATCAAAATCAGGGCGTTGATCATGTTGAGCAACATCAATATCGTGAGGAGAAGGCCCATTTCCGACTGGAACTTCATGTTCACGAAGATCATGAAGAAGACACCCGCCAGCATGGTGGATTCCGTGAAGACGATCGTTTTGCCGGTGGTTTCCATGGCAACTCTGTTTGCAACGGCGTAATCTCCGGCCTTGGCATATTCTTCGTTCGTCCGGGCCAAGAGATATATACCGTAGTTGATTCCGATTCCAACAGCGATTGCTGCCACGGGAACCGAGTTGATATTTATGTCAATGCCGTAGATCAGCATGAAAACCTCTGTGATGATCTGGGATACCGCCAGTGGAATGATGAGAATGAAACCGCATTTAATGGAACGGAACGTCAAGACACAAAGAAGGAAACAGGCCAGGAAAACCCCGACAAGGGAGACCCAGTAAGAGTATTCGACCTCTTCGTTCACCGCATAGAGAATGCCCAGAAGGCCTCCTGCCAAGCGGTAATTGACTTTTTCCGATTTGTTCTTACTGATGTATTCCTGGGCTTTTGCAATAGAATTCTTGATCAACTCACTGCTGTAGGATTTGTAGAAACATGTGATGGTGGCGTTCGTCCAGCTAGGGTCCACGTAGACATCCATCTCCCCTGGAGAGGCATTGTTCCGGATGATGTAACCTATCTGAGCAAGATCCTTATCATTTTTCGGGATCATCTCCCACTTGGGATTTCCTTCATGAAACATCCTGTAAACGCGCTTGATCATGTTGTTGAAGGTCAGCGTTCCTCCAGCTCCTCCCTCCGACTCCATGAAATATTGAAAGCCCTCGATCGATTTCAACGTGTCGTAATTCTTGATCGCACCCTTCTCCTTGCCTTCGGCAAGGATGATCAGCTGCGTGGCCCCCACGAAGTTCTTATTGAAGAAACGGAAAGAGTCGTTATAAGGGTGATTTGGAAATAAAATGGCTGAGCCGGCTTCCGTGTCGCCAATTTTCAGGCTGCGGGTATAGAAACCGCCGGCGATCAAAATAAAGGCCACGATGCCAACAACTACCCAGCGACTCTTACCCTCGGAAGGCAACACAAGGAACCTTGAAATTTTGGAGTAGATGCGCCCGCGCGTCTGCCGCTCTATTTTCTCCGCGCTTGGCGGCTTGATGAATGAAAGGAGGAGCGGATTGAGCGTTGATACCGTAATCACGATCGTCATGACCCAGAAGGAGGAGAAGAAACCCAAGTGGCGCATGATGGGAATGGTCGCAACGGAGATCAGCAGGAGACCCACCGCATCCGTAAACGTGGAGAGCATCGCGGGGGCCAGCATCTCTCCGTACCCTTTCACCAGGGCCGCTTCCCGGTTTCCGATCCGGAGGTACTCTTCGTAGTACCGGGACATGCACTGGACCGAATGACTCATGAGCCTCGCGGAGATGATGAGCGGCACGACCAATATCAAGGGGTCCAGCGAATATCCCAGCATGCTCGCAAAACCGAGCCCCCAAATGGCGCTTATTCCTGCGGAAATGAAGGGAACGAATATTCCTTGCACTGTCCGGAAATAAAAGAAAAGCAGGGCAAGGAGGACGACCAATGTGACCACGAGCATTTTCCCGATCTGGGGGGCCAGACTGTAGATGTATGAATAGAGGGCGGGATATCCGGTACAATAAATTCTATGGTTCTCATCGCTTTCCGACTTTTTTATCTCTTCGATCTTTTTATATACCGTGGAAGGATCCCAACCCTCTTCCCAAAAACCGGCATAAATTGCGGCGGATTTATCATCGGGTGAAACGTAGAACCCTCTGACCCCCTCGTTGCTGTATATGGAGCGCTTGACTTCCTGCAAACCGATATCACTTCTTTGAATTCCAGAATGTATCATCGGCTTTAATGTAATTCCCATCCCTGTCACTTCGACATTTTTGATTTTTGGATGGGTAATTGATGCCAGTTGCGCAGGATTACAACCATCTACCCTTAGCATTGCTTGAGTAATACGATCAATTTTGTCTATTGTCTTCCAGTTATATATATCTCCATTCTTCACTTCAACGGCCAAGACCATAACATTGGCACTACCGAACATACTACGGTATTGGTTATAAAGTTGAATAAACGGATGCCTTGGCGGATAGAAGGAAATGAAATCAGTAGCAATTTTAAGCTTTGCGGCATAAAAACCAAATATTGCCGTGCCAGCAAGAATCAACACAAGGAAAGGAATTCTGAGTTTTAGTATCAATGAAACATAGCGTTCAGACAACGATCTCTTATTATTACTATTTTCCGATTCATTCGCCTTGTTCATATCGTCTACCATGCTATCTCCTTATCTTTCAGTCCGAACGAAAGCCCATGGGCTCCCACCCCGAATCCCTTGATGGAATCGACAGCCGGAGAAATATTTGCGGAACCGAACCAAAACAATTGGATTCCCAACGGAACTTCCATGACTTTCCAGGTCTTTCCCTTGTCGCTTGTCCTCAAAACCGTACCACGGTCCCCCACCGCATAACCCGAGTTCCCCCGTAAATCGATCCCATAGATGGCTTGCTTCAATGGATTCTCGGCCCTTGTCCAGGTCTTTCCCTTGTCGGCCGATTGGACGATCACCCCTTCCAGCCCACCTGCAACCACGGTACCGCCATATTCCGCCAAGCAAAACAAACTCTGTTCCGATACCGGCGGCCCCTTTACCCACGTATGTCCCTGGTTATTACTCCTGAAGACGCTTCCGAATTCACCAACCATGATTCCGCCGTTTTTCGTCAGTCGTACCGCATAAAGCACCACATCCTCGGGGAGATGAACGTCTTTCCAGTTTTTCCCTCCGTCATCGGTAACAAGAATCGCCCCCCAATCCCCGACGGCGCAACCATGAAGAGAGTCGTAAAAATGTATGCTGAAGAGATGTTTATCAATCCCGGTTTTCTGTCGTGTCCATGTTCTTCCCCCGTCCGTGGTGTGGAGGATAGTTCCAGAGCTTCCTGCAATCCATCCGTTTTTATTGTCGGGAAAACTCACTGAAAATAATTGTTCCAGGGATCCGCTCTTAATGATCTGCCAATTTTTACCACCGTCGGCGGACAGATATATTTTTCCGCTGTCGCCAACAATAATAATTTCTTTTTCAGAAACGATGTATGAACCAAATATATTCCCGCGAATTTCTTTAGAACTAATATACTTACCATTATCTTTCGCGTAGATCGCACCGCAATACAATAAATACATGAGCGATATCAACAATAACCTTGCGATAGTTTTACCTTTCCACATCTCTCTCCCTTTCATAAGTTTCTTATTTAATTATTTAGATCCTCACAATGACGTACAAGCAATAACCGAGCCAACAGGTCAATACCTGCCTTGGCCCCGGCCAATCTGCTGGTTGTCCTTGGAAAATATAAAGATATTTTACTGACGGCATGGACGCTCTTGAATCTCCACGGGTGCATGACTCAGGTCGATTTCCACCGATGAAATCTTCATGTTGCATCGATGGAACATCATCTGGCCGACGGTATAGGTATATTGATGTGGAGATTCGCCATCACTTACCTCCCAGGCCAGATCGGAATGCGTGGCTCCCTTGGAACGCCCGGTGTCCCACCAGTAAAGAAAATCGAGCAGAGGGCGGATGGACCGTCCCGCACCGGAGGGGGGTGCACTGCTGCTTTGCGATCCAGTTTTCGAAATAGTCCGCCCCCTGCTCTTCCGGGTAACAATGCAACCGAAAATAAAACGTGAATTGCAACCCCATATGAATTTTTCCTTCTCCGCCTCCTGGAGGACGCCTCCAAGACGCGGTTGCGGTAAAACAGTTCGCTGTTTTAATTTTTCGGCCCTGGCATCACCGGATGAGCAACAAACGGGCCAAGAAATATACACTTGCTTCTGACTCGGCTAAACAGATCGTTTATGGTAAGGAAATGGAAAAAATACAGTCCGATTGGCCGTGGACAATTCCTGAATTTTCATGTGTTCACTTTCGTCGTCAATCCCACCGTTGAAAACCCGCTGTTGCATTGGCGAAACATCTCTTGCGGCGTGCTGAATATCCTCAGTCGCCGGATCCTGTTCGTCGATACCGAAAACGAATCGGACAATCGGTCGGATTGACTGGAAAACATGATCAGACCACAACTCCGGGTCCGGAATAGTGTCTAATATATCCAATCGGGCAACGACGCGGGTACATCCCCCATGAGGAGCGAAACACGATGGAAGACGTTGGCGCTCGGGAACATCCTCTTCCCCGGAAACACTGCATATCCGGCGTCCGGGGGGTGCTTTCTTCCCTGATCGTCGCATCCCTTCTCAACGGCTGCTCTCCCGGCGGCCGAACCCCGCCGAAGGAGCCGCCGAAGGCGGTCCCGGTAACGATGGGTTCCGCGGTTCAGAAGAACATTCCCATCCAGGCCCGCGCGATCGGTACGGTGGAGGCGTATTCCACGGTTTCCGTCAAGACCATGGTCGGCGGCCAGATCGTGAAGGTCGGTTTTTCGGAGGGGCAGGACGTGCGCAAGGGGGATCTGCTGTTCGAGATCGACTCTGCGCCTTACGATGCAGCCCTCAAGATGGCCGAAGCGACCCGCGCACGGGACATCGCCCTGAAGGACAACGCGGAAAGAGAGGTCCGCCGGTACGCTACCCTGGTCGAGAAGAACCTCGTCCCCCGCCAGCAGTATGACCAGTTCGCTTCCTCCGCCGCGGCCCTCGAGGCCACCGTCCAGGCCGATACCGCCGCCGTCGAGAACGCACGCGTACAGCTCGCCTATTGCTTTATCCGGTCCCCGATCGACGGCCGGACCGGTAGCCTCCTCGTCCAGCGCGGGAACGTCGTCAAGGCGAACGATGCGACGCTCGTAACCATCAACCAGGTCATCCCCATCCGCGTATCCTTCTCCATCCCGGAGCAATACCTTGCGGACGTCAGGAAATTCAAGGCGGCCGGAACGCTGAAGGTCGAGGCGGCGCCGCAGGACGGGAAGGCGGAACCGGTGGCGGGCACCCTTTCCTTTATAGGAAACGCGGTCGATCCGGCTACCGGGACGATCCAGCTGAAAGGGACCTTCCCGAACACCGACAGGCGCCTGTGGCCGGGCCAATTCGCCAACGTGGTCCTGACGCTGACCGTGCGGTCCGGCGCCGTCGTCGTTCCCTCCCAGGCGATCCAGACCGGGCAGCAGGGACAGTACGTGTTCGTCGTCCGGTCCGACCTCACCGTGGAAGCGCGCCCCGTCACTGCCGGAGAGGCCTTCGAGGGCGAGACGGTCATCGGGAGAGGAGTCCTTGCCGGGGAAAAGGTCGTGACCGACGGGCAGCTCCGGCTTGTCCCGGGCGCCAAGGTGGAGACAAGGAAGGGGACGGGCGGGTAGCGGGCACGACGATGAATATTCCGGATCTCTTCATTCGCCGTCCCATCATGACGACCCTGGTGATGGGCGCATTGCTGCTGTTCGGCACCCTGGCATACCAGCGTTTGCCGGTGAGCGATCTCCCCAATGTCGATTTTCCGACGATCCTGGTCACGGCGAACCTTCCCGGCGCCAGCCCCGAGACGATGGCCTCCTCCGTAGCCACCCCCCTCGAGCGCCAGTTCACCACGATCGCGGGGCTGGACTCCATGGTGTCCAGCAGCGCCCTCGGGCTGACGCAGATCACGCTCACGTTCACCCTGAATCGGAACATCGACGCGGCCGCCCAGGACGTCCAGGCGGCCATCACCAAGGCGGCGTCCCTGCTGCCGAAAGACATGCCGACACCGCCGTCCTACCAGAAGGTCAACCCGGCGGACCAACCCGTCCTGTACCTCTCCCTGTCCTCCCCCACCCTTCCGCTTTCCACAGTGGACGAGTACGCGGAGACGTTCATCGCCCAGCGCGTCTCGACCGTGAGCGGGGTCGCCCAGGTCCAGGTTTTCGGGTCGCAGAAGTCCGCCGTCCGCGTCCAGCTCAACCCCGACGCTCTGGCCTCGCGGGGAATCGGGATCAACGAGGTGGCGCAGGCGGTCGGCCAGGGAAACGTGAACCTGCCCACCGGAACCTTGTATGGCCCGTTCCAGGCGTTCACGCTCGAAACGAGCGGCCAGCTCAAGGATGCCAACGCGTACCTTCCCCTGGTCGTCGCCTACCGCAACGGGGCCCCGGTGCGCCTTCGGGATATCGGGTCCGTCGTCGACGGCGTCGAGAACGACAAGGTGGCGAGCTGGTACAACAAGACCCGCGCGATCGTGCTGGCCATCCAGAAGCAGCCGGGCACCAACACCGTGGAGGTGGTGGACGCCATCCGCGTGCTCCTCCCGACGTTCCGGGCCCAGATGCCCGCCTCCATCGACCTGGCGATCCTCTACGACCGGTCCGTATCGATCCGCGACTCGGTGCATGACGTCAAGTCCACGCTGTTCCTGGCCATCTGCCTGGTCGTCCTGGTGATCTTCCTGTTCCTGCGGAACGTCTCGGCGACCGTGATCCCCAGCCTGGCGCTTCCGATGTCGATCGTGGGTACCTTTTCCGTGATGTACCTGCTGGGCTACAGCCTGGACAACCTCTCGCTGATGGCCCTGACGCTCTCGGTCGGGTTCGTGGTCGACGACGCCATCGTCATGCTCGAGAACATCGT
>Ga0334722_10000966_pt1 | contig 38351 bp, 37 predicted proteins | sample C3_bottom_MG_FD_207210 | JGI IMG/M metagenome (GOLD analysis project Ga0334722, IMG submission 207210) | Sediment microbial communities from Yellowstone Lake, YNP, Wyoming, USA - C3_bottom | ecosystem: Environmental > Aquatic > Freshwater > Lake > Sediment | place: USA: Wyoming | collected... | reverse complement strand
TCGTCTTCTTGTCCCACAGCCGGCAGGTGTCCGGGCATATCTCGTCGCCAAGGAGGATTTTCCCTTTGTGCCTGCCGAACTCGAGCTTGAAGTCAACAAGGAGTATGCCGCGCTTGATGAAGAAGGCCTTCAGTACGCTGTTTATTTTCCTGGCCATCCTCTTTATAGTGGCAAGCTCGCCAGCCGTCGCCCAGCCGAGCGCTATAGCCGTGTCGTCGTTTATGAGCGGGTCGTCCAGGGCGTCCGACTTGTAGTAGAACTCGAGTATCGGCTTCTTCGCCTTGGTGCCTTCGGGTATGCCGAGCCGCTTGGACATGCTGCCCGCGATGATATTCCTGACCACCACCTCAACCGGTACTATATCGAGCTTCCTCACCACCATGTCGCGGTCGGTTGGCCGCTCGACGAAGTGGGTCGGCACGCCTTCCTTCTTGAGGAGCTTGAAGAGCCGCTCTGATATCTTGTTGTTCATCACGCCCTTGCCGACAATCGTGCCGCGCTTCTTGGCGTTGAATGCGGTGGCGTCGTCCTTGAAATGCTGGATGAACAGGTTGGGGTTGTCCGTCGTGTATATCTTCTTGGCCTTGCCCTCGTAGATCATCTTTACTTTTTTGAGTTTCATGTAAGGCTCTCCTGAATATAATCTTCTTTCGGTGGGCGATGCCCACCCTACAATTCTCCCCTCTCCACCTGCGGGAGAGGGGCTGGGGGGTGAGGGCTACCCAGCCGCCCTTTCCTGTCGTACGTAGACCGTCCTGGTCGGGTACGCCAGATTTATGCCCTCTTCTGTGAAACGCCGGTTGGCAGCCGTATTCACCTTGTCCTGCACAGACCATCTGAGCACGTACTGCGGCACGCGGTACATCATCTGGAATATGAGCGCCGATTCACCGTGCTCGGTGAAGTACACCTGCGGCGCCGGGTCGTCCAGTATATCGGTTACCTCGTGCGCCGCGTCCAGAAGGGCCTTTTTCACCTTCTCCACGTCGCTCCCGTACTCCACGCCAACTTTGAAAAAGTGGGTCTGGCTGTATTCCGGATACGCCTGGTTCAGCACTACGTTGTCCACCAGCTTCGTGTTGGGTATTATAAGTATGTTATTCTCCAAGGTGCGCACCTTCGTGCTCCTGATGCCTATCTCCACCACGTCGCCCGATTTGCCGTCCGTCTCTATGCGGTCGCCGAGCCTGAAAGGCCGGTCCGCCATGATGATGAAGCCGGATATCATGTTGGTCAGGGTGTCCTTCGCGGCGAGGCCCACGGCCAGTGAGGACACGCCCAGCGCGGCCACAAGCGAGGAGATGCTGTAATGGAAGTGGTCGAGCACCACTATGATGCCTGAGAGTATCGTGAATATCTTGACCAGCTTCTTCACGAGCGGTATGACGGTCTTGCCTATCTCGTCCCGGCCCTTCTCGGCCGATGTTATGCCGTACCATTCCAGAAGCGCGTTTATGACGTCGTATACGAGCTTCACTACGAATGCTATCGCTATGACGAATACGACAGAGTCGGCCAGGTCGAATATGCCCTGCTTGAGCTCCAGCTTGAGGCGGTGGAAAGCGATGTATGCGCCCCAGAGGATAATGAGGTAGTATGCGGGCTTCTCGACGGCCGCGAGGATGAGGTCGTCAAGGACGGTCTCGGTCTTCTGGGTGAACTGCCTGATCACCTTGTCTATAAGGATTATCAGGCCCTTGCCGACGATAACGAAACCGGCGAGGATCCCCAGCGAAACCAGTATCTCGGTCAGAAGTGACGAAGTGTCGCCGTCCATTGTTGGGTAGCTCTCTGTTACTTAAGTAGCCGTTATTTCCTGCCGAACACCCGCTTGAATATATAGTCCACGTTCTTGGTGTGGTACTCCAGCGAGAAGCACTCTTCGAGTTCTTTAACGCCCAGTTTCTTACGCACGTCCTTGTCGGCCTTGAGGAGCGTCTTGAAGTCCTTACCTTTCTCCCAGACCTCCATCGCGTTTCTTTGGACTATGCGGTACGCGTCCTCGCGAGATATCCCGCTTTCGGCCAGCGCGAGCAGGACCCGCTGCGAATGCACGAGGCCCTTCATCTTGTTCAGGTTCGCCATCATGTTCTTCGGGTAGACCAGCAGTTTTTCCATTATGCCGGTGAACCTCTTGAGCATGTAGTCCACGAGTATGGTACTGTCCGGAAGTATAATCCGCTCGACCGACGAATGGCTTATGTCGCGTTCGTGCCAGAGCGGTATGTTCTCCATCGCGGCGACCGCGTTGGCCCTCACCACCCTTGCAAGGCCGGATATGTTCTCGGATGCTATCGGGTTACGCTTGTGCGGCATCGCGGACGAGCCCTTCTGCCCCTTGGAGAAATATTCCTCGGCCTCGTAGACCTCGGTCCTCTGCAGGTGCCTTACCTCCACCGCGAACTTCTCGAGCGACGACGCGATGAGCGCGAGAGCCGCCATGTATTGCGCGTGGCGGTCCCTCTGCACTATCTGGGTCGAGACCGGCGCGGGCTTGAGGCCGGCCTTCTTGCAGACGTATTCCTCGATGGACGGGTCTATGTTGGCAAACGTCCCGACCGCGCCGGAGAGCTTGCCGTATGCGGCCACTTCCCTGGCCTCCTCCATCCTTGCGAGGTTGCGCTTCATCTCGTCGTACCAGAGCGCCATCTTCAACCCGAACGTGGTAGGCTCGGCGTGTATGCCGTGCGAGCGGCCTATCATGGCGGTGTTTTTGTGCTCGAAGGCACGGGCCTTCAGGACGTCCATGAACCGTATAATGTCGGCTATTATGATGTCCGCCGCCTCTTTCATCTGTATGGCGAGCGCGGTGTCCAATATGTCGGAAGAAGTGAGCCCCAGGTGAATGTAGCGGGCGTCGTCGCCCACGTGCTCGGCCACGCTGGTCAGGAACGCTATAACGTCGTGCTTGACGACCTGCTCTATCTCGTCCACCCTTTTGGCGTCAAAACCGGCCTTTTTCTTTATGTTGGCGACGGCTTCCTTGGGCACGCGTCCCTTCTTGGACCACGCCTCGCAGGCCAGCAGTTCGACCAGAAGCCATTTGTTGTATCTGTTTTCTGTGGACCATACCGCGGCCATCTCGGGCCTGGAGTAGCGCTCTATCATCCTTGCTTACCTTTCCTGGTATCCTTCGCTACCTTGTCGAGCACGCCGTTTATGAATATCGCGGACTCTTCGAGGCTGTATTTTTTTGCTATCTCGATGGCCTCGTTTATGGCCACGTTTACGGGTATGTCCAGAAAGTACATGAGTTCGCAGGTGGCGAAGCGGAGTATGTTCCTGTCAATGGTGGAGAGCCTCTCTATAGACCAGTTCTCCAGGTGGGCCTTGATGACGGTGTCTATGTCGCCGCTGTGCTTGACGGTGTTCTGCACGAGTATCAGCGCGTAGTCCCTGTCCTCGTCCTTGCCGCCAAACTCCTCGAAGAAGCCGCCTACCGCGTCGCGTGAGGACTCCTCGCCGGTGACGTCCAGCTTGTACATGAATTGGAGCGCCAGTTCCCTGGCCTTTCGACGGCTTCCCATCCCACTCTCCTGCCCGTTGACAAAGATCGATTATTAATGCGCCGTCAGACGGCGGACGAGCAACTTGCTACTTCATCGCCTTGAAGAGGTTGACCATCTCTATCGCGGCCATAGCCGAGTCGAAGCCCTTGTTGCCGGACTTCGAGCCCGCCCTCTCTATCGCCTGCTCGATGGAGTCGGTCGTAAGCACGCCGAATATCACCGGAATCCCGGCGTCGAGCCCTACCGAAGCCACGCCCTTGGAGACCTCGGCGCTGACGTAGTCGAAGTGCGGGGTCGCACCCCTTATCACCGCGCCCAGACATATTATAGCGTCGTACTTCTTGCCCTCGGCCGCCTTCTTGGCCACGAGTGGTATCTCGAACGCGCCGGGCACCCTGACGACGGTTATGTCTTCGTCGCGCGCGCCGTTACGGACCAATGCGTCCACCGCGCCGTCCAGGAGCCTGGAGGTTATGAAGTCGTTGAACCGCGACACCAGTATGCAGAACTTCTGGCCCTTTGCGCTTAAGGCGCCTTCCACCTGTTTGGGCATCCAAGCCTCCTTTAAACGTTCTCTAAAATATGGCCCAGCTTGGCCTTCTTGGTCTTCAGGTACTTCACGTTCTTCTCCTGGGCAGGTATCTCTATAGGCACGCGGTTCACGACCTCCAGCCCGTAGCCCTCGAGGCCGACAATCTTGCGCGGGTTGTTGGTCAAAAGCCGCATCTTCTTTATCCCGAGGTCAACAAGTATCTGCGCGCCTATGCCGTAATCACGCAGGTCGGCCTTAAACCCAAGCTGTATGTTGGCCTCGACGGTGTCCATGCCGTTGTCCTGCAGCTCGTAGGCCTTGAGCTTGTTGACGAGCCCTATGCCGCGGCCCTCCTGCCTCATGTACAGGATGACGCCCTTGCCTTCCTGCTCGATTATCTCCATCGCCTTATGGAGTTGGTCGCCGCAGTCGCAGCGAAGCGAATGTAGCACGTCGCCGGTCAGGCACTCGGAGTGCACCCTGACCAGCACCTCGTCGCCGGGCCCTATATCGCCCTTGATAAGCGCAAGGTGGTTGAACTCGTCCACGTCGTTTTCGTACGCTATCGCGGTGAACTCGCCGTACTCGGTCGGGAGTTTGACGGTGGCGGCACGCTTCACGAAGGTTTCGCGCCTCATGCGGTACTCGATGAGCGCCTTCACCGTTACCATCTTCAGGCCGTGCTCACGCGCGAACTTTGCAAGCTCAGGCACGCGCGACATCGTACCGTCGTCGTTCATTATCTCGCATATGACGCCCGCTGGCGTCAGTCCCGCGAGGCGGGAGAGGTCTACCGAGCCCTCGGTCTGGCCGGCACGCCTCAGCACGCCGCCCTTCTGGGCACGAAGCGGGAATATGTGGCCGGGCCTTGCGAGGTCTTCCGGTTTGCATTCCGGGTGTACTGCCGTAAGGATGGTGGTCGCGCGGTCGGCTGCGGATATCCCGGTGGATACCCCTTTTTTCGCCTCTATCGAGACGGTGAACGCGGTGCCGAACGTGGCGGTATTCCGGGTGGCCATCTGGGGAAGCTCCAGCTCCTCCACCTTGTCAGGCGTCATGGACAGGCAGATGAGCCCCCTGCCGTACTTCGCCATGAAGTTTATGGCCTCCGGGGTGACCTTCTCGGCGGCCATTGTGAGGTCGCCCTCGTTCTCCCGGTCCTCGTCGTCCACCAGGATGACCATCTTTCCGTCCCTGATGTCCTGGACGGCCTCTTCTATAGTGTTGAACTTGTACTTGCCGGTCATTGGTTTAACGCCTTCCTTAGAAATACTCGAAAAATAAGTGAAAACCCCTAAAGGGAAGGTAAATTATAGCAATACTCGGCATTTATGTAAAGAAGAATTTGAATCTGGTGGGCGTTTGAAGCTATTCCTCCACCCTGCCCTCTATAATGGACAGGCCAATGTGGGTGATATAGGCGTTGATGCGCTCCATGTTGGAAAGCAAATCAAGGTGTATCGCGCTGGTCTCGAAGGACTCCGGCAGGCCCTTACGGAGCCTCTCGATATGCGCGCTCCGGTATTCCTTCTCCATCTCCGCAATAATGTCCTTGTTCTTCATCACCCGGTCGGCCAGGTCCAGGTCGTTGGCGGTGAACGCGGCCACGGCGAGCGAGAAGTTCTCCATTATCTTCTGATAAAAAAGCTCAACCTCTTCAATGCCTTCCCCGGAAAAGCTCAAGTTGTTTTTTATCTTTTTCCGCGCTAAAGCCATCAGGTTTTTGTCTATTATGTCGCCTATGTTTTCGAGGTCGGAGGTGACCGCGAGAAGCTCCAGTTCCTTCCTCGATTGCTCAGCGGTAAGGGCCGAGTTGGAGAGCTTCGCCAGATAGAACCTTATCGCCCTGTCTAGCTTGTCCACCTGGTCGTCCATGCGCTGGACGGCCTCTACCCTGTCCAGGTCGCTGCCCTTAAGCGTGACAATCACCTTGTCCAGCATGTCGTGGACGTGGTCGGCCATCCTGCTCGTCTCACGTGCCGCCTGCGAGAGCGCGAGCGGCGGTGTGGAGAGCACTCCCTCGTCGAGGTACTTCGGCCCGAACGGGGCCTCTTCCTTCTTGCCAATTACCGTCTTCTCGAGCAGCCTTGCCATCAACCCGGTGAACGGCAGGAATACGAGCGCGAGTGCGAGGTTGAAGAAGGTGTGCGCGTTGGCTATCTGCCTCATGGGGTCCGTGGCCGTCTCCTGCACAAGCTGAGCAAGCTGGGACATGAACGGGAAGAATATCAGGACCCCGAGTATCTTGAAGAAGGTGTGCGCGTATGCGACCCTCTTTGCCTCCACCCTGCCGGAAAAGCCCGCTACAAGCGCCGTGGCGCATGTGCCGATATTCGCGCCGAGTATTATGGGGATGGCCTCGGGCAGGCTTATGAGCCCCTGAGACGCGAGCGAGAGCGCGACGCCTATCGTCGCAGCGCTCGAATGCACGACCGCGGTGAATACGGCCGAGGCGAGTATCCCCATGAACGGGTTGTCCGCCAGCAGACGCAGCATCAGTTTGAATGCCTCGCTGTCCTTGAGTGGCGACATAGAGTCGGACATAATCTTCATCGAAAGGAATATGAACCCGAAGCCGAGCAGGGCCTGGCCGAGGTCCTTCCACTGCCTTCTGTCGCCGATATACATCAGCAGGAGGCCGAGCCCTATCATCAGTATGGCGTAATCGAGTATCTTGAAGGATATGAGCTGGACGGTGACGGTGGTGCCGATGTCGGCCCCGAGGATTATGCCGAGCGTCTGCGTGAACTGCATTATGCCGGAGTTGACGAAGCCGACCAACATGACCGTAGTGGCCGTGGAGGACTGGGTCAGCATGGTTATGACTATGCCGAGCAGGAGCCCCAGTACGCGGTTTTTCGTCAGGTAGGCGAGCACCTGCTTGATGTAGGCGCCTGCGGCCTTCTGGAGGCCCTCGCCGGCCTGCCGCATCCCGTATATCAGGAGCAGTACACCGCCGAAAAGGGAAAAGTACATTAAACTCGTCATTGCCGACATGCCTCGATGTTAATGTCTAAAAACACCCCGCGAAGCGGTCTATCTCATCCTTCGTCCGCTTCTCGGTCACGGCGATGAGCACGTGGCCCTTGAGCTCCGGGTAGTGCTCGCCCAGATCCAGCCCGCCTATTATCTTTTCGTTATCGAGCTTTGCGTTTACCGGGCCCATCCCTTTATCTACCTTCACCACGAACTCCTTGAAGAACGGGGCCGAAAACGCGCGGCTCACCTTCGGCTTTTTGACAAGCTCGTCTAAGGCATAGTGGGCCTTCCGCAGGCAAAGCTCGGCGACCTCCCTCATGCCGTGCTTCCCCATAGCCGCCATGTATACCGCGGCCATCAGCGCCACAAGCGCCTCGTTCGTGCATATGTTGGAAGTTGCACGCTCCCTCTTTATGTGCTGCTCACGAGCCTGAAGGGTCAGTACGTACCCGCGCCTGCCCTTGGCGTCCTTGGTCTCTCCGACGACGCGGCCCGGCATCTGACGAATATGCTCATCCCGGCACGCGAAGATGCCGAGGTACGGCCCGCCGTACGAGAGCGACTTGCCCAAGCCCTGGCCCTCGCCCACCACTATGTCCGCGCCAAGCTCACCGGGGGACTTGAGTATCCCGAGCGCTATGGGGTCGGCAACTACGACAAGCAACGCGCCCTTCTCGTGTGCGAGCCTCGCGGCCTCGGCCATGTCCTCTATGCAGCCGAAGAAGTTCGGGTACTGCACTATGACGCACGCGGTATCACTTGAGATGTCGGCGGAAAGCGCGTCCAGGTCGGAAACGCCCTCGTCAACGGTATACGGTATGCTCAGGACCTCCGACTTTATGCCCTGCATGTAGGTGCGGAGCACCTTCCTGTAGTTCGGGTGGACGGCCATGGATACTGCTACGACCTCCCTCTTGGTCACCCTCTGCGCCATCAGGGCGGCCTCGGCCATCGCCGAAGCCCCGTCGTACATCGAGGCGTTGGCAACTCCCATGCCGGTCAGCTCGCATACCATGCTCTGGTACTCGAAGGCGGCCTGCAGGGTGCCCTGGCTAACCTCGGCCTGGTAAGGCGTGTATGATGTGGAGAACTCCGACCTCGAAGCAATGTGCCCGACGACCGAGGGTATAAAATGGTCGTACGCGCCCCCGCCCAGAAAACATGCATACCGCCCGGTGTCTGCGTTTTTCTCGGAGAGGGCTTTAAGCTCAGTTATGAGTTCGAGTTCGGATAACGCGGGTGGGATGTTTAACGGGGACTTAAGCAACAACTCCTTGGGTATATCTGCTATAAGCTCATTGAAACCGGACACGCCTATGGCCTTCAGCATTTCCTCCCGGTCTTCTGGCGTGTTCGGGATATAGCGCATTTATCTCTTTCTATAAAAAGGTAACGGTACCGCCTCGGCCTCATGCAACTTGTCGTGAATCTCAATGGCGAGGCCGTCCAACGGTGTCCCGGCACCAAGGTATGCGAGCGCTATGCCCTTCTTTAGCGACGGCGAGAAATTCCCGCTGGTGACTACTCCAACCTCGGCACCGCGAGAGAGCACCCTGCACCCGTGCCTCGGCACGCCCTTGTCCTTGAGGATAAGGCCGGTCAGGCTCCTCACAGGCCCGTCGGCCTTGACCTTCATGAGCGCGTCACGGCCGATGAAATCCTCGTTCCCGAAGTCCAACATAGCCTCGTAGCCCGCCTCGATGGGGCTCGTGTCCCTGTCCGCGTCCTGCCCGCACAGGAGGTACCCCATCTCGAGCCGGAGCGTGTCCCGCGCCCCGAGCCCGCACGGGACAATACCTGACGGTCTGCCCGTGTCCATGAGTGTGTCCCACATGGCCGCAACCGCCTTCTTGTGTATGAATATCTCGAAGCCCTTCTCGCCGGTGTACCCGGTCTTGGAGAGTATGTAGCCGGTTTCGTGAAAGGTGGAGTTAACGAAAGCGTGGTACTTGAAGCCGGCCGGGTCAATGCCAAGCGCACGCTTCACTATCTCCCACGAGGCCGGCCCCTGTACGGCGATGAGCGCGGTATCCGGGCTGTCGTCAATAAGTATGGCGTCGAAGCCCTTCTCGTTTTCTTTCAGCCAGGCTATGTCGGAGTCCGTGGTGGCAGCGTTCACGCACAGGAGGAACCGGTCAGAGTTCAGGCGGTACACCATCAGGTCGTCTATTATCCCGCCTGTTTCGTCCAGCATGAAGCCGTAGCGCGCATTGTCCACGGGCAGGGTCTCCGGCCGGAGGGTTATCACCTTCCGGAGGAATGCCAGGCTGTCCCTGCCGCCAATCTCTATAGTGCCCATGTGGCCGATGTCGAACAGCCCGCATGAGTTCCTGACCGCCTCGTGCTCCCTGACGACGCCGGAATACTCGAGCGGCATATCCCATCCGGCGAATTCGGTCAACTTCGCGCCCAGGGCCTTGTGCTTCTCGTATAAAGCAGTATGTTTCATAGTATTAAACTTACCATAGCATTAAGCCTGTGTAAAGGATAATGACTCCCTGAGGGCCGTACACAGGGCATCATTGTCCTCCCTGCCCCGTACGGCTACCCTGAAGAACCTGCCGTCGAGCCCGCGGAAATTGGAGCAGTCCCTTATCAGTATGCCTTTGGCGGCCAGCGATTCCGAAAGCTCAGCGGCGTTATTCCACCGGCCCGTCAGCTTGACCAGTATGAAGTTTACCGAAGGAGGATAGGGCCTCAGGCCGGTGATTTCTGAAAGTCCGGCGTACAGGTGTTCCTTTTCCTTCTCCACGAGATTTAAACTCCTTCGGATATATGCCTCGTCCGACAGCGAGGCTATGGCCGCCCGCTCGGCAAGGGTATTTACGCTCCAGGGCTCCTTGGCGGCACCGAGCTTTTCGACCACCGACGGGTCAGCAGCCAAGTACCCGGCCCGGAGACCCGGCATCCCGTAGAACTTGGTGAAGTTACGAAGCACCGCAACCTTTTTGGACTGTACCGCCTCATTTATAACCGAGTGTCCCGGCGCATATTCGATGAAGGCCTCGTCAACCACTACGAATGCATCAGCCTTCCTCGCCATCCCAAGTATATCGAGCAAGGCGTCTTTCTCAATGACTGCCCCGGTCGGGTTGTTGGGGTTGCATAAGAAAAACATGTCCATACCCGAAAGCGCGCTCTTCAGCCTGTCCATATCCGGCAGGAAGCCGTCCTTCTCCCTGAGCGTGATGTGCGAGACCTTAGCCCCTGAAATACCAGATGCCCGGGCATAGTCCGAAAAAGTAGGCGCAAACACCAGGACCTTTTTTGCCTTGAGCGCACGCGGGATGAGATATATCAGCTCGGTCGAGCCGTTGCCTATGAGGAGGGATTCTTTTAGTACGTCCAGGTGCACAGACAGGGCATCTTTCAGCCCCGAGCAGCGCGGGTCCGGGTAGTTCACGAGCGAGGGTACGGCATCCTTCATGGCCCTGACGGCTGCCTTCGACGGCCCGAGCGGGTTGATGGACGCAGAGAAGTCGAGGAAACCGTCCTCGGGTATCCCGTATTTATCAGCGTAGAAATATATATTCCCGCCGTGCGGCAGTGTCAAATGCGGCTCCTGATATTCGGCTGGCCACCCGAGGAGGGTGCCGTGTTATTCGGGTGAATGTGCGTTCAGCTCCTGCACTTCATGTGCTATCTCTTCCGCTGCCCTTAGCAGCTCTTCCGCGTCACGTTCCGCCTGGGAGCCGTCGGCGGCGCCATCGTCGCCGGCTGAGGACGCACTATCACCGGTATCATCACTTTCGTCACCCTCTGCGTGATGCCCGACTTCCTCTGATTCATCCGAGTGGGCGGAAGCCTCGGAGGCTTCTTCGCTTCCCTGGTCGTCACCTGCATAGGTGCGCTCCTCCACAACTTTCCCCTGAGGGTCCGTGGTGGTATAAGTGACCGTTTTTTTGCCGCTTCCGTCAGTGCTTTCGGTCAACGTGGTCTTGTTGCCCTCCTTGTCCCACACGCTGCCCTTATCCACCACTGTGGGCTTCTGCGTCTCAGGGGGGGCCTTGGGCGAATCCTTCTCGTCGGAGACTCCGGAAGCCGTCACGGACGGCTTGTCATCAGGATTAGTGTCGTCGTCACCCTTGCCGTCGCTTTTATCCTTATCCTTTTCTTTTTCTACCTTCACATCCTCTTTGTCCTTACCCTTATGCCTGCGGCTGTCGTTATCAGCCTCTTTGTCTTTGTCTCTTTCTTTGGCTTTTTCCTTTTCCTTTGCTATCTTCTCTTTTTCCTTCTCCTTTTCTTTCTCCTTCTCCTTTACAATTTTCTCCTTATCTTTTTCCTTCGCAATTCTTTCCTGTTCTTTCTTATTATCCTCCTGCTTCTTCTTTTCCTCTTTCTCTTTCTTGAACTCGACGTACTTCTCGTGGATCGATTCCGGTGTCGAACCGGCCGGGATTTTTGGCCCTGCCATATCGGCGAACTGCTTTTTGTCTTCCTGCTTGCCGAGCCTCTCTTTTATGCTGTCAAAGAGCCTCCCGGCCGTCTGGTCGTAGAGCTTGCCGGCTGCGTAGCCGCCCGCCGCCCCTCCCCCAATTGCGCCCACGGGCCCGCTCGGGCTGCCGATGGTCGCGCCAATCGTGGCGCCTATCCCCGACACTACCACCTTGCCAAGGCCTTTCATAGCGGTGAATGCGCCCTGAGCCCATCTGCCACCGGCTATCTCGCCCGCCGCCGTGGAGGTGTAACCCGCGTGGTCTATGACTACGCCGCCTTTGCTTAGTATGTTGCTTGCACCCCTGAGGTTGCTGTTGGTTTCAAGGTGTCCTCCGGCCGTTTCGGATGACGCGCCCATCTTGTTGGCCCGCCATGCCGCGCCTTGTTGGCTGGTCGCAGCGGATTTCAGGCCGTGGTCCGTGGCATCCTTCGTGATTGATACCACTGTGCCGCCTTCGTCGGAATTTAGACCCTGGTTGACTTTCTCGAGGGCGCTGTTTGCGCCCCCGGTCTTACCCGCAACGGCGGGGTTATCGCCTGCGGCGCGGGCGTAGACTGGCAAGGCCGAGATGCCTATAGCCAATAAGACAAGGAAGATGCAGGCTGCGCGAAACATGCAAGGGAAGTGCAAACGTCTCATGGAACGTGTCTCCTTGTGTATATTACGGTTCACGCACTTTAGCCACAACTTCCCTGATCTGTTTTAAATAAGTCACAGAGAAGACGTGGTTGATGATGCTGGCCTGACGCAGGCCATATTTGCCCTTGTCGGTCTGGAACCAGAACACGAGCACATTGTTGGGGTCCGCCGGGTGGCTAAGAAAAACGAAGCAGTCATCCCGGGTCGTGACGACGCAGACCACCTTGAACTGTCCGACCTTATCCTTATTGACCCTGATAAGGTCTATCGTTTCCTGGGAGGTCTGCGGGACGGTAACGTTCAACCCGCTCATGTCTCCATTTTTTATGCTCGACAGAAGAAGGGTGGTAAGCCCCCGGTAGGCCTCCAACTTGCCGTCCTGCTCATAACGGACGAGCGCCGTGACGCCGCGCTCAAAACGCATGTTGGCCGCCGCATGCATGGCCTTGCTGACCTGCTTGTTTGCCATGTTCTTCTCGAAACCGGCCCTCTGTTCCGCGAAAGCCCAGCCATCCCCAACCTTGCCGTTGAATGGATAAATGTTTTCGAACGCGGCCAGCGTTTCACCTACGGCAAGCGGGACGGCCAGTAGCGGGGTGATGGTAGCCGATTCGCGCTCCCAAAGCGGCTGGGCCTCGAAGGGAGGCCGGCCGTATCCGCGTATATAATCGCCCAGTACGAGCTCCGCATGGGTTATTACGAACCGCCTGTCCCCGTACTGCCAGTACGTTACTATTGCTGTATCGCTCCACGGGTGGTAGAAAAGGACAATGGACGTCTGTCCTACCAGGGGGGCGACGGAATAGGTGGAGGCGGCTAAATATGACGTCCAGCCGACGCGGGGCGGCGTCCCGGTAAACAGGGCCTTCTCGATATTGGTGAATTCGCGGATGGCGGATGTGGAACTGCGCGCCTTGAGCGCCGCGACGGGCTCTGCGACTGCTTCAAGCCGGAAATCCTTTACCGCTTCGATGAGTTGGGGCTGCAAGGCGCTTGTCTCAGGAACATTCCCGGGTGCGCTGTCAGTACCCGCATCGGACTGGGCAGCCGTCGCCAATATAACGCCTAACACCAGCAAGGACACGTAATGCTTCAAACGTCTCATCACTACCTCCACAGCCCTGGTCGATTTTTTACGGAGCGTTGCGGGTCTGTCTACCGTAGTACAACTCTATATCATCCATATCCATAAATGCAATACGAGATTGTACAGGCCACAAACATCGCCAGCGCCGACGTGGCATACATGAGCGATACGACATCGCGTATCTTGCCTGGCAGAAGCGGCTCGTCCGGGTCGCCTATGTACGGCTTGACGCTTTTCACGCCGAAGTAGCTGTTCTCGCCTCCGAGCCTTACGCGAAGCGCGCCTGCGGCTGCGGCCTCGGGATGGCCGCTGTTCGGGCTGGTGTGCCTGTACCTGTCACGGAGCAGCACTTTTAGCGAGCCGCCGCCCGAGAAACCTCCCCTGGCCAGCGACAATAACCATGCGGCCACGACCATGAGGAGCGCTGTAAGCCGCGCTGGTATGTAGTTGGCCACATCGTCGAGACGGGCGGCGACACGCCCGAAGTACCGGTAGCGGCCGTTCCTGTAGCCTACCATGGAATCCATCGTATTGACGGCCTTGTACGCGAACGCGAGCGGCACCCCACCGACAGCGAGATAAATAAGCGGGGCCACGACCCCGTCCGAGGCGTTCTCGGCGACGGTCTCAACCGCGCCTCTGACAACCTCGACCTCCTCAAGCCCCACAGTATCTCGCCCTACGACCATCGAGAGGCTTTTTCTGGCGCCGTCCAGGTCGCCGGACAAGAGCGGCCTATACACCGCCCTGCCGGCATCCGCGAGGGATTTTACAGATAAGGTCGTAAACGCAAGGCAAACGGCTACAACCGCGTTCCCCCATCCAGGAAGTATCCCCTTTGCAAGATACAAGAGCCCGTAGGGTATAAGATACGAAACTGCCGAGACTACCGCCACCATGAACCCGCCGGCAATCAGCTCCGGAAGCGGGCCGCGAAAGAGCTTCAGAAGCAGTACTTCAAGAAACGACACGGCCTTCCCCATCGCCTGGACCGGGTGCGGGATGGCCCGGGGATCTCCCACGGCCAGGTCCGCCAGGAAGGCTAAAAAGATATAAACTGGTGACATCCTGGGATTTTATTGTAATCGGTGCCGCGAATCAACCCAATTCTTTAGAAAAGAACCGTATAACTACATGCTGGCCCGTTTCCCGGGCCTCTCGACGGCCCCGGCTATGAGCGAGGCAATCTTTACAAGCAGCTCGTCGGGCTTGAAGGGCTTGGTTATATAGTCGGCGGCGCCGGCCTGGACGGCCTCAAAGGGCACCGCTTCCACGGCGGCATGCCCCTCGTGCCCGTACTCCTCCTCCGGGACGGATGCCACCGGCTCCCCGAAGACGTCCAGCAGGCCCCGGCCCTTACCAGGTTCGAGGACTACGGGGATGAAAATGTGGAATACGCTGCCGGGGCGCTTTGCCGGGTCGTATCCGGGGCTCTCTGCCCAGAGCCTTCCCTGGTGCGCCTCCACTATGCCCCGTGCAATGGGAAGCCCAAGCCCTACGCCTCTTCCCAGGAAGCGGTACTTGCTCGTGATGTGCTTCTCTATCTCGCCTACCTCGTAGAATTTTTCGAATATCCTGTCTATCTCATCCTTATCTATGCCTATGCCCTCGTCCTTAACCATTATGTCCAGGTAGTCTGATTCGACCTTACCGTAACGCGTTACGTAGTCTGTACCCTTCTCGTGTAGCTCGGGCGTTACCTCAATCCTGCCGCCGTCGGCAGTGAACTTTATCGCGTTGCCTATTATGTTCACCAGCACCTGACGCAGCCGTTTTCTGTCGGCTGTAACCTTTGGTATACCGGAGAAATCCCCCACCACTACCGTCTGCCCTCTCTCACTGACGAAAGAACCAAGTTCTTTAAGCACCTCTTCCACGACCTGTCCGACATCCGTGAGCTCGAACACCAATCTAAGGCCTCTGGCGTCTATCTGGGAGATGTCCATCATCTCTGTTACCAGGTTCTTGAGCCTCTCCGCACCCTTGTAAATGCCCTCGACGCTCTCCATTACCCGAGGGTCAAGTTTCATGGCCGGGTCAGAGACGAGGTTGCTTGAGTACCCCGTGATAAGGGAAAGTGGCGTCCTCAACTCGTGGGACATCATACCCAGGAAATGGTCCTTTATCCGGTCCATACGGCGAAGCTCTATGTTGGCGCGCTCCACCAGGTCGAGGTTTTCCTTTATCCTGTTCCTCGACTCCTCGAGTTCTCTCGTCCTCTCCGACACCTTCTCCTCAAGGGACTCGGCAAGCGCTATGAGCTGCCTGTTTGCCTCCTCGACCGCCCATTTCTTGTCTTCGGCTTCCTTCCTGTATTTCATCAGAGACATGGCCATTGTATTGAACGACCCGGCGAGGCTTCCAACCTCGTCCTTTCGCTTGAGCGGCAGGCTGACGCCGAAATCCCCTTTGGTAATCCTTTCCGCAAGGCTGTTGAGCGATATTATAGGCTCGGCTATCTTCCTGGAGACCATGAATATTAGCAGTACTACCAGAACAAGTGCGAACCCCATTGTCAGGACCACCCTGTATGCCAGGAGCCTTACAGGCGCAAACGCGTCGTCCAGGTCCTCTTTTATCACAAGCCCCCACCCGGTCTCAGGTATATGTCGGTATGCGGCCAGGACCATGACACCCCGGTAGTCGCGCGCCTGCATGATGCCCTCCCTGCCCTCTACCGCGTTCAATATCGGCGATGGCGAGGAACTGACGGGAAACTTCAGTCTCAGGGGAGAGTCTGGCTGATATCTGAGGCGGTTCAGGAACACGACCTCGTTTCCGACCCTCTTGGCCACAAGGGTATCCCCTGTGCGGCCCATGCCCGGCCAGCCCTCTATGAGAGGGTAAAGGCTGGTGGCCGCATCGGCTATCACCACCGTAACCCCTACCAGCCTGCCACGGCCTCTTTCCGCCCGCATCGGCACGGAGAACGCAATGGCGAGCTTGCCAAAATGAGTGTCGCGGTATATGTCCTGGATGAAATGTTCTGACTGCTGAAGCATGGTTGCGTTCCTGAAGTACGCCTCCCCAGCCCTGCTCTTGCCAAGCTCGTTCTCCTGCGTTGATACAACCACCTTGCCGGCCGGGTCGAGTATCACGATGTCGAGATAACCATGGTTCTCCTTTATCGCCTGCATCTGGGAGACAATGTTGGTGTATACCCTGGTATCCTTGTACCTACGCGGGTCTGCATGGTCTTCGAGCATCTGTATATCCTGGACTATGTGCTCGTCCCTGGCCAGGAACCTGGCCTCACTGGCCCTTTCGGCAAGCCAGGACTGCACCCTGCTTTTTTGGATGTCGGCGATAGAGGTGAGCTGGCCCGTGATGCGTTCGCTTAACGCGGCCTTCTCGCTTTGGTAAGCTATTATCCCGAGGAACAGGAAGGGTACTATAATGAGCAGGACAAAATAAAGGCCCAGCTTGCCTTTGATGCTTTCGAGCAGACCGACCTTCTTTAAATACGCTCTAACCATCGCGCGGCCCCCTGTCGTTCTGGGGAAAATAAAGCCTCCGCGGCTTTTGGACTCAACCTATTATATAAGTATATCAAAAACTTACGGGCGGGTCAAAGCTCAGATACCAAGGATGGTTGTTATGGCGGCCATGTCTACATTTTTTTCGACCAGGTCGGCGAGACGCTCAAAGCCCTCCTCCTTGAGCCTTGCGTATTCCATCACCGCCGGGGGGGATGCGAGGCCCTTCTCCGACCTTATATTGTCGAGGATGCGGCGGCGGAACTGGTCGTTCTCGAATACGCCGTGCATGTAGGTGCCCCAGGCACGCCCGTCGGCACTTGCAGCGCCGTCCTCGTACGCGGCGGTGCCCCCCCGGTTTCCGGAAACCGTAAAAAGCGGGGTTGCACCTGAGCCTAAGGCCGTGCGCCCCATGTGTATCTCATAGCCGAAAAGCCCGGAGTTGCCGGCAACGCCGTTGTCGGCCGCCTCTACCTGGGAGGTGACTTTTCCCTCTTCGAGAGTGGTTTCCACGTCGAGTATGCCCATCCCGCGCGCCTCCCAACGGTCTGACTCCACACCATGCGGGTCGCGGATTACATTACCCATCATCTGGTACCCCCCGCATATCCCGACGACGCGTCCGCCCGAGCTGTGATAATCGAGCACCTTCCGCTCAAGCCCGGACTCCCGTATCTCGAGGAGGTCGGCTATCGTGTTCTTGCTGCCCGGGATAACCAGCAGGTCGGGCCGGCCGAAGTCGTCCTCGCCCCTTATATAACGGACGCGTACGCCTTCTTCATGGGCCAGCGGGTCGAAGTCGGTGAAGTTGGATATATGCGGGAGCCTAAGCACCGCCACGTCCACAGCCCCGTCGTCCATCACGCCCGCCTCCGTGCGGTAACCCGTAAGCGCGACACCGTCCTCTTCCTGTATATGGATGCCGCTGAAATACGGGATGACCCCCAGAACCGGCATACCGGTACGCTGTTTGACGAATTCTAACCCGGACGCAAGGAGCGATGCGTCGCCCCGGAACTTGTTTATGAGGAAGCCCGCGACCATCTCGCGCTCTTCGGGGTCCAATATCTCCATGGTGCCCAGGATGGACGCGAAGACCCCGCCCTTATCTATGTCCGCGGCTATCAGTACCTTCGCCCCGGCCATCTTAGCGGTCTTCATGTTGACTATGTCGTTGTCCTTGAGGTTTATCTCGGCGGGGCTCCCGGCGCCTTCTATGACGATAAGGTCGTATTTACCGGCAAGCTCGTGGTAGCATTCGGTGACAGCCTTGAAGGCCTCGTCCTTGTATGCGTGGTACTCGCGCACGCCCATGTTGCCGACCACCCTGCCACGCACTATGACCTGGGCGCCGGTGTCGCTGTTGGCCTTAAGGAGCACCGGGTTCATCAGAACCGAGGGACTGACCCCGGCGGCCTCTGCCTGGTAGGCCTGCGCCCTGCCTATCTCGCCGCCTTCCGGTGTTATGAAGGAGTTCAAGGCCATGTTCTGCGCCTTGAACGGCGCCACGCTCATGCCGCGCCTCTTGAATATCCTGCAAAGCGCGGCCACTATAACGCTCTTTCCTACGTGCGAGCCCGTGCCCTGCACCATCAAAGCCCTTGCCATATAACTCTTTAACCCCGCAGCGCCTTGAGCGCCTTGTTAAGGAGCGTCACGTTGGACGCCCCGAGAAGGGGCCTGGTCCTTTCCAGGCCGAGGGTGCTGTCGTCCAGCGGGTTGCCATCCGTGTCGGTCACAACCCCGCCCGCCTCCCTCACAAGAAGCCATCCGGCCGCATAATCGAAGCTCCGGGAGGGTGAAGGGACGAGTACCGCGTCCGTCGAGCCCGAAGCGAGGAATGCGAGGTCGAGCGCGGTGGTGCCCAGGCACCTGACCTTGCGGGCGACCTTCAAAAGCGGCATGGCGGCAACGAGGTCGCGTTTCGGCACGGAGCTTTCGAAGTTGACCATGCCCAAGTCGACCCTATCTGAGGACTTTATCTTAATGCCGTTTTTGTAAGCCCCGCCACCCTTGATCGCCCAGAACTCGTCGCCGCAGCCGTGGTTGATTATATATCCGAGCGCTACGTCGGAGAGCTTCCCCCCCGTGGCCATGACAAGCGAGGTAGAATAAAATGGCAGCCCGAAGCGGGCGTTGTTGCTGCCATCGATAGGGTCCGCGAGTATAAGTACGTCGCTGCCCCCGAACTCCTTTATGCCAAGCTCCTCGGAGATGAAGGTAAAGGTATGGCCTGCCGCGTGCAGCTCTTCGAGCACCGTCAGTATCGCGTCCTCGGCCCTCTTGTCGAGCACAAGAGTGGTGTCGCCGCTCGCCCCCTTGCCGAGGGCCCTGCCCGCGCCGGTCCCCCTGAAGAGCTCCTTCATCTCGGCGCTCACCCTCTTGCCCATCTCCTTGAACGCGTTAAGCCAGCTGAAATTCTCCATCAAATAAACCTCTTCCTGTATGCAACACCTGACTTTATGTACTCGTTAACCCTGCAAGGGTCGAAACTGCCCGCCCTCAGCACCCCGTGGACGAACCCGAAAATACTGCCCCTCACGTAGTCGGAGACATCCGGGTAAAACAGCGGGTTTGCCACCACCACCCCCCTGAACGCGAAGAACGGCGCAGCAACATTGTATACATCACTGTCCCCGCTTGCGGACACATACTCGTCCCAAAGTAGCGACATGGCCTCGTTATAAGCGCCTTCCATCTTCCCGTGGTGGATGAGCGAGAAGAACACGTAGTTTATAGTTAGGGCGGTAAGGTCGTCGGCCGGTTCGCCGTACTCGCCCCGGCTCCGGTCCAAAAGCGTGAAGGACCGCCTGCCGGAGAACAGTATGTTGCCCGGATGGAAGTCACCGTGAATGGCCGACAGCCTTTGCGTCATCGGCTTCAGCTTAGCCCTCCAGCCCACGCAGGCCTTTTCTATCTCAGCCATCTCCGCAAGGCCCGTAAAGGCCGCCCCGTCGTAGCTGTCCAGCACACCCATAAGGCACTCGCCGTGGCCTATTATGTCCCGGAGTTTCCTGTAGTAGAGACTGGGATCGTCCTTCTTCTTCGAATGGATGCCTGCCAGGTAGGCCGCCATCGATTTTATCCGCCCGGTGTCGAACCCTGAGAGCCGGGGCCTTCCGGCCATCTCCTGAAGGTCCTCGAAATAGCTCCTGCCTTCCGCCTCTTCCATCACGAGGTAATATTCCCTGCCCCCGTCTATGGAAAATACGTCTCCGCCGCTGCCGAGCGCAACGACGTCAACCGCCTTGACGTGCCTCGGGAGTTTACCGTATGAGCTCCTGGCGAGCAGGAAGACGGCGGCCCTGTCGGAAGGGTAGTCGTGTCCAAGACCGATACCGCCTTCAAGGGTCTTCACTATCAGCTTCCTTACGGCGCCGTCCTCTTCAAACTCCACCCTGAACCCGTGGCCGTGGCTCCCCCTCCCGAGCCTGGATACCTTTAAGCTTCCGGGCTTCGCGCCGTATCGTTCGCTAAAATAATCGGACAACAGCTTTGCTGTCGGTTTCATAGCTCATAAAAACAAACGGGGGCGGCTTGCCGTCCCCTGCCTGTTAGTCTATTATACCAGAAATTATAACGCCTGATGCCGCAGGGCCTGTCTTGCGGGCCTACTTTTTTGAGGCCCTCTTTTCAGGGGTGTGTCCGGTCCTTTTTTCCATCCCCCTCTTCGCAAGCCTGAGCATGTCCTGCAGCTGCGGGAAGTTGCTGTCCAGCACCCTTATGGTCTCGAACTCTTTATAGGCCTCTGCGTACTTCCCCTCGTTGTAATAGATAACCCCAAGGTCACCATGGAACTTGGGCACGGCCGGCTTCAGCGCTATGAGCTTAATATAACTCGCCTCCGCCTCCTTGTAGCGGTTGGTCCTGTTGTATACCATGCCCAGGTTTTGGAGTGCAACCTCGTCCACCGGGTTTATCTTGAGCGCCTCTTCCCAGTATGTTATGGCCTTGCCGGTATCACCCATCTTGTCGTATACGAGCCCCAGGTTCACGTAGTTCTGCGAGTCACGCGGGTTCTGGGATACGGCCTTCTCGAAGGCGTCTTTCGCGTTTTCATACTGGCCGAGCCTGCCGTAGGCGTTGCCCAGGTGGGACTCGGTATGCGGGTTATTAGCGTCCAGTATGAGCGCGTTATTGAGCGCCCTGACCTCGTCTTCGTACATGCCCATCTTGTCGAGCGCCTCCGCCATTACAATGTATGCGTTATGGAAGTCCGGCCGGAGGTCTACCGCCTGTCTGTAGTCTTCGATGGCCTCGGGTAGGCGGTCCATGCCTTCATACGCCTTACCGAGCCTCAAATATATGTCCGCCTTATCCTTGGGTTTGAGCTTCGTGTCTTCGAGTGCCTTGGTATAATAGCCGACGGCCTTCGCATATTGTCCCGCCTTGTATGCCTCGTCGCCTTTTTCGATGGCACTTCCGCAGCCTGCCAAAAACACGACCAGCACCAGGACAAAAATTATACGTAACACTCCGGACCTCCATCGTATATTAACAGGCCATTAAACTCGCGGGCAGCGCCTCTATTATGTCGCTGGCTATCAAGCCCTGCTGCCCCTTCTCCAGTGCCGCCATGTCGCCCGCCGAGCCGTGTATATACACCCCAAGGCGCGCGGCGCCGAACGCGTCTATTCCCTGGGCCATGAACGACCCTATCACACCCGTAAGCACGTCACCGGTGCCGGCCGTAGCCATGCCGGGGTTGCCGGTCGGGTTTATGTAGAACTCCCCTGCCGGTGAGGCCACAAGCGTCCTTGCCCCTTTAAGCACCACAGGCGCGTTGAACTGCCTCGCAAGGTCGAGCGCGGCGGCAGGCCTGTCGGCCTGGACCTCACGCGCAAGCACCCCCAAAAGCCTTCCCATCTCGCCGGGATGCGGCGTCAACACGACCGGGGCCTTCACCTTCTTTAGCGGCGTCTCGTCTATGGCGAGTATGTTAAGCCCGTCCGCGTCTATAAGCATAGGCACCTTGACCTTCGGCAGGAGCTTCTCTACGAGTTTCGCGGTACCGGCGTTTGTAGAGATGCCCGGCCCGAGGGCGAGCGCCGTCTTGCCGGCCAGCTCACACAGTATCTTCTCGAGGGCTTCCGGGGCGAGGCTCCGCTCGGCGGTCTCGGGCAGCGGCACCGTCATCACCTCGGTCAGCTTCTCCTCGAATATGTCGTTTAAGCTCTCCGGCACGCCCAGAGTCACGAGCCCGACCCCTGCCCTCATCGCGGCCTGCGCCGCCATGACGGCGGCCCCGGTCTTCCCGGCGGAGCCCGCCAGAATGAAGAGGTGGCCGTATGTGCCCTTGTGCGAGTCGGCCGTGCGGGGCTTTATAAGGCCCGCCGTGTTCTCGCGCGTCAGGAGGTTCGCCATGATGGGCGCTTCTTTCACCGCCTCGGCTGGTATGCTGATGTCCAACACCCTGATATCGCCCGCCATCTGCGCGCCGGGGTAGAGGTACAGGCCGCGCTTCGGCAAGCCGAAGGTGACGGTCATGTCCGCACGCACTGCGGCGCCCATTATCCTGCCCTTGTCGGAATCCACGCCGGACGGCATATCCACCGCCACCACCCGTTTGGCATCGGCGTTCATCATATCCATTACTTTAAGGAACGGCTGGCCGACCTCGCGCTCGAGACCCGTGCCGAATATCGCGTCCACTACAAAGTCGGCGTGTCGCACGTCGGCGGTCTCGGCCTTCAGGTCGCGGCCCACCTTCTTGATGTCGAGGCCCATCTTACGCGCAGCCTTGAGGTTGACAAGGGCATCGCCCGTCATCTCATCCGAGAATATAAAGACCTTGACCTTCGCGCCCGTGTTGTGCAGGTGGCGCGCTATCACGAGCCCGTCTCCTCCGTTGTTGCCTTTACCGCAGAAGACTACTACCTTTTTGCCCTTCACCGGGCCCCAGGCATGGAGCATGTGCGATACGACGCCCCGGCCCGCGTTCTCCATCAATACCATGCCGGGTATGCCGTACTCCTTGATGGCACGGCGGTCGAGTTCCCGCATCTCTGAGGCAAGCGCAAGCTTCATCTCTCACCCGTGAGGATAGCCTGTGCCACAGCGTACGAGCCGTCGTGCGTGAAGCTCACGAGCGTCTCCTTCACGCCCATAGAGCCCGCAAGCTCCTTGAGCTTCCCGTCCAGCTGGACCGCGGGGCGGCCCGAAGCGTCCCTCGTGACCTCCACGTCCTTCCAGCTAACACCGCCGCTCCAGCCGGTGCCGAAGGCCTTCATCACGGCCTCCTTGACCCCGAAGCGCGCCGCAAGGTGCTGGGCGGGCCTCTTCTGGCCCATGCAGTAGCGTAACTCGCCTTCGGTGAACACGCGCATGGTGAAACCCTCGGCCCAGCGCGAGAGCGCCTGCTCTATCCTGTCTACCTTCACGAGGTCAATGCCGATTCCGAGTATCATACACCCTCACCCCTATCCCCTCCCCCGCAGGTGGGGAGGGGGACGAGGTATTGTCCTAACTTATCAGCGCCTTCATCTCACGCACGGCCCGTTCGATGCCTACGAGCACCGCACGCGATATTATGCTGTGGCCTATGTTCAGCTCGAATATGTCCTTTATCATGGCTATCTGCCGCACGTTCTGGTAGTTCAGGCCGTGGCCCGCGTTCACCACCATCCCGAGCTTGTGCGCGAGCTTGCAGGACTCGTATATCTTTTCGTACTCGTGCTGCGTAGCCTCGTATGTACGGGCGTCGGCGTATGCGCCGGTGTGTATCTCCACGCAGTCCGCGCCGACCTTCCGGGACTCCTTCACCTGGTCTAAGTCCGCGTCTATGAAGAGGCTGACGAATATGCCGCCGTCTTTGAGCTTCCTGACCGCCTCGGCTATCTTGTCGTGGTTGTGCCTGATGTTCAGGCCGCCCTCGGTGGTAAGCTCCTCGCGCTTCTCCGGCACGAGCGTCGCCATGTCCGGCCTGACTTCGAGCGCGACCGCTATGATGTCGTCGGAGGCCGCCATCTCGAGGTTCAGCCGCGTCTTTATAGTCTCCCTTAGGAGCCGCACGTCCCTGTCGAGTATGTGCCGCCTGTCTTCTCTAAGGTGTACGGTGATGCCGTCCGCGCCCGCGAGTTCCGCGAGCACCGCCGCGTGCACCGGGTCCGGCTCCACGCCCATGCGCGCCTGGCGCACCGTGGCCACGTGGTCTATGTTGACGCCGAGTTTTGCCAAGGGGGTGAGTCTCCTTTCGGAAAGCTGTTTATGCCTGAAATTGCAACTACTTAGTTTGCATTAAAGAGGGGCGGGTGTCAATAGTTTTCTTTGTGTGCGTAATTTGAGATATAGGTGCAAGGCCTCATCCCCTCTTTACCTCAAAGGCCGTGTGGTATTAGAGTTGGATAGCCACATTTGCTTGATTTCTTAGAGCATTTCTGTATAATTGACTCATATGAAGAAATATCGCATCTATGTTGATACTTCCGTTATCGGCGGTTGTTGTGACTCAGAATTTATAGAGTGGTCAAATGGCCTGCTGGCGGATTTCAAGTCCGGGAAGTACCAGCTGCTACTGTCAGAGCTTGTAGATGCGGAGATACAAGACGCACCGGTAGAGGTCAAGGAAAAATATTCGGAATTCGTCGGTTGTGCCGAGGAGATGTTGGAGCTTGGCACAGAAGCCCTTGAGTTGGCGGACAAGTATTTGAAGCACAAAATCCTGACTGTTAACTTCCGCGACGATGCGCGGCATATAGCGGTGGCGACAGTAGCGGGGGCGGACCTCCTAGTGAGCTGGAACTTCAAACATATCGTGAAGTTCGACAAGATACAGCGGTTCAATGCGGTAAATATAGAGAACGCGTACAAACCAATAATGATATACTCTCCGAGGGAGGTGACGGAATATGGCGATAAAAGCCGTTGAGATGGTCAGGAAAATTCGAGACACGCATTACGAACAGACCAAGGACCTTTCTTATGAGGAGCAGATGCGCCTTGTGAAAAAGGGGTCGGAAGCCCTCAGGAAAAGTTTGGGCGTCGGGGGCGAGAGGAAAAAGAAGGTGGGGAAGTAGCGGCGGGCTCGCTGCCGCTCAACTGGGTTTCACACCCTCACCCCCACCTTAACCTCCATCCCCTTCAGATACTTTATACGGTCGCGAAGCTCGGCCGCGCGCTCGAACTGTAGCTCTTTCGCGGCGGCTCGCATCTCCTTCTCAAGGCTCTTTATGATTGCCGGCAGCTCTTCGAGAGGTATCACCTCCCCGGCTGCCCCAGTACCCTCCGGCACCGGCACGGTGAAGTAGTCCGCTTCGTAGACGGATGAAAGCACGTCGGATATGCCCTTCTTTATGGACTCGGGCGTGATGCCGTGCAGCTCGTTGTAGGCCTGCTGTATGACGCGCCTGCGCTCCGTCACCTCCAGCGTGGTCCTGATGGAGTTCGTCATGACGTCCGCGTAGAATATCACCTCCCCGTTCACGTTTCGGGCGGCGCGGCCGGATGTCTGTATCAACGAACGAGCGGAGCGCAGGAACCCCTCCTTGTCCGCATCCAATATCGCAACCAGCGAGACCTCCGGTATGTCCAGCCCCTCCCGGAGGAGGTTGATGCCGACCAGCACGTCGAACTTCCCGAGCCGCAGGTCGCGTATAATCTCGACCCTCTCCAGCGTGTCAATGTCCGAGTGCAGGTAGCGCACACGCACCCCCAGCTCCTCGTAGTACGCGGTCAGGTCCTCTGCCATGCGCTTGGTGAGCGTGGTGACCAGCACGCGCTCGCCGACCTCGGCGCGTTTCCTTATCTCGTCCAGCAGGTCGTCCACCTGCCCGGTCACCGGCCTTATCGTAATCTTCGGGTCCATCAGCCCGGTCGGCCGTATCACCTGCTCCACGAACTCGCCGCCTGTCTTCTCAAGCTCGTACGGCCCCGGCGTCGCCGAGACGTATATCGCCTGCGGGACATTGGCCTGAAACTCCTCGAAGCTGAGCGGCCTGTTGTCGAGCGCGGACGGGAGGCGGAATCCGTACTCCACCAGAGTCAGCTTGCGGGAGCGGTCCCCGTTATACATGCCACCGATCTGCGGCACCGTGGCGTGCGACTCGTCCATGACGATGAGGCTGTCCTTGGGGAAGTAGTCCATCAGGGTCGGCGGCGGCTCTCCGGGCTTCCTGCCGGTAAGGTGGCGGGAGTAGTTCTCTATCCCCTGGCAGTAGCCTACCTCCTTTATCATCTCTATGTCGAAGTTCGTCCTCTGCTCTACCCTCTGCGCCTCTATGAGGCGGTTGTTGTTCTCGAACTCCCTGACACGCCCTGTAAGCTCCGCGCTGATGCTGCGTATGGCTTTTTCGAGCGTGCTCTTGGGCGTGACGTAGTGGCTGGACGGGTATACGGCTACTTTCTTTAGCCTTCCGGTAACCTCGCCTTTCAGCGGGTCTATCTCCTCGATCTTCTCGACCTCGTCCCCGAACATCGAGATACGCACCGCGCGGTCCTCGGAATACGACGGGAATATCTCTATCACGTCGCCGCGCGCCCTGAACGTCCCTCGGTAGAAGTCTATGTCGTTTCTCTCGTACTGTATCTCGACCAGCTTACCAAGTATCTCGTCGCGCTCAATCTCGTCACCCTCCTCCACGTAGAGCAGCATCCCATGGTACGCCTCCGGCGAGCCCAGGCCGTATATGCAGGACACCGAGGCGACTATTATCACGTCGTTTCTCTCGAACAGGGCGCGGGTGGCCGAGTGGCGCATGCGGTCTATGTCGTCGTTAATCGAGGAGTCCTTCTCTATGAAGGTGTCCGTGGTGGGGAGGTATGCCTCCGGCTGGTAGTAGTCGTAGTAGCTTACGAAGTATTCGACCGCGTTTTCGGGGAAGAACTGTTTGAACTCGCCGTAGAGCTGGGCCGCGAGGGTCTTGTTGTGCGATATGACGAGCGTGGGCTTGTTCACGTTCGCTATGACGTTTGCTATAGTGAACGTCTTGCCGGAGCCGGTAACGCCGAGCAGTACCTGGTCGCGCCTGCCCTCTCGCACGCCCTCGGTAAGCTCGGCTATAGCCTGCGGCTGGTCACCAGTCGGCACAAAATCAGAGACCAGCTTGAACTTCTGCATAAGTTACTTCCCTCCAAAGGAAATTTTACTACATGGAGGGTGGGGAAGTCAATGGAGGGAAACCGAGCCGCCTCAAATCCTCACAAAATACCACGGTATCTCAAGCGCCCCGTCCTTGACGTTGACCGTGGCGCTGCCGCCGACGGCTACGGCATCGTACAGCTTCCTCCTGACATCTATCTCGTTGCCCTCGGTCTTCGGCCCCCAGGGCGAGACCTTGATGTAATAGGTATTGCCGCCCTTCGAGCTGTGGCTTATACGCTTTTCCAGCACCTTTACGGTATAGACGGCCGGCTTCGAGGTATCGAGCATGCAGTTTGCCTCGATTACAGCACCGTAGCTGTATGCGAAAAGAAACGGCAGCATTATGAGATATTTGACCGGCCCGCCCTGGACGGTCGCATAGAAGTAGAACAACAGCGCCGTCAAGACGGTGAACACCCCAACCGGCAGCCACATAGGCCCGGCGGATACAAGGTGGTAGTCGAACAGCGCGCGCAGAGGCAGTGCTATACCCGGCCCTATCAGCGCTATGGTGATGTCTGGGAACTCGGACTTGCGCGAAGCGCCTACCCCTATCTGCCCCTTTGCGTAACGCATAGCCGCCAGCGCGGCAAGCGGACAGCCGAAGGCCGCAAGGACCGCCGCAAGGTACGGGAACGGGAAGAATGCCGCCCACAGAGTTATAACGATGCCCGCTATGTTAAAGTACTTTGCGAGCCGCTTGGCCTTCTCGTATGATATGGGCCTGTCCAGCCCAGTATACCCGTGCTCGCCCGGCATGGGCGGGCGGTAGCTCTCATGGGGTATATTAGCCTGCCGCGCCGCATCCTCACCCGGCTGGTACACCTCGTGCGTAGTGAACGCCTCGGTCCGGCTGCCTTCCTTTATGTCTATACCCGCGAGCCGCTTGCTTATCTTCTGCATGATGTTGCCCGCAGGGATACGTACGTCCTTGCCGCAGTTCGGGCATTTCCCCTCCATGAACTCGCCTGACTGCGCCTGACCTGCCGGGAACTTCGTCTTGCAGTACGGGCACACGATGTTCATGTTGATGTTCGTCTTGATATTGAACTTGAAGCCCATCATGCCCCCTCCCCTACAGCCTCCTTATAAGACTTGATGCCGAAGAAGAGGTAGCCCATCGCTATGCCGAAGCATATCAGGCCGAAAAACGGGACGTGCGCTCCGGTGAGCCATACGATGTTGTTGACCAGTACCGCGGGCGTGACCGCAATAACCGAGAGACGCACGAGCCGCTGGTAGTCTATCTCGGTCTTCAGTATGTTCGCCATTATCATACCGATAAGTGCGTATATGAGCACCTGTATTATCCTGTATGCAAACGAGAAGATGACGGCGAAGGGGTACAGCATTATAGGGAACCACGTCTCGAACGCAAGCAGCCAGTTGTTCACCGTCAACTGGTCTATGCGGAACTCCTTGACGGAGGAGAGGTCGTAGACCTGGGTCTCGGCCGCGCTCTTTTTCATTATCAGTTTGTTCTTTGTAAGGAGCACTACCGCGTCCGTGTTGTCGAGCGATGTCACCTGCCCGGAGGTGTCTATAATGACGAAAGGTTTCTTGGTATTGGGGTCGGTGAAATAGTACGGCATTGGTTTGTCCACGGATACCACCCCGTTGGTTATGCTTATTGCAGGGAACTGGGATATGACCTTCGGGGCCTCGTGGTCGATGGCATCGTTAACAAGTACATGCACTTGATAGGTAAGGGGTATCCAGCAGATTGCGAGGAGCATCAGCAGGTACCCGAAGGCGACGCCCTTCCAGTTCCTGCCCACGTCCCGGTAGAGGTCCTTCGAGTAAAACGACATGAAAAGCGGGTGAAATATAGAGTAACGCTTCATGGCACCTCCTATTTTTCGTCGGCCAGACAGCTACAGGGTAAGGCAAATCGCGCAATAAGTCAAAAGTTTTTTGGTCATGCCTATTGACGCGCAGGGATTTAGTGTTAAAATAATTAGAAGAAAGGAGATGGCTATGAGTAAATTATTATTAGCCGCTGCAGTAGCCGTGCCTCTTGTTCTTAGTGCGTGCGTCGTCCAGACAGCCGGCCGGCATCGGAGGCAGGAACTCCCCGTGCCGATCATGCCCTCTGTGGTGACACTCGGAGATACACAGTACTTCAGCTACGGAGAATATACCTACTATTACGACTACGACCACGACGCGTGGTACTACTCCAACCAGGGAAGGGAGCCATGGATAGCCATACCGAGGTACCGTTACCCTGAGAGGTACCGGTATAAGGGCACATGGCACTACCGCGACAGGGAGCGCGATTTGCACGACCGGGACCACGACCGGGACTAAACGCTACAATGCACACAACATACAAGCCGCCCGTAAGGGCGGCTTGTCTTTATGGATATCCAACGGCTAATCAGGCAGCCTCATATTCCGGGACTCCTCAGATAAGCTTAATGACCTTATCGGCGACCGAGTAGGCCTCGCGCACGCAGTCGTATATGCCGACCCCGCGGAACGAGTTGCCTGCGACGGAGTCGGCAAACAAAACGGGACATGTTTCCCGGCTCGCATGGCCAGGTTAAAACATGCCCCGTGAGAGGTCCGCGCCTGGAAGGGTGGAGGGGGCGTTACGGGCCGAGGGCAACGCACCCAGTCCCTTCCAGGCGTCGGTTTCTGATTTTATTATCGGACGGGACGAGGAGACCTTGAGAAAATTTCCGCTTCAGATGAGCTTCATGACCTTGTCGGCTACCGAGTAGGCCTCGCGCACGCAGTCGTTTATGCCGACCCCGCGGAACGAGTTACCGGCGAAAAGGAGCCCACTGTGTGCGGATTCGAGCGCGTCCAGACGCGCCAGCCTGCCATTGTGGCCCGATGTGTACTGCGGTATGGCCTTCTCGTGCCTGAAGACCCGGAGGAACTCCGGCTCGCCGTGCAGGCCCATGATGCCGGCAAGCTCGGACTTGACGGTGTCCACAAGCTCGCCGTCCGGCAGAAAAGGCGTCACGGTATCCCTCGCGCCGCCGGCCATGCTCCGAAGCGAGCCGAAGCCCGAAGGCGACCTGCCTGGGAATATGCTCGAGTCCCAAAGCGTTCCAAGTATCTTCCTGTTCTCCCTGAGCCCTACAAGGAAACCAAACCCGTCGAGCGGCATACCCAGGTTGTCGAGCCTGGTACCGAAGCATATGACGGCCATAGGCGCATAGAGTATCCGATTCAATGTGTCCGGTATGGCCGGGTCCACCGGGGCAAGGAATTCCGCCGCGGCATATGCAGGGGACGCGCTCACGAACACGTCCGCGTCAACGGGCTCCCTGCCCTCGCCGTAGTGTATCCTGAAGCCGCCGCTGGCCGCCTTCTCGACCCTCCTGACCGGGCTTGCGAGCATCAGCGTGCCTTTGAAGGACTTCTGGAGCGAAAGCGTGAGCACCTCCAGCCCGCCTTCGAACGAGGTAAGCACACCGCCGGGCCCGGCCGGGCCGGAGGCCGTACCCTTCTCGGCCTTTTCCTTCTTCTTCTCCTTCATAAGCGCAAGCATAGCCTTGAACAACCCGCCGTAGTCGCGCTCCAGCTCGTATATTCGGGGGAAACACGACTTCAGGCTCATGGTCTCGGGGTCTCCCCCAAACACGCCGGAGGCCATCGGGCCGATAAGCTTTTCCAGGGCCTCGTGGCCCAGGCGGCGCCTTGCGAAGTCCGCGAGGGTCTCGTCCGCATCGGCCTTGTATCTCGGGACGAGCGGCTCCATCATAAGCCTGAGCTTGCCCGGCCATGAAATTAGCCCGGACTTGATGAACGAGCCTGGAGACTCAGGCAGGCGGTGGAGCTTGCCCTCTGCGTATATATAGCGTTTCCTGGCCGCATCGTTGCTCGGGAGCATCAGGTTGTCTATCCCGAGTTTCCGGCAAAGTTCCAGGGTGTCGGGCTTGTTGTTCAAAAAACCGTTGGGCCCCCATTCCACAAGGTAGCCGTCGTCCTTTATGGTCTGGACCTTCCCGCCCGTCCTGTCCTCGGCCTCGAACAGCATTACCTCGGCGGACTTCCCGGCGGCCTCCAGTTTTTCCTGCAGTGCATGGCAGAGCGAAAGCCCGCTCAAACCCGCCCCGGCTACGGCAACCCTCATAGACCCTCCCCGGCTGATATGTACAAAGTGTCGTTCAAACTATATTACAATAGGCCACGGGAGTCAAGAAGACCTGTAAATTGCTCTTGACTTGCAACCAGGTTTATGAGAAGAATGGGTAATTCTAAAAATCCAGTCTCAAGGAGATTACATGTCAATAATAAAACCCGCAGCGCTCATGGCGGCCATATTCGCCGCGTCATTAATATCAGCACCGGCCTACGCAGGAGAGCCCGCCAAAGAAAAACCCAAGGATAAAACTCCCGCGTGCAAACCGTCGCCCAAGCCTTCGACTAAGGACAAGGTGAATAAAGCGGAGCTGGAGAAGTACATGACCGAAGCGGACATCGACCTCAACCACGGCAAGTTTCAGCAGGCGCTCGATGCCTACGATAAGGCGATTGTCGCGGACCCGCGCTGCGCGGCTGCATACCAGGGTAAGGCAAACGCATACCGCAGGCTCGGTTTGTACGACAAGGCTCTGGAGACGTACGACAAGGCGATAAGGCTGGAGCCGAAAAACCCTGACGCATACAGCAACAAGGGCAACCTATATTACGAAACCCACCACTACGACAAGGCGCTTGCTTCCTTCGACATGGCGGTAAAGCTCGCCCCAAAGGACAGCCTTATCCGCTCCAACCGGGCCAACGTCCTCGGAGCGCTCGGCCGCTACAAAGAGGTCGTAGCCGAGTGCGACCAGGCCATAAAGCTCGACAAAAAGAACGCGAACGCATATGCCAACAAGGGGATGGCCCTTTTGAAGCTTAAGAGAAACAGCGAGGCGAAAGCCGCCTTCAAGAAGGCCAACGAACTGGATTCAAGCATCGGCATGCCGCAGATACCTTAGGCAGGCACAAAAAAAGGGCCTGACGGCCCTTCAAACCCCAATAACATCTTTTGCGGCCCTACGCGGAAAGCGTTACCTGCATCGCCTTTCGTCTCTCAGACCTGACACGCTCGGCCCTGTTCGGCTGACGCCTGTCCTCGAACCATTCCTTGCACGCACTGAACCAGGGCTCGACCTCTTTACGCCTAACCATGCAGATTCGCGGCTCGCCTTCCGAGGCTGCGCTCTCGCAATACTTGCAGAACGAGCAACGGTACATCATAGCGGCACCCCTATGCCCTTCGCGGCCATTTAAGCTATGGTAATATTAGCATAAATTTAGTTTTTTGTCAAATAATGCAGCGCGACAGGCCCCGCTTCTCCAGGTACTGCTGGTGGTATTCCTCTGCCATGAAAAAATCCATAGCAGGCACTATTTCCGTCACTATATTACTGCCGTACTTGCCGGACCCCCTGAGCGCCTCCTTTGAAGCCCCGGCCTTCTCCTTCTGCCCGTCCGAGTAATAAAAGATCACCGAACGGTACTGATGTCCTATATCCGGGCCCTGCCGGTTTAGGCTGGTCGGGTCGTGAACCTCCCAGAATATTTTTAGCAGGTCGTCGTAGCTTATCACTTCCGGGTCGTACTCTATGAAGACCACCTCGGCATGCCCGGTCCTGCCGGTGCAGACCTCCTTATAGGACGGCTCCTTGGTCGATCCGCCCATGAACCCGACCGCCGTCGAACTCACGCCCGGCACATGCCGGAAGGCCTCCTCGACGTGCCAGAAGCAGCCCGCGCCGAATGTTGCCTTTTCCATGACTTCGCTCCCCCGGCTTCAGTGCCGTCTCGTTCGGTGCTTACCATACGCATGACCCAGGTCGCCCATAAACATGACTATTATGAGCGCGCCTGATATAACAAGCCCTATGTAAAACCAGTTGTGCGTTATGGTGTCGATTAGCTCGTGCCTGTACTCGAAGTCCCCGGAGGGATTTGCTGAGACATACACTGTAGCGTAAAGGGCCGCGAACAGTAGACTCAAGGCCGCCGGGACAAGCGCGGTAATGTATTTTTTTACGTAGCGTCTCACTTTTCTCTTCATATATCAATTATACCACCGCGTGCGGTTTTCTCATCCTGCCAATGCGATTTTTCCGTCCCTATTAAAACGAAAAAAGGCCCCGATTTCACGGGGCCTTGTCTTCGGGTTACGCTTATGCCATCCCGCTTATATCTTAAGCTCGGTGATTATCAGCTCGATCGGGTTGTCCGTAAGGTTTTCGGGAGCCATCCTGCCGGAGGGCATATACTTCGCGTCGCCCGCCTTCGCGGTGAACACATCCGAATTCCCGTCAGGATAGATGAACCTGGCCAGCACGTCGGTCAGGAACACAGCCACGGAATCGCTGTGGTCGTGCATTGCCATCTTTCCTTTAGGCTCTATCTTCACCCTGAACACACGCACATCGTTGTTTTCATGCTCGAGACTGCAGTGCTTGGGGTCGACCATTATAGGGTCGAGCACATCGAGCGCCTCTTTAATTGCAAGGTTGGATTTTCTCATCTGTACAGCTCCTTCCGTACATCCGGCAGCGCGTGCGTCCGCGCATGCCTCACGTTTCTAATGTTACATATTAATTATATCACCGGATGGGGGTTGCGTCAGAAGGGGTATCGGGCCGCCTCTTTTCTCTTGCCTCCCCTCACCCATAAATGTATAATATTAAACGTCCCGCATCCCTGCGGGACAAATTCATTTCTAAAGGACGGTACTAAAATTGGGACTTAACGTTACTCAGAAGATAATCAAGGCGCACCTGCTCGAAGGCAAGATGAAGACCGGCGCGCCGATCGCAATCAGGATGGACCAGACGCTCACACAGGATGCGACCGGCACTATGGCCTATCTCCAGTTCGAGGCAATGGGCGTACCGCGCGTAAAGACCGACCTCTCGGTCTCCTACGTGGACCACAACATGCTCCAGACCGGATACGAGAACCCGGACGACCACCGCTTCCTCCAGTCCGTAGCCGCACGCTACGGCATATACTTCTCACGCCCCGGCAACGGCATCTGCCACCAGGTGCACCTCGAGCGCTTCGGCGTGCCCGGTACGACGCTCCTGGGAAGCGACTCGCACACCCCGACCGGCGGCGGCATAGGCCAGTTGGCCATTGGCGCGGGCGGGCTCGACGTGGCGCTCGCGATGGCAGGCCAGCCGTTCTACCTCAAGATGCCGAAGGTAATAGGCGTGACCCTCACAGGAGGGCTTCAGCCCTTTGTCTCTGCCAAGGACGTGATACTCGAAGTACTGAGGCTGAAGACCGTCAAGGGCGGCGTCGGCTGCGTATTCGAGTACTTCGGGCCGGGCGTCGAGACCCTCGACGTGCCCGCGCGCGCCACCATAACCAACATGGGCGCGGAGCTCGGCGCTACGACATCGGTGTTCCCCTCGGACGCGGTGACCAAGAAGTTCCTCAAGGCCCAGGGCAGGGATGCCTCGTGGAAAAGGCTCGTGGCAGACAAGTCCGCCAAGTATGACGAGGTGATAGAGATAGACCTGGCCAAGCTCGAGCCGATGGTCGCCATGCCGCACATGCCGGACAACGTGAAGACAATCTCCGAGGTCAAGGGCCAAAAGGTACAGCAGGTCGCCATAGGCTCCTGCACCAACTCGTCCTACAAGGACCTGATGACCGTAGCCGGGATGCTAAAAGGGCGGTCGGTAAACCCCGGGCTTTCCCTTGCCATATCGCCCGGCTCAAGACAGGTGCTGGAGATGATAACCGAATCGGGCGGGCTTGCCGAGATGGTCAAGGCCGGCGCGAGGATACTCGAGTCCGGCTGCGGCCCTTGCATAGGCATGGGCTTCGCGCCACCGACCGACGGCGTAACGGTCCGCTCGTTCAACAGGAACTTTGAGGGCCGCTCCGGCACGAAGTCCGCAAGCGTGGTGCTTGCATCGCCGGAGGTATGCGCCGCGGCCGCGATAACCGGCGAGCTTACCGACCCGCGCAGTCTCGGCATAGCGCCCATCACGGTAAAGATACCCAAGGCCTTCGCCACCGACGACAGCATGGTGATACCGCCCATATCAGAGGCCGAGGCAGGCAAGGTCGAGATTATACGCGGGCCGAACATCGCACCGCTTGCCAGGAAGGAAAAGCCCGGCACCGAGCTATCCGGCAAGGTACTGCTGAAGACCGGCGACAACATCACGACCGACCACATCATGCCCGCGGGCGCGAAGATACTTCCGCTGCGCTCCAACCTGCCGAAGATTTCCGAGCACGTATTCGAGGCGGTTGACCCGGACTTCCCGAAGCGCGCCAAGGAGTCAGGCGGCGGATTCGTGGTAGGCGGAGAAAACTACGGGCAGGGCAGCTCGCGCGAGCACGCGGCGCTTGCCCCGATGTACCTGGGCGTGAAGGCGGTCATAGTGAAGTCGTTCGCGAGGATACACCTCGCCAACCTCATAAACTTCGGGATTATCCCCCTCACCTTCAAGGACGCCGCGGACTACGACAAGGTCGAGCAGGGCGACGAGCTTGTGCTGGATATAACCGACGTGACCAAGCCGAAGCTGGAGGACAAGACCAAGGGTATCAAGGTTGCGGTCGTGCCGCAACTCTCCTCCGAGCGCGACAAGGCGCTGATACTTGCCGGCGGGGCGCTGAATTTGGCAAGCGGGAAGTAGAACGGGCAGTTCCATAACATTAAGGTTTAAAAGCGGCTGGCGGAAACTCCAGCCGCTTTTTTATTGCGTATATGAGATATTTATCCTATTATCATTGCAGGTTCTTATTAACTACTTGCTTCTTAGTAATCCGGCTATGGAGCGTCCTATGGACAACCCGTTTATCCCTGTAATAATCCTCGTTTTTGCTTTCCCAATCATCTGGGTGGGCGTCATACTGCTCATCTCCCTGCTGACCGGCTGGAGAAGGCTCGCGAGGTATTATGCCGCCGAGTCGGCCTGCCACGGCAGCGTTTGGACTATGCAGACGGCATACATGCGGTTCGGGCGGTACAAAAACTGTCTGAGGGTCGGCGCCGACAACCACGGCCTTTACCTCTCGCTCCCATATCTACTCAGCTTCGGCCACCGCCCTCTGCTCATCCCGTGGGCGGATATAACGACGCGGCGGTCAAAAGACCTGTTCAACAATGAAATCATAGGGCTAATATTCGCAAAGGAACCAAAGGTGCCGCTTGATATATACGGTGAATTGTACAACAACCTGAAAGGATATATAGAGACAGATGACAAAGCACATTAAATCCCCTACCACTATTAAGGCCGCAGGCAATGTGCCCAAGACTATCGAGGAGTTCATCGGCCGGGTGAACTCCGGTACCGAGTCCGTCAGCATCGCGCGTATGAAGAGCCCCGCGGGCTGGGAGGAACCGGGCCAGACGCCGGATTTCGACGAGTACACCGTGGTGCTTGCGGGCATGCTCCGGGTAGAAACTAAGGCTGGCGTTGTCGAAGCCCGCGCGGGCGAGGCGCTGATGGCTCCCAGGGGTGAGTGGGTATGCTACAGCACACCTGATGGCGCGGAATACATTGCGGTATGCGTCCCGGCGTTCTCTCCGGACGCTGTGCACCGGGACACATGAGCCCAGGCCGGGCAATCCCAGCGCAAGGGCATAAATATTAAGCGGAAAACGCTTGACATTGACATAGGGGTTGTGGTATTAATTTGAGGCTTGCCGGGGAAACAACCGGCAGGTATTTTTATACCGATCCCCGGTAGCTCAGTTGGTAGAGCAGGTGACTGTTAATCACCCTGTCGCTGGTTCGAGTCCGGCCCGGGGAGCCAAAACGAACGAAGGCCATTTTCGACCCCGGAAATGGCCTTTTTCTTTCTATACTCCCTGTTTGCAACCTCAAGTATATTAAAGGGTTTCCGGTATTCCGGCGTCAGGATTCCCTCCTTCCAAGTCGAGTTCGAACAGACGAATTCCAGGATTTTCCTCTTTGCGGCCATATCTTGTGATTCATAAATAGAAACAGCACCTTGCAGAAGTTCCAGCAATCGAACTCCCTCTTCGATATAGCTGCGATTTGCGCTCTGGTGCCGCTCTATCTTATACAGGATGTCGTGCTGCTCCCTGTTCCACTCCTCTTTCTTGCGGTCGAAGAACTCGGTGGTTATCTGGCCGTCCAGTTTGTCCAGATACATCTTGTCCAACCGCTCCTTCAGACGCTGGTATTGGCCCTGTAGAGAAGCGACAGCCTCGTCATGAAACTGCTTCTCGTCTGAATGGCTCTGCTTAAGGGCCTGCACGACAAGCTTCATGGAGTCGTCGTCTAACTGGAGGATTTCCAGCGCCTCTCCGAACTGTTTGGCGATCACCTCTTCACGTATGTACTTCTCCGGGCATTTACCTCTGTTTCCGGTGCAGTGGTAATATATGTACTTGCCCTTCTTCATCTCCGCCGTCATCGCACACCCGCAATGGCCACAGGTGACGAGACCCTGGAAGGCCCATTGACGCTCACGCTGCTGGGCCTTGGTGTGGCCCTTGCCGGAAAGAACTTCCTGTACGCGGTCGTATAGCTCCTTCTCGATTATAGGGTCGTGAGTGCCCTTGTAGAGCTTCCCGTTCCATAAGAAGTCGCCGTAGTATATCGGGTTGCCCAGGATTTCGTGGATAACGCTCTTTGATACCCGACTCTTTTTATTGCGGCTGACCAGACCCTCTTCAAATGCCCTTTCCGCAAGCGTTGCGATTGAGTACGTGCCGGTGGAATACCATGTATAGAGCATCTTGACGAGGGGTGCGGTAGTCGGGTCTGGCTGTATGAACCGCTTGCTGTTGCAAACGACGTTCATGTAACCTATGGGCGCATAGGACGGATATACGCCCTGCTCGGCTTTCTCAAGCATACCCTTCTTCGTCTCTTCGGAAAGGTTGTCGATGTAATTCTTGGCCATGAGCACCTTGATACCGTGCATGAACTTATCGGTGGAGCGTGAGTTAGCGGACACTGCCGTGTTCTCCTTAACTAAATGAACTTCGAGATCGAGTTCGTCCAGGAGTACATAGTCCTTGAAGTTACGGTAAAGCCTGTCGGTCTTCTCGACAAGGATTATCCGGCAACGGTCTTCTGGTTGCTTACCTTGGGCCTGCTCCTTGAGAAAGGCCAACATCTCGGTAAAACCGGTGCGACCTGCCTTCTTCGCAGTTTCAACGTCTATATACTCGGTTACTATTTCAAGGCCGTTATCGGCTGCGTATGCCTCAAGGAGCTTCTTCTGGGCCGGTATCGAATACCCTTCCTTCTCCTGCTCCTTTGACGAGACACGGGCGTATAAGACCGCCTTGCTACTTTGTTTTTGCTTTTGTTTGATGCTCCTCATTCTCTTTACCTCGCTGGTTTATAGGGATTAATTTATCTTGGTCATACATGGGATGTCAAACGAAAAGGGATGCCGTCTGATTGTTATACGGTTTTCCGGTACTAAAGAGTACCGGAAAACCAAAAAACCAAAAACACATTCTAAAACTCTTCCAACACCGTATCCTCGGTACGACAGATATGGGTTTTACCTTGCTTCATTCCTTAATCCAACCGGGCCTACAATTTGAACAGTCCTCCTCGCAGCCTTCACATTCATCATCAAAGTAATGTGTCAGCCTTTGCAGGGCCATAACATGCATCATGTCTTTAGGAGTTA